>Ga0187771_10003439_pt1 | contig 11050 bp, 8 predicted proteins | sample 0116_SJ02_MP15_1_FD_133139 | JGI IMG/M metagenome (GOLD analysis project Ga0187771, IMG submission 133139) | Tropical peat soil microbial communities from peatlands in Department of Meta, Colombia - 0116_SJ02_MP15_10_MG | ecosystem: Environmental > Terrestrial > Soil > Wetlands > Peat | place... | reverse complement strand
TGATCAATGAACGGCGAACCAACGCGACCAATCTGGCCGGGACCGGGGTCGAGGGCGGCACTTCACGGCGGATCGCGAAAGGCGATTACATCTTCGTTCCCGAGAACACGCCCCACGCTTTCACGAAAGCGGAAGGCCGCCTCGTCATCATGTCCGTCCACATGCCGCGAAACGGATCGCCGAAGCAGCCCTGAATTCGGCTACTGAGCGTGTTCCGCGTCGACCGCAAACGCCGCGCCCGACCCGTGACACGTGACGCAGGTTTCTCCCAATGACGTCGTATTCGCGAGGAAGTGCGCCGCTTCGGGCTCCGAGACGTGGCATCCGCTGCAGGCCGACGAAAACGGCTGCACCGGATTGATCCAGCCCTGCGGATCGGTCACCGCATTCAGGCCGGTGAGCGAAAGGTTGTTCTGCTCACTGCTGTTGACATGGCAGAGCGCGCAGTCCTGCATGTAAGTGGCTGCTCCGGTCGGACTCATGGCCGGGAAGAGGATGCCGGTGAAGTTGCTGACGCTGCCGCCGTGTCCGATCACAATGTACGGATTCTTCGGATTGTCGGATGCCGCGTTGACGCCGTCGTGAAGCCGGTGTACGAGGAGGTTGAAATTGATTCCCTGATTCGGCTGAGTGTTATAAGGCGCCGGCGCGCTGGACCGCACGGAAAAGTCGGTATTTGAAGGATTGTGACACAGCACGCAGTACTGGGTGTTGTTGCGCAGACCGCCATGTATCGAGAGCGCTACGTGGCAATTGTTGCAGTTGGAAAGCTGCACCACCGTGCGCCGCGGGGTGACGGGAGACCCGTCAACCGAGAAGTTCATGACGGGGTTGGACGCGCCCAGTGTGACACTCTGTTGCGCCGTAGTGCCCGCGAGGACCGTGACCGTTTCGCGCGCTTCTCCGCCAATCGTGTAAGTGCCTTTCGAGCCCGCGGGGATGGCATGCGTGAAGGTATACGAGCAGGTGCCGTTCGTGCACGTCGCGCCCAGGGCGCTCTCCGTGACGTAGCCGGGCGTGGTGCTGGTTCCGCTGCCGAAGCTCGTGTACCCGTAATCGGTCGTTGGCCCGGCGATGGTGAACTGCAGCGTCATCGAAAGGGCGGTCGCCTGCGACAGCGGAATGTTGTTTCCCGAATTGTCTTTGAGTGTGAAGGTCACCGTCGGCGTCTGCCCGGCGGACGTTTTGTTGATACCGGTAATCGCCAGATTGATTCCCGCCAGCAGCGTGTCCGGATTCTGCGGATAAGTTGCGGCCGTATCCGTGGGCACCACATGCGCGCCGAGGATGGAGGCGTCAAACGGCAGCTCGCCTTTCGGAGTATGGCAATTGGCGCATTGGCTGTCGTCCGGTTGCGGCCCGCCCGCGTGGTTCGGCTCGGGACCGCTGGAAAATCCCGTGGCGAAATTGATGTCGTCGTGGCAGGCCCCGCATGCGGCCGCGCTCGGCTTCGTCATGAAGTTCGTTGCCTGCGCCGCGCCGGTCGTCTGGCTGTGGCAGACTTCGCAGCGGCGCGGATCGGCCGGATCGATCACTGTGGAAAAGTTGGTCAGGACATTCCTGTATCCGGCAATCTCGAAGGGAACGCCCGGCGTGGTGGACGTGCCGATGACGGTCGGCAGCTGCGATCCCATGTGGATCTGATGGGCCATGACCTTCAGATCAAGCGAATGGCCCGTAACCGGGTCCTGATTCTGCGGCTGATGACACATCACGCACATACTGATGCCGTTTGCGTTGCCGCCGTGAAACGCCATCTGAATGTGGCAGGCGTTGCAGCTTTGGTTCCGGACCACGTCGCGGGTCACCGTAACCGCCGCGCCGTTCGGCACGAAATTATAGGTCGCTCCGGCATAGTTGCTGCCCAGGTTGAAAGCCGTGAGATTGCGAATGCCGTTGACGGCCACGGTTGTCGTGGCTGTCGGATCGAATCCTGCCGGAGCTTTGGCCTGGAATGTATAGGTGTATTGGCCGGACCCGACCGACGCAGCCGTGCCGCCCGTCTCGAAATTGGGGCGCGTGATCGTACCCAGCGCCGCGCCGGTGGCTTGCGCCGTCGTATAAGCCACATACTGCGTCTGCCCCTTCGGAATGTAGCTTGCGACATAGGCAAGCGAAATCGTTCCGGGCGTGGTCACTCCCGATGCGTCGAGAGGCAGACCGTTCGGGTCGGTCAGCGTGTAGGTCACCGTGATGGTTCCGTTGGACGCGATGGCCGCCGAATTGATCGTGATGTTAAGGCCCGGCTTGACGGCATTGACGACAGCCGGGTCGGCGTAGAACGCTTTTTCGCGCGGCGAGAAACTGTGTTTTGCAGTCTCGCCCGTCACGCAGAACGTGAGAAGCGCGGCGAATGCCGCGGCGCGCACTACAGCACGGAATTTTTTCACTGGAGCCCTCCAACGGACTGACGATTTGCCACCACCTGACAACGAATCCCTGCTAGTTTCACGTTCCCTTCCTTTCAGCCTGAAGAGATTTGCCGAAACGCACCTGCACCCGCGCAGCCGATTCTAACATTATTCAAAACATTGAGATTCCGGCATTTTCCGGTTTTCGGCAGCGCGAAATTGCGGACAGGCTGCGCCGAATCGCGCAGCAGGTAAACCCTTGAGCGCCCAACGTCTCCTTCCCGACCGCCCCGGTGGCCCCGCGCAACGGGAATCCTGGCCTTGAGGAGGCCGTTCGTGGCATTCCGGGCGCCGCCAGTCGCGTCCGCAGGGCCGTCGGAGATAGACTGTCATGGAGCATATGTTCGCTAAGAGATTCTTTCTTCCTTTGCTGGCCGCCGGCGCATTGCTGGCCCAGCATGGCTACACGCAGGCCGACGTCGAGGCGGGCGGGCGGCTTTACCGGACCAATTGTTCGTCCTGCCACGGGCCGAATGGCGATCTGCAGCCCGGCGTGGACCTCGGCCACGGCAAGTTCCGCCGCGCCAATTCCGACGAGGAAGTGGCCTCGATCATCATGAAGGGAATTCCGGGAACGGGCATGCCGCCGGGGAATTTTCCCGAGTCGCAGGCGCTGACCATCGTGGCCTATCTGCGCTCGATGGCCGCGTCGGCGAACGTCACGGTGACGGCGGGCGATCCGGCCCGCGGGAAGGAAATTTTCGAAGGCAAGGGGCAGTGCCTCAATTGCCATCGCGTGCGGGCCAGCGGTTCGCGGGTCGGCCCGGATCTCACGGACATCGGCACGCTGCGCCGCCCGGCGGACCTGCAGAGGTCGCTCGTCGATCCCGATGCCGAGGTGCTGGCGCAGAACCGCTACTACCGCGTGCTCACGAAGGACGGCCAGACGGTGACCGGACGGCTTCTGAACGAAGATACGTTCAGCGTGCAGATGCTGGACACGAAGGAAAATCTCCGGTCGTTCAAAATCGCCGATCTGCGCGAGCATGCGTTCATGGCGAAGTCGCCGATGCCTTCCTACAAGGACAGGCTGACGGCGGCGGAAATGTCGGATGTGATCGGCTATCTGACGTCACTCAAAGGTTTCTAAATAAGAGGAATCATGAAATCCCGTTTTCTTGCATTGTTTTCCATTGCGGGCGCGCTGTCCGCGCAGATTTTATCCGCGCAAGTCACGTTCGAGCGCCTGCTGCATCCGGAGAAGGAGCCGCAGAACTGGCTCACCTATTCGGGCAGTTACGACAGCCAGCGGCACACGGCGCTCAGGGAAATCACGCCGGCCAACGTGAAGAACCTGGAACTGCAGTGGGTGTTCCAGCAGCGGTCGCTTGAAAAGTTCGAGGCGACGCCGCTCGTGGTGGATGGCATCATGTACACCACGCAGGCGCCGAGCGACGTGGTGGCGCTCGATGCCACCACCGGCCGCATCTTCTGGACCTGGGCCGCCAACGTCTCGGCCAATTCGCGCACCTGCTGCGGCAAGGTGAACCGCGGCGTGGCGATTCTGGGCGACATGGTTTACGTGGGAACCATCGACGGCCGGCTCGTGGCTCTCGATGCGAAGACCGGCAAGCCGGTGTGGAAAGTCGAAGTGGCGAAGGCGGAAGCCGGCTACTCGCTGATGCATGCGCCGCTCATCGTGAAGGACAAGGTCATCATGGGCGTGGCCGGCGGCGAGTACGGCATCCGCGGATTCATCGCGGCCTACGACGCGAAGACCGGCAAGGAAGCGTGGAAGTTCTACACGATTCCCGAGCCGGGCGGAAAGAACGGGAATACCTGGGCGGGAGATTCGTGGAAACACGGCGGCGCTTCCATCTGGGTCACCGGTTCTTACGATCCCGAGCTGAATCTCACCTACTGGGGCGTCGGCAATCCGGGCCCGGACTGGAACGGTGACAAGCGCGCGGGCGACAATCTTTACAGCGACAGCGTGGTGGCGCTCAATCCCGATACCGGCGAGCTGAAGTGGTATTACCAGTTCACCCCGCACGACGATTTCGATTTCGATTCCGTCCAGGTGCCGGTGCTCGCCAACATGGACTGGCAGGGCCAGCAGCGCAAGGTGATGCTGTGGGGCAACCGCAACGGCTTCTTCTATGTGCTCGACCGGACCACCGGCCAGTATCTGCTCGGCAAGCCGTTCGCGAAGGTGACGTGGGCCACGGGGCTCGATGAGCGCGGGCGTCCCATGCGCCAGGCGAACATGGAGCCGACGCCCGAAGGGACGCTGATTTATCCCGGCAATCTCGGGGCGACGAACTGGTACTCGCCTTCCTACAGTCCGGAAACGGGGCTCTTCTATCTCTCGGTCTGGGACAACTACTACAGCGTCTACGGCAAGACGGAAGGCGAATACGTGGAAGGCCGGTTGTTTATGGGCGGCGCGCCGCGCAACGTTGTGCCGCTGCTGATGCAGCCCGCGCCCACGCTGGCGCGCAAGGAAGAGGAAGGTTATGGCGCGCTGCGCGCCATCGATCCGAAAACCGGCGAGCGCAAATGGGAATTCAAGATGACGGACGTCACCGACGCCGGTATTCTGACCACCGCGACCGGGCTCGTCTTCAGCGGCGGGCGCGATGGCAACTTCTACGCGCTCGATGCGAAGACCGGCGCGCTGCTGTGGAAGATCTACCTCGGCGGACCCGTCGCTTCGGGCCCGATGTCGTTCGCGGTGAACGGGCGGCAGTTCATTGCCGTGAACGCGGGCACGTCGATGTACGTGTTCGCGGTGAAACAGTAAGCGCCGGGCGCCATGCCGCTCGGAAGCATCAGCCGCAGGTCGTTTGTCAGGGTGGTGCCGGGGCTTGCGTATCTGCCGGTCCTCGGGGCGGCCGATGCGCCCGGCAGCCGCCTGACGGCGAAGCCGGTCGCGGATGCGCCCGCGTCCGCGAACACGGGGCTGCGGCCGCTTGGATTGCGGCAGGAACGCGACGCGCTGCTCCATGTGCCGGAATCTTCGGCGAAGTTCGAGAAGGCGCCGCTCGTGATTTCGCTGCATGGCGCGACGCGCGACGCGGATCGCGGCATATCGCTTTTCCGCGAGCTTTCCGATCAGCTTGGTTTCCTTTTGCTCGCGCCCGCTTCGGCGGAGCAGACATGGGACGGCATTACCGGAGACTACGGCGAAGACGTGAAGTTCATCAACCGCGCCATGCAGCGGACGTATGAACTGCGGCGCATCGATCCGGCGCGCGTGGCGATGGCCGGTTTTTCCGACGGCGCTTCGTATTCGCTCTCGCTCGGGCTTGCCAACGGCGATCTGTTCCAGGCCGTGTTCGGGTTTTCCTCGGGGTTCGTTATCCCGGGTGCGCGCATGGGCAAACCGCCGGTCTTCATGTCGCACGGCACCATCGATCCGATTCTGCCCATCGCGCTGTGCAGCCGTGTGATCGTGCCGGAACTGAAGCGGCAGGGTTATCGCGTGACGTACCGCGAGTTCGAAGGCAAGCACACGCTGCCGCCCGGCATCGCCTCCGAGGCGATGCGCTGGTTCATGGACGGGCCAAAAGCCTGACGGCGCCGGCGAGCGAATCGGCGAACTGAACGTTGAACCGGCGGGCGAGCGCTTCCACTTCCGCGCGCGTGGCCGCGCCATGGCCGGTCATGACATGGATGGCGCCCCTCAGTCCGGCGCGCCGGGCGGCTTCGATATCGGATGGCTTGTCGCCGATGAGCCAGGAATCGGGCAGGCTCAGCGCCAGGTCCAGAGCGGCCAGTTCCAGCATGCCCGGTTCGGGTTTGCGAAAACGGGCGGCATCGGGCGCGAAGGCGAGCGCGCTCGGCGAGTAGTAGCCGCAGGCGTATTCGGCATCGATCGAGGCTCCTCCCGCGGCCAGCTCCTGGCGGATCCGCTCCTGAACCCGCTCGAATTCCCGCCAGCCGTAGTAGCTGCGTCCGATTCCGGACTGATTCGTCACCAGCACCACCGGGTATCCGAGTTCGTTTATACGGGCGACCGCCTCGATGGCTCCGGGAAGGAAGCGGACTTCTTCCGGGCGGTGAAGGTAGCCGGTGTCTTCGGTGATGACGCCGTCGCGGTCGAGGAAAACCGCCGGGCGGTGAGGAATAGTACCGTCGACGGGGCGGGAGCTATACCTGTGGACTGCGATATCCATTACGGTACTGGGTCAATACTCTCACAAACCCCTCATTTCCCGGATGAATGGCTCCGGCGCTTTATTGTATCCTTAGAGGGCTGGCGCGTGATGCTGGTAACCTACCACGGAATGTGCTAGTTATGAGTAGTCATGCAGCCTCGATCTGATTGCACGTGAGATCGACGTTCCGGGATGGAACGATGATGGTGGCGCAGTGTTCGGAGGACTCTGATGAATTCGTTGATCTGGCTGGGCGCAATTTCATTTGCCTTGGCATTGATCTTCACCCCGCTGTTTCGGAATCTGTTCAATTTTTTCGGATTCGTCGATCAGCCTGATCACGACCGGAAGATTCACAACCGGCCCATCCCCCGCGCGGGCGGTGTCGCGATTGCCGTCAGTTATACGGCTTCTTTCCTGATCGTGCATCTGATTTCGGGCCTTCTCGACCAGCGGCTCGCGCTGGTTTTTAAAGTGCTTCCTTCGGTTGTGGTCATCTTCGTGGTTGGCGTGATCGACGATCTCTGGGGCCTGAAGCCGTGGCAGAAGCTGGCGGGCCAGCTTGTTGCCTGCGGCATCGCCTGCTACAGCGGCATCCTGATCATGGATATCGTGGGCGTGCACGAGCGCGCCTGGTGGACCGTGCCGGTGACCATCCTCTGGCTGCTGGCCTCGACCAACGCGTTCAATCTCGTCGATGGGCTCGACGGGCTCGCGGGAGGCGTTGGTCTGTTTGCGACCCTGACGATTTTCATCGCGGCTCTTCTGCAGAGCAACCTGGCGCTGGCCATGGCCACAGTGCCGCTGGTCGGCTGCCTGCTTGGTTTTCTGCGTTACAATTTCGCGCCGGCCACGGTGTTTCTCGGGGATTCCGGGAGTCTCGCGATCGGCTTCGTCCTCGGCTGTTATGGCATCATCTGGACGCAGAAATCGGCGACGCTGCTCGGCATGATGGCGCCGGTGATGGCGCTGTCGATTCCCCTGCTCGATGTCGGGCTGGCGATCATGCGGCGTTTCCTGCGCCGGCAGCCGATCTTCTCGGCCGATCGCGCTCACATCCATCACCGGCTGCTCGACCGCGGCATGTCGCCGCGCCAGGCCGCGATCGTGCTTTACCTGCTTTGCAGCGTGGTGGCGGTCTTCTCGCTGCTCTACAGCCAGTCGCACAATAACCAGGTGGCCAGCGTGATCGTGCTCGTGTTCTGTGCGGTGGCGTGGCTGGGCATTCAGTACCTCGGCTACGCCGAGTTCACCTTCGCCGGCCGCATTCTGCTGAGCGGAGACCTGCAGCGCGCGCTGCGCCTGCAGATGGACCTGAACGCTTTCGAGAAATCGCTCGGGGCGGCGAGTTCGCCGGAGAGTTGCGTGAAGGTGATTCAGGAAGCGGCGCCGAGGTTCGGTTTCGTCGTGGTGCGCATGCAGCTTGCGGGCGAGACGGCGGCGGCGCAGGGAAATCCGGGACGGCTCGCCTGGGAAGTGCGTGTGCCGCTCGGGCCGAAAGACTTTATCGAGCTGGCGCGCGACGTGTCGAATCCATCGGCGGGCGGCGCCGTGGGACCTTTCCTCGACAGCCTGCGGGCGCAGGTGCCGGATAAAGTCATTGCCTTCGCTGCCCGCCGGACGGTTGCCCGGGGTTCGGAGGCAGCCGTATGGTAGCTGCCTCGTACACCTTCGAGACATGCCTTCCCGAAAGGGTTCCGGGTGCAAGCGTAGTACTGTGCCGCCAGGGGGTATTGTTGACACCTGTTGCGGCGCTTCGGGATAATCAAAAGGTCGTTAAATCAAAGGTTTTGCGTGAAATTCGGGTTTCCAGCCTGGGACTCGGAGAGCGGTAGCCTGCTCTGAAATGCGGCTGACGAAGAGGATGTGAGATGTTTCCCTGGTACGCCCTGTGGGTTCGTTCGAGGCATGAAAAGTCGGTTGCCGGAATCCTGACCTCGAAGGGCTACGAGACGTTCCTGCCCATGCACCGGTCCCGGCGCCGCTGGTCCGACCGCATCCAGGAAGTCGAGCTTCCGCTGATTCCGGGCTACGTCTTCTGCCGTCTCGATCCTCTGAACCGCATGCCGGTGATTACCACTCCCGGTCTGGTGCAGATCGTGAGCGTGGGCAACACTCCGGAGCCGGTCGACAACGACGAGATCAACGCTCTGATCACCGCGGTCGAGGCCGGCGTTCACCTGCAGTTGTGGCCGTTCCTCAAAACCGGGCAGCGCGTTTCGATTGAAGAAGGGCCGTTGCGGTCGCTCGAAGGCATTCTGATCTCAACCAAGGGAACCGACCAGCTGATTCTTTCCATCTCGCTGCTGCAGCGTTCCGTCGCCGTCGCGGTGGACCGGCGTTCGGTCCGGCCGCTGCGCGAGCCGGGACCGCAGAACGTCCGCTTCGAACGTCCCGCGGCGCTCGCGCCGGTGCGCCCGCGACTGGCGGCCACGCGATGAAAAATCGACCAACATCCGGGAAGGAGAAGACGGACATGGGCCTGAAGCGAATCCTGACATTGAGTCTGCTGATGGTGACGCCCGCGCTGGTGAGTTTCGGCCAGGAACCCGCCCCGGCGCCCGCGCCCGCCGCGCCCGCGGCTGAAGCTTCGCCCGCGGCATCCGGCGACTACCGGATCGGAGCGGGCGATCAGATTCTGATCCGTGTTTCGAACGAAGCGGAGCTGAGCGAAAAGCAGTTCCGCATCGATCCCGGCGGAATCCTGAATGCGCCCATGATCGGCCGCGTGCAGGCCGCCGGGCTGACGTCCGCGCAACTCGAGAAGGAAATCAACAACCGGCTGGCCGTCTATCTGCAGCAGCCGGATGCCGCGGTGAGCGTGACCGAGTTCCAGAGCCAGCCGGTATCGGTGTTCGGCGAAGTCACGACCCCGGGCGTGCATCAGTTGCAGGGTCAGAAGACGCTCATCGAAATGCTGGCTCTCGCCGGAGGCATTCGCCCTGGCGCCGGCCCGACGGTGAAGATCACGCGGCAGCTTCAGTACGGGCAGATTCCGCTTCCCGGCGCGCAGGACGACGCGACCGGGAAGTTCAGCGTGGCGCAGCTCGAACTGAAGCCGCTGATGGCCGGGCAGATTCCCGACAAGGACATCGTGATCATGCCGAACGACATCATTTCGGTTCCCCGGGCGGATCTGATCTACGTCGCCGGCGATGTGACCAGGTCCGGACCGCTGACGCTGACCGACCGTCCGACGATGTCGATTCTCGAAGCGCTCTCGGCAACCGGCGGAGTCATGAAGACGGCGGACACAAAGAAGGCGCGCATTCTGCGCATTGTGCCGGGCAATTCGGTGCGGGAAAACGTCCCGGTGAACATCGCGAAAATCATGTCCGGGCAGGCGAACGATATGCAGCTCATGGCGGGCGATATTCTCGTCGTTCCTTCGAGCAACACCAAGAAGGCAGCGCAAAGAGCTCTCGACACTGCCATTCAGCTGGGTACGGTCATCGTCTCGGGTGGCATTCTCTCCGGGGCTCTCTGAAGAAAGCGCGCTTTGAACTGAATATGGCAATGCAAGATCTGGAACCGATCCGAAAAGCCAGCCCGGCGGGCTTTGTGATGCCCACGGCGCCGGGGGCGGGAGGGCCGCGCGCATCGGTGGGTTCGCCAGGCTCGTCGTGGGGAGGCAAGCGCGATTACAGCGGCGTGCTCGAGTACTGGCACATGGTGCGCAGGCACCAGACCGCCGTGATCATCGCCGTGATTCTGGGCGGCATCTGGGGTTTCTGCAACACGCTTTCCGAGCCGCGCATTTATCAGGCTCACGCCACCATCGAAATCCAGGCGATGAACGACAACTTCCTGAACATGAAGGAGCTGACGCCGACCAGCGACAGCGCGAGCATGGGTTCCGATACCGACATCCAGACGCAGGTCCGGATCATTCAGAGCGGTTCCCTCATCCGGCGCGCCGTCGACAAGATGCAGGCGAAGCCGCACCCCGCTTCTCTTCCGCTGCCGGACCGGCTCTCGGCATGGCGGCAGGCTCTGGGCATCAAGCCACCTTCGAACGAGGAGCTCTGGAAGGAAGCGCTCGGCAGCGCGGCCGGCGGTGTCCGGGTGCATTCGTCCCCTCTGACCCGCATCGTCGATCTCACCTGTGATTCGACCAGCGGAGAAGTGGCAGCCGATTTCCTGAACACGCTCGCCGAAGAGTACATCGAAATGAACCGCGAGACGCGCTACAAGAGCACCGAAGACACGGGCGCCTGGCTGACGGATCAGCTGCGCGATCTGCGGGTGCGCCTCGAAAAAGCGCAGGACGAACTGCAGGGTTACGTGGTGGCGCATGGCCTTGTCGTCACCGACGAAAAGAGCAATGTGGATCAGGCGAAGCTGCAGGATCTGCAGCGGGAGTTGTCCGCCGCTCAGTCCGACCGCGTGGCGAAACAGTCCGCCTGGGAGGTCGCGTCGGGAAGCCCGGTCGATTCGCTGCCGGCGATTCTGGAGGATGCGACCGTTCAATCCTCGGTACAGAGCCTGCAGGATCTGAAGAGGACACTGGCGCAACTAAAGGTTACCTATACCTCCAAC
>Ga0187771_10003438_pt1 | contig 11050 bp, 9 predicted proteins | sample 0116_SJ02_MP15_1_FD_133139 | JGI IMG/M metagenome (GOLD analysis project Ga0187771, IMG submission 133139) | Tropical peat soil microbial communities from peatlands in Department of Meta, Colombia - 0116_SJ02_MP15_10_MG | ecosystem: Environmental > Terrestrial > Soil > Wetlands > Peat | place... | reverse complement strand
TTCTGGCGCCGATGGAACGAACTGATGACCGCCCCACAGGCGCGACGCGCTCGACGCGCCGCCTGACAGGATATTGAGCGCATGAGGAGTTCCTTGAGGCAGAGTACATGAAGGATGCAGGGCAAGTTGCCGGCGCACAGCGGCGTCGCCATCTCGGTGCGGAAGTGCCGAGCGAGGGTGCACATGGCCTTTACTCGGAATCCTGGTTCCCGATTTGTCTTTCGCGGGAACTTGCACCGGCCAGCGTTCGGGGTGTCGACTTCCTCGGTGGGCGAGTGGTCGCGGTTCGTGGTGCTGGCGGCGAAGCGCGTGTGTTGAGCGCCTACTGCCCCCACCTCGGAGCTGACCTTTCAGTCGGCGACGTGGTCGGCGAAACGCTCCGCTGCGCCTTCCACCATTGGGTTTACGATGCCGAAGGCATTTGCGTCAGTACCAAAGTCGGAGATGTACCACCGCCGGCCGCATGTTTGTTCAAGTTCCCTGCATGCGAGAAGCATGGGATTATCTGGGCGTACAACGGAACGCAGCCACGCTTCGAGGTCCCGGACTTTCCCTACCCCGAGAGTGAACTCGAGCTGAGAGCCTCGGTTCTGCCCAACACCTTCCCGTTTGATCCGTGGGTACTTAGCTGCAATACGCCCGATATGCAGCACATCAAGGCTCTCCACGGTATCACCTTCGAACCGCAAGACCCGCATGATGCGGTCGAATGGACCGGCCACTCGATGCTCTACGATTTCCGCGGCCGCCACGCCCAAGGCGAGCCGATCGAATTCCGCGTCGGGATTTACGGCACCAACATCTTCTATCAGAGCGGGACTATCGATGGCCGCTGGTTCGGCTGCATGACGCCCTTCGGCCTGCCACGTCCCGGGCAAACGAAGGTCTTCGCGATCATCTGCACGCGCAAGGTCAAGGGCGACGAAGCGTCGACAGCGGCATTCCTTCGCTCCGTCACGGAACTCGAGATGCGCGTCGTGAGCGAGGACATGCCGGTGCTCTCGACCATTCATTTTCGCCCCGGAACACTCACGCGAAGCGACCGCACCTTGGCGCGATTCCTTCAGTATTTACGCGAATACCCGCGATGCCATCCGTCAGCTGAGTTCATCGTTTAAACCTCACCTTTATAAAATGGCGCAGCAATTGACTCGTCAGGAGATCGAAGATTTTTTGTACGTCGAGGCGGCCTTGCTCGACGAGTGGCGGCTCGAGGAATGGCTCGGTCTGTTGACCGAAGATGCGGCGTACCATGTTCCGCCCACAGACCTTCCCGAGGGTGACCCCAAATCTACGCTCTATATAGTTGCCGACGATATGGTGCGAATCCGTTCCCGCGTAAAGCAGCTTCTCGGCAAATCGGCATGGGCCGAGAATCCGCCCTCACGCACTCGCCGAATGATAAGCAATGTCCGAGTGCTCGGGGTCAACGGGGACGAAATTCGGGTAACCGCAAACTTCGTTGTCTACCGGATGCGTTTCGAACTGGTCGATACTTACATCGGCCGTTATGAGTACACCCTCGTGCGCCGCGATGGCGGATTCAGGATTCGCGAACGCAAGGCTGTCCTGGACCTCGAAGCATTGCGTCCCCACGGCAAAGTCAGCTTCATCCTGTAACGCAGCCCGTATTGCAGGTGACTGTGCCCTCCGGCCGGTGTCTCAAGTACCATCCGGCCAGGGGCGCGCGGAAAGGAGTTTACAGATGGCGATCAAACTCGAGGACTACGCACACAAGTACAAGCATGCAAGGTTGGAACGGCGCAACGGCATCCTTCAGGTCACGTTCCATAGTGACGGCGGCGAACTTCTCTGGGGCGGCAGCCCCCATGAGGAGCTTTCTTATCTGTTCGCCGATATCGCTCGCGACTTTGACAACCGGGTGGTCATCCTGACCGGCACCGGCGAGACGTTTTGCGCCAATCCTCCACCGGCCGGTGGCATGGCAATGAGCACCGTCGCGTGGGACCGCGTTTACAACGACGGCAAGCACCTGCTCATGAACCATTTGAACATCGAAGTGCCGATGATTGCGGCGGTCAACGGTCCTGCCCATCGTCATGCGGAGATCGCGCTGCTCTGCGATATCGTGCTTGCGGCCGAGCACGCCACTTTCCAGGACAGCGCTCACCTTCCAAACGGTGCCGTGCCGGGCGACGGCGTTCACGTGGTGTGGCCGCTGCTGCTCGGACCTAATCGCGGGCGTTACTTCCTGCTGACCGGACAGACACTCCACGCTAAAGAGGCGCTCGCGATGGGAGTTGTAAACGAGGTATTGCAACGCGAATGGCTCCTGCCGCGAGCGTGGGAATTGGCAGAGCAGATCGCGGTCCGGCCTGCGCTCGCGGTACGTTACGCGCGAGTGGCCCTGACCCAGGTTCTAAAGCGCCTGATGCTCGACAACCTCGGCTACGGCCTCGCCCTCGAAGGATTGGGCGCCGCGGCGAACCTTTCCTCCGGCCGGCGTTAGTTGGTTGCGGCGAGTTCTGCCCGCTTCACCCTCCGCTCAGCCTGGCGTACTGGTCGAGCACCGGCATCACCGTATCCGCCCCCGCGGGAGGCAGGAAGAAAACCGATCGCTCAACTCCGGCGGCTTCATATTGATCGATTACTTTGCGCTCTGCCGGCGCTGCGAACGCGGTGATCGAGATTGTTCCGGGATCGCGCCCCGCCTGTTCGGCGCACCGCCGCAACTCGCCAATTTGTCCGACCAGGTCGCTCCCTCGGCCCGCGTTCGGCAACCAACCGTCACAGTATCTGACCACGCGTTGCAAGCCGCGCGGCCCGTGGCTGCCAAGCAGGATCGGCGGATATGGGCGCTGCACCGGCTTGGGCCAGCACCATACCCGGTCAAACTTGACGAACTCGCCTTGGTAGCTCGCCTCGTCCCTGGTCCACAGCTCTTTCATCCCCTCAACGCGCTCTCGCAGCAGCTTCCAGCGCGACTTGAATGCGGTCCCGTGGTTCTCCATCTCCTCGGCATTCCATCCGCCACCGATGCCGAAGATCACCCTGCCATTGGAGGCGAGGTCCACGCTTGCCACCTCTTTCGCAAGCACAATCGGATCGCGCTCGATCACCAGGCAGATTCCGGTCGCAAGTTTCAGTTTTTTGGTTGCCGCAGCCGCCATCGTCATCGCCACGAACGGGTCGATCGTATGTGAATACTCGCGCGGAAGCTCGCCTCCGCGGGGAAACGGTGTTCGGCGTGAAGCCGGAATGTGCGTATGCTCGGGGAAGAAAATCGATTCGAAGCCCCGCTCCTCCGTTGCGCGCGCCAGTTCATCAGGACGAATCGCATAATCGGTCGGAAAAATAGCGACGCCGTACTTCATGCTCCACCTCGCCGGTTGGCCTGGATGTATGTGTCTGCTCTATCAAAATTCCCTCGAGTGCGGTATGAGCGTCCTTGTCAGGCGATTGCTGCCGTGACCGCTGCGGGACGACCCGCGGCGCCCATGGATGGACCGCAAGCAGCTCGCGAACCTCGATCGAGCGTGAGGATCGGTTATGCCAAGAATCCCTTATGTTGAAAAGGAAGCTGCAACCGGCGAACTCAAAAAACTCTACGACGGTTTCGAGGAGCAGTTCCGCGTTCGTGGCATCCCCAATGTCGTCAAGGCACTGGGCAACAGCCCCGGTCTCGCCACCCGCGTATTCCCGCTCGCGAACTACTTCATGACTCAGTCGTCGCTGGAGCCGCGCCTGCGCGAACTCGCCGTGCTTATCCTGATGAAGCGGCTTGATTGTGAGTACGGCTTCGTCCGGCACATTGAGATCGCCGAGCGGGTCGGGCTTTCTCGCGCGCAGATCGATGCCGTCGGGTCCTACAGCACGAGTCCGCTCTTCACCGACGACGACAAGTTGATCCTTCGTTATGCCGAAGAGCTGACGACGAAGGCGCGCGTGGACGATAACCTCTTCTCGCAGGTCGAAAAACTCATCGGCCGCCAGAATATCGTGGAACTCACGGCTGCTACGGCTTTTTGGAACATGATGGCGCGCAATCTCAACGCCCTGCAGGTGGGTCTCGAATCCTAGGCGCCCACCCGCCACGACGTTGCGGGGGTTCTGACAATTCGGCGGCGCAGCCCGTGCCTACCGTTCGAACGACGGTCCCGAAAAACGCGAGGCGCCGAGTTGCCCTGTGCGCAAGCGCGCGTTGCCGGTGTTGATGCCGCCATCGACCACCATCGCGGCGCCTGTAACCCATTCCGCTTCGTCGCTGGCCAGAAACAGCGCCATCGCCGCGATATCCTCCGGCCTACCGGCCCGCGGAATCGGCTGCATCTTCGCCATCATGCGCGTGACTTCTTCCTCGCCGCCCTTCACTCCGCGGTAGGTCAGTGGCGTAACCACGCCGCCAGGACAGATGCAGTTTACGCGGATACGGTCATGGCCGAGTTCGATCGCCGCGGTCTCGGTGAGGTTGATCACCGCCGCCTTGGCCGCGCTATAGGCGTGAATGCCCGCCATGCCGCGAAGACCGGCAACCGAAGCGGTGGAAATAATCGAACCGCCGCCCCGCCTGCGCATCGGCTCGATCGAGTGCTTGATGCCGAAGAACACCGCGCGCGTCAGAATCGCGAAAGTCTTGTCCCAGTCCGCGGCGGTAATGTCTTCCAGACGCCCAATCGCACCGCCAACGCCCGCATTGTTGTACGTAATATCAAGCCGCCCATATTCCTTGACAGCGCGATCGATCATCGACTTGATGTCCACCTCGCTGGTGACATCGGTGCGTTGAAAGACTGCCCGTCCGCCATTGACCGCGATTTCCGAAATGACGGCTTCACCGCCTTGCGAGTTCAGGTCGGCAACCACTACCGCAGCGCCTTCCTGCGCGAAGCGGATCGCCGTTGCGCGTCCCATCCCGCTGGCTGCGCCTGTGATAACTGCAACTTTTCCGTCTAATCTGCCCATTGCCGCGCGGCTCCCTCTCCAAACTTTCCCGTCCCTCAATAGCAGGAAATCTGCTTTCTGGGGTAACGTCAGTTGCAGATCGCAAAACGCTTCTCATCGATTCAGCGCTGAAGCACGCCACCCGCAATCTCGGTTCCCTCCATTAACAGAACGGCTCCGTCACTTTTCTCCAGGATGTCACGCGCGCACTCGAGTCGCCCGCTGATTTTCGCGTTCGCAAATCGCACGTTACCCTGGGCCCGGAACCGCTCGCAGAGCAGCACATCGCCCGTGACCGTCATACCCTCTGCCGACAGCGCGTCGCCGGTGACGTTCTCGAAGGTGCCCGCGTCGCAATCGAGGTTTTTGCCAATGCTCGCGCCTGTCAACGCGACCTCGCCTTTTGCCGTGAATCCGTCGCCGAGGAGAATGCTGCCACCGACGGTTACAGCGTTGCCGCATAGCGCGACGCCGCTCGGATTCTCGAAAGTACTATCGGTGCAGCACAGGTCGTACCCGATTCCGGCCCGCGCGATTCGCACCTCGCCTGCGCTGCGGAATCCTCCGCTCAAAATGATACCGCGCCCTATGCTCGCGTCTTCCGCGGAGAGGGCGATCGCCTCCGCATTTTCGAACGTTCCCCCGCCGCAATGGAGAGCGCCCGCGATTCTCGCGCTGTCTAACCGCACGGCGCCCCTTGCAAGAAACCTCGTGTGCATGCGGACGCTGCCGGCTGTCGACAGTCCATTCGCGTCAACCGCGTCGCCGCCCGGATTCTCAAAAATTCCGCCGACGCAATTGAAGTCGCCGTCGATGGTCGATTTTGTGAGCACCACCGCGCCCTTTGCGCAAAACCAATCACCCATGAAAACGTTGCTTCGGATTCTCGCGCCCTCGCCCGACAACGCAGTGCGGCCAGGATTGGCGAATGTTCCATGTGCACAATAAAGCACGCCACCTATCTCTGCTCGCGCTAGGCTTACTTCGCCTGCCGCCTTGAACGCATTGTTCAACAGCACGTGACTGCCGACGATTATTTCTTCGGCTGAAAGCGCTCGACCCTCGAAATTTTCGATCGTGCCGTGGGCGCAGCAAAGCAGGCCGCCGACCCGGGCGCGCACCAGGCTGACCTCGCCATACGTCTTGAATCCGTTGCCCAGCAGAACGTGGCCTCCGATCGCCGAACAGTCGAGCTTCAACGCACCTGCACCGGGATTTTCAAACGTGCCGCCGATGCAGGAAACATCGCCATTGATTAGGGTATTACTCAGAATCACCGCGCCTTTTGCATGAAAGCCGTCGTTCAGATATGCGCTACCGCCAACCCGAATCCCCTCCGCTTCCAGACCGTTCGCGAAAGTTCCACCGCGGCACACCAGGTCACCACCGATATGCGCACACGCCAGCCGAACCACTCCTCGTGCCACGAACGCGGCATCAAGGAGCACATCCGACTGCGCGTCAAGGGAACGCGCATCCACGCCTGCGACATCACTGCCGGTCAGACGAATTGAGTGAATCCGCGCGCTGTTTAGCTTTATCGGGCGCTCAACGTGGCATCCCTCGAAAGTTAGCGGATGAACCACCTCTGCACCGCTGAGATCCAGATCGCCGCTTATCCTGGCACCTACTATGCGGATGCCCGCAGAATGAACCGGCCAGCTGGGATTGGTTCGGACTGCTAACGTGCTGATGATCGCGCCGGATAGGGTCCGCCGCTCGTCCCAGTTCTTTCCATCATCGCGTGGATCGTTACGCGCCGCTTCAGCAGATCGATAATCCGCCAATTCGCCCTTCGCCGCAGACTCGATCAACAGGACTTCAGCGGGGCTCGGTATCAGTTCGTGCGCCATCCGGGCGAACGATACACCAATGGCTCGCGCTCCCGATAACAGCTGAGTGGCAGGCGCCACTCAGCTGGGCGTCAAATGCCAGATCTCGCGTGCATACTCGGCGACCGTGCGGTCGCTGGAAAACCTGCCGATGCGGGCGATATTGAGGATCGCCTTCCTGGCCCAGACTTCGGGTTGAACGAACTGCCCCCCGATCTCTGCCTGAGTATCGATATACGATCCGAAATCAGCCAGCAGAAAGTAGTCATCTCGCCCCAGCAGCATGTCTCGAATCCATCTAAACAGCCCTGGCTCTCTCGCGCAGAAGCGATCCGATGCCAGCTCGTCTAGTACCCGTCGCAGGCGCGGGTCGGCCTGATAGTACTCGAAGGGATGGTAGCCGCCGTTGGACTGCAACTCTTCGATCATCTCGGCCCTAAGACCGAAGATAAATATGTTCTCCGCACCCACCGCCTCGTGGATCTCGATGTTGGCGCCGTCGAAAGTGCCGATCGTCAAGGCTCCATTCATCGCGAACTTCATGTTGCCCGTGCCCGACGCCTCCTTGCCGGCGGTCGCGATCTGCTCCGAGACATCTGCGGCCGGAATGATCCTCTCTGCCAGCGAAACTCGATAGTCCGGCACAAAGGCCACTCTTATCAATCCGTGGGTCCGCTGGTCGTTGTTGATCACCTCACCGAGGTTGTTGATCAACTTGATGATCATTCTTGCCGCCCAGTACCCAGGCGCCGCCTTGCCCGCCAGGATGTATGCGTGGGGTGCCGGCGGTTCGACCCGATCCTCAACAAGGCTCAGGTACTGATGCACGATTCCCAGCGCCATCAGCAATTGGCGCTTGTACTCGTGAATGCGTTTCGCTTGAACGTCCACGATGCCCGCCGGGTCGATGTCGACTTGCGCGGTGCGCCGCACCATCGTTGCCAGGCGCTCCTTGTTGGCCCGCTTGATCGCCATTACCTTGGCCTGAAAGGCGCCATCGCCGGCAAACGGCTCGATGCCCCGCAGTCGCTCGAGTTCGGTCGCCCAGCCGGTACCGATCGTATCGTCAAGCAACCTGGCCAGACCGGGATTGGCCATCAGCAGCCACCGCCGCTGCGTCACGCCGTTGGTCTTGTTGCTGAAGCGCTCTGGCCACAGCCGGTTGAATTCCGGAACGAGCCGCGTTTTAACCAGCTCCGAATGGAGCTCCGAAACCCCGTTGATCGCGTGGCTGCCGACGATCGCCAAGTGCGCCATCCGGACCTGGCTCTCGTAACCGTCTTCGATGATTGAGACACGGTGCCCATCACCGTTGGTCACACTGGCCGCTTCCGTAAGGAAGCGCCTATTTATCTCATAGATAATCTGAAGATGTCGCGGTAGGACGCGCTCGAGCAGGCTAACCGGCCATCGCTCCAGTGCCTCCGGCATCAGCGTGTGATTCGTGTACGAGAAAGTAGAACGGGTAATCTCCCAAGCGGTGTTCCATTGCAGATCCAGCTGATCCACCAGCACGCGCATCAGCTCGGCGATCGCCAGGGCCGGATGAGTATCGTTGAGCTGGATCGCCACCTTTGACGGGAAATCCCTGAAATCGTCTTCGCCGCGCCGCTGGAAACCGCGCACAATGTCGCCGATCGCGCAGGCCACGAAGAAATACTCCTGCAACAGCCGCAACTCGCGCCCGGCCTGAACCGAGTCAGAAGGGTAGAGCACCTTCGAGATGGTCTCCGAAACCATCTTCTGCTCGACCGCCTTGACGTAATCCCCGGCGTTGAAGATTTGCATGTCGAACTCGTCCGAGGCGCCGGCCGAATATAACCGGACGAAATTCACCGTCCGGCCGCCATAGCCGCAGATCGGCAAGTCCGAAGGCACTCCGACGAGCAGGCGATAGTCCACCCAATGCGGACTGTATTCGCCATTGCGGTTGAAGCGATGCTCAATACGGCCGTAGACCGGTATCAGGCAGGATTCCTCCGGTCGTGGCACCAGCCAGGGTGAGCTGTCGCGCCGCCAGCTGTCCGGACGCTCGACCTGATAGCCGTCGCTTATTTCCTGTCGGAACAGTCCGAATTCATAGTTAATGCCGTAGGCATATCCGGGCATGTCCAAAGTGGCGAGCGAATCGAGAAAGCACGCGGCTAGCCGGCCTAGGCCACCATTGCCAAGCGCCGCATCTGGCTCCTCGTCGAACACCATTTGCAAATCGATTCCGTTCCTGCTGAGCAGTTCTCGACATATGTCGATCACACCAAGATTAAACAGATTATTTTCGAGCGACCGCCCTATCAGAAACTCGAGCGAGAGGTAGTAAAGCTTCTTCGCGTTTTTGCTTTCTATCCGCGCCTGTGTTCCCAGCATCCGTTCGACCAGCATGTCGCGCACTGCAAGCGCCGTCACACGATACCAGTCGCGTTTGCTTAATTGCCCTCTCCGCTTGGCCAACGAGAACCGCAGATGGTGTTCAATCAGGCTCGCGAAGAGAGTGCTGGTATTGTCTGAGAGCGGGGGAACCGCCATTCTCTCGTCAGCTCTCGAAAAATCGCGCCGAAAGTTACGTAAACATTTCGGCAATCTTACGGTGCGACCTGAGCTTCACTCCTTTTTGGCCTTTTGCCCGCAGCGATCGTCAACACTTCGGCAGGCACCATATCTACCATTAAAGACTATCATAGCCTAAGCTTACGCCGAAGAACATTTGCCACTTAGTTCGGTGGCTTCGTCTTTTCTTCGTAAACGAATCGCTATTGAGGCAAATCCGTTCAACGGGAGAGCCGGGAACGGAAACTCAATTCGTGTCAGGCTCGCTAGTAGGACTTTGCGTAAACTCCATGAAATGCCAACTACCCGAAGTCGGACCGACCGGTATCCTCTCCCGATGCTTTGCCCCAACTTCTAAGCTCCCCTGCGGCAACGAGCCAGGCAAGGATCCAGCTTGGCTACCGAAGATATTTTTCAACAGTCCTATGGTGCGAAGCGCTCACAGGTCCATTCGGTCAGCAGTTTCATCAGCCGCGGACGAGGGTCACCAAGTTGCGATCTCGTCCCGCCGGCGCGCATGAAATGGTCCGCGCCTTCGATAAACTCCACCCGCTTGTCGCTAGCCCCCGACTGCTCAAACTCCGTGCGCACGTCCGAAAGAAAGATATCCTGGTCGGCGTTAGCGCCGACCACAAGCGTCGGCACTTTCACCTTTGGAAGGTTCCGAGCCAGATTCGCATAGGAACTCAGTCCAGACCACGTCGACAACCAGGCGTCAGGCGTGACGACGTGACCCAGGCCAAAAGCATGGTAGTTGAACAGTTCCGGACGGGCAGCAAAGATCGACCCTACCACGCGTTCCGACGGGTCCAGCGAGAGATCGAAGTAGTTGGGATTCGCCAGCGTGCGATACACCACCAGGATCCGCGGCGCCATCATTCGCCGCTGCACAAGCACGCGGGAATCCGTCGGCGACTTCGCAAAGTCCGCGCCCTTGGCGGCTCCGCGGGCGTTCTGCGCGTCGGCGATATGGCTGTGGGCGATCGCATCAATCCGCGCAACGCGCGCGCGTTGCGCTTCGCGGTAGCGCACGAGCCATTGAGGGTCATAGCGGGTCTCGGCCGGTGGCATTCTGAAACCGTTTCGCTCGTCGTACAGATCCAGCGCCGGGTCGGTCGCGAACGGATTCCCTTCGTCCGCCACCGCCGCATCGATTGAACCCATCAGCACCTTTCCCTGTCCGGGATGGGCCGCGAGCACGATAAAACCGTCCGCGGTGGGGAAATCGAACTGGTTCAGGTCTGGCGGGCCACCTCCCGGAGGCGTCGAGACCCGCGAACCCTTGGGCAAACGCGACTCGGCGTCGTAGTAGGCGAAGAGCGACCCGCCGCCCGAATTCCCGAGCATCACGATATGCTCGAAGCCCTGCTCCTCGCGCAGATAGCGAATGCCTGCCGCGAGGTCGATCAGCAGATTCTCATGCAGCATCATCGAGTCGTTGTTGAGATAGCGCGTGTTCTGGGCGAAGGCAGCGAAACCCGCTTCGACCCAGAAGGGAATCGAGTAATGTTGCGCGAAATCAGCCCGCGGATGCGCCATGATGACGACGGTGCGCGGCTTGCGATTGGGCGGCAGATACAGCAAGCCCCGCGATTTCACGCCGTCCGCGGCGTATAGTTGCACGACCGTCTGGCGAACGGCCGGATCGATATCACCAAAATCTATGGGGTAGCGGGTCTGATAATCTGCAGGCGCCTTCGGCATCTTGGAACCCTCCTGTGCGACACGCACCGGACTGATTGTCTACCATAAGCAGCGCCGACGTGATGAAT
>Ga0187771_10003437_pt1 | contig 11051 bp, 5 predicted proteins | sample 0116_SJ02_MP15_1_FD_133139 | JGI IMG/M metagenome (GOLD analysis project Ga0187771, IMG submission 133139) | Tropical peat soil microbial communities from peatlands in Department of Meta, Colombia - 0116_SJ02_MP15_10_MG | ecosystem: Environmental > Terrestrial > Soil > Wetlands > Peat | place... | reverse complement strand
GCGGCCAAGGACGGCCCAGGCACAATCTTCCACTTCAGTCTTCCGAAGTACCACGAAGAGGAAACCCATGCGGGAGTTGCAGGAGCCTGACTTGGCTATTGCGTGAGAAAAAGGTCTGAAAGCGGGAGCTTGTAGAGAAAGAAAAGGGATGGTAGGTGACTGCATGATCACCATCTGCCAATATGCGGCGTGGAACTTGTGGGGTGCGAGCTAGACTTCGATCGCCTGCGATGCGGCGCCTCCTACGTATTCATAATGGTCGATACGATATCGATCAATAGCGATGCTGGCCTCTACCCGCTTTGCAGCCGCCCTACGCGTCAGCATTCTTGTTTCTCGAGCGCAAAGAAGGAATGTCACGACAAGTAAGATTGCAAACGCCCAGTTGCGGCGCCCGAATATGTGACGCATCTAGGGTGTCCTCTCTTCGATCAGTTTGCAGTACGACTGCAATTCCGGATGTCGAGGAAATCGCCCCGGCCTCTCAGATAAATATCCTGCGCCGATAACGTGTCAAGGCAATTCGCAGAGTTGGCAGGGCGAGTAGCCCCTGTAGGATAATTTCAGATTGTAGCAGCGGCATCTGGCGGCCATCATCGGCGCTCAGAGAGCGTCACCACACCCCCAGTGCGGCGCATGACACCGTGGCTACACTCTGGTTGCGGTTTGACGAACTCCGGCCTAAGATGGCAGGTACGATGCGAACGACTGTACGACTGACGGTACTGCTGCTTTTGTGCACGCTGCTGCCGGTTGCTCCGGTATCTGGTGAAGATGTGCAAGCCATTTTTCAGCGCGCCCAGCAGGCCTTAATGAGCCGCGACTACGCGAGCGCCGAAAAAGGGTTTCGTGAGGTGTTGCGGCTCGATCCGAACTCTGGGGCGGCCTACTCAAATCTCGGGGTCGTTTACATGCGCACAGAGAATTACGACGACGCCATCCAAGCTCTCCGGCAAGCTCGGAAGCTGGCCCCCAAGGTCGCCGGCATCGACTTGAACCTTGGTCTCGCCTATTACCATAAGCAGGATTTCTCCAGCGCGGTCCCGGCATTCTCAGCGGTGCTCAAATCGAAACCCGGCGATTACCAGGTGCGGTATCTTCTGGGAACCAGTTACTTCATGCTGGATGATTATCAGCACGCGGCGCAGACGCTTGCTCCGCTGGCGCCTGAAAAGAAGGCCAACCTCGAATTTCTCTTCATGCTCGGTATCTGCTACGGGAAATTGAAGCAGGCGGACGACTCCGCAAGAACCTTTGAGGAATTGATCCGCGCGGGTGGTGATACTGCCCACCTGCACCTCCTCCTGGGTAACGCCTATCTGGACCTGTATCGAAACCAGGAGGCCTTGCCTGAGCTCCAAAGGGCCGTTTCGCTCGATCCCAAGGTTCCTTATGGGCACTTCAATCTCGGTGTCGTGTACCAACGCTTAGGTATATTTGACCAAGCCATCAAGGAGTTCACGGGGGAGGCCTCTATTACTCCAGGTGACGCATGGCCTTACTATAGCCTGGGTGAGGTTTTCCTCGAACGGGGTCAGACGGACCAAGCCATCGAAGCTTATAGAAAAGCTTTAGCGCTGAATCCACGTCTGCCGAAATCGCTCGCCGGACTGGGCAAAGCTTACTTTCTCAAGGGCGACGCGCCAGCGGCTGTCCGTTACCTGAAGCAAGCTGTCGAGCAACAACCTGAAACAGCGGGCCTGCATTATCAATTGGGCAAGGCTTACTTGAAGAATGGTCTGCAGCAGCAAGCAGAAAAAGAATTTGCAGCGACGCAGAAGCTTCAGGCAGCGTCCCGTGAAAAGCAGGCCGAAGTGCTTGCGGGAAGGCTTCCTGTCACAGCCCCCGGCCGGGAGTCTCAATAGCTGAAAAACTGCTCTCCAGGGGTGGCGCATTCTTCACATGCCCCTCCGCTGGTAAACATCGAGTCCGCGGCCGCCTGCTCAGCGTCATGTTGGGTTCCATCGAAGGTTGATCTTATGGGCAGTTGGTCTCTCCGTGTCCCGGTTTGTTTACAATTTACCTTTCCAGCCGACCGAGGCCGTCGCACAAGTCTTTCGAGCGGAGAATCCTTATGCGGAGGACTTTCGTTTGCCTGGCTGTGGTTTGCTTACTTCTGATGGGCGTATGTTCCCCCGCCGCCGGGCAGGATACGGCTACCATTGTGGGCACTGTCACCGACACCACGGGGGCGGTAATCCCAGGAGCCAAGGTCGTGGTCAATAACCCCGAAAAGGGCTTTCTGCGACAACTCGAGAGCAACTCGGTGGGCGACTACACGGCGGCGAAGATACCCATCGGCAACTACGTGGTAACGGCGGAAGCTCGTGACTTCCAGAGGTTGGTGCGGTCGGGCATTACGCTCGAGGTCGGCCAGACGCAGCGCGTGGACTTAAAGCTGGCGCTGGGCCAGATGAACCAGGAAGTCACCGTGACGGGCAGCGCGGCTAAGGTGGAGACCGAAAACGGCACCGTCTCGAACGTCGTAACGGGGAAGCAGATCACCAGCCTGGAACTGAACGGTCGCAACTTCACCAACCTATATGTACTGGTTCCGGGCACCGTGCAGGATAATTCCTACGACCCGACGCAGATCGGCATTTTGGGGGCAGTGGCGGTTTCCTTCAACGGAAACCGCACTCAGTACAACAACCTTGAGATCGACGGCGGAAACGACCTTGACGAGGGTTCGGGGGGGAACCTGGTTAATACTTACCCGAGCCTCGATGCTGTTGCGGAGTTCCGGGTCTCCACGTCGAACTATGGCGCTGACATGGGCAAGCACGCCGGAGCTGAGATTGAATTGGCCACTAAGTCCGGGACCAAAGACTTCCATGGGACGCTGTTCGAGTTCTTCCGCAATGACCACCTCGACGCCAATGATTGGTTCGCCAATCGCCAGGTCTGGAGCGGTCTTCCCGCCAGCGACTGCAAAGCGGACCATTGCAACGCTCCCAAGACTCGGCTGCTGTGGAACGACTACGGTTATAACATCGGCGGTCCCGTGTACATCCCCGGCCACTTTAATACTGACAAATCGAAGCTCTTTTTCTTCTGGTCGCAGAACTGGCGCGCCTACCGGCAAGCTTCGGTGATTTCGAACGGAGTGCCTTCCGAGCTGATGCGCCAGGGAGATTTCAGTCAGTGCGATTCCTCCTCGCCCAACTACAACCCCGTGGTAGCCTCCGGCTGCGTTCTGCCGGTGAATCCCACCACGGGCAAACGCTTTCTCAACGATACGGTCTCCATCAATCCCAACGCCCAGACGCTTCTGGATGGCCTTGTGCCGTTGCCCAATAACGGTCCGGTCGGCTACATCTCTGCTCCTATCGCGCCCACCAACTGGCGCGAGGAGCTGGTCCGGGTGGACGGGAATATCAGCTCCAAGGCGCAACTGTTTGTTCGCTACGCTCAGGATACTTGGAACACCGTTGCCATTCCATCGCTCTGGTCCTCGTCCGCGTTCGACACCATCACCACGCCTTTTGCGGGTCCGGCCAAGAGCGCCGTACTGAACCTCGTCTACAACTTCGAGCCCAACCTTGTCAACGAATTCGTCATGGCGTACTCGGCGGACCATGTCTTCCTACAGCCCAAGGTCGGTCGGTCCTCACCCTCAGGATCGATCGACAAACCCTCCGGCTGGACGATGAACAACCTGTTCCCGGCGAATGCTTCCAACCCTTTGCTGCCTGCGGTTTCGGTAAGTGGCGGCACGCCCTTCAGCTTTGTTGAGAACGCGAGTAATCTCCCCTGGACGAACGGCAACCCTATCATCACGATGAAGGACAACCTTATTTACACGCGGGGCAAGCACAGCCTGAAGATGGGTTTCTTCTTCGAGAACTACCGCAAGAATGAACAATTCGGGTTCGACACCCAGGGTTTTCTGACGTTCAGCAACTCCAGCGCGGTCACCACGGGCAATGCGCTGGCCGACATGTACCTGGGCCGGATTGGGCAATACGAGGAGGGCACGCAGACGGTCAACGGCGTGGCAGTGGGGGGCTACCCGAGGGGTCACTGGCATAGCAACGATTTTGAGCCCTACATCCAGGACGACTGGAAGGTCACTCGCAAACTGACCCTGAACCTCGGCGTGCGTTATTACTACTTCCAGCCTTTCCACGACGTCTCGGAGCCGCAAACGGTAGACTCAGGCTTTCTCCCCAATCTCTACAATCCAGCCTTGCAAGCCCAACTCGATTCGAATGGCAACCTGATTCCGGGCAGCGGCTATAACTACACCATGTTTGGCAATGCCTTGGTGGAGTGCGGCCACAATGGGGTGTCTCCCGGCTGTCGGCTGCCCAATTACGCCACGCTGGCGCCACGCTTTGGGTTTGCCTACGACCCCACAGGCACCGGGAAGACGGCCATTCGCGGCGGTTACGGCATTTATTTCGAAAGCGGCAATGGCAACGAGTCGAACGCCGAAGGCGGTGAGGGAAACCCGCCGGTGTCCCTTGCGCCCTCCGGTTACAACATTGTCGGCTACAACGATATCGTCCCCGGGTTGCTTGGTCCCGGGAGCTTCATCGGAATCCCCTACCAGGAGAAGTGGGGCAGCGTGCAGCAGTTCAGCTTCGGCGTTCAGCGCGAATTCCCTGGCAATAATATCCTGGAGGTGAGTTATGTGGGCAGTCTGGGGCGACATCTGGCCACGCAGCGTAACCTCAACCAGGTGCCGGTCGGCATCGGTACGGTGAACGTCCCTTCGCTCGCCGCGCCGAACAACCCGCCGGATTGCGACTCAAGCGGAAACTGCAACGTACAGACCGTTCTCATCAACAACGAGCTGGGAACCAATGTCTTCTTCGTGCCCTACCGGGGATACTCCACAATTAACATCAAGCAGAATACGGCGGTCTCCGAATACAATGCATTGCAGGTGAACTTCCGTCACCCCTTCGGTCACGGCATCACCTTCCAGGGCGCCTACACCTGGTCGCATAATATCGACGATTCTACCAGCTACTTCTTCTCCACCATGGTGGATGACAACTACGATCTGTCGCGCTGGCGCGGCACTTCGGACCTGAACCGTACGAACGTGCTGGTGTTGAACTACGTCTACGACCTGCCGTTTTTCAAGAATGCCTTCAACGCTTTCGTCAACGGCGCGCTCGGCGGGTGGCAGATCAGCGGCATCACCAGCTTCTTCAGCGGCGAGCCGGTGGAGGCCACGAACACTAACTTCGGCTGCTCCAACGTCGTGAATCCCTCGACGGGCAACACTTATAACACGGGTATCGGCGGCAAGGTTCGGTGCAACACAGTGGGACCGCTCAAGATCCAGAAAGGAACAATTGACGATCCCACCTTTGGTCCTACGCCCAGTTGGTACAATCCGAACGTCGTCACTGAGCCTACGCTCGCACAGATGCCGGCTAACGGCGAGCCCGGCATGTTTGGCTACATGGGACGCAACGTCCTCACCGGCCCTGGCCGCAATAACTGGGACATGGCGCTGCTCAAGAACTTCCGGTTTCCTTGGTTCCATTCCGAGCGCTCCACTTTGCAGTTCCGCTGGGAGACGTTTGACACCTTCAATCACCCCCAGTGGAAAAATATCAACGCGGGTTGCAGCGGAGCTCCCAATAACGACGGAACGGCCGCGTGGGGGCGCCCCTGTGGCGGAAATACGTATAATGTGGGCGTCGGCGAGGTGAGCAGCGCGTGGCCGCCACGGATTATGCAATTCAGCCTGAAGTTCTTGTTCTGAAAAGCACGCTTACGGGCAAGAAGAGTGCGGCCAGAGTTGCCGCCGAGCTGCTAGGGGAACCGGCAGGCCTGCGAGAGCCTCGATTGGAGCCCAGGCTCCCCGCGACGAGCAAAGAGCCGAGACTATGAAGCGAGGTATAGAGCGGGCCAAGTCAATCCGGTGGCCATGACTGGAATTAGTGTTAGACTGCGAGCAGACAGCCCAAAGCATGGTAGATAACTGCATGAGAACCATCTGCCAAAATACAGCGTGGGGCTTGCGGGTTGCGAGCCGGATTTTGCTTCTCAGCATTATTCACGCTTCATATTCTGTAGCGGCTGAAGCACGCCCAGTGAAGATCGAAATCACCGAAGGCAAGAACACACGCCCCGTTCACCTGACGACAAAGGCCGGCTTGCGCGGGGACCGCGAAGGGAGAGCTGACCAGCCCTCTCGGCACTTTCAGAATATCCGCGCTCAGGGAAGCTATACTCGGGTGGTAGACCTCAGATTCACCCATCTCACGACCACCGATGGGCTATCGCAAAGCTATGTTAATGCCATTTTGCAGGATCGCCGGGGCTTCATGTGGTTTGGCACCCGGGACGGCCTCAATCGCTATGATGGTAACGAGTTCGTCGCATACAAGCACAACCCGAGCGACCCTGACAGCTTAAGCGCCAACAATGTTGAACATCTGGTGGAGGACGATCAGGGCTATTTGTGGGTTGCCACCTTTTCCGGCGGCGTAGACAGATTCGACCCTACAACTGAACGCTTTACCCACTACCGCCACGACCCCAACAACCCCAACACCATCGGCAGCGATTGGGTTGAAAGAATCGCCCGCGACAGTCGCGGGTATCTCTGGTTTGGCATCGGAGACAGCGGCCTCGACAAGTTTGACCCAGCGACCGCAACCTTTACTCACTACCTGAAGGACAGCGATGGCCGATTTTTTGGGGAGATCACCGACGTGATGGCAAGTAGCCATGGGGATATCTGGTTTGTAGGCGAGCGCGGCCTGTTTCACCTGAACCCACAAACAGGACAGATTACGCGCCCTCCTGCAACCATCGGCCTGGCGGCAGATTATGTGCATGAAGACAGCGCCGGTAATTTGTGGCTGTTAGCCTATTCCCCGGTCGTCGGGCTCGTCAAATATGATCGCCAGGCAGAGCGACTCACGAAATACCCAGTCGGCGCCGGCGCCGTCGGCGTGGCGAGTAGTAATCTTCTGGCTGACGGGGAGAAGGGATACTGGGTGCCATCGAGCCAGGGTCTCTATTACTTTGACCGGCGAACAGAGTGTTTCACGTACCGCTTTCACCACGACGAAACCAACCCGGACAGCCTCAACGATGACACCGTTGTTTCAGTCTACCAGGATAGGGGCGGCTTGCTGTGGCTGGGAACCGAAAATGGGGGGCTTAATCTCCTTAATTTCCGGCAAGAGCAGTTCGGCGCCCACCGACATCGGCCCGCCGACCCCAATAGTCTCTCGCCCGGCGAGGTCACTGCGATCTATGAGGAGCCCAACCGTATTCTGTGGGTAGGCTTCTACCCTCGCGCCCTGGATAGATTGGATCTAAGAACGGGACACGTGACCCACTATCTTCCCGGCCCGGAAAACAACCATGCCCTCGGCAAAGGCAGAGACGTTAATGGCATTTACCAAGATGCACGCGGATATCTTTGGCTGAGTGGCTGGGAAGCCGGTCTTGATCGGTTCGATGAACGCACCGGGCAGTTCAAACATTACCGGCACAACCCCGATGACCCCAACAGCTTGATTACCGATTACGTTTTCACGATCTATGGAGATCGAAGCGGCCAGATATGGGTGGGGCAGAACGCCGGTATCAGCCGTTTTGATCCAGTGAGGGAGCGGTTTACCAACTATCGCCCCGATCCAAGAAACTCGACCAGCTCCGGGAATTGGACCTCGACTATCTATCAAGATCGTTCCGGCACGCTTTGGTTCGGGAGGGGCGGTGGCGTGCTGAGCCGCTACGATGACAACACGAAAACCTTTGTGAACTACACGCCCGACTCGCGCGACCCTCGCAGACTCCAAGGTGGCAACATTACGGCCATTCACGAAGACCGGGCCGGAACATTGTGGCTGGGAGCGTTGGATGGACTGTACCGGTTCAATCGTCAAAATGGAACAGTCACTCGCTACACCCAAGGCCTGCCCAGCAGCACAATTCAGGGGATACTGGAAGACAATGCCGGCGGGCTTTGGCTCAGCACCAGGAAGGGGATCTCCCGCTTCGATCCTCAGACGGAAACATTCAGAGACTACGATGTGTCGGACGGCTTGCAGGGTGATGAGTTCAGTGAGCGCTGCTATTTCCAAGGCCCGGATGGAGAGATGTTTTTTGGCGGCAGCAATGGCTTTAATGCGTTCTTCCCTGAAACGATCCGGGACAATCCCTACGTGCCGCTCGTAGTGATCACTAGCTTCAAGATCTTCAACAAGCCCGTTCCCATCAGCGCTAAGTCGGTACTTAACAAAGCGATCCCTTTCGTTGATTCCTTGACTCTCTCCTACCAGGACAACGTCTTCTCCTTTGAATTCGCGGCGTTGAGTTACGCAAATTCCCAAAAGAACCGTTATCGATATAAGCTCGAGCCCTTAGAACCTGGCTGGAACGAGGTGGGCAGTAAACAGCGCCTGGCGACTTACACCAATCTAGACCCCGGTAAGTATGTTTTTCGCGTGCAGGGATCAAATAACGATGGAGTATGGAACGTAGAAGGGGTGTCGCTGCCCATTCTCATCACGCCCCCCTGGTGGAATACAAGTTGGTTTCGCGCAGCGTACCTGGCGGCCCTGCTCGCATTGCTCTGGGCGCTTTATCAACTCCGCACTCGCCAACTCCAGAAGCAGGAAAGGAAGTTTCGTGAAGCCGTTGAAACCATGCCGGCCCTGGCGTTTGTTGCTTTGCCTGACGGCTACCGCATCTTCGTGAACAGGGGCTGGGCCGAATATACGGGGATGACGCCGGAACAGGCGTCAGGCTCCGGCTGGCAGACTGCACTTCATGCCGACGATGTCAAGAGAGTTATTGATAAATGGCGGACGTCCGTGGCTACAGGCGAGCCTTTGGAGTATGAAGGACGGTTGCGTCGCGGCGCCGACGGAGTGTATCGCTGGTTCCAGGTACGCGCCGCACCCCTGCGGGACAAGCGTGGAAGGGTCGTGAAATGGTGTGGCGTGGCGACCGACATTGAAGATCGTAAGCGTGCCGAGGAAGAGCGCGAGAGGCTGCGCCAGCTTGAGGCCGATCTCGCGCACCTCAACCGGGTGAACATCATGGGGGAACTGACCGCCTCGATCGCGCATGAAGTAAACCAGCCGCTATCAGGGGTCGTGAGCAATGCCAGTGCTGGCCTGCGTTGGCTGGCCGCCGATACGCCCAATGTGGAGGAAGCGCGGGAGGACCTCCGCCGCATCCTTCGCGACGGGAAGAGGGCCGGTGAGGTGATCGCCCGGATTCGGGCCCTGACAAAAAAGGCTGCAACGGCCAGAGAGAAGCTGGATTTGAATGAGACCATCCGGGACGTCCTCGCCCTCGTTGGCAACGAAGCGAAGAAGAAGAGCATGAGAATCCAAACGCGGTTTGCGGATGATCTTGCGCCTGTTTCGGGCGATCGGGTGCAATTACAGCAGGTGCTGCTGAACCTGGTCCTGAATGCTATCGAAGCGATGAACAGTGTGACCGACAGGGCGCGCGAAATGGTTCTGACCACCCGAAACCTTGATGCGGAGCAGGTGCAGGTCACGGTGGAAGACTCCGGGACAGGCCTTGACCCGAACACGATGGACAAGATTTTTGACCCTTTCTACACGACGAAGCCCGGGGGCATGGGCATGGGACTTTCGATCAGCCGTTCCATTATTCAGGCCCACGGAGGCCGGCTATGGGTTGCGGCCAAGGACGGCCCAGGCACAATCTTCCACTTCAGCCTTCCGAAGTACCACGAAGAAGAGTCCAATGCGGCAGCCTGATGCAGTTATCGCGATTGTGGACGACGACCCTTCGGTTCGTGAGGGTCTGGAGAGCCTGATCGGGTCTGCTGGCTGGCGGGTCCAGACGTTTTCGTCCGCGCAGGAATTCCTGGCCCGCCCTCATACTGAAGCGCCAAATTGTCTGGTATTGGACCTACAGCTCCCCGGTCTAAGCGGGCTCGACCTGCAGAAGCGGATAGCTGACGTTGGGCTGGAGATCCCGATTGTTTTCCTTACAGGCCATGGCAATATCCCAGCCTCGGTGCGCGCAATGAAAGCGGGGGCCGTTGAGTTTCTGACCAAGCCGTTCGATGACGAGGAACTCTTGCACGCCATCCAAGAGGCCATCGAACGCGATCGGCATACCCGCCAACGACACGCGGAGATGCGTGAGTTGAAAGACCGCTATAAGTCGCTGACTGGCCGCGAGCAGGAAGTTATGCAACAGGTGATCTCCGGCCTGCTTAATAAACAAGTTGCGGCCGAACTGAAGATAAGTGAAGTTACGGTAAAGGTTCATCGCGGCCAGGTGATGCGCAAAATGCGTGCAGATTCTTTGGCAGACCTAGTGAGAATGGCGGACAAGTTGGGAATTCCGCATTTCTGATGAAGTGACCGACTTACCAAGTCCAAAAAGCGACAGCAGGGTGCATCTCAGCATTGTGCTGCTGAGAGCAGACGCCGTTCTTGCAGAAGTAGGCGTCATCACACCAGCGGCAGCGGGTTAAGTGTTCCTTCTCGCGGACGGTACCGCACATGGCGCAACCCTCCAAAAGGTCTGCGATAACATGACGCGAATACTTCCACCAAATGTTTTCAGCCTCGTTCTCGTCGCGGATGTTGCGTAAATCATTGTGTGTCAGCATGTCACCTTCTCCCGTTATTTGCTTTGAGCAATCGGCATGCCATGAAGATGCCCCTGCCTAATACTAAGGTGTAATTGATTTTCCTTTCCACCGCTGCTATTGAAGAGTATGGAGGACCGATGATCCCTCTTATCGCAGTGGTAGATGATGATGTCGCGGTTCGGGAATCGCTTGAGAGTTTAATCAGGTCTGTCGGCATGGCGGTGAGGGTGTTCGCCTCGGCGGAAGAGTTCTTGAACTCGGCTCATCCGGACAGGCTGGACTGTCTCATATTAGACGTGCGCATGCCGGGAATGAGTGGAATCGAACTCCACCGTCACCTGCTGGCCAGCAATTGTAAAGTACCGGCGGTCTTCATTACGGCGCACGCATCTGACGACCGAGCAAGATCAGAGGCTTCCTCGGAGTGGACGGTCGCCTATTTGACTAAGCCGTTCAGTGATGATGAATTGCTCGATGCCGT
>Ga0187771_10003436_pt1 | contig 11054 bp, 6 predicted proteins | sample 0116_SJ02_MP15_1_FD_133139 | JGI IMG/M metagenome (GOLD analysis project Ga0187771, IMG submission 133139) | Tropical peat soil microbial communities from peatlands in Department of Meta, Colombia - 0116_SJ02_MP15_10_MG | ecosystem: Environmental > Terrestrial > Soil > Wetlands > Peat | place... | reverse complement strand
GTGCGAATGCCAATGATAATGAACATACGAATTGTGTTCGTGGATGTGCGCATGTTCGCCGACCACATGAGGATGCGCGGGAGAGAATTTCTCGCTGAGCCACTTCGACACGCCCGTCAGATTGAGCACGCCGAGAAGAATGAGCATCAGACCGACGGCAAATTCCATGGTCAGGCCGACGCGCGGGGGAATCACCAAATTGAAAACGATGATAGCGGCGCCGACGATCACGATGGTGATGGTGTGGCCGAGACCCCAGAACGCGCCGATGAGCGCGGCGCGAGGGAGGGAACGTTCGCGGCTGACGATGGTGGAAACAGCGATGACGTGGTCGGGGTCGGTAGCGTGGCGCATGCCGAGGAAGAAGCCGATGATGAGGATGGCGATTCCGGCCATGAGAAGTTTTCAGTTAACAGGTTTCAGTTGTCAGTAAAAACCCAGCATTGCCCGGTGTCCGGGGGCTACGCGCTGACGTAACTAGGATATACGATTGAGCGGACGGAGCGCGAGTGGCAACGGGCAACCCCCGGACAGACTGGCGAGTCCATGAGAGGAAGGAGTGGTTCAAAGTCCTTTCGACCCCTGGAAAATGAAGGAATAACCGGAGTGGTGATGGTTGTGAATTAGTGAGCGTCGTCGAAATAGAGAGGCGGAGCTATGTTGACAGAGTGCCGAAAGTGGAACCCGGTATCCAGGAGCACGGCGACGGTGATTGCAGGCGCAATGTGCTTGTTGTTGCCAATCGCGGTGATGCGGATGGCTGCCAAGGGCGGGCCGCAGACCGGGGGTGGCAAGCAAGCGTGGTTTCTGGCGGGAAATCACTGGCAGAGCCCGGATACGGCCAAACCTGCGGCGCAGGTGGAGTGGATCCGAGCAAACGCGGTTCCGTTGACGACGGTCGAAGCGGGGCACGGCTTCGGCGACATGATGCCGATCAAGGGCATTGTCGGGGGCGCTCGGATAGTCGCGCTCGGAGAAGCCACGCACGGCACCCGCGAGTTTTTCCAGCTAAAGCACCGCATGGTTGAATTTCTCGCTACTCAGATGGGCTTCACCATTTTCACGATCGAAGGAAACATGCCAGAGGCCTACAAGCTCAATGACTATGTGCTGCATGGCACCGGCGATCCCAAAGAGCTGCTCCGAGGCATGTATTTCTGGACTTGGCAGACCGAAGAAGTTCTCGCGATGGTCGAATGGATGCGGGAGTTCAATCGTTCCGGCAAGGGGCGCATTGAGTTCACCGGGTTTGATATGCAGACACCCACCGTTGCGGCTGAAATCGTGCGCAAATACATCGCCGAGCACGACACAACGTATCTCACCACGCTCGACCTGGTCTGGCAGCAGGTGGCAAGTTCGACTCCGCAGGCCAGCGGCGGCTTCGGCGTGGGAACCGCGACATTCCCGGTTGAGGTTGCCGCGGGGCACACTATCAGCTTCAGCGGCTACATCAGAACCGAGAACATCACGCGAGGCTACGCGGGGTTGTGGTGGCGTATTGACGGAGAGAAAGGGGAGAACGGCTATCCGCAGATGCTTGGTTTCGACAACATGCAAGACCGGGGTCCGCGCGGCACGACCCCGTGGACGAAGTACGAGATCAAGCTGCGGGTCCCGGCCGGCGCCAAGAACATTAACTTTGGCGTGCTGCATCCGGGTAACGGAAGTGCGTGGTTCGATTCACTGCAGGTCGAGATCGATGGCGTCCCTTACGCCGATACATCGAAGTTCGACCTCGATTTCGAATCCGATCCGCCGCGAGGCTTCTACATCGGCTCGGGCTCCTTGAACTCCTGTGGTGCACACTGCGAGAAATACAAAGTTGCGATCGACAAAGAAGTATTCCACACCGGAAAGCAGAGTTTGCGGAGCACCTCGCTTGCAAAAGCTGCGCCTGAGCCTGCTGTCCTTGCGGCGCGGTGCAACGATATTGTGCGCCATCTGGAAGACCTTCGACGTGACGCCAATGGCGACAAAACCAGACTGAAAGAACTCGAGTGGGTTATTCAAAATGCGCGTGTCATCTCGCAGTTCGCGCAGCTCAACGCGAATATCAGAACGCGGGACGAATCGATGGCCGACAACATCAAGTGGATCGCAGACCAGAATCCAGGGGCCAAGATCATTGTCTGGGCACATAACGGACACATCGCGCACGGCGGCACGCTATCCTATGCACCTATGGGCAGCTATCTGCGCAGGATGTTCGGCCCGCAGTACGTGAACTTCGGCTTTGCCTTCGATGAAGGTTCCTTCCAGGCAATCGAATCGGGGAAAGGCCTGCGCGATTTCAGCATCGGTCCCGCGCCCGAGGGCAGCCTCGACGCTACGCTCGCGTCCGCCGGCCTGCCGATCATGGCGTTAGACCTTCGAACTCCTCCAAAACAGACTGTGGCGGCGGACTGGCTGAAGGCGGCGCACCAGACGCGCAGCATTGGCGCGGTGTTCTCAAATGAGCAAGCCGAGAACTATTTGGTAAACGACGTCGCACCCGATATGTTCGACGCCTTGCTATTCGTCGAGAAAACAACCGCCGCGCGCAAGATCGCTTCGGCACCGTAGAACTTCCGTTTACGCATAGTGCTTACGAAGTTGCAGGCGGCCTATTCGGATTTGAGGAGGCGGATGAATTCGGAAGCGGCGTGGGGCAGGCGCGCGCCGCGACGCGAAATGATGTAGAGATGGCGCGGGATATTCAGCTCTTTGATCTTGATTTCCTTGAACCAGCCGTGCTCGATCTCCCAACTGACGCACATGCGCGGAACAATCGCGACGCCCATGCCCATTTGAACGAAGCGCTTGATGCTCTCGATGGTCGGGAGTTCCATGGGCATGTTCAGCGGGGTGCGATGGCGGGCGAAAAGTTCGATTACACGGCGCCGGAAGGGGGATTCGACGATATGGGCGATGAACTGCTCTTTGCCGAGTTCCTCGATGCCGACTTCGCGGCGTTTGGCCAAGTGATGCTTCGGAGGGACGACGAAGGTGAGTTCGTCTTTGAGAATTTCGGTGGCTTGTAGCTGACCGTCACGGGGCACAAAAGAAACGGCGCCAAGGTCAAGACGATAATTCACCACTTCGTGGGGGATGTCGCGGGAGAACATGCGGTGCACGCGGACCTGGACGCCGGGATGGGAGTCGCGGAACTTGGCGAGGGCGGGAAGCAGCGCATGGATGGAGCTCTCATTCACGCCAAGGGAGAGCTCGCCGCGCTTGAGCCCCTCGAGCTCCATCATGCCTTTCTTGACTTCATCGCGCAGGTTCAGCAGGCGTTCGGCATACTCACGAAGCAGGGTGCCGGCATCGGTGAGACGCACGGGACGGGCGCCGCGGACAAAGAGCGGCTGGCCGACGGATTCCTCGAGTTTTCGAATAGCCAGGCTGACAGCGGGCTGGGTGCGATAGAGCCGTTCAGCGGCACGGGAAAAGCTACCCTCCCGAGCAACTGTAAGAAAAACCTGCAATTCGCCAAGATCCATGGGTCAAAACCTCGATTCGCAAACTGGTTAGAACCAGCCGGATAGGGAGCCCTGGGGCATCAGGGAAGCTGAAACTAGTATAAGACAGAATTATTAAATACAGAATGAAGATAAATTGGACTGGAGGGCCCCGGGTGTGCGTAACTGAAAGAACCCGCGGGAGGTGCCGCAATGAACAATCACGTACAGATCTTCGATACAACGCTGCGCGACGGAGAGCAGTCCCCAGGCTTCTCGATGAACACGGGCGAGAAGATCCGCATGGCGCAGCAACTGGCGGCTCTGGGCGTGGATGTGATCGAGGCGGGCTTTCCGATTGCATCGAAGGGCGACCTGGAAGCGGTGAAGGCCGTGGCGGCCGAAGTGAGGGACGTGCCGATTGCGGCGCTGGCGCGCGCGCGCAAGGACGATGTCCTGGCGGCGGCGGAAGCGTTGAAGCCTGCGGCAATTCCGCGGATGCACGTGTTCCTGGCGACGTCGGACTTGCATTTGTCGGCCAAGCTGCACATGACGCGAGCACAGTGCCTGGAAGCGATCGGGTCGATGGTGCGGCTGGCGCGGAATTACGTGGATAAGGTGGAATTCTCGGCGGAAGACGCCGGGAGAACGGATATCGGATTCCTGTGCCAGGCGTGTGGCGTGGCGGTGGAGGCCGGAGCGACGGTACTGAACCTGCCGGACACGGTGGGCTATGCGGTGCCGGAAGAGTACGGGCAGATGTTCACGCAGGTGCGCGACCACCTGGATGATCCGGAACACATCATCCTGAGCGCGCATTGTCACGACGATTTGGGCCTGGCGGTGGCGAATTCGCTGGCGGCAGTGCGGGCCGGCGTCCGACAGATTGAGTGCACTGTGAACGGAATCGGCGAACGCGCGGGCAATGCGTCGCTGGAAGAAGTAGCGGTGGCGCTGGCGGTACGCAAGGAAAGCTTTGGCGTAAGCACAAAGCTGAAGCTCAATGAGCTGTACAAGTCCAGCCGGCTGCTGACGGAAATAACGGGAGCGCAGGTAGCGCCGAACAAAGCAGTGGTAGGCGCGAATGCGTTCGCGCACGAAGCGGGCATTCACCAGGACGGCATCATCAAAAATCCGCTGACATATGAAATCATCTCGCCGGAAATGGTTGGCGTGCCGGCGCGATCGCTGGTGCTTGGAAAGCATTCGGGACGGCATGCGTTGCGCGAGTCGCTGCGGGAGCTCGGGTACACGCCGACGGACGAGGAACTGGCGGAGTGCTACCGGCGGGTGACCGCGTTTGCGGACAGCGCGAAAACGGTGCGGCCGAGAGATTTGATGACTATTGCGCATGAAGTGATTCGGCGCAAGGTGGTTGGCAGCGCGACGCAGGCCGGGTCGCCGGCGCCATCCGTCTCGCCGGCGTGATTGACGCCCTCCTTGATGCATCACGCACGGGTCTAAAGATCACCTGCTACATAGGCCGTGTAAAATCGGACGGAGAGGCACGGCTGAAGCCGTCTACCTAGACGGCAAAAGGCGGAAGGATTGTGGAATGAAGCTGAAGAAGAAAATCGTATTGCTGCCGGGGGACGGGATTGGGCCGGAAGTTACACGCGCGTCAGCGAGCGTGCTCCAGGAATGCGCGCGCGAATTCCAGCATCAATTTGAAACCGTAGAAATGCCGATTGGCGGCGCGGCGATCGATAAGACCGGGAAGCCGTTGCCGGATGAGACGCTGGAGGCTTGCCGCAAGTCCGATGCGGTGTTGTTGGGGGCGGTAGGCGGGGCAAAGTGGGATGCGCTGCCGGTGGGGAAACGGCCGGAAACGGGATTGCTCGCACTGCGGAAAGAGCTGGGGCTGTATGTGAATTTACGGCCGGTGAAGGTGATCGAGGCATTGCGTGGGATTTCGCCGCTGCGCCCGGAACGGCTGGGCGATCTGGACATTGAGATCGTGAGGGAACTCGCAGGCGGGATGTATTTTGGCGAACGCGGGAATGCGGTGGAGGGGGGAGTGGAGCGGGCGTTCGACACCGAGTGCTACTCCGTGCCGGAAATCGAGCGGATTGCGAGGTTTGCGTTTACCAGGGCGGAGAGCCGGAAGCGCAGACTGTGTTCGGTGGATAAAGCGAATGTGCTGACCAGTTCGCAGTTGTGGCGGCGCACGGTGACGGCGATGGGCAGCGCGTATCCTGGAGTGAAGCTCGAACACATGTACGTGGACAACGCGGCGATGCAATTGACGCTGCGGCCGACGCAGTTCGACGTGATGCTGAGTTCAAACATGTTCGGCGACATTTTGAGCGATGAGGCGGCGGCACTGGTGGGTTCGATTGGGCTGATTCCGTCGGCGAGTTTCGGGTCAAGCGCACCGCTGTTCGAGCCGATTCATGGCTCGGCGCCAACGTTGGCCGGAAAAGACGCGGCGAATCCGGTTGGCGCGATTTTGAGCGCAACGATGATGCTGCGCGATACGTTCGGGCTCGGACTGGAAGCGGATTGGGTGGAGCAATCGGTGAATCGCGTGCTGGCGGCGGGTTACCGGACAGAAGATATCGCGGAGCCCGGGACGAAAAAGGTGGGGACGTCTGGTTTCATGGAGGTTTTGCATCAGGAGATGCAAAGGACGTTTGAGCATGCGGAGAAGTATGGATGGGGCGTGTGAAGCTGGAAAATGGAAATTGGGGAAGACAAGCCAGATGGTACAAGGGTATAGGCGACCGGCATTGGCAACCTTCCGTCGGAAGTGGAAGGTCGCGGTGGAAAAGGGCTAAGTTGGTTGCGGGAAGGGTTGCTGGGTGATAACTTTAGTAATTCTAGTGATGCGTCCTGCTTGGGGATGAAGTGTAGGACGTGCCGTCGGACTGTAGGTCTGCAGGCGGAGAAGCCGGAGGAACCAGGTCCGAAAGTGGGGCCCTAGCAAGTCTCCTGCCTGCCAGAACCGAGTACCACCGGAAAAGATGCCAGAAACTTCCTCCAATCTGAACGACAGCGCAACGCCGCGTGTGTCTGCAGTGACGTACTGGCGGGTAGAAGGCTCGCTCGTAGAGATTAGCGCGTTGCGGAGCATCGGGTTTTTCAACTGGAACAGCCAGAGTTTCCTGGAACGGTGGGTGCGGCGCGGGGCGATGTTTTGGATGACGCTACTGCGCCCGGCCGCGTACCTGAGCAGCCGCACATTCGCGACGCGTTTCCTGCATAGCGTGTTGCGCGGAATCACCCGTGACCGGCTGGACCTGCTCGGGGAAGAATATTTTCAATACGAATTGAAGCCGCGAATGCGCCGGGAGGCTGTGGCGAAGCTGATTGATGCGGTGCGCGATGGTGAGCGCGTGGTGCTGGTGGGGCAGATGCTGGAGCAGGTGATGCGGCCCATGGCGGAGTACTTTGCTGCGGCGGGGTTCATCGCGAACCGGCTGGAATTTCGCGGCGGCATGACAACGGGTCGGCTGCTGCAGCCGGTGGTGCGGCCGCGCGGACCGTTTGCCTGGCTCGCGAGCGGGTCGGCGGATGGGCGCGTGGCCAAGGAGAGCTTGCTGTGGCAATTGGATTGGAACAATGCGCCGCAGCATCTGGAGCAGGCTACGCAGCCGGTGGAACGGCTGCAGATGAAGCCGGAGAGGCCGGTGCAGGCACAGGCCGGCGGGCCGAAGGTGCCGTACTTGAAGGTGCGCGAGACTTTGGGGGGCAAGCATCTGCTGCTGGTCGGCGTGACCGGGTTCATCGGCAAGGTCTGGCTGGTGGACTTGCTGGAGAAGAATCCCGAGATTGCGAAGATCACGTTGCTGATCCGGAGGAACCGCACGACTTCGGCACAACGACGATTCGAAAAGATTGTCGAGGAATCGCCCACGTTCGACCGATTGCAGGAGATTCACGGCGACGACCTGGCGGAATTCCTGAGAGAAAAAGTGGAAGTCGTGGAAGGCGACGTGAGCCAGCCGGGATTGGGGCTGGACGCGGAGACCCAGGAGCGATTAGCGAGTTCGGTGGATCTGGTGGCCAGCAGCGCGGGCTTGACGGATTTCAATCCGGACTTGCGGGAAGCGATCTCTTCGAATATCGATTCAGTGGTCAACCTTCTGGAGTTCCTCCGGAAGTGCGATCACGCCGGGCTGATGCATCTTTCGACGTGCTACGTGGCAGGAATGCGCGACGGGCGAGTCACCGAGGAGTTGCGACCGAATTACAATCCTGCCGGGCACCCCGATTTTGATGCGGAGAAAGAAACGGCGTCGCTGCGCGAAATGGTGCGACGGGTCGAACAGCGATCAGAAAGCGCGGAATTGACGAAGGCACTGCGACGACAAGCATTGGGCCGTGCGGGTGACCCTTCGAAGGTGGGCACGGAAGAATTGGAAGGCGTGCTGAAGCGGAACCGGCAGAGGTGGGTGCGCAACCGACTGGTGCGTGTGGGCATGAAACGGGCGCAACGTCTCGGGTGGCCGAACACGTACACGTTCACGAAGAGTCTCGGCGAATCGATCCTGGCGCAGCGGGGACGGGATTTGCCGGTTGTGGTGATTCGGCCGTCGATTGTGGAGAGCTCGCAACGCACGCCGTTCACGGGATGGAACGAAGGGATTAATACGTCGGGGCCGCTTTCGTACCTGCTGGGGACAAATTTCCGGCAACTGCCGTCGAATGAGCGGAAATGCCTGGACGTGATTCCGGTGGACATGGTGACGCGCGGAATGACGCTGATCGCCGCGGCGTTGGTGCAGCGGAAACATGCGCGGCTGTATCAACTGGCGACTTCAGCGATCAATCCGGTGAATATGGGACGTTCGATTGAGCTGACAGGCTTGGCGCACCGGAAGCACTACCGCGCGCAATCGGGGATTGATCACTGGCTGAAGGTGAAGCTGGAGTCGATTCCGGTATCGAAACAGAGATACGAGCGGCTGTCGATACCGATGCAGAAGGCGGTGGTGGCGCGAATTAACAAGGCGGCTATGAAGACGCTGTGGGTCAGCAAGCCGCCACTGGCAAAGACGGAACGCGACCTGGAGCGCATGCAGAAGCTGATTGAATTGTACGAGCCATTCATTCTGCACAACGAGCATGTGTTCGAGTGCGAGAATGCGCGGCTGCTTTCGGCGGCGTTGGGTCCTGAAGAGAAGGAGCTGTTTGATTTTTCACCCGAAAGCATTGACTGGTGGGATTACTGGATTAACATCCACATACCGGCATTACGACGTTGGTGCTATCCGCTGATGGAAGGCAAGCCACTGGAGGCGCGCGAGGCGCGAGTGTTGAATTGGCCTGTGCCGCCGCAGGGCGCTTCCGCAGCGACGCGGTAGACGGTTCAATCTTCCTATGGCGATTTTCCTGACGGGCTCGACAGGCTATCTGGGCAGCTACCTGGTGGCAGGGCTGTTCACCGGGTATGCGGATCGACTGAACCTGCTGGTACGCGCGAAGGACGAGCAAGAAGCGTATCAGCGGTTGTGGCAATCGTTGCAACTCCATCTGGACTTTCCACAGTTCCTGGCGTACGTGAATGAGCGCGTACGGATTTTTCGGGGCGATTTGACCAACGAGCGTTTTGGTATGGACGACGGCGAGTACCACGAACTGGTGGACTCAACCGATTCGATCCTGCATTGCGCGGCATCACTAAACCGCAAATCGGAAAGACAATGCTTAAACGTGAACCTGCGCGGATCACTGGAAGTGATTCAGCTGGCGCGGCGGGCGCAAAATCGGCACGGATTGCGGCGGTATTCGCACGTGTCGACGGTGGCGGTCGCCGGGAAACGCCAGGACGAAGTGGTGAAGGAAGACTCTTCAATCGATTGGCAGCGGTCGGACTACGATCCGTATGCGCGGACGAAGAAATTCTGCGAGCACATGGTGCACCAGCTTTTGCCGGACGTGCCGCACACGATTTTCCGGCCGTCCATCGTGATGGGAGACAGCCGGCGGGCGGAGACCACGCAGTTCGATATGGTGCAAGCGTTCGACATGCTGGCGCGCTTGCCGGTATTGCCATTGCGGCCGGACGATCGCATCGATATTGTGCCCGCGAATTATGTAGGCGCGGCGATTGTAAAGATTCACCAGACGCTAGAGCCGAAGTACGGGATCTATCATTTGTCGTCGGGAACGGGCTCGCAGCGGTATAAGGAGTTGACCGATGCGCTCGCGGCAGCAGGCGCTGGGGGGCGGCCGAGTTACCAGCCGTGGCTCGGCGGGCCATTTTCGAAAACGGTGAATTGGCTGGCGTACAAAGGCGGAGCGGTTGGGTACGGGGCTTCGCTGCTGAAAGTGTTTTGGCCGTACCTGGATTGGAACACGGTGTTTGATAATTCGCGCGTGATTGAGGAAATGGGCGAGGAGCCAGCGAAGTTCTCGAGCTACGCGTATCGGTTGTTGCGGTGGAGCCGGGAGAACAAGTTCAAGTATCCAGTGAAATCGTGGCCTGCTGACGCCGGTGTTGCGAGTGAGAAACCGGCGGGGAGCGCTGTGTCATGACGGACTTTCTTTTAGTGATGTGGGTGAGCGCGCTGATTGAATTGCGGCGCTTCGCGTGGATGTTCGGGCTGGGCGAGCGCTGGATGCCGGGGCAGAAACTCAAGCTGTTGTTTGCCGGATACAACGGGACGCGCAACACGGGAAGTGACGTGCGGGTGCAGGAAATGCTGCGGCAAATTCGGCACGTGCTGGGCGCGGACAACGTCGATTTCAGCGTGATGACGCAGAATTTCGATCGCACAAAAGGCTATTTTGAGGGTGCGCGGCAGGTGCATCTGCCCGACGTATACCCGCCCTTCTTGTTTCGCGAAGTGTATGCGAATCACGGCGTGATCGCGTGCGAAGGCTCGATGTTCAAGAGCAAATTTGCGAACGCGCTGACGACGATGATGATCGGCTCACTCGCGCTGGCTTCAGCGGAGAATAAATTGTCCGTGGCGTACGGCGGCGATGCCGGGCACATGGACGACCTGATCCAGTGGATGTGCGCGCGATATACGAGCGACTCCCTGGTGATCACGCGAAGCCTGGAATCGCAGCAATTGCTGACGAGCATGGGCGTGCGCAACGAATTGGGCGGGGATACGGCGTGGACGTTCGAACCGCACCCGAAGGAGTACGCTATTTCGGCGTTGCGCAAACTGGGCTGGGACGAGAAGACACCGATTCTGGCGCTGTGTCCCATTCATCCGTTTGTGTGGCCGGTGCGCGCATCCATTGGGAAATACATCGCGCGCGCGACGACCGGCGCATTCAAGGACAGCCAATATCGAACAGTGTATTTCTTCGAATCGGGCGCCGAGGTGGGCCGGAAGTTTCAGCATTATGTGAATGGATATGTGCAGGCGGCGAAGGCCTTCGTGCAAAAGCATCGCGTGTTTCCAATTCTGGTGGCGATGGAGCGGTTGGACGCGGTGGCGTGCCGGGCGATTGGAAACGAGATGCCAGGGGCGCCGATTCTGACGTCGGACGACTACGATATGTTCGAGATGGTGTCGATCCTGCGCGCGTGCACGTATATGGTTTCGTCGCGGTATCACGGAATCGTGACATGCATGCCGGCGGGAGTGGTGTCGGCGGGAGTGACGATGGACGAACGGATTCGTAACTTGATGCGCGAGCGCGGGCATCAGC
>Ga0187771_10003435_pt1 | contig 11057 bp, 7 predicted proteins | sample 0116_SJ02_MP15_1_FD_133139 | JGI IMG/M metagenome (GOLD analysis project Ga0187771, IMG submission 133139) | Tropical peat soil microbial communities from peatlands in Department of Meta, Colombia - 0116_SJ02_MP15_10_MG | ecosystem: Environmental > Terrestrial > Soil > Wetlands > Peat | place... | reverse complement strand
GCGGCAGCCTGGGAGGCCCCTTCGTCATCCCCAAGGTCTATAACGGCGCCAACAAGACCAGCTTCTTTGTGAACTATCAATTGCAGCGTGGCAAGAGTCCCTTTAACAGTTTTGGAACCGTTCCCACACTGGCCGAGCGCAGCGGAGACTTTTCTCAAGCTGAGACCACTGCGGGGACCGTTCCGACGATTTATGATCCCCAGTCCAACCTCGCCGGCCCGCGAACCCCGTTCGCGGGCAACGTCATCCCTCCGTCGCGGATGAGCGAGGCTGCGCTGGGCTTGTTGCCGTACATTCCCTTGCCCAACTTGCCGGGATCGGTCCAGAACTATCACCTGGAAGAATCTCTCCCGACCGCCAATGACCGGGTGATGGGCCGCATCGGTCATCAGATTTCCACCAAAGACAGCATCAACGGGATGTACTTCTTCAATTCTTCACGGAGCGAATCGGTATCGAATTTCCCTATATTGACATCGACGAGCTCGGTCCGGGGGCAGAACCTTAACCTGACGGAGATTCATACTTTCGGCGCGCGCACGCTGAATACCCTCACGGCAAACTTCAACCGCCAGCGGTCCTCCACACTCAATCCCTTTGCGAACAAGCAAGACATCACGAGCGAGCTGGGCATTCAGGGCGTAGCCACCAACCCTCTCGACTGGGGCTTGCCCATCACGCAGTTTACAAATTTCACGGGGTTGAACTTGTCCATCCCCTCGCTCACTCGCAATCAAACCTCCAGGGTGGTGGATATTTTTCTGCGCAACTCGGGCAAGCATAACGTCCGGGTGGGAGGCGAATTGCGGCGGGTGCAAATCAACACCCTGACCGACCCGGACGCCCGCGGGACCTTCACTTTCAGCGGTTATACAACCAGCGACTTCACCAGCGGCGGCCTGCCCGTTCCCAACACCGGATTCGATTTCGCGGATTTTCTGCTCGGCCTCCCGCAGACTACCTCGGTCCGCTACGGAGCCAGCAGCAGTTACTTCCGGTCGTGGGTGTATTCGGGATTCTTTCAGGACGATTGGCGAGTCGCTGGCCATGTGACGATCAACTACGGACTGCGCTATGAGTACTTCAATCCTTTCACGGAGAAGTACGGCCACCTTTCGGACTTGGCCTTCGGCCCCGGTTTTTCATCGGCCGCGGTGGTCACTGGGCAGAACCCGGGCAGCCTGCCCACTTCGCTGCTGCGTGGGGATGACCACAATCTGTCGCCGCGCGTTGGCTTGGCTTACCGTCCCTGGTCGCAACACACCGTGGTGCTGCGCGCCGGTTACGGCGTTTTCTACGATGGCAGCATCTATTCCCGCATCTTCCCGAACATGGCCAACCAGCCGCCCTTCGCCCAGGCCTCCACACTGGTCACCACCCCGAAAGACGTGCTAACCCTGGAAAACGGCTTCCCACAATTGGGCCCCAATATCCTGAGCAACACCTATGCCGTGGATCCGAACTTCCGCACTCCCTACGCACAGACCTGGAACTTCTCGATGGAGGATGAGATCGCCCGCAACCTCATCCTTTCCCTTGGCTACGTGGGGACCAAAGGGACCAAACTCGACCTGCTTCTGGCGCCTAACCAATCCGCGCCGGGGTCCCCTATCACCCCCGGCCAGCCGCTGGCCTTGCAAAACGCATTGGCGTTCACCTATGAGACATCCGGCGCGGCCTCCATCTACCACGGCTTGCAGGTGGGGCTTCGCCGCCAGTTCCACGGGGGCTTTTCGATGAGCGGCACTTACACCTTCGCGAAGTCGATTGACGATGCAGGGACCGTCGGGGGCGCAGGGAGATCCGTCGTTCAGAACTACCTTGATCTTGCCGCCGAACGGTCGCTTTCGAGTTTCGACATGAGACATCGGCTGCTCATCAATCAGATTTACGAACTTCCCTTTGGCGAGCAGCGCCGCTGGCTTAACAAGGGGGGTGCGCTTGGCCGGGTGATGGGCAACTGGCAGATCAGCGGCAACACAAGCATCCACTCCGGCAGCCCGTACACGGCGACCGTGCAAGGTAACCTCAGCAATCGAGCGGGTCGGGCGGCAATCGCCAACCTGCGTGGAGACGCCACGGGCCTGCCGGTGGCGCTCCCGGCCTCCCAACGGACCACGCTGGATTTCTTCGATACCGCCGCCTTCTCGCTTCCCGCCCCGGGCCAGTTCGGCGATGCCGGGCGCAATACGATTCCCGGGCCAGGATTAGTTAATTTCAATATGTCGCTCGACAAATTGATGACTTTCTCCCGAGAGCGGGGGATTCGCGGGGATTTTCGCATCGCCGCAAACGACATTTTCAATACCCCGGCGTTCGGGGGATTGGCGACGGTGGTCAATGGGCAGGGCTTCGGGCGCGTGACGAGCGTGGGCACCATGCGCACCGTGACCTTTTCGTTGCGCGTGACATTTTGAAGAACCGGCGAAGGTTGAGATTTGAGAAAAGAGAAACAACATTCGAATGCATCCCGGGTAGCGCCGCCCTTCAGGGCGGCATGCCGGGCTAAAGCCCGGCGCTACGCCGGCGGGGACAGCGTGATGAGCCTCTTGGCCGCGGGCGTGATGGCGGGAATCTTGCTTGTGGCCGCCCCTGGGGTTACGCCCGGCCAGTCCACCCAGGCTCCGCCGCCCAGGCCGACGAAGGGCTTCGTCTTGCGCAGCCAGACGAACGTGGTGCTGGTTGACGTGCGCGTGTTCGACAAGGCGGGGAACCCAGTGACCGACCTGAAACAGGGCGACTTCCGCGTCTGGGAAGACGGGGTTCCACAGACGATGAACTCCTTCAGCCTCGAGAACATCGAAAAGCTGGCGCAGGTCAAGGACACCGCCGCCCCTCCTCCTACCATCGACCTGGACAAGATCCCGCCCAGTGTCCCCCTGGCGAGCGTCTTGCAGGACCGCCGGCTCACCCTGCTGTTTTTCGATGTCTCGTCGATGCAGCCCGATGACTTGATGCGCGCCACCAAAGCGGCAAACAATTTCATCCGGGATAGGGTGACGCCGGCCGATCTCGTGTCCGTGGTCACGTACACCTCCAGCTTGCGGGTTGTCCAGAATTTCACCAATGACCGCGACGCGCTTTCGAAGGCGATCAACGGCATCCTGCTGGGAGAGGAATCGACCAACCTGGCCGCCAGCGGGACCGTCGGTGAAGCCGGCACGACGAGCGCCTCCGGCGAGGAAGTGGTGAACCAGGATGTTTCCGCCGCCTTCACGCCCGATGAGACGGAATTCAACATCTTCAACACCGACCAGAAACTTGCGGCCGTGGAATCTCTGGCGGAAATGCTGCGCGGGCTGCCGGGGCGCAAATCGGTCATCCACTTTTCGAGCGGCATCACGAGCACCGGAATCGAGAACCAGGCGCAGTTGCGCGCCACCATCGGCGCCGCGAACCAGTCGAACGTCTCGCTGTATACCATGGACATGCGCGGCTTGGTGGCGCTCCCGCCCGGCGGCGACTCCTCCTCCGCGAGCCCGGCGGGGACGGCGGTGTACAGCGGTTCGGCGGTGTCTTCCCAGATTTCCTCGATGCACAGCAGCCGCGAAACCCTCGCCTCGCTGGCGCAGGACACGGGAGGCAGGACCTTCTACGACACCAACGATTTTGGCCGCGCCTTCCAGGAAGTCCAGTCGGAAAACTCCAGCTACTACTTGCTCGGCTATTCCCCCACCAACACGCGGTCCGACGGCCGTTTCCGGAAGATCCGTGTTGAGGTGACCCGGCCGGGCGTGAAGGTCCAGGCTCGGCCCGGATACTTCGCGCCCAAGAACTTCCGGCAGTTCACCGCCGAAGACAAGGAAATGCAGCTCCAGCAAGCCGTCGATCTCGACGAGCCCTTTCTGGATTTGCCCTTTGTCGTGGACGCCTCTTACTTCCTGCGCTCGGACCATAGCTACTACGTGGTGCTGGCGGCTAAGATCCCCGGCTCGGCAGTCCAGCTCTTGCAGAAGTCCCAAACGCGCCAGACGGAATTTGATTTCATCTGGCGTGCCACCGATCCCTCCGGAAAGCCTGTGGGCGTGCTGCGCGACACCTTGCCGGTGAAAGTGAGCGGGGAGGCGTATGACGTTTTGCTGGCGGGCAACTTTCTGTACGTGGGCAACCTGGAGCTGCCGCCCGGCAAATACCAATTGAAGGTTTTGGTCAGAGAAAATCAAACCGGGAAAATGGGAACCTTCGAGCAGCCGCTCGATTTGCCTCCCGTGCCGGCCTCCGGACTTTCCCTGAGCTCGGTGGTGCTCTCCAATGAAGTGAAAGCCACTGGACAGAAAATCCGATCCAAGAATCAGAATGATAATCCGCTCGTGGTAGAAACCAAATCTGTATTGCCCAGCGTGACGCGCGTCTTTCGCACGAACCAGGACCTGTTTGTGCTCCTCGAATCCTACGCGGGCAAGCCTGCCGGCAAGTCGAACGTGCCGGAGGTTCCGAACAGTTCAACGGGTCCGGCCTCCGTGGCCCTGACGTTTTTCCGAGGGGGCGCCAAAGTGGCGGACGCCGGGCCTTTCCCCGGAACGGCGGAAAAATCCGGAAGAGTTAACTACTTTATTAAGGTCCCGCTCGAGAAGTTTCGGCCGGGCCGGTACACTTTGCAGGTCAGTGTTCTGGATCCCGCGCACGACCACATTGCTTTTGCGCGAGTCCCGATGGCCGTGGTTCCTCCGCCCGCGCGGGCGACCGCAGCTTCGAGCGGCAAGTAAGGGGCGGAACGCGCTTCTCGCAGGGTGAAAAGCGCTTCAACCGCTTGCCGATTTTTCTTGACACAAAAGTGCGCTTTTTGTAGGATGCTTTTGACAATTGAATATTTGATTCAGTAACCCTGAATCTCATCTAGAGTGGCCGAGGGACGGGCCCGATGACGCCACGACAACCGCCCCGACGAAAGGTCGGGGGCAGGTGCCAATTCCCGCCCGGTAGTGGGGGAGATGAGAGGGGGCCAAAGCAGCAAGTCAGGCGCCTCTTCCCAACCGGAAGGGGCTTTTTAGTTTGAGCCTCTTTCTCCAATCGATTTTATCCCCCAACAAAGTCCACTCGATGAGAGCCAGGAAAGGAAGGCGCTGTGAATTATCTGGTTCATCTAAAGTGTCGTGAGTGCGAGCGGACCTATCCATTGGAGCCTCTGGCCGCGTGCGAAGAATGTTGGGCCCCGCTGGAAGTGGTGTACGACTACGGGCGGCTCTGGGCCGATCTCCGGCCGGGCGATATTGCCTCGCGCGCGCCGAACATGTGGCGATACCGCGAACTCCTTCCGCTGACCGCCGAGCCCTGGGTGGGACGCCAAACGGGCTTCACGCCTTTGCTGAAGGCGGAGCGCCTGGCGCGCGCCCTGGGTGTCCGCGAGCTCTACATCAAGAATGACGCGGTCAATCATCCCACGCTCTCCTTCAAGGACCGCGTGGTGGCGGTGGCACTGAGCAAGGCTCGAGAGTTCGGCTTCGACACCGTGGGCTGCTCCTCTACGGGCAACCTGGCCAACGCTGTGGCGGCGCAGGCGGCCGCGGGTGGATTCAAGGCTTTCATCTTCGTTCCCGTCGACCTGGAAACGGAGAAGGTGGTGGGGACGCAGGTCTATGGAGCCACGCTCGTCAAGATTCGCGGCAACTATGACCAGGTGAACCGCCTTTGCGTGGAGATTGCGCAAAAACATTCCTGGGGCATCGTCAACGTCAACCTGAGGTCGTACTATTCCGAGGGATCAAAGACGCTGGGCTATGAAGTCGCCGAGCAACTCGGCTGGCGCCTGCCCCAGAACATTGTGGTCCCCATGGCGGGTGGCTCACTCATCACCAAGGTGCACAAAGCGTTCGAGGAGCTGAAGAAGCTCGCCTGGGTGGAACCTGTGCAAACCCGTTTCTTCGGCGCGCAAGCGACGGGCTGCTCGCCGATCACGACGGCTGCCAAGCGCGGCACCCCGGAAATCCAGCCGCAGAAGCCGCACACCATCGCCAAGTCTCTGGCAATCGGCAATCCTGCCGATGGGTACTTCGCGGTGAAGACCATCCTTGCCAGCGGGGGCGCGGGCGAGGATGTCACTGACGAAGAGATCGTCCAGGGCATCCGCTGCCTTGCGGAAACGGAAGGGATCTTCGCGGAGACCGCGGGGGGCGTTACCGTGGCGGTGGCTCGTAAGCTGCTCCGCCAGGGCCGTGTGAATCCTGAGGAATCGATTGTGCTGGCGATCACCGGTAACGGCTTGAAGACCCTGGGCGCGGTTTCGGGGAAGCTGGAGGAATCAGAAGTGATCCCGCCCCGGCTGGCGGATTTCGAGGAGAATTACCTGAACCCCGCAGCCGTCGCGGCAGCCTAGCGAGGCTGGCGGAGCTTGTCGCGGTGAAATCATAAGCCCGGTGCGGGCTTCAACTGTCCAAGTTCTTCGACTCTTTGACCGCCGAAGGATTTGACAAGCCGAAGAGTTGAATCCGTCCGCCGGCGGACCGCAGTCCAAGATTTTTCGTGGGACCCTTTCCTCGCAGGGAGGCATGGTGCCAATCACCATTTCTGTTCCCACACCGCTGCAAAAGTATACGGCTGGAACCGCGCGCCTGGAACTGTCCGTCCACGATGTTCCCGAACTGCTGGAGTGTCTCGAACAGCGATTCCCGGGCATCAAGAAAGCCCTTGTGAAGGGCGACGGCGGCCTCCAGCCTTTTCTGAATATCTACGTGAACGACGAAGACATTCGATTTCTGGGCGGTATGCAGTACACTTTTCAGGACGGCGACGAGGTTCTTTTCGTTCCCGCCATCGCCGGCGGCAAGTAGCCACCGGCGCGTGACGCGGAACCCGCCCGCCGCCTGAAGAGGTCAACCTTGCCCGAGCGAATCTCCGTCCGCGTGCCCGCCACGAGTGCGAACCTGGGATGCCTCTTCGACTGCGCGGCCCTCGCACTCAGCCTCTACCTCGACATTCATGTAACTCCGCGCGGGGACGGCGGCGTGACCATCCGTTACTCCGGCCCCAACCCCGAGCGCATCCCCACCGACTCCGCCAACCTTGTGGCGACGACCATCCGTGAGACGCTTGCAGGCTGGGGCGCGTCTCACGGTTTCGACCTGGAAATCCAGAGCCAGATTCCGGTGGGCGTGGGCTTGGGCTCGAGCGCCGCGGCGATCGTGGGCGGGTTGGCGGCCTGCCATTGGCTGGCGGACCGCACGCTGTTCGACGAGGAGCTGATTTCGATGGCCACCCGGCGGGAAGGCCATCCCGATAATGTTGCCGCAGCCTGGCTTGGCGGGTTCACCGTCGCCGTGCAGGAGGGGGATCGCGTCCGGGCCTATTCCTGCGCGTTGCCGGAAACGACGCAGCTCGTCCTGGTCGTTCCGGACTACGCCCTTCCCACCCAAAAGGCCCGCGAGGTTCTTCCCCCCGGCTTTTCCCGCGCGGACGCGGTGCACAATTTGCAGCGGGCCGCCGCCCTTGCCTCGCAGCTCTCCTCCGGCAAGCCGGATCTCCACGGCCTTTTCTTTGACGATCGCTGGCACCAACCGTATCGCGCGCCGCTCGTTCCCGGCCTGTCGGAGGTTTTGGCCTTGAGGCACCCGGACTTGCTGGGCCTTTGCCTGAGCGGCGCGGGCCCATCCATCCTCGCCTTTGCGCGCGCCAACGCCACGGCGGTGGGCGAGCTGATCCGGCAGACGCTGTCCGAGCGCAAGGTGGAGGCCCGCGCGCTCCCGTTGTCTCCTGACAATCGAGGCGCGAAGGGGTGGAGCCTGCCGGGCTAACCGCGGGGCAGTCGGAACCAGCACTCAGTCAATCTGGAGCGGGGCGATAGACGTGCAGGCTTCTTCGCCCCAATTCGTTGTCCGCCTCCGCATCAAAATTGCGTACAAACGAACGGTTAGGGTAGGATGTAGGTTTGGGCGCGGGGCTGAGAGCTCTCATGGTCAAACCTCATGAGTACTTTACTTACCGGGGCGGGCCCGGACACTGGTCCTGGATCCTGCACCGGGTGACCGGGGTAGGGGTGTTTCTGTTTCTGCTGGTGCATATTGTGGACACGGCCCTTATTGGCTGGGGTCCGGACCTCTACAACAAGGCCATGGCGCTCTACCGCCATCCCGTCTTCCGCGTGGGCGAGGTGCTCCTGGCGGGCGCGGTCCTTTATCATGCCCTGAACGGCGTCCGTATCATCATCATTGATTTCTGGCCGCAGGCAACGGTCATCCACAAGAAGCTCTTTTACGCGGTGGGGGCGCTGTTTGCGCTCATCTACATTCCCACGGCGATTTATATGCTGGATTTTCTTTTGAAGTAAGGAGGCCTTGATGAACGGGTCGAGCCGCCCTCGACCGGAAAGCGGGCTTGAACTCTACGCGTGGCTGTTCATGCGGGTCTCGGGCGTGGCCTTGCTCGTGATGGCGCTCCTCCATCTTGCCATCATGCACGTCATCAACAACATTGAAGTGATTAATTATCAATTTGTGGCGCGGCGATATCTCACTCCGTTCTGGCGGACCTACGATTTGGTGATGTTGTGGCTGGCCCTACTGCACGGCATGAACGGCGTGCGCACGCTTGTGGATGACTACGTGGGGCCGCGCGGTTGGCGGGTGATTTCCCTGGCCTCGCTCTACGTTCTGGCATTTATTTTCCTGGCCATCGGATCGATGGTGATTCTGACCTTCCATCCCGCGGGACAGTGAGAACGAAGATCGAACCTCGAAACTCGAAAATCGAAATTCGAGAAGCAAAGGTCGCAGAGTCCTTGCGAGGCTGAATTTCGATTTTCTAATTTCGATTTTCGGGTTTTTGGCATGGCGCAACAATATGACGCGGTGATTGTCGGGGCGGGAGGCGCCGGGCTGATGGCGGCGCTGCAACTGGCGGGACGCGGCCAGGTGGCGGTGTTGAGCAAGCTTTATCCCACCCGCTCGCACACCGGCACGGCCCAGGGCGGCATCGGCGCGGCTCTGGGCAACATGGAAGAGGACCATTGGGAATGGCACATGTTCGACACGGTGAAGGGCGGGGATTACCTGGTGGATCAGGACGCCGCGGAGATCCTTTGCCGGGAAGCCATCGAAACGGTCTACGACCTGGAGCACTGGGGCTTGCCCTTCAGCCGCACGCCCGACGGCAAAATCGCCCAGCGGCCCTTCGGCGGGCACACCAAGGAGTATGGCAAAGCTCCCGTGCGCAGGTCCTGCTACGCCGCCGACCGCACCGGGCACATGATCCTGCAAACCTGCTACCAGCAATGCATCAAGCACCAGGTGCATTTTTACGACGAGTTCCACGTTCTGGATCTTTTGATCGAGCAGGGGCGCTGCGCGGGCGTGGTGGCGATGTGCCTGGCAACGGGAGAACTGCACACCTTCCAGGCCAAGGCCGTGCTGTTCGCCACGGGCGGGTGCGGTCGCATGTACCAGGTCACTTCGAACGCCCTGGCGCTGACGGGCGACGGGATGGCCGTGGCTTACCGGCGGGGCATCCCGCTTGAGGACATGGAGTTTTTCCAGTTTCATCCCACGGGTATTTACAAGATGGGTATCCTCCTCAGCGAAGCCGCACGGGGAGAAGGCGGCATCCTGCGCAACCGCGACGGCGAGCGCTTCATGCAACGCTACGCGCCCACCTTGCTGGATCTGGCGCCGCGCGACTTGACTTCCCGCGCCATCTACCAGGAAATTCGCGAGGGAAGGGGAATCGAAGGGAAGAATTACGTTTGTCTCGACCTCACTCATCTCGGCAAGGAAGTTCTGGACAAGAAGCTGCCGGACATCACGGACTTCGTCCGCACCTACCTGGGCCTGGAGCCTCTTAAGGAGGCGGTCCCCATTCAGCCCACGGCGCATTACGCGATGGGCGGCATCCCGACCGACGTGGACGGGCGCGTGGTGGTGGATGAGAAGAACACGGCCCTGCCGGGGCTCTACGCGGCCGGAGAAGTGGCCTGCGTTTCCGTGCATGGCGCGAACCGGCTGGGGACCAACTCGCTGGTCGATATTCTGGTCTTCGGCCGGCGCGGCGGGCGGCACGCCGCCCGGTTTCTTCGCGAGAACGAGCACGTTCCTTTACCGCCCCAGGCCGACGAGCCGGCGCGCGCGCTGATTGATGGCTTGCTCAAGTCTTCCGGGAAGGAGCGCGCCGCGGACATCCGCGACGCTCTCCAAAAAGAGATGATGGACAAGGCTTCCGTCTTTCGAGACGCACAGGGGCTGACGGCGGTGCGAGACGGGCTGCGCGACATCCGCGCGCGCTTCCGCCACATCAAAATCGAGGACCGGAGCAAGAAGTACAACACGGAACTGCTGGAAGCGATCGAACTCGGCGGCTTGATCGATCTCGCCGAAGTGCTGGTGGAGAGCGCCCTGGCCCGCCAGGAGAGCCGCGGCGCTCACTATCGGGAGGATTTTCCCAAGCGCGATGACGCCCGCTGGCTGAAACATACCCTGGCGTATAAAACGGCCGGGGGGGTCGAATTTAAGTACAAGCCCGTCACCATTACGAAATTTGAGCCGAAAGAACGAAAGTATTAACGCCAACGGGAAAGTAGGCCGATAATAAGAATGGCGGCGGCCCCTGGCGCGGAGTTGCAGGATTCTCGAATTTGACCTGAAAAGCATGTTGTGGTATTCGTGTGGTGGGGTTTAGCTTTCTAGTCATATATTCGATTGGGAGACGGCAGGGAAGTCTGGAGTTTCGCACCCTATGACGCACTCTAAGGCCAAATTCGGCTTGCTCTTGGCCACTGTAATTCTCCTCCTCGCCGGGCTTTCCGCCTGGCCGGCGCTCGGAGCCGACCCTGGGCCCGATAAAACTCTCAAACCGCCGCCCAAGCCCGAGGACCTTTCGCAGTATGTGGGCATCGACACCTGCAAGACCTGCCACGAAGACATTTACAAGGATTTTGAAACGACGCCCCACTGGAAGACCACGCTGGACACCCTCCGCGGGGCGTCGTGGCACGGCTGCGAAGCGTGTCACGGGCCGGGCAAGGCCCACGTCGACAGCGGGGGGGACAAGACCAAGATATTCAATTTCCAAGGTCTTCCGGCGGCAGAGATCAGCAAGCGTTGTCTGGCGTGCCACGTCTATGGCGAGGAGCACTC
>Ga0187771_10003434_pt1 | contig 11057 bp, 9 predicted proteins | sample 0116_SJ02_MP15_1_FD_133139 | JGI IMG/M metagenome (GOLD analysis project Ga0187771, IMG submission 133139) | Tropical peat soil microbial communities from peatlands in Department of Meta, Colombia - 0116_SJ02_MP15_10_MG | ecosystem: Environmental > Terrestrial > Soil > Wetlands > Peat | place... | reverse complement strand
GTGACGATCATGTTTTTCTTGCGCCCGAATAGTTGTAAATGGCCGTGCGCCTCGAACCGCCCCAAATCGCCAGTCAGCAACCATCCTTCTACAATCGTCTGCGCTGTCAATTCAGGATCATCCAGATAGTGCGACATCACCGCCGGGCTTCGCACGGCAACCTCCCCGATCCCATCGTCATCCGGATGCAAAATGCGCACTTCGCTTCCCGGCAGCGGCTTCCCCACCGTATCTGCGCGAAACGGCTTCAGATCGTTCAGCGTGACTGCCGTGCAAGCCTCCGTGAGCCCGTATCCGCATGTGACCGGAATTCCGAGATCGTAGAAAAACTGCATGGTTGCGGGATCGGTAAAGGCCCCGCCTACGATCAGAGCGAGCAACTCCCCGCCAAATGCCTTGTGCACTTGTGGCAGCAAGCGCCGGCTCAATGCAACGCGAGGTTGCCCTCGCGTCAACATCTTGTTGAGACCGATCAGCCGATCCAGCATCCAGCGTTTGGCGGGAGGCAGTTCATCGAACTTGGCCCGCAACCCGCGCTCCAAATTCTTCAGGACCATCGGCACCAGGCTTACGTACGTGATGCGATAGCGTACAAACGCATCGCGCACAAATTCCGGGCGAAGCGTGCGCAGGTGCACCACGCAGGCCCCGCAAACGAACGGCCCGATGAAGCCCACCATGAAATCAATCGCGTGATTCGTGGGCAATATGCTCAAGTAGCGCACACCCGGCCAGAACGGATACCAGGCTGTCAGCGCTGCGCACTGCTCGAGATATGCGTTGTGAGTCAGCACACATCCCTTGGGACGCCCGCCGGTCCCCGACGAATACACAATGCAGGCAGTGTTGTCGCGCTGCCGTGCCACAAACTGCGGTTTGCCCTTGCGCCGAAACTCCTCCCAGCGATAAGCCCCGCGCAGATCGGCGCCAGCCGGCGCTTCCGTTACAAGCACAATCTCAAGAGATAATTTTGAGAATTCCGACGCCTGCGTAATCGCGCGCCATAGGTAGTATTCAACGATCAGGAAGCGCGCCTTCGAATGCGACAGTAATTGCAAATGCTCCGCGGCCGACAGCTTGTAATCGAGCGGCACCAGCACACCACCACAGTAGAAAATCGAATAAGCCGAAATCAGCCACTTTGACTGATTCGTCATGATGATCGCCGCGCGATCGCCCGCCTTGAAATCGGCGTCTTCGAGGGCGCGGCAAAGCGGACGCGCTATTTCGCGGAAGTCGGAATAAGTGAACCGAACCTTCTCGCGGTCGCGATCGGCTTCAATCAGGCAGGTTTCGCTCGGCCAGCGGTCAAGTGCAGCCGTCAGAGCCGCACCCAGGCTGGTGTATTGACGGAGATCAAGCATTGTTTATTTGTCTCATCACCACCGAGACACGGAGGCACGGAGAAAAACAAAAGTCTATCAAACTGCGATCTCAAAAAAAGGGAGTCCACCGACGGGCTGTGGGCAGTTCTACAATCTCGACTGTATTCTGTCAGCCAGCGTGCGGAAGTCGGACACGCCCTGCAGTTCGTAATCTGGCAGCTCAATGCGGAAGTGATGCTCAAGCCGCGTGAGCAAGTCGAGGGCCTGCAGGCTGTCAATTCCGAGAGTCTTGAAGAAATCGTCGTCGGGCGTAAGCTTCTCGCGCGGCACCTTGAAGTGCAGTGCGGCAAGGTTCAGAATTTCATCGAGCGTTTTGTCGGCCGGAGCCATGTTGTTATTCGCGTCTCTCTCCTTACTAACTATAAATTGGCGGATTACGAAATCAAGGCAAGTACGGCTGAACTCCCTCGTTCTCCACAAACTTTCGCAATCCCCCCTCGACAGCGGGCTGAGTGAACAGATCGCAAAAAATATTAATCTCGTGTTTTAACTCTTCATATGGGATCGGCTTGACGAAGTTCTTTGCGGCGGCCGCGGCAGCACGGTCAAATTTTGCAACCTGACCGGCCGTCGCGCGGGCCACGCGCAACGCTTCGCCCTCGGCCGCAATCTGGCTGACCAGCCCAATCTGCTGCGCCTTCATGACATTGAAGCTGCGTCCGGTCAACAGCAAATCGCGCACCACAGCATTGCCAAGATCGCGCTTCAGGCGCGGAATCCCGCCAAAGCCGGGGATCAGACCTAGCCGCAGTTCGGGGAAGCAGAATCTCGCCATGCGGTCGGCAATGATAATGTCGCAGACCAACGCCAGTTCGAACCCACCGCCAAATGTGACGCCGTGCACGGCTGCGATCGTCGTTACGGGCAACGTGTCGATCGCGTTCATTACCGCGTGGATGCGCTCCAGAAAATTGCGCACGCCGCGCACCGCTTCATCTTTCTTCATCCCGCGCGAGCGCTCATACAATTCGCGCAGATCTGCCCCAGCCGAAAATCCTGCCGCTTGAGCAGAATGCACAATCAGAGCATGCGCCTCGCTTGTCAACTCTGGCAGCGCACGCGCGAACTGCTCCAACTCCTCCAGCATGAGCGATCCAATTTCATTGCAGGGCTCGCGGTGGAGTGTCAATTCAATCGTGCCATTCACTGCCTGCCATGAAAGCGCTTGACCTTTGTGCTCGCTCATGCTGTCTTTGCCGCCTGGTTCTGCAAGTCATGATTCTGTGAGGCCGCGTACATTGCATCGATTTCGCTACTGAATCTCCGCGCGATCATGTCGCGCTTGAGTTTCCCGTTGGCGGTCAGCAATCCATTTTCAACGGTGAAGGGTTGTTCCAGGATGTGAAAGGCGCGCACCTGCTTATAATGCGGGAGTTTAGAATTGACGAGATCAAGCGCCTCTTGCGCCTTTTCGCGGCTCGCGTTGCTTGTAATCAGGGCAGTCAGATAACTTCTTCCATTGCCGGCAACCACTACCTGGATCGCTCCTGGCAACTGCTGCAGGATTTCATCTTCAATCGGCTCGGGCGCAATGTTGTGGCCCGACCCGAGAATAATAAGGTCCTTGATACGTCCGACAATTTTCCAGTTGCCGGACTTATCCATCTCGCCCTGATCGCCGGTATGAAACCATCCGTCACGCAGCACGTTTGCCGTTTCTTCGGGACGCTTCCAATATCCGGGAAAAATATTCGGCCCTCGCACAACGATCTCGCCGTTCGCCGCAAGCCTCATTTCAACCTCTGAAATTGCCGGCCCCGCGCGCCCCGGAATCACTTGCCCATCGGGATCGTCCATCGTGCAAATTGCGGTTGTCTCCGTCAGCCCGTAAACCTGCAGCACTGGAATTCCCAGCATCATGAAGAAAAGTTGCGTCTCCAGGTTGAGCGGGGCCGATCCGCAAATCAACGCGCGCAGCTGTCCGCCAATCATTTTCTTTCGGATCGTGGGAAACACCAGCCGGCTTGCGAGGGCAAGCCAAAGCCCGTCGCCGGCGCGCGGTTTGCGCTCCTGCTGCCGCACCCAGGCGCCCTTGGCTCTGCTGTAAATCTTCAGTGCCACGCCGCCTGTCTTCCAAAGCTGTTCGTCCACCGCTTTGCGCATGCGTTCGAGCAAGGCGGGAACGTTCAGGAAATAATCGGGCGCCGCCGACCGCATATCTGCGGCAATCTTGCCGAGGTCCATATTCAAACTGAGTTTCGAGCTGCGCAGCAGGCATGTCAGCAGCATGATCCAGGAGCCGGCAAAACAAAACGGCAAATAATGAAAAACCGTGTCCTGCCGAGCGCGACTCTTCATGAGTTGATCAAGCCGCCCCGACGTGCACGCGAGCATGTGGTCAAGGTTGCCGGCGTTCAGCATTACGCCTTTCGCCTCACCCGACGTACCCGAGGTGTAGATGATGGTGACGACGTCCTGTTCGACAACTAGCGGCGCGCCATTCTCGACGGGTCCGCGCTCTTTTGTGAAAACGTGGTCGAACAAGAAAAACGGCGGGGCATCCGGCCATTGTTGCGCGATCGCATCGGCGAGCGATTGCTCTCCGCAGGCGATTACTGCCGGCCAGCAATCCTTCATCATGGAGACGAGTTCGGCGGGAGCCTGCCGCGCATAGAGTGGCACCGCGATCAAGCCTTCAGCCATGATGGCCAAATCCATCGCGACCCATCGAATAGAGTTATGCGCCAGCAGAGCACATCGGTCGCCCTTTCTGAGGCGAAGCCGGCGAAGATAGGTTCGCGCTATCTGCACTTGTGTGAGCAATTGCCGAGCTGTGATTGTCGTGGGCGCGCCTTCGCGCAACTCCTGCAGCAGGACACGGTCTGCGTTTTTTTCCAGGCTGGCAAAGATATGGTTGAGAAATGGCATGCGATATTGTTTGAGGAATCTAGCGCAAATCGCCGGAATCGGCTTGGAATCCAGCGATCTGGTAATGGTCCGCACGATCAGCGTGGCGGGATAGCAGCGACCGCGCTTTTGCCGAAATCACCGGCGTCTCGTAATTGACGCCTGCGAATGCTCGCACTTTTTCGATCGACTCGAAGTACAGCATGGTCATGAACTCCGTGTCTTCATCCCGATTCATCCGCAGTTGCTGATATCCGCGAAAGCCGTGCGCCTGCAATTTACCGTCCAGGCGAGGAAAGAGCTCCTTCTGCAGATAGTCATCGTAGGCTTGCGCATTCTCCGGCGTTGTCCAACCTCGCCACACACGGCAGATCACGCGTCGTCCTCCACGCTAGCTATAAGACTGTACCAACTCCCGCACTCCATCGCTCATCGGCGGCAGGTAATCTTCCCAACTCCACTCTCCGCGCCGCGTTGGGAACTCCGGGTATCTGCGCTGCACTTCCTCCTCGAAATACACACCCATTCGCGCCATCAACTTCAGATTGCGGACGACCGTGCGCGCAATTCCATCTGTAATCCTCTCGCTGTCGCGTTCCAGGATCTCCAGCGCCGCCAGTGTCCGCTCCTCCAGGTCGGGATCATCCACATTCATCAGCAATTCTTTGTGGCCACGCTCATTCATCAGATTGCGAATGCGTTCATCCATGGTAATTCCAGCCGAGGGCACAAGAACCGGCATTGTGGTCACAATCCCGTGGTAACGGGAAGAAATTAACAGTCGGCACACGCGCAAAATACTTACCAATTCGTACATGTTGTAATCTTCGGACGTCAGCACGGGCACGCCACCGAGCGTTTCGGAAATTCGCCGGCACGGGCGAGCATCCAGCCGCTCGGTAGCCACCATGATCACAAAAACGTTTTTCTTCTGCCGGAAGGCCGCAACCGCGTTCGCAATCGATGTCAGGTAGTGCTTGTACGCGCGGTCCGCCTCCGGTCCCGCATTATGGAAATAAGGACCGCGATAATGACTTTTCTTGTAGGCACCGGTCAAGCCGTGCAGGGCGACCTTCGCGATCGACGCCTTCACGGGCCATTCGAATGGGTTGATGGGACAAACCGCTACGACGGGCGTCTTTCCGTCCCAACCCACCTTCTGCAACGCTTTTTGTCCGTACTCCGCCCCAAGCGGCTCGAACGTCCATGCCGTATCGGTGCCAAGTTCGGTTGGCACGCCGAGCTCACGCAGGATCTTTCGGGATTCTTCATTGCGTGTAATGACAAGCGAATCCTTACAAAACCGTCCACACATTCTGGCGATCAGCGGATCCATATCCCCCGCTTCGGCGCCGTAGCCGATCGAGAGCTTGTTTTCCGCCGCGGCAATGCCGAGGGAGCCGATCATCATCGTCGCCAGCGCGTTGGCGAACTTCGATTTGAACATCGATCCTTCGCACGCCACAACGCCATGATGTTTGGGCACCTCCCTGGCCAGAAACGGCGGGAATATATCCGGCAGCCGTACCTGCGACGTTCCCTCGAAATATCCGCGCGAGCGGTCGAAATTGAACGTCATCATGGTGAGCTCGACGCGCTCGGGCCCAAGAATGCGCCGCACTTGCCTCAGCATCTCTTCGACGCGCACGTCGGAACCCGTGTTGCGCGTGCCATTATAGCCGGCGAAGAGGAGTTTCAGCTTCTCGCCGGGCTTCCACGGCTCGCCGCGGCCCATCATCCATTGCAGCTTCTTTGTTTCGATGGTGCCCGAGACCCACGATTCCAAAACGAAGTCCATCATGCGGCAGAACCTCCGGCTCTGTTCGCGGCGGGCCAGGCTTGGTATGGATACGTGAAGCTATTCTGGCGGCTGAAGCTCAGCAACGGAAAACTGTACTGGGAAAATGGCACCGGCTTCCGTGCCAGCTCCATCGTCACGCGTGTGTTGTCGAACACCGTATTCCAGGTCAAATAGGGCAGAAAAACTTTCATGAGCGACGCGCCGTATCCCACGCGGCCTTTACGATTGGCCAGCAGATTGACGGCCGAGCTGAACGGGCCTTCGAAAATCGGCATAAACAGAGGCCCGCGCGTGTTCTGCGCCTTAGCCAGCGCTTTCGTCAATTCGCGAAACGTCTGCGAGTCGTTTCCAGAGGAAAGATGATACGTGTCGTGTGCCGGGTTCTCCTTCATATGCAGATCCGCAATCGCGCCGGCCACAAAATCTACATTCACGATATCGATCTTGTCGTGCGGGCGAAACGGTAAAACTGGCAAGCCTGCGAGAAACACAAACGACCGCACCATATCGAACTGTGTGGTCTCCGCGTAGCGACTGTCGCCGAGCACGATGCTAGGCCGGAAGATCGTCAGAGGAACATCCGGCAGCAGCTCGCGCACCATGTGTTCGCAGAATTTCTTTGTACGCGCATAAGGATCGTAATCCGACCGATCCCATTCAATCGCGCGGTCCTCGGTCACGATCTCGTGGGAACGCTTGCCAGCGACTGCCACCGTGCTGACGTTCGAAAACCGCCGCAGCCCATGATAGTAGTGTGATTGCCGCGCCAGTTGGATTACTTCCAGCGTTCCGCGCAGATTTACGTTGAGACAGGCCTTCTCTGACTTGCGGTTTAACGAAGCCGCACAGTGAACGATGGAATCGGTCGTGTGCACCAACCGGTCGTATTCTTCGCGCGCCAATCCAAACTGCGTTGAAGTAAGGTCCCCGCGAAAAACTCGGATCTTGGCCTGGAGGTACTCGTAAAACGCAGGAAATGACAGATGGAGTTGCAGCGCTTCCCAAAGGCGCAACTCGGCGTCGCGGGGATCGCGGCTACGCACCAGCAGGTTCAGAGTCGCATCGTGCTGGGTCAGCAGATTGGCGGCGACGTGCGCGCCGATGTAGCCGGTCGAACCGGTCAGGAATATCGCCACGTGGCTCCGTCCGTCCCCGTCTTTACGCTACTTCGAGTGTCGTCAGCCGCCGGCATCTGTAGTACCCGCGGCGCACGCGCTTCAAGCTGGCGGCCTTCAATCAGCGGATAAGTCCATCGCCGCAACGCTGGAATGTGAATGTCAATCCAGTATTCCCACCAATCCAGACCCGCGGTATCGTATCCGAACACTTCGCGCTCTTCAGGCACCAGCGCCTGAGAGAGCTTTTCGACGTTATCCGCAACAAAGTCGTGTTCATTGTGCAAAATGAAGGGCTCAAAAAGCTCGATTAGCTTCTCAACGCGTTGCAGAATGCGTTCCGCCTTTGCCAACGGCTTTGGCACGGGCAAGGGAGACATGATGGTCTGGATCGAGCGAACGATCATCCTCTGCGCCGGCGCCGACATTCGGTTATAGCGCGCTTTGGAAACCGGAATCGCATCCATACGCAGCCGCAGCCAGTACTCCAGACCTTCCTGCGCGCGATAGTGCCGACGGTGTGCGAGCGTCGTCAGCTCAATCGACCGTCCCATATCGCAAGGATTCGTGACCGAAGTAGCCAACTGATACAGCGGGTCGTGCCGGCGCTCGACGAGCGCGGCCGCAATCAACGTCATCCCGGCACAGACGACATCGACCGGAATAATGTCGAGCCGCTTGCGCTCATTCGAAGGCAACTGGCGAAACGATGTTCCGAGCAGATAGGAGAGCGTCGCCGAAGTATTAATGCCCTCGTTCCATCCGCGAAACGGCTTGGCCACGGACGTTTCGACGATTGCCGGACGAACGATCGCAATCGGCAGCCCATCACCATGCCTCGCGATCAGCGACTCTGCAATGCTCTTGGTATACGTATACGTGTTCGGCCAGCCCAGCGCCTGCGCGCGCTTTTTGCCTTCGGCCGTCAGGTAGTTCTTGAGCCAGCGCATGCGATTTTTGCGAATCTGGTTTTCGAGCGCCTGGCCGCTCAAGTCCTTCGCCGCCTGTTCTTTTTCGAGCGACTGCTGTTTAAGCTCTTCCGTGACCTCCACGCTCTCGGCACGCTCTTCGCCCGATTTCACCAGATCATGCAGTTCGCGCCATTCCTTCTCGGCGTCAAATGCCGGCACGCCTGCGGGCGTGTAATTCGGCCGCACGCGTTCCTCCACTCGCCCATCGCGCTGCCCAGCCACATAACAGGTCGAAAGATGCAGCAACGCGCAGTGGTCGGATCCGCGTATGAACTCGACCAGGTGAAAAGCGGAGTCCACATTCACGGCGACCGCATCCCGCATGTCAGGATTGAAATCCGTAAGTCCGGAACTGTTGACGATGAGGTCCAGTTCCCGGCCAAGCCGTGCGGCCAGGTCGGGATCCAACCCGAGCGCGGGCTGTGATATGTCGCCCTCTACCACCTCGATTTTGTCGGCCAGCAGCGTCCCTAATTGGTCGCCGTATTTTTCAAAGAGCGGGTCGAAAACCGGCGATTCCTCGATCATCTTCTCAAAGCGCTTCTGCGCCGGATTCGCATGCTGCCCGCGAATCAGGAGATATAACTTCTCGATCTCAGGGAGGTCGCTCAGAGTGTTGGCCAGCCACACCTTGCCGATGAATCCCGTCACGCCGATCAACATCACGCGCTTTCCCGCCAGCGCCTTCCGCACCGACAGCCGCTCCGGACGGCGAGTTTCGTCGAAGTAGACAATGGGGCGCACCGGAGGCGCTTCCACTCGCACTGCCGGCACGATCGCTGAGGCTAATGCCTTCGGCCCGCGGAGCCCTAACGCGCGTACCCAACGCGCAGGACTCTGCTGGCCATCCGGTCCCGCTTCACGAATGCGCGCAAAAATTCCGCGCGGCCGGATAACCGGGGTCAGTAACCGCCCGGTAGCCACGCCATCGCGGAAGTCAAGCCGGTTCGCGATAATCCAGCGAACGCCCAAATGCCGTGCCAGAGGCCGCATCACGTGATCTAGCCCTTGGCTCACGAGCACAACGTCGGCTCCGGTCGCCTGCAAGGACTTCAGATGCCGCACACCCCCTTCTTTTAGCAACGGCTTTAGTTTGTATTCGAATTCTTCTTCGCCCAGCAGATCGAGCCGATCGCGGGTTATGCCTCGCAACACGGCGTACACGATCCGCGTGGCGGACTTGCGGTTCGCCGCATACAGGAAGGGCCGCAACAACGCCATTAGGAGCACCAAACTGCGCCGCACTACTCGCGCACTGTAGGTCTGGCTATTCCAGGTGAAAAACGCGATCGGCCGGATCGTGGTCAGCTCCAGCAGACTGCCCTCTACGCGCCAATAGACGGGCGATGACGGCCGCGGGCGAGATGGCGTTGGGGTGGGAGACAACTGCGCACGGGCGCCGGGTACTGCATTTCCGTCAACCGGCGTCCCCGTGCCCGTGTCTACGAGATGGGCGACTGGTTCCACGAATCAATCGACTTGGACGTGCTTTCTTCCGCAACCAGCCTCGCGGTTAACAGCCCACCGGAGGTTAGGCAGAAGGCCCTATTTTAACCTCTCCGTCATAAAGCGAGAAATATAAGTATTCAAAGGGCCTGGGGCTCGGTAGTGGTGCAGTTTGAAAAGGAAGCGAGCCAAACGCGCCGTTTATGCGTCGCAAAAAGCGCGACGCTTGGCGCGGCTCGCCCAGATCCCTCGCTGCGCAAAAACGGCTTGCTCGGGATGACAATCAAACTGCACCACTACCTAGGGCCCACGCGGCGTTCATCCACAGGCTGGTTGCTGATAGAATTCGGGCGGATTGCGCAATTACAACTTCTGTTCGTAGAGATATCTCACTCATGCCCGTAAAGGACGTTCTGCTGCCCGAATTCGACATGGAAATGGACAATACGCGCCGCGCGCTTGAGCGCGTCGCCGACGATAAGTTCTCCTGGCAACCGCACGCAAAGTCCGGCACGCTCGGATGGCTGGCCGCGCATATCGCCACTATCCCGCACTGGGCAAAGGTCACCATGGAGCAGGAGTCGCTGGACCTTGCAGCCCCCGGACACTCGAACTCCGGCCCGCCTCCGACGGATAAGAAAGGTGTGCTTGAACTGTTCGAGAAGAACCGGGCCGAGGCACGTGCAGCCATGGCTGGCGGTGACGATGCCGCCTACGCGAAACCGTGGGCTTTGTTCGTCGGCAAGCAAGAGCTCTTCCGGGAGCCGCGGGCCTCCGTGCTCCGCCGCATGGTGTTCAACCATATGATTCATCATCGCGGACAGCTAACCGTGTATCTCCGGCTGCTCAACATTCCTGTGCCCGGACTCTACGGCCCGTCGGCAGACGAGCAGAAGTTCTGAAGGCTGGCGCCGCGGAAATCACCTTACGTTCGGGCGTTCCATCCAGCACACATCCCAATACTTCCCGAACTTGCGTCCATTCTCACTGAACACGCCGACGACTTTGAAGCCGAATCGCTCGTGGATTGCCGCACTCGCCGGATTGGGCAGCGCGTAGCCGGCGACAAAGCGATGAATGTCCTCGTCGCGGAGGGCATCAAATAACGCGGCATAGAGGCGCACACCAATGCCTTTCCCAACTGCATCCGGCGCGCAATAGATCGTTGTCTCGACCGTTGTCTCATAGGCGGCCTTGGGGCGAAACCGTGTCGTCCCCGCGTAACCAACCACGACAGATTCGGTTTCGGCAACCAGCAATCGATAACGGCCCGTTTGGCCAAACTGCGCAAACCAGGCCTCGCGTTGCTCAATGGTGTATGGCTCGACATCGAAGGTCACCGGAGTATTCACCACGTAGTAGTTGTAAATCTCCGTTAGGCGGGGCAAATCGCGACGTTCCGCGGGCCGGATCACAACCTCACTCATCACCTTCCTCCTGAACGAGCCGCGGAGGGTTTTCCCTGCGCGCAGATCGTCATTCGGGAACCTGT
>Ga0187771_10003433_pt1 | contig 11057 bp, 7 predicted proteins | sample 0116_SJ02_MP15_1_FD_133139 | JGI IMG/M metagenome (GOLD analysis project Ga0187771, IMG submission 133139) | Tropical peat soil microbial communities from peatlands in Department of Meta, Colombia - 0116_SJ02_MP15_10_MG | ecosystem: Environmental > Terrestrial > Soil > Wetlands > Peat | place... | reverse complement strand
GTCGGCGCGTTCGATCGCGAGGCTCAGCGCGCGGCGCACAGCCGGCTTGCGCAACGGACCGGCGTCGAGGTTCAGGAACCACGACTCGACCGTGGGCCCGGTCTGGAGGATGCTCGCGTGGACGTGGTTTGCCCAGCCGAACTCGGTCGCGGTGACGAAGTCGCCCCAGTCGAGCCCGTTCGTGTGATCGATCTTGCCGGCAAACAGCGCGCTGAGGCGATGCCCAGCGTCCGGCATCTGCTTGATCTCGACCCTGCGGTAGTAGGGATGGACCCACGAGTAGGGGTTCGCGAGCAGGATGATCCGCCGGCTCGACAGGAACTGGGCCACGTAATAGGCGCCAAAGGAGGCGGAGTGGGTCTGCCCCCATTGGGTGGCCCAAGGGTCGCTGCGACTCGCGTGGGCGAGATACAAGCGGCGGTCGTAGATCGCGCCGTCGAGCGAGGAGAGCACGCCGAGCAGGAACGGGCTCGGTGCGGTCACGTTGAAGCGCACGGCATACGTTCCGAGGACCGTCACCGGGTCTGCCCGGTCGAGGTGGGCGAGCGAGAAGAGATACGGCGCGGAAGGCGAGACGGCGAGATCGCGGGTGATGCTCCAGCTGACGTCGGCCGCTGTGAAGGGGTCGCCAGTCGCTCCCCGCACCGCGTGACGCAGCTCGAAAGTGATGTCGCCACTTGGCGCGAGCTGCCAGGACGTCGCGAGGTAGGGCACGACGGCGCTCGCCGGCGCGAGCTGCGCGTCGGGACCTGGCGCCACCCCGCGCGGACGAACGAGCGTACTGGACCAGCTCGGCACGATCTCGATCTCGGCCCGGCCCGGCGTTGCCGACGCGTCGAGGTCGCCCGGCAGCGCTGGCACCGCATCGATGAACGTGCGGCTGCGCGGAATCGACGCCCCGGGCGTGTGCGAGCGACCGCAGCCCGCGATCAGCAGAGCGGCGAGAACCGCGCAGGCGCAACCGCGCGCGAGCGAGCGACGTTCAGTCCGCGTCGGACTCAGCCCGTTTTGCCTCTGCTTCGAGACCCTCCCGCATGATGCGCTCGAGCTGGCCTTGAGCCGCCGCCAGCCCACCCGGGTCCCCGCCACGGCCGCGCAGGATCCAGGCGAACGCGACCGCGAGGATGCCGCCGGCGAGCGGCCCCACGACGTACGGCCAGAAGTGGGCGAAGTCGCCACGGATCAGATCAGGACCGAACGAGCGCGCGGGGTTCATCGAGGCGCCGGTGAGCGGGCTCGACCAGAGCCCAGCGAGCGCGACATAGCCACCGACCGCGACCGCGGAGAGCGTGCCGACGTTCTGCGCGCGGGAGGCCGTACCGAGGATCGTGCTCACAAGTCCGAGCGTCAGGACCGCCTCGATCAGCATCGCCTTCCAGTCGGCGAAGTGAGGGCCGGGAAGCGTCGAGCCTAGCGCCGCCTCGCCCCCGATGACCTTGTCGACGAACAGGCAGGCGAGCGCGGAACCGGCGAGCTGGACGACGATGTAGCCGGGGACGCGACGCCAGGGGAAGTCGCCGCGCAGCGTGAAGCTGATCGTCACCGCCGGGTTGAGGTGGGCGCCAGACACGGCCCCCATGAAGAGGATGATCGCCATCACCATCAGGCCGGGGGCGCCGACCGCAGCGGCGCGGCTAACGGCGCCGTGGCTCGTCGCGGCGACGACCGCGCCGCCCGCACCGACGAGCACGAGCAGGAACGTGCCAAACAGCTCGGAGAACAGCCGGCGCCCCTCCAGCGAGACGTTGTCGAAGTCCGCCGTCGCGGGGTACTCGAGCGCGAGCAGCTCGCTGCTGCGAACGGCGCTCCGCCCTCGCGCGTCGCGCGGACGGTCGTGCTCGGGCTCACTCATGGCGGGGCGAATTTACTACGCGGGAGGCGCGGTGCTGCGCAGCGTCTCCGGGTCCCAGCCGATCGTAACGGCGCCATAGCGCTGACCGCAGACGTAGACAGGCACAGAGAGCGAGGTCATCACGACGCCGGTGTCGCGAGCGTAGGTCTGCAGCAGGAAGCCCTCCTCGCCGAGCGGGGGCTCGCCGAGAGCGGCGCCGGCAGCGAGCATCGCGGCCCGCGACAGCGGCTCGCTGGGAAGCTCGACGCCGATCCCGTCGCGCGCCGAGCGCGTGACCGCGACCGCGTCGAGCAAGAAGCGCTTCGTGCGGTTGCCCGCGAGGTCGGTCATGCGGTCGCCGGTCCAGTCGCGCGTCGCGGCGCTCGCCGCAGCCGGCGAGTAGACGTTGATGTCGGTGATCCCGGCGAGCACCAGCGACGGCTCGGCGGCCAGCACCGCGTCGAGGCGCGCCGTCAGCTGCTCGTCGACGGCCGCGTCGTAGGCGGTCACGTACTTCGGCGGGTCGAAGCCCTCGGGGGCAACGCGCGAAACGTCAAACAGACGGGCGAGGCGCTGGATCAGCGGCCCCTTGACCTCGGTGTACTCCGGCTCCAGCAGCTGGTCGAGGGTGACCTCGCCGCGGGCGATCGCGTCCTCGAACACCTCGCGCGCCTCTTGGGCGAGCTCCTGGCAACGGCTGTACAGACGCGAGACAGCGCCCGCGGTGCGGAAGCGAGCGATCACGCGCGAGGCCTCCTCGGTGCCGGCCGCGAGGCTGCCCGCCTGGCCCGCGACGAAGTGCGCCTGCTCCTCGATCCGCGCGCCCGAGGCGGCTATCGCGATGATCGCCTCGTTGACCGCGGTGGCGTCGCTCAGCTGCTGGTTCGCGATCTCAGCGAGCTTGCCGGCGCTGTCGCTCGAGGAGCTCGTCAGCTGGCTGACCTGCTCGAGCGCGGCACGGCCTTCGCCGGCGTTGCCGGCGCCTTCGGCGGCGCGCTCGCGTGCTGCGCCCACAGCCGTCTGCACGGCGCTCATCTGTGTCTGCGTGCGTGCGATCGTCTGTGCGATCTGCGCGGTCTGCGCCGCGGTCTCCGTCGCGAGACGCCCGACCTCGTCGGCGACCACGGCGAAGCCCCGGCCGTGCTCGCCCGCGCGCGCCGCCTCGATCGCCGCGTTCAGGGCCAGCAGCTTCGTCTGCTGGGCGACGCCGTCGATTACGGTGGAGAAGCTGTTGATGTCGTTCAGCTCGTTGCGCGCGAGCCCGTCGACCAGCTCCGCGACCTGCTGGGTGCGCTCGCTGAGCTCGCCGAGTCCCTCGATTACGCGCGCGAGCACGGCGATGCCGTGCTTGGTCTGCTCCATCAGCTCGGCGGTCAGCGTCGCGGAGTGGGCGGCCATCGTCGCGCCGTCCTTGGACGAGGACAGCAGCGACCCAGTGCGCTCAGCGAGCAGGTCGAGCTCGGTGCGCAGGCCCTCGATCTCGTTGCCGATCACTCCGACCGACAGTGAGCTCCGCGCGGCGCCAACCGAGAAGTCGCTCGTCGTCTGCGCGAGCTCGTCGAACGCATGCGCGACCTCAGTGGCGAGCGCGGCAGCAGGGCCGCCCGCCTCGGCGATCGCGACGAGGTCCCAGCGGCCGCCTGCCGGATGCTCGAGCTCCGGCTCGACGGGCAGTTCCGGCACAGCGACCAGCCGGGCGTCGGGGCTCCGGTTGTGATGACCCGGCTCAGGGGAAGCCGGGCCGTCCGCGACGAAGTCCGTAGCGGCCATGTCCATTCCGTGATCGACCGCCGTCTTGCGCAGCTTGAGCAACAGGAGTGGATGCTCCGTCGCCCACCGCGACCGAAAAGCAGACGTTTGCAGCCCGTGGCGCGCGGTTCGCGTGATGGCTCGAGCGGCATGGGTCTCGCGCTCGACAGGTCCCGAACGTGCGCCTACCGTCGCCGCGGACGTTGTGCTTGCGGGCACCAGCGTCCGATAAGAGCAGAGCATGGGCATGCAGATCCGCCGTTGCGCCAGGACCGGAGTAGCGGGCGCCGCACACCGGCGCGAGCTTCGACGCTGGCTCACCGCGAGCGCACCTGCCGTCGCCGCGCTGGCAGCGGCGGTGCCGGGCGCGGGCGCCGCGACGCCGCGCGCGTTGCGCGTCAGCCCCACGCTCGAGCGCACCGCCACGGCCCAGGTGCATCTGGAGCTCGTCAAGGGCGCGCCGCTGCGCGCCCTCGCCGGGCGCGCGAAGCGACGCAGCCATGGCCCGCGGGCACCAGCCGTGACGGCGCAGCCGAAGGGCACGCTCGTCGCACCAGGCACGCTCGCGCGCTTCAGCGCACAGGCGTCGGGCTCGCCGCGGCCCGCCGCGCACTGGCAGATCTCGGTCGACGGCGGGCAAAAGTGGCGCAACCTCGCCGGCGCCCGCGGCACGAGTCTCTCATTCATGGCGCTCGCAGGCCAGAACGGTGACGAGTTTCGCGCCGTCTTCGTGAACAAGCGGGGTCGCGCCTGGAGCGCGGCCGCGCTCCTGCAGGTGATCAGCGGTGAGAGCGCACCGCTGATCGTCACCCAGCCCGTCAGCCAGACGGTAGAAGACGGCGCCACGGTCAGCTTCACAGCGCTCGCCAACGGCGACCCGACGCCCGCCGTGCAGTGGGAGATCTCAGACGACGGCGGGGCCTCTTGGAACGACGTCGCCGGCGGGACACAGACGACGCTCGCTTTCACGGCCAGCTCGATCTTGACCGGCGACGAGTTCCGGGCAGCGTTCACCAATGCGCTCGGATCGACTCTCAGCGACGTCGCGACGCTCACCGTCAGCGGCTCGGTCTCGAGCGCTCCGGTGATCACGCAGCAGCCCGAGGACCAGAACGGCCCCACTGGCCAAACGGTCTCGTTCAGTGCCGCCGCCTCGGGCACGCCGGCACCGAGCGTGCAGTGGGAGGTCTCGACGAACGACGGCCAGAGCTTCAGCCAGATCCCGGGGGCAACCTCGACGACCTATTCCTTCACGACGACGGCGGGCGAGAACCTCTACGAGTACGAGGCGGTGTTCACGAACTCGACCGGCTCGGCGGCGAGCGAACCCGCCGTGCTCGGCGTGGGTTACAAGCTGGCCCAGAACTGGTCCGGGTACGACGTCACCGGCACGGGCTTCACCGCCGTGAGCGGTAGCTGGACGGTCCCGCACCTCAACTGCTCGGCAGCCGCCGGCAGCACGTTCTCCTCACAGTGGGTCGGAATCGACGGTGACGGGAGCAGCACGGTCGAGCAGGACGGCACCCAGGCCGACTGCAGCGGCAGCACAGCGAGCTACGGCGCGTGGTACGAGATGTATGGCGACACGCAGGGCGGCGGAACCTCGGCGTGTCCGGGCGAGTACTACTGCGCGGTGCCGCTGTCGAACACGAGCTATCCCGTGTCGCCGGGCGACGTGATCAGCGCCACGGTCGGCGTCGCGGGCACCACCTGGACGCTCCATATCGCAGACAGCACGGCCAGCTGGACCTTCACGACGACGATCGCTGCGCCCACCCCAACGCCGCAACAGGCCTCAGCCGAGTGGATAGTCGAACGACCCGAGGACGCTAACGGGCTTACCGCGCTCGCCGACTTCGGCACGGTGCAGTTCACGAACGCCACGGCAACCACGAGCAGCGGGACGCACTCGATCGCGGCGCTCGGCGGCGTTCCGCTCGAGATGATCCGCTCAGCGACCGATGCCACGCTGCTGGCGTCCCCGAGCGCCCTCGATAACACCGGCGGGATCTTTACCGACACCTGGTTCGCAGCTTCGTAAGCCCTCCGCAAGCCAGGGCGAGAGTCGACTGCGTTCTGGTCGGGCTTCCTCGCCGGCTGTAGAGCGGGCGGGCTCCAGCTCAGGACTGGTCGTCGCTGGGTTTGCGGAGCGGCGCTGCCTGCTGGAGGTAGGGGGTGAGGTAGCGGGCGGTGATCTTGGCTACGGGGGACCAGGTTGGCTCGGTCGTGAGCTGGCCGTCGAAGCCGCGGTTACCTGCAAGGCGGGCGCTCAGGTAGCGCGGCTCGCGCCCGGTGAGGAGGATGCCGTGGATTTCGGGTGCAAGGGGATTCGGAGTGAGCGCGGCACCTGCGAGGGCGGCGATCGACTCGGCCGCCGCGTCGGCTTGCTGCGCGGCGAGACCGCCGAACTTGACCTCGGACTCGGTCGCGTCGCCGGCTGCCCAAACGTTCGTGACGCCGCGCACCCGGCAGTGGCTGTCGATGCGGATGAAGCCGTGCTCGCCGGCCTCGAGACCGCGCACGGCGGGCCCGTAAAGCTCGGGCAGGGCGACGATGCGGCTCGCCTGGAGCGTGCGCTCGCCGGGCATCAGGACGATCTGACCCGGCTCGGGCACCTGCGCCTGGACGCCCGTGACCACGCCGATGCCGGCCTCGTCGAGCAGCTCGCTGAGCGCTTCGCCCACGTCTTTGCCGAACAGCGCGAGCGGCGCCGGCTCCGGTGTGATAACGGTCAGCGCGACGCTGACGCCCATGTCGTGGGCGCGGGCCGCGGTCATCAGTGCGAGCTCGTACAGCGGCAGCGGCCAGCCCATGCGCGCGGGCGCCACGAACGCGATGCTGCGGGCGTAGCCCTCCTCGACATCCTGGACGACGCCGTGCAGCACAGCGTCCATCCGCCGGTCATCCAGCGTAGCGACGTGCGAGAAGGGCTCCTTGACCCTCGCCCCGAGCGCCAGGAGCAGCGCGTCGTAGGGAAGCTCCGCATCCGCTGCTGTGTGAACGACGCTCCGCTGCGCATCGAGGTAAGCGAACTCCCCGGGGATCAGCTCGGCACCGACGTGCTCGGCAAGCTCCGCGAGGGAGTAGCGCTCGGCCGGTGCGTAGGCGAAGGGCTCACGCACGGTCAGCGGCCGGTAGCTGAACTCCGGGCTCGGGGCAAGCAGCTGGAGGCTCACGAGTGCACCGGCGAGCTCGCGCAGGGCGAGCGCAGCCTCGAGCGCCGCGACACCGCCACCGGCGATCAGCACCTGCAATGGCTGCGTCGGGCTCATCGTGAAAGACTATGGCGCATCGTGGACCGCAGCGGCAGAACGGCGCCGCCGCGAGCACTGCGGCTAAGTACTGTTCGAGCAAAGTAGTCCTCACCAAGTCCGAGCAGGGCAGTACGAGATAGCGTGCACGGGATGAGCGTGGATGAGAGGGCCGGCGCTAGCGACGGCGTGATTCGCATCGTGATCGCCGACGACCACGCCGTCGTGCGCAGCGGGCTGAGGCTGCTGCTCGAGGCGGAAACGGACTTCGAGGTCGTGGCCGAGGCCGGCGATGTCGAGGCGGCGCGCCGCTACGTACGCGGCCACCATCCGGCCGTTCTCGTGCTCGATCTCAATATGCCGGGTGGCTCGAGCCTCGAAGCGATTCCGACGATTCGCACGGAGTCGCCCGACACGCAGATCGTCGTGCTGACGATGCAGGAGGAGCCGGCCTTCGCGCGGCAGGCGCTGAGCGCCGGCGCAACCGGTTACGTCCTCAAGGAGGCGGCCGATAGCGAGCTCGTCGAGGCCGTGCGACGGGCCGCGGCCGGCGAAACCTATCTGAACCCGGCACTCGGCGCACGGATCGCGCGCGAGCCGCCGCCCGGGCCGCCCGACGACCTGAGCGAGCGCGAGGTCGAGGTTCTGCGCCTGATCGCGCTCGGCCACACCAACTCGGAGATAGCAGAGCAGCTCTTCCTCTCTGTGCGCACTGTCGAGACCCATCGGTCCCACATCCAGCAGAAGCTGCGCGTCTCCTCGCGGGCTGAGCTGGTGCGTTACGCGCTTCAGCGCGGGCTCGTCAACAGCGACGACTGACCCCGCGGCGCGGTAAGCGCCCGTAGTTGCCCGCAGTGAAATCGCGCAGCAGCCACGATGCCTGCAATGCGCGTCACTGGTTCGATTGCTCGATCACCGATGACTGAGCCACCAATCACCGATCTGCGCAGGGACGGCGAGCGCGGCTGGTTACGTGCCCTGCCCGCCGACTTCCCCGTCGCCACCGGCGAGGCAACGATCAGCATTCTCCTCGCGGACGACCACGCGTTCGTGCGCCGTAACCTGCGCGCACTGCTCGACTCGGACGGCGAGCTCGAGGTCGTCGGCGAAGCAAACGACGTTCCGATGGCGATGCGTCACGTCCAGACGCACAGTCCGCACGTGCTGGTCCTGGACATTGGCATGCCGGGAGGTTCGATCCTGGCGGCGATCCGCGAGCTGCGAGCACGAGCGCCAGAAACGGCGGTGGTGGTGACGACGATGCTCGACGATCCGCGCTTTGCCCGCGAGGCGCTGGCTGCTGGTGCAAGCGGATACGTCCTCACCGACACTGCCGATCGCGATCTCGGACCCGCCGTACGCGCGGCAGCGCACGGCGAGAGCTTCATCTCGTCCGAGCTGGCGCAGCTGCTGCGGATATACGACGACGGGCCTGATGGCCTGAGCTGCCGCGAGGTCGAGGTTCTGCGCCTGATCGGCCTCGGCTACACGAACACCGAGATCGGCGACCTGCTCGCGCTCAGCGTGCGCACGGTCGAGTCGCATCGCGCGAGCATCCATCGCAAGCTCGGGCTGACCACCCGCGCCGAGCTCGTGCGCTATGCGCTGCGCCGGGGGCTGCTGGCGCCCGAGCTCGCCAGCGACGGCGCCATCCGCTGAGCGAGCGGCAACCAGGCCGTCACCGTCGTGCCCGCGTCTGAGGAGTCGATCGTCAGCTCGCCACCGGAGACCGCAACGCGTTCGTGCATGCCGGTGACGCCGAAGCCTGCTGTTCGCTCGGCTACGTCGAAGCCACGCCCATCGTCGGCGACGCTCATCCGCAGCTTGAACTCGTCGGCGTGCACGGTCACCGTCACGTTCTTGGCGTGCGCGTGCTTGGCGATATTCGTCAGCGCTTCCTGGATCACGCGGTAGACCGTCGCCTCGAGGTCGGCGTCGAGCTTGCCGTCCATCGACGGGTCGATGTCGTTCGAGATCTCGAGGTCGTTGACGGCGCGATGGCGCTCGAGCAGCGCCTCGAGCGCCGCGCTCAGGCCGAGCTCGTCGAGCGCCGCGGGACGCAGCTCGGTGATGATCGAGCGGAGGTTCGTGATCTCCTGCTCGATCTGCTCGAGCGCCGCCGTAGTGGCCCTGGTCAGCGCCTCGACGGTACCGGCGCGGCGCGCCGAAGAGAGCAACACGCGCAGGCCGCCGAGCGCCTGCAGTGTCTCGTCATGCAGCTCGCGCGCCCAACGCCGGCGCTCCCGCTCGGATGCGACGATGGTGTCGCGTAGACGTTGCTTCTCGACGCTCTGTGCGATCACGACAGCCGTGGCGGCGCTGGCGGCGAACGCCTGCAGAGCGCGCTCGTCCTCATCGGTGAAAGGCTGCGCTCCCGGGTTGCGATCGAACGCCATCAGCACACCGAGCGGCTCCTCGCGGTAGGTGAGTGGCACGAGCAGCGCCGTCTGGGCATCAGAGACACCGAGCCTGTCGGCGCTGATCAAGAGCCGCGCGCTGACGTCGTCGATCCGCTCGGAGCGCCCGCGTGTCATGACCTGGCCCGAGGTCGAGCCCTCGATCGGGATCCGCAGCTCGTGGCTGCGGTCGCCGTGGCCGGCGATCGCAGCGACGACGAGCTCAGGGCCCTCGCGAAGCATGATCACGACGGTGCGCGCTTCGACGAGCGCCCGCCCGCGCTTGACGATCATCTCCAGCGAGCGTTCGAGATCGACCTCAGCGCCGACCGCCAGCGCTACAGCCTGCGTTGCACGAAGGCCGGCGACGGCCCGCTCGAGCTCACTGCGCTGCGTCTCTACCTCTTGGTAGAGGCGCGCATTTTCAACCGCAATGGCAGCCCAGCGTGCCAGCGCGATGATCGCCTCCTCGTCCGCCTCGTCGAACTCGCCGTCGTCCTTGTCGGTCAGGTAGAGGTTGCCCCACGCCTCGCCGCCGATGAAGACAGGCACGCCGAGGAATGTCTCCATCGACGGGTGCCCACCGGGAAAGCCGTAGGAAGCGGGGTGGTCGCCGACGCGGGCGAGGCGCAGCGGCCTCGGGTCGTCGATCAGGACGCCGAGCACGCCCCGTCCGCGTGGAGGCTCGCCGATGCGCCGCTTGAGCTTGTCCTCGATCCCCACCGTCACGAACCGCTCGAGCTCGCTGCGGTCCGCATTCAGCACGCCGAGCGCCGCATAGCGGGCACCTGTCAGCTCGCAGGCCGCGTCGAGCACGCGCCGCAGCAGCGTGTCGAGGTCGAGTTCGGAGACGATGAAGCCACCGACATCTAGGAGCGTGCGCAAACGGTCGCTGTTGAGCTTCTCGGCGATAGCAGAGTCTCCGTGAAGTGCCGTACTCAAGATACTCTTCGCACGCAAGTACGGAGTACTCGCTACCTAACGGGTACACCACACGTGATCCGTACTTCACGCGGATGACCGGCACGGCGAGCGACCGATGCGACAGTGCCCTCGGAGGATGATCATTCGCGCCGTGGGTGAGGCAAGCCAGACGCAGGGACGGCCGCGGGAGCGCTTCCTCTACGACCGCGACCTGCAGCTGACCCGCACGGATCTGTGGGCTTGGACTGATGCTGTCCGCCGCGTGGAGACGCCGGCGTCCGCCGGCCACACGAGCGAGCTGCTTGAGGCGATGCGCGACCCGCAGTTCTATGACGCTGATCCCCACGACACTGTCGAGTTGCGCGAAACCCACAGCTCGTGGGTGTTTCTCGTTGACGAGCGCGCGTTCAAGCTGAAGAAGCCGCTGGTCCTGCCGTTCCTCGACTACAGCAGCGTCGAGCGCCGCCGTCTGATGTGCCAGCGCGAGGTCGCGCTCAACCGGCCGCTCGCGGGCGACCTCTACCGCGGCGTCCGGTCGATCGTTCGCCGCGGGGGGCGCTTGCGGCTCGCAGCTGACACCCCCGATGGCATCGAGCACGTTGTCGAGATGCGGCGCTACGACGAGGACGCGACGCTCGCCGCCGCGCTCGCGCGAGGGCTGATCAGCCCAGGCGACATACGGCCGATCGCCGAACGACTAGCGCGCTTTCACGCCGGCAGCGCCGTGCACCGTCACGGCGCCGGCACGGTGGCGAGGCTTAAGCGAGCGATCGATGGCAACTTCGAGACGCTGCTCGCACAGCGTGACCTCGTCGATCCAGTGCGCGTACTGAGCGCGCAGCGCTTCGTCGATGCCTTCCTCGCAGGCCACGGAGCGCTCCTCGTCGGACGCGACCGCGCCGGCTG
>Ga0187771_10003432_pt1 | contig 11057 bp, 6 predicted proteins | sample 0116_SJ02_MP15_1_FD_133139 | JGI IMG/M metagenome (GOLD analysis project Ga0187771, IMG submission 133139) | Tropical peat soil microbial communities from peatlands in Department of Meta, Colombia - 0116_SJ02_MP15_10_MG | ecosystem: Environmental > Terrestrial > Soil > Wetlands > Peat | place... | reverse complement strand
CGGACGTCCCTTGCAGTTTGAGCCTGCGGGCAACGGGGGGATACGGCGGAGAAGGATTATGGAGATATGCTGCTCCGTAACTCGGTCCGATGATCGCAGCCGTTTCGGAGGCACCGTCTACAGTGCTCCGCGAGGCGGCCGGCGTTATCGAAGCGACTGGTGCGGCAGCAACGGCTGCGGAAGCCGGGACCGAATGGAAAGCGGACGGTTCCTTTGCCCGCGGAGAAGCTGCAATGGGTTGGACGGGGGATGGCGGCGGTGTTACTGCAACATTTTGCTTCATCGGGCTCGCCGGCACCGCGGGTTCGGGCCGGGCTGGTGCAACCGGCGGTAAAACCTGCGTGGAGCGGGACAGAGCCGCATTTTTTTGCGCCGGTTTCGGTACGGCCCTCGGTGCGGCCGGTGTTACCTGTTCGGGTGGCGGCGGCACGACAAAAAAATCGATCGGCGGCACGACATGAAGATTCGTTATATCCCGCGCGATATTCAGGAAAAGCCATCCTCCCAGGATATGGAGCGTCAACGAGACCGCAACGGCGTTCATTATGGGAAGATTTTGTCCTTTTAATGCGTTCATCAGGTTGTTTCCGTTGTCATGCCGCTTAGTTAGCGGCATTAAAAGTGTAGCACGATTTTAGAATTAGTGTTACTAAGTGCTGAAATTATTCCAATTGATGCTACTTGTCAAACGGAAAAAAATGAACTCCCTTCTGTTTGAAACGACATCGCAGCGGGCTTCCCGCTCCTGAAGAAAAAGCGGCGGAGTTCCCGGATGAGGGGTAAGACAAATAGCAACGTGTGCAGACTACAACAAAAAACATTCTCTTGTATGACAGATATGAAACAATCCTGAAAAAACATTATTTTATTTTTCTTTTAATTTTGAATAGTTATATGCATAGCAAAACATCTTGAAATCTTAACACCGGCGACACCTGCCAGTGACGGCTGCATCAAGAGATAGAGCACCGGCATATCACTGTGGAGGCCTGAAGTGCCCACCTTGCATTTGCCATTGCCGGCTTGGGCTTTCCAAGGGATTAAAGCATCGCTGGAAACAATCCTGGAAGGGGACAAACTAAAAAAACCTGGATGTGGACTACGTAATGCCGAAATGCTGAAAGGCTGTTATCGTAACGTGGTGTTGGCCGTCATTAACGCACCGATATTTTGAAAAATAATCGCTTCAGGCCTCCTTGGACCGCTCAGTACCGCAGAACGGGCAGATTCGCCATCCTGCTTCCAGCGGCATCCGGCATGACTTGCAGCAGTTGTGGCGGAACGATCCGCAGTGGGGGCAAAAAAGAAACCTGAAATCGATGTTCTTTCCACAAGCCTCACAGGAACGCTCCAGCCTTACCGTCGGTCCAACGACTCGAAGCACCTCATCCAGAGTGGTCCATCCCCGCCGTACCTTCTCAAGTCCGTCCTCCAGCAGAGTCCGCATACCATTGGCGCGGGCAAGATTCAGCAGATCGGACTCCTTGTAGTCGGCGCCAATCATCTGGCGGAAATCGTCATTCATCACGAACATCTCATAGACTCCAACCCTGCCGCGATAACCGGTGTTGTTGCACTGGGGACACCCCTTGCCGACCATCAGTTCCGTTCTGAAATAATTCGCGGGCAGATGCAGGAGTTCCAGCAGGGAAGGATCCGGTGCAACCTTGGCGGCACAGTCGTTGCAGAGCTTTCGCACCAGACGCTGGGCAATGACTCCTTCCAGAGCCGAGGCAATGATATAGGGTTTGATGCCCATGTCCACGAGACGAGTGATGGAGGCCACCGCACTGTTGGTGTGCAGTGTCGAAAGCACCATGTGCCCGGTCAGAGCCGCCTTGAAGGCTGTGTCGGCAGTCTCGAAGTCGCGGATCTCACCTACCAGGATCACGTCCGGATCCTGGCGCAAAGTGGCCCGCAACACTTGGGCAAAGGACAGGCCGATCTTTTCGTGAATCGAAACCTGGTTTGCATCCTCCAGAAAGTATTCCACCGGTTCCTCGATGGTTTCGAAGTTTTTGCTGGAGTTCATCATGGCCGCGAGCAAGGAATAAAGCATAGTGGTTTTGCCGCTGCCGGTTGGACCGGTAGCGATGATCACACCTTGTGGCTTGCGGCTGATAACGGCGATATTGTGATAATCGTTCTCCAACACCCCCAGTTCATCCAGATGTTTGATGGCAGCGCTCTTATCCAGGATGCGCATGACTATCTTCTCGCCGTTTATGGTTGGAAGCGACGAAACCCGCATATCCACGATACGGGTACCGGCCTTTACGGTAATCCGCCCGTCCTGTGGGCGGCGCCGCTCGGCGATGTCCATCTTGGCCAGTATCTTGATACGTGAAATAACCGCCGGATGCAGATCGGCCGGGATTCTGATCTTGGTGTGCAACATGCCGTCGATGCGGTAACGGATGACGGAGTATTTGGTCTTGGCCTCAATATGAATGTCGCTGGCGCAATAGCGAATCGCCTCGGAGATGACAGCATTGACGATGCGGATCACCGGAGGAACCCTTGATGAACCGATTAACTCCTCGACACTGGCTTCAGCTTCCTCCTCTTCCAGAACAATGTCGATTTCGTCCAACGGCTCCAGATCGGCCAACCCATCAAGATTCGTTTCTTCATCGACACTCCAGGCCTGCATTATCTTTTCGGTAATCTGGGACGAGGCTGCCAATAGGGGTACCACTCGCAATCCTGTCACGCGTCCGATATTGTCACACGTAATGATATCCGAAGGATCGGCCATGGCGACGGCCAGGTTGTTTCCATCGAGCCTGACAGGCACCAGTCGGCTTTTTTCGCACAATTCCCGCGGGAGACAGCGGGCCACGTTCTGAGTAATGTTCAACTCCCGGAGATCTACGAATTCAACTCCCAGATTTTTTTGTAGTGCGGCAATGATCTTGGACTCGGTCAGAATTCCGGCCCGGACCAGGAAGTCTCCGAGGAATTCGTTCGTGTCCTTCTGCTTGCGGGCAAGTTCAAGTTCCTGCGTACCAATCAGGGATGACTTGATAAGTATGTCGCCCAGCATACCGCGATTTTGTTCAAACAGGCCGGCAAAACTCTTGATTTTGTTTTGTTGCTGCTGCGCCAGTTCCTTGAGGCGACGATTCTCGTGCATCAGCACGTACTGCTGCAGGGCCAGCGACACCGTCAGGCGCAGGTCCACATCGTTCCAGGGTTTGGTGATGAACTTGTAGACCGCGCCATCCTTGACCGCCCCCATTATGGAGTTTACATCCGCATAGCCGGTAAGCATGATTCGGATGGTTTCGGGGTATTGTTCGCGAACGGTCTTGAGCAGTTCTGCCCCGGTCATGCCAGGCATGCGGTGATCGCTGATAATCAGATGCACCGCCTGCCTGCCCAGTATTTCGAGCGCTTTCAGGCCCGACTCGGCAGTCAGGATGGTGTAGTTCTCCTCCAGAAAGATACGACGCAGGGATTTGAGTACATTTTCTTCGTCATCGACAAAGAGCAGGGTGAATCCCTTATCGGCCACCGGAGGCGAATCAAGTTCGATGATCCCATCGGATATTGTCTCGGAACTCTTCGGCAATCCCATTGACCTGAACAGTTCGGCATGCCTGGACATAAGTTACCTGTTCCTCTCTGTTCGTGATGGGAACCTGATCGTTACTGTGGTGCCTTCATTTTCCCGTGACTCGATTCCTATGCTGCCGCCAGCAGCAATAATGGTTTCACGGGCCACGGTAAGACCCATGCCGGTGCCGAGTCCTACCTCGCGGGTCGTAAAAAACGGCTCGAAAACCCGCGAGATATTTTGTGGAGCGATACCGCAGCCATTATCGGCGATATCTATTATGATGTCACCTTCCTCAACGCGACTGGCCACCCTGATCAGCAACCCTTCCGAACGGGATTGAAGAGCATTCTGAAAGATGCCGAGAAAAGCCTGGGAGATAAGCCCCGGATTACAGGCATACAAAGGCAATGGCTGCAGTTCGCGTACAAACATACCCTCTGTCGCGTTCTGCGAAACAAGCACGGACATAGTCCGTTCAAGTTCGACATTCAGATCAGCATCTGAATGATCTTTTTCATCCACATGGGAGAAACATTTCAAGTCAGCTACGATTTGCGCTATCCGCTCAACCCCCTGCAGCGATTGGGTCAGGAGTTCCGATGCATCGCCCAAAACCATATCGAGCTTCAGGCTTCTCCAGCGGTTTTCGGACATGAGCTTGAACTGGTCGGGATTGGCACCCTTCGAGGTCAGGAGACGGTAAAAATCGAGCATCTCCGCAAAACGCTCCAGGTAGACACGAAAAGTGGACAGATTGCTCTTGATAAAACCGATCGGATTATTGATCTCATGGGCCATTCCGGCAGCCAGGCTGCCGACCGCAGCCAGTTTTTCCTGCTGCAACAACCGGGCATAGGCATTCTGCAGTTCGGCTGTGCGCTGTTCCACCTTTTGTTCCAAGGAAAGGGCCAAATCGCGATAACGCTTTTCGGATTCAACCAGAGACCGGTTTGCAGCCGCCAATTGTTCGTAGGACTCCTGGACTATGGAGGTGTGCAACTCTGTGGTCATCATCCGTTTCAGATTGTTGGTCACCACCAATTGAACGGCGTCCCGCATCAGGATTGCCATGGGCGCCAATGACATATCATCCGGCTTGCCCGTGATGCGCAGGAGCCCCTTGGGCTCTCCTTCAACTTTGATTGAATATTCAATCCGCCGCCATTGGCCGAAATCGGGTTCTGACCCCGCCTCTGCCAAGGGGAGACTCTCTTCATTGAAGAGAACAGAGCTGACCGCCCCGGCGCGAACGATACTCATCAGCAAAGGCTCAACCTCAACCCGTCTGATGATATCGGCAAGACGCTTCTCCTCGCCGATAAGGTAATCTATGTGGCTGGTCGCTTCATTCATCATGGGATATTCCCGTCGTTGGCGGCAGATGTCCTCAGGATGGTCCCCAGAAAGTCATCCCTGTTGACCTCGAAGCGGGCCGTCAACCCGTGACGTGCGTTAACGGCATCGAAGGTCAGTCCCACCACCTCGCTAAATGTTTCCAATACTCCCTGTCCTTTGAGGGCACAAGACATGAATACCGGCAGGCCGGTTGATCTCCATGCGCACCTGACCTCATCCTCCGGGACAATATCCGGGAGATCGCGCTTATTGAACTGCACTACCAGCGGCAGACGCTCCAGAGACAATCCAACCATGGTCATGTTGCGTTCCAAATTATCAAAACTTTCACTGTTGACCACCATTTGGGACTGTTGCGAATCGGCGACGAAAACGACTCCGTCCGCCCGCTGCAACACCGCCTTGCGAGTGGCGTCGTGGCGTACCTGTCCCGGAACGGTGTACACCTTGAGCTTGATGCGCAAACCGGAGGGGGCGACATAAAAAAACGGCAGAAGATCAAAATAAATGGTGCGGTCTTCCCTGGTATCCAGCAGCATCAACTCGCCTCGGCCTTCCATGTTCAACAGGTCATGGAGCGCCATCAGATTAGTGGTCTTTCCCGACATGGCCGGGCCGTAGTAGACCAGCTTCAGCACCATTTTTTTATTCAACTCGTCGAATTCTATCATGTGCCCGGCACTCCATGGCTCTTCGGCAATCAAGACAAAATGCCGTCGGAAGCTTCACGTTTCCTCCGGATGAAAGGTCAGCACATAGGACTTGTTTCCAAGCATTGTGAAAGACTTCATGACAATTCGAACCATTTTGCCGGCAACTTCCAAGGGTTCGCAATACGTTGATCCATTCGCTACCCCTTCATTGATCAGCGATAACAACTTCCCGGGAAGCAGGTCAAGACAATTTGCGCCCAGAATCTCACCCTCGTGCAGCGTCAGAAGTTGATGACATGCCCGGTTACACTGGATAACCATGCAGTTTGAATCTACGCCCATAACTGCCACGGGCAGGTTGTCAAGTACCGACTGAGTAACGGATAACGCCCGATTGTGCACTTCGAGGCTCTTTGTCCGCTCCCGCACCATATGTTCCAAGTTGCTGTTAAGCAGGGATAACTCATAGTTGGAGTCCTGTAATTGGCGCATTAATTCATCGTTTTCGCGACGCAATCGATAGTGTTCCAGGGCGTTGTTGATGGTGATCCGCAGATCATCATCGTTCCACGGTTTGGGGATGAACTTGTAGATATGACCGTGGTTAATAGCGTCCACGATCGCTCCGGTGTCGGCATATCCGGAAAGAACGATGCGCACCGTCTCCGGCCTGCGTGCATAGACCTGTCTGAGGAACTCGACTCCATTCATGCCCGGCATGCGGTAATCCGAGATAACAACCTGGAAGATCCCGCCTGACTCCAGTTCCTTGAGCCCCTCCTCTCCGGACATGCAAGCGACAATCTCATACTCATCTTCGATGAAGAGTCGCTCCAGGGCACGTAATACGTTGCGTTCATCGTCAACGCAAAGAATGCGTGCCGGCTTATCGGCATTCGCCTTCTTATCAGATTGTTCCGGCATAGCTGTCACCTCTGACTGGTTTTGATCGGGAGACGGATGGTAAATGTCGTCCCCTGATCGACCTTGCTCTCAAGCATGATTTCACCGCCATGTTTTCTTATAATATCATAACTGATCGAGAGTCCCAAACCGGTTCCCTTGCCGGCCTCTTTGGTAGTAAAAAATGGTTCAAAAATACGTTGTTGAATTTCTTCGGGGATTCCGGAGCCGGTATCGCTGACTGAAATAAAGACATTACCGGTATCGCTCCAACTGCGAACGGTAATCTTCCCCTGGTCGGAAATGGCATGGGCTGCGTTTACCAGCAGGTTCATGAAAACTTGGTTGAGCTGTTGCGGGTAGCATTTGATCTGCGGAATCTCCCCGAAGTCTTTGGTGAGTGTCGCCACATACTTGATCTCGTTCCTGGCGATGTTGATGGTGCTTTCCAGGCATTGATTGAGGTCAGCCAACTGCTCGTCGGCTTCATCGACTCGGGAAAAGCTCTTCAAGTCCTGCACGATTTTGCGTACGCGCTCAGCGCCTTCCAGCGACTCGTTCACCAGGTTGCCGGAATCTTCAAGGATAAAGTCAATCTTGAGGCGCCGCTTCATCTCTTCCAGTTCCTTTTTCGTTTCGCTTTGGCACGAGGCCATGTGTTCGTCCAACGCCTTCTGGTACTCAAGGATTCGAGCCATATACTTGTTCATGGAATTCAGGTTACTGGTGATAAACCCCATCGGGTTATTTATCTCATGCGCCACACCTGCAGCCATCTGGCCGATGGAGGCCATCTTCTCCTGCTGGATGACCATGGTCTGGGTTGACTGCAATTCTGCATAAGCTTTCTCCAGTTCACGAGTTATCAGCTTGATTTCAGTAACATCGTTCATTGAGATGACCAGTCCCAGGGGTGTTTCGTCTTCTGGGTTATGTATCTCGTAGATATGCAGGTCGTACATGTGATGCGACTTGGTATGGAGCAACTCACCTGTTTTACCGTCAAAGGTTACGAAGGTGAAACCGGAGTCGGAAAACACCTTTCTCCAGTCTTTTTGAACCAAGGCGTCATAGTCCTGACCGGTTATGTCGAGGAGCATGCGGTTACAGCGCCTGATAGTGTGGTCGGCATTGGCCAGAATAATAATTATGTCCTTGAGAGAGTCCAGGGTCTGTTCCCACTCCAGTTTGGCAGATTCGACCCAGTTGAAAATCAGGCTCAATTCCGCATGCTTGGCTTCCATAGCGGCCTTGCTTGCTACAATGGCCTCTTGCGCTTCCTTGCGGGCGGTAATGTCGCGGGCAAGGCATATGGCGCACCATTTTCCGCCCAGAAGGACCGAGGCAAGTGACACCTCGATTGGAATTTCACTACCATCCTTGCGGATGGCAGGCACCTCCAGGGTTTTGCCAATCATTTCGCCGCTGCCGTCTTCACGGAAGTTGGAGAAGGCAGCGCGGTATCTATCCACCATGGCAGGCGGGGCAATGATTTCATGGAGGTCCTGCCCCATAATCTCCCTCCTGCTGAAACCGAAGATCTTTTCCGCTGCATTGTTCCAGAAAGTAACTCGACCGTCGTTGTCGATCATGATGATTGCATCCTGGGCAGAGTTGCTAATGGTGCGGAACTTTTCTTCACTTTCCCGCAGCGCAGTCTCGATCTGTTTGCGTTCGGTGATATCGGTGTATGTTCCCACCAGGCCGTTAACCTTGCCGTTGCGATCATGCGTCGGCGCTTTGGTGACGATAACCTGGCGCATAACTCCATCGGCCTGCACAATCGCGATCTCGTAAGATAGCGGAAGATCATTCTTCATGCAGACCATATCCTGATCGCCCTGAAAGCTGGCCGACTTGTCCGCGGTCAGATCGGTGAATTTCCTGCCCATGATCTCAGTACGCTTAAGATTGTAGAAGACTTCGAAGGCCCGATTACAGCCGATAAAAGCCCCGTTGCGGTTCTTGTTGAAGACTGGGTTGGGGATTGAATCCAGCAATTGCTGCAGATGTCGGTACTGTTCATTGAGCATGTTCTCGATCTGTTTGGCTTCTGTCAAATCCTCCAGATTTTCCACTACTGCCACAATATTGCCGTCGCCATCGGTTATCGGAGCGGCATGAAAAACAAGGAAACGTCTGCCCATGCCCGGAAAGCGGAACCACCCTTCGGATTCCATGGCTCCGTCGATCAGTCCCGAAATACGGAAATTCTCATAAAAATCGGAAACATTATTCTCGGCTTGACCCAGGACCAGATCAGCCATGGTAGGACGTTTTTCGGAATAGAAGGCCTCCCAATGCCGGTCTGTACCTCGCATCTCTTCGGACGATAGCCCGGTCAATTTGGCAAGAGCCAGGTTCCAAAAGAGGATGTGATGGTCTTTGTCAATGACGAAGCTGGGAGTGGCCGAATAATTGACCAGGTTTTCAATGAATACCGAATTATTGTGCAACGCCACGTGTTGCTCTGAGATCTTGGCTATCATCCGTTCGTAGGCTCGGCCCAAACGGCCCACCTCGTCATTCGATGCCGCCATCTGCGGAAGACTTGAATATTTCTGACCTGGATCATACTGCTGAATGCTTGCCGTCAGTGCGTTAAGTGGCGCCAGCATCCCCGCCATAGCGGCACGGGTGATGAAAAAACTGGATAATATTGCCAAAAATACCAGAAAGACCGATATTTTGAGTGATTGGTACAACGGCTGATAGGCATTGGAGGCGGGGTAATTGACACCCAGCAACCAGTTGGCGGCATTGAGGCGTTTAAATGAGACCAGCCCCCTCACCCCGCGGGAATTGACATTTTCCCGGGTTCCTTCAAAGCCGCTTAATGCTGCCTCAATAGCTAAATTGATCCTGGGCCGGATATGCTCCATAATGCGTGACGAGTCAGGGTGAAAAACAATAGTGCGATCGGCATCGATAATATAGAAATAACCGCTCTTGCCTATTCTTGCCGAGGCCAGCGTAGAAAAGAGAGTACTTTTGGGAATCTCGTGCCGCCCGACCAGTACGGCGCGCAATTTTCCGTCTCCGGCCAACAGGGGAACGACAAAAGGAATGGTGGGTTGTCGATCTATATGATTCCGGTACATACTGCCAATAAACGGTTTTAATCCGGTCGCCGCTTTTTTGAAGTAGTCACGGTTTGAAAAGTCTCTGCCGGAGCCTTTCAGGCTACGCGGAAATTCAGTAATCATCCTGCCGTCGGGTGCCAGAATTTCCATCCCAGCATTAAAAAAAACCAACGTCTTCTCTTCACCTGATAGGAAACGGTCGAGTTGTTTCACGTCAGCAACGGATCCACTATTGATCAGTTGGGAAATTTTCTTCAACTGGTCCAGTGCAGTCGTGAGCTGGGCATCCAACTGGCTGGTCAAGACACTGACCATGGCTTCCTGGTTGTCGCCAATACTCTTTTTCAATTCTGAAAACCAGAATGCGTGACTGATGGTAATTATCAGACATAACAGTGCCGCAACCACTACGGATTCGGTCAAGGTCATCTTTGAGGAAAGACTCTTCATGAATTCATCTCGCCGTACAAGTTCTGTATTAAAATTGGTCTGTTAGTGATGCAGCCCGACTTTTACGAGTCCGGCGCGGCAAGCCCTGCTGTCAAAACCTTTTCGATGGCGACGTACAATATCTCAAAACTGATGGGTTTAAGCAGTATGTCCTCAATCGGCAGTTTTCTGGAGATGGACAACACGAAATCGTGGCCCATCTTCACAGAACCACCTGTTATTGCAATTATTTTCGGACAGTCCGCCCAGTCCAAGATTCTCAGAATGGTTTCGAAGCCATCCTGACCGGGCATGAATATATCGAGCAGCATCAAGTCGACTTTTTGTGCGGCAATATACTGCATGGCTTCTTTGCCGTTTTCCGCCAAGGCGACGTCATGCCCCATTTTTTTTATGAATCTGCTCAACATTACTCTGACCTGGGCGTCATCATCAACTACCAGTATATGTGCCATTACCTACCTTTCCTTATGCAGAATGCAATTCGTTCAACATGTGCTGGATATGCTCCGGCAACAGTAAAGGGCGCACCGGCATTTGCAAATTACTTCCCGCGACTAACCGCACGGAACAGTTTCTGTTCGCCTCTATCGACACGCACCCCTCAAATCTTGTACAGAAATTGAGACGACAAGATGCTGCTCCATTAAAAAGCGTTCGTCTGTCAGGAAAGTTTGATCTTTTCAAAATAATTGCCTGAAGTTAGTGACCTCTGTCACCAAATGCGCAGAGATCGACAGTCCGATATACATATTTCTTATCTGCAAAGGAATAGTCGGTAAACCAGACAAAAGATAATCGCACAAAAGCAGATTCATTTCATATATTGCACCGGCAGTTGAACGATATGAACGGTAGAATCGGCGCTTGCTCACCCAATCGGGGCACCACCGCAAGTAGTCCCTTTGCATCAGGGGTTGAATGCCCAATCACCGGTAAACAATGTAAAACAGGTTACAATTTCGGTTCAGAGAACAATGCCGGAATTAATTAGTTTCCATCCGGAAACACCGGATGAAAAGCTATTGGTTTTCAATTCGGAAAGGAGGG
>Ga0187771_10003431_pt1 | contig 11059 bp, 13 predicted proteins | sample 0116_SJ02_MP15_1_FD_133139 | JGI IMG/M metagenome (GOLD analysis project Ga0187771, IMG submission 133139) | Tropical peat soil microbial communities from peatlands in Department of Meta, Colombia - 0116_SJ02_MP15_10_MG | ecosystem: Environmental > Terrestrial > Soil > Wetlands > Peat | place... | reverse complement strand
TGCAAAGATCTCGGAAAAATCGTAATCATTGGCTATGGAGGTTATCACAGCCATATCGGTAGTGAGAGCTATAGCTGGAAGTCCTGGCCTCTCTTTTTTAAACCTGTTCACAAATTCTGCCGCGATATGGGACGCGTCTGCGGCGCTCCCGCCGTTTCCAAAAATTATCAGTTTCTTGCCGTCGTTAAACGCATCGGCGATGAGCTTCGATGCCTCCGCGATGATCTCTGCATTGTCCTTAACAAATTTTTCTTTAACTAATATGCTTTCTTCGAAGGCTTTGAGTATTTTGTCTTTCATCCAGGCCATATTCTATCCGAACAAGGTTCTTCCCGCCCAAGAATAAGAGGAGATTGTGTTTAGACTAATACAACGACCTTTTTAATGTCAATAGACGAAAAACAGCGCCAGTCCTTGATTGACAGAGCACGTTAAACCAATGGCAGATGTTGAAAGCGGCGACTATTTCGCTACCCCTGTCAGCGGCTCACTCTCGCTCTGACTTCCTATGGCCCTTATAATGTACCAGACCTTACCTTTAACCTTTTCTGTGTCGGTAAAGGCGGGTATTATCGTTTCACCCAGGAAAGTGAAGCCCTGCTCCTTGTCTTTCCTGCGATATACCCGGTAGCCCTTTACCCACGGCTCAGGGCTTTCCTTCCATATAAGGTGTATCTTGTCTGTACTTCTCACCACTCTGAGATCGGTGGGCGCGAGAGGCACAAAATGAGAAGGGTTCACTTCCACCTCTTCAGAAGCGGGCCCTTCATCCAGAATGCCACTCATATTAAGCGCCCTGACCGTGTAATAGACCGTCCTGTCAGGTGAGGTCGCCGTATCCCTGAAGAAAGTTGTGCAAACAGGCTCCTTATTCAGCGGCGTGTCCTTATACTCTCCTTTATCCGCCGTCCTGTAAATATTGTAGCACGACCCTTCCCCTGAACTCTTCCATGATAGCTCCACGCTTCCGCCTTTAACGGAGAAGTGCATGTCCTGCGGCGAAGCAGGGACACGCCTCGGTATCAGCGCAATCACGTTCGAGTCGTTGCTGAGAATCCCCTTCAGACTCTGCGCAACAACTTTATACCTATATTTAACATCCGTATTGAATGCTTCGTCGATGAAAGAATTCTCGTCATGGCTCGCAAACCCTACCCTTTCGAATCCTCCACCCTCTGCCCTCAAGACCACAAAGCCATTCAGCGATTCTCTCAGGTTACCGGGATATGACCACGTTAGCGTTATCCTGTTTTCCCTACGGACCGCGGAGAGGCCTCCTGGCGCTTGTGGCTTCTCGTATGCCTTCAGAGTCGGCGGTCCTTTTCTCCCGCAGGCGGAAACAGCGAAGAAAACAGAAAAAAGCAGAATTGAAGTTACCGCACATTTGGAATAGGACTCTATTATTACTGAGGCCCTCCGCATCTCACGCCTTGCTTTTTAAGATTTTCCTGAACCGCTTGATTTGCCTCTTTACTTCCGTCGTTGAAGTACTCCCTCTTGATTTTTTTGCCTTCACCGAGCCTTCGGGAGTGAGATAGCGGTAAATGTCGCTGCCTATCAACATGGAGAATCTTTTGAGCTCTGAAATCTTCAGGTCTTCAAGCTTATTCTTACTTTCTTCACAGTGAAGAACTATCCTGCCCGTTATCTCGTGAGCCTCTCTGAAAGGCACTCCCTTCTGTACCAGATATTCTGCAATATCGGTCGCCGTGGAATATGCTTCACCGGCAGTATCGGTCATCCTCTTTTCCCGGAACCGGATATGCCGAATCATGGCCACAAGCACAGCGAGTGACGCCTTGGCAGTGTCCACCGTATCGAAGACCGGGACTTTGTCTTCCTGCATGTCCCTGTTGTAAGAAAGAGGCAGTCCCTTCATTATGGTGAGGAGAGAAACGAGGTGACCAAAGACCCTACCTGTCTTTCCCCTCATTATCTCTGCAACATCGGGGTTCTTCTTCTGGGGCATGATGCTCGACCCGGTAGTAAAAGCGTCTGGTAGCTCGATAAAAGAAAATTCCTCAGTCGACCAGAGCACCAACTCTTCCGCCATCCGTGAAAGGTGTACGGCAAGAATAGCAGCATCAGATAGGAACTCCATTGCAAAGTCCCTGTCTGAAACCGCATCTATGCTGTTTTCCGAAACGGACTCGAAGCCGAGGATTTCGGCTACATACACCCTGTCTATGGGCAACGAAGTGCCTGCCAGAGCGCAAGCTCCAAGGGGCAGCACGTTCACACGCTTCAGCGTGTCCTTCAGTCTCGACCTGTCGCGGTCGAGCATCTCGACATAGGCGAGTAGATGGTGTGACAAGAGCACTGGCTGTGCCCTCTGCATGTGGGTGTATCCGGGCATGATCACACCGATATGCTGTCCAGCGCTGTCCACGAGCACGTTCATGAGGGCATCGATTGCTGAAATTATACGCTTGATCTCATCCCTCAGGTAAAGCCTGAGATCAAGGGCGACCTGGTCATTTCTCGACCTTGCGGTATGGAGCTTCTTGCCAGCGTCCCCTATCTTCTTGATTAGTGCAGCCTCAATATTCATATGGACGTCTTCAAGATCCGCCATGAACCTAAACTCGCCAGATTCTATCTCCCTGAATATCTCAGCGAGACCATGGATGATCTTCTTCGCATCGGCCCGCGAGATTATGCCCTGTTTGCCCAGCATCTCGGCGTGGGCCATGCTACCCTCAATATCGTATTTCCAGAGGCGCGTATCAAAGGAGATGGATTCTGTGAAAGACTCGACAATACGAGATGTCTTCTCCTTGAATCTTCCCGCCCAGAGTTTCTTCATGGCCTAAGGATAAAGACTTTCCGGCTTTTGTGTCAAGGCTTTTGAAAATATGATATGATAATTCGTCTCAGTTGTTTCTGACCGGGAAAGGGGAAACCGATGGTTCCGATCTTTGTTTCCGCAAAAACCATTTCAGATGCGTGGTTCCAGTTGATCTACAATCTATTCGATCACGCTTATACCCAGCACATACAGCATGGCTCTTTTGAGAATGAGCAATACCGCCTCCAATATCCCGGGATCGCGGTTTTCATCGAGTATCCGGGTGAAGACATGATCCCTGTCATTCCACCTGGTCTTGGGATCCCCGCACCAACAACCATGGAATATGTAGAAGACTATTTTGTTCACTACCTCATGGACCCCGCCTTAGCCGAGAACGAGACTTACAAATATGCCAGTAGAATACACCACCCCATGCCAAGGGGTGGAACCCAGCTTGAACGCGTTATAGAGATGCTCAGGAAGACCCCTCTCACCAATCAGGCAGTGGTTGAGATAGGTACGCCCGAGGATCATGACACCTGCTTTGGCAATGATGGCAAACTCGATCCCCCATGCCTGAGGCTTCTTGATTTCAAGGCCTTACCAAGGGGCGATGATTTAATACTTACAGTGACCTGCTATTTCCGTTCCTGGGACTTATGGGCAGGCTTTCCTACAAACCTCGGAGGGATAGAACTACTGAAGAAACTCGTGGCGAGCGAGACCGGACTGACCAATGGTCCTCTATACGCCTACAGTGCCGGAGCCCACATCTACGGTTATCACGAAGAGATAGCGAGACTGAGAACCCTGAAGCAATTAAAAATTGAATGATCATTACTCCAGCTTTGCCAGTGCTTCTCCAGCGATCATTCCTATGGTCTTCCTGCGAACAGAATCATTTTGGTAGATCCACGTCTCCCTTTCGTCACTGAGGAAGCCCCGGATCTTCCACGCTACCTCCTTGATTCCAAGTTCTCCAAGCGCCCAAAGAGCCTGCCCTGTCACACAGATATTCTGCGAAAGCAGAAACCCTTTGAGTTCGGGAACAAAGTCGCTGATCTTCTCCCTGTCAACCTGGCAGATCCTGCACATCCCCCATATATACCCCTGGCAGCTGCACTCATCTCTTCTGAACCCTCTCAGAAAAAGCATTATCTTGCCCCTGTGCTGAGGCAGGTTTCTTGCCACTTCTCCCAAAGCCTCCGCAGCGCCCCAACAGCTCATCGTATCGTCAAAGGCCCTGAAGATGCGCTCCCATTTCTGCATCATAAGTTCCGGGGCACGTCTCGCTACCTCTCCCAGCACCCTTGCAGCACTGAAGCGCCGTACCATATTCTCGTCGTAAAGGAGAAAGATAATGTTCCTGAGCTTGGAGTGGTCTTTTATAGCCTCTTCCGCAAGGGAGGCAGATACACGAGGATCGGAAATGACCGTTTCACGATCCTTACTCGCTTCTGTCTTGTCTTTCTCCGGCATACCTCACATTAATGTGCAGTACGAGAAAAGTCAAGTCAGTAAAGCGGATAGACCGGCAAAATTCGAGATCCCGAGAAAAAGCAAGTGTGTCAACAGCAGGAATTTGCTATCATAAAAGTACCTTTGACTTACAACTGGGACAGGAAATGAGCATCTCAAATTTTTTCAATTCCTCAGTCGGCATGTACGTTGCCCAGGCATTTTCTCATTCCCTCATCGCGGCTTTAGTGGTGGACAGGGCGATCCAGGCATGGAGGATTAGCAGCCCCCTGATGAGGCAGCGCTTCAGTCTTATTGTTATTCTATTCCCGCTTGTTTCTTTCCCCATTTATCAGATAATGGATCCCGAAAGAGGCTCTCTCTCCTTCAGACTCGATACGCTCTTTGACATTAACAGATGGCTGAACCTTGAAATATGGGGCTTGGTACCGGTAAGCCTCCTTTTTATCATCGTCCTATTCGTTACTAGCCTTGTCTTCCTTTTTCAGGAAATGATCCCAATCATAAAGCATACCATTGAGACAAGAACGTCTAACTCCGCAGAAGAAGCATGCATCGAGCATTCTCTTGTGTCGAGGGCACTGGAGTCTCTCCCCGGCGAAAAGCCCAGTGTCTCAATATTGAACGACGATGAACTCATCCTTTTTTCGACAACCGGGAAAAGGCCCACTGTCTTTGTCTCATCAGGACTTGTTGAGGGATTAGACACCGACCAACTACAGGCCGCAATTGCCCACGAAATTGCACATATTGCAAGAAACAGACGCCCTCTTCTTGTGGCGGTGTTTATCATGCGGATTCTGATGTTTTATAATCCAGTCGTGCTTGTGGAGTTCAGAAGGATGGTCCAAGAGGAAGAAAAGATATGTGATGACATCGCCGTCTCATTGACCAGTAAGCCGCGTGCGCTGGCTCAGATACTCAGGAAGTTCAATCACAGGAAGGAAGAATTTGACATCGACAGGATGAAGGAGATATTAAAGCTTGGTGAGGCACTTGAGGATTACAGTCACAATGTCCACTTGGAAAACAGGATCAGAAGACTCGAAGAAGGGAACATCCAAAAAATCGGCGGAGAATGGATCAAATTCTTGCTTACGCTCATCGTAATTATCTTTATAAACTATTTTGTCGTATAAAGTACGTGAGGTGAATTGTGTATAAGAAAGTTCTCGGACTTTTCTATTTCGCGGTGGCTTTGGCCATCCTCATTTCGGTCCTGAAGATCACGAACTGGCTGCCCGGCGTCCTCCAGGAAGGCGCAATGAAAAAATACTCTAGCATCGACGATGTGAGGTCGAAGCTCAAAATCAAAGACCTACATGTGCCGTCTTACTTCCCTCAGAGTGTTGTATGGCCTCCCTCAAGTATCATGGCCCAGTCTCGTCCTTATGAGGCAGTGTTCATGGAGTTTACCAGCGCTAGGACCGGCGATGTTAACCTAATCATCTCGCAGGTCTCGGATAGGGGGTCCATTAACGATAGCAAGATTTCCTTAGTACAGGTGAAGGAAAAAACGGCCTATCCGCTGAAAGGCAGGAATGCGCTCCTCGAGGTCGGGCTCTGCAAGAACGACATCCCATGCAGCAGGATCTCCTGGCATGAGGGCACCAGTACCATTACGGTAACGATGAGATCAACGCCCTTTGAACTTTTGAAGATAGCCGACAGCATGCTCTACTGAAAATACGGCACACCTCAAAGCAATTTGACAATCTTCTTTAAAAGTGCTACAAAATAAGAGTCCATTAGTCTTCTTTTGTAAGACAACTGGTACAGGATCACAGACGGTACTTAAACGCGAGCAAACAATTTGTAAGGAGGTTATATGGCGCTGAATTGGACTGATGATTTATCAACTGGCTCGGATGACATTGACGAGCAGCACAAAGAACTCTTCTTAAGAATCAATGCCTTTACTGAGGCCTGCAGGCATGGAAAAGGTAAGGAAGAGGTCAAGAAGGTTATACAGTTCCTAGATGATTATGTGGTTTCGCATTTCTCCAACGAAGAACAATATATGCAGAGATACGCTTACCCGGACTATTTGGCTCATAAGTCGCAGCATCTTGACTTCATGGAAACCTTTTCAACACTGAAAAAACAAATTGTTGATGAAGGGCCTGGCGTCCATCTTGTGATACAGACCAAGGATATGGTAGTTCAATGGTTATTGAGCCACATACGCAAAGTTGATAAAGCATTGGGCAGTTTTCTTAAGACAAAGAGCCTTTCCCAGTAATTCTTTTCTTTAATTAAGGAATGCAGGAACATTCAGAAGGACTGCCAGGGAAACATGCTGCCCTTCACTGTGATGATCCTCTTGGCAGCGTTCTTCCTCGCCACCATGATGTCCGGCGGATGGCTGGTATGCTGCATAGAGGAAAATGCACTTGATGCCGGCATTGCCATTTCACTGAACAGGGAAGCATAAACGCATAGAGATCTCAGCTCCACCGCGGATAGACTTGTCGTTTACAGGGGATGTCCGTGGTATCGTGCAATGTCTTTTTGCTGCACGTTGTCAATTGATGAACGTTTAGCGGCAGAGGTCGTTGGCCGACTTCCAGATGGAAGACAAGGAGTCACCCGTAACTTCAAGGGCGGTGTTGCCGGTTTGTCAGGCAGGTGACCAGCGACATTCGCGTTGCGCATTGCGAAATGTAACCTTGGAGACCGTGTATGGGACAAGATTAAAAACACGCATATACTTCATCATATTTGCTGACCTATCACTTCGCCTGGATACCGGGGCGCAAGAGAAAAGTCCTCAAACAGAAGGTCAAACGGATTACGGAGCGCTTGCTCAGGGAAAAGGCCCTCGAACTCGGCTTGGACATCCTTAACATAGATATTCTGCCTGACCACGTGCACCTGTTCATCAATGTCCCTCCGTACTTCTCGATTCAGGGGGTCATGCACTGGCTCAAGGACTTTTTTGCCTGAAAAACGGGCACTTTCCAAAACTTAAAATGACACCCTCCGCGTGGATCAGAAATTACTTCCTAACCACTACCGGTAATGTCTTTCCAAGACCAACAGCAACAACGTCCAACAATGAGTTACTACTGCCTAAATGACCGCAGGCCAATCATCCCACAGATGAATCCACTGGGTTTTCCCAGCCTGAACTGTCATTCAAATCAGGTAATTCCACTCAGTCCGTTACTCTGCATAGGACAATTTTCCTATAAAAATAGGAATTTCTTCCAATTATATTTATGCAAGGTATCTGCTATAAATTCAATCAGGAACAGTGAGTTATAAAAGAAAGGAGGTGAAGATGATGTTCAGGTACAAAGGAGGACAAAAAGTAGGAAAGGGGACCTACTGGAACGTTGCCGACGGCAGCAGGGTTGATGTTGTTGACGGAGGAGTACTTCCAGGGGACAACAGCTTAAAATACACACGATTTCCTGCGGGCATTGTACTCCTTGCCGGTCCTTTACTGGGACTTTTCTACGTCATCGCACTGCCGTTCATGGCTGTGGGTACCATAGTAACGCTGCTGGGGAAGAAAATCGTTGCCGGCTTATTCAATCTTCTCGGAAACCTCGTATCGTTCGGATGGAGACCGAGTGAGGCACATCTAACCGGCAAGAAGAAGGGCAAGAAGAAGGAGTCCGAATAAAAAAAGCGAGGCTGCCAACAGCCTCGTGAAAAAGGAGGATGCGATGCATACGATGTTTGATTACATCACTCACATAAAAGGGGTGGAATACATATTATCCATCCTGTTCATCGCAGCATACATACTGTATGCCGAGGTATTGAAGCCAAAACCCTTCAAGACCCTTAAGGAATCAGGGAGGGAAGATATGGAATTCATCAGGAACAACAGGAACGCCACATTGGCAACCGTAAAGAAGATCCTGGCCGGACCCTTTATCGGTCTCGCATACATTGTAAGCCTTCCCTTTATTTTTGCCTATGCCGTAGGGACCGCTGCGCTCAACGGCCTCCTGGGACTAGCAGGCAGGAGCGTGACCTTTGGATGGAGACCGACTGAAGCATATCTTTCAGGCAAAAAAAGAAAGAAAGAAGAGAAAAAACAGGATGAAAAAAAATAACGGTGCAAGCGAATACTGCGAAATAAACCAGCAGTGCCAGGCGTATGTAGGCCTGATTTGATACGTATGCCGCAAGACTACCGAATAGGAGGCAAAATAGATGAAGAAAACGCTACTGTTGATTCTCGCTGCCGCTACCCTAATCCTGATTGCTTCTTCCCTTTACGCAGGCAGTGCCGCAAAGGTTCCTGATGTCATAACCATCGAAAGTCTCACTGACAAGTATGAACCTGTCGTCTTCACTCACGAACGGCATGCGGCCCTCGCAAGTAATTGCGGGACGTGCCATCATGAGCACGCTGACAACGCAAAACTGCCATGCAAGAGTTGTCATTCACTGGATGTCGCTGCTTTCAAGAACTCTGTTACCAATAATTTCACCGCCTGTAGGAGTTGCCACAGCGCGTATTCTCCCGACAATCCTAGGATGCCGGGTCTCAAAGTCGCATACCACACCCAATGTATGCAGTGTCATAAGGGGATGGGCAACGTCGGCAAGGATCCCAAAGGATGTACCGAATTATGCCATGCCAAGAGAGAAATTACTTTGGGCAACAACCTTAAATAACTAGCTGTTAAAGGAGGCTTTTATGGCAAAAACACGGGCAAAACCCGTTGTGGACGGAAAGACCGCTACAGCAAAAGGTGCCACGGATCACCCCGGGGAAACCGCCTCAAAAGGTATTTCCCGCAGATGCTTTCTAGGGACCGTGACTGCGGTTGGGTCTTCGATCCTCATCAAACCATCTTTTGTGAACGCATCAGGTGAGCTCACCGGGTGGCCGAACCGTTTCGGCATGCTAACCGACCTTACCGCATGCGTGGGTTGCCGCAGTTGTGAAAAGGCCTGCAACGAGGCAAACAAACTCCCAAAGCCCTCAGTCCCCTTTGATGACCCCTCGGTCTTCAACGAGAAAAGGAGGCCCGATGCAAAGGCATACACGGTAGTCAACCGATATGAAGATCCGAAAGACAAAAACAAGTTCATTTACCGCAAACTACAGTGCAACCACTGTAACGAGCCAGGATGCGCAACCGCCTGCCCGATACATGCATACAACAAAACGCCAGAAGGTCCTGTGATTTACAACGAGGATCTCTGTTTCGGCTGCAGGTACTGCATGACCGCATGCCCTTTCTACGTGCCCGCATATGACTACGAAAGCGCACTCGAGCCGAAGATTGTTAAGTGCACCATGTGTTATGGCAGGATAAAGGTAGGGCAGATACCGGCATGCGCAGAGACCTGTCCCATGGGCGCTATCACCTTCGGCAAAAGGGATGATCTTCTTAAACTTGCCAGAGAAAAAATCTCAAAAAGCCCTGACAGGTATATAGACCATATTTACGGCGAAAAGGAAGCCGGAGGCACAAGTTGGATGTATATATCCGGAGTTCCATTCGAAACCCTGGGCTTTCCAACGAACATACCAAACAGACCGCTCGTGGAAGAGACAAAGGGCTTCCTTGGGGTGGTGCCTCTCGTCCTTACCGTCTGGCCGGCTCTCTTCGGAATGTGTTATGCAGCCCTGCGCCATAGGGACGAAACCGCTGAAGAAAAGGCCGAATCAAATAAGAATGAGGAGGTAAAATAATGGGCAACGGATATGCATTAAAACAGGATAACTTTCGGGGCTGGTTCATGGACAAGCTGCTGATGGGCATGACCTGGCCTGAATACGCCAGAAGCCTCATCTCTCCTTTCAATATCATCGCAGCGCTTATCCTCAGTGTCGGACTGCCTGTCATCGCCCTCAGGTTCTATAACGGACTCGCCTTCGTGCTCCACAGCTCCAATGAATATCCGTGGGGTTTATTTCTTGGCTGGGGACTTTTCGGCGGTGTCCCCCTTTCTGCAACAGGATTCGTGATGGCCACCGCTTATTATATCTTCGGGTTTAAGAGGTACCACCCTCTCGTGCGACTTGCTGTGCTAACAGGATTCATGGGCTACCTATTTGCGGTCATTTATCTTCTTACTGATCTTGGCAGACCATGGCGCATCTATTATCCCATGGGCGTAGCCTTCGGCACCGCCTCGGTCCTGTTCCTGGTAGCTTGGCACGTTGCAACGTACCTCACGGTGCAGCTCCTCGAATTCAGCCCTGCCATCCTTGAATGGCTAAAGGCACGCCGAATCCGGAAATGGGCACTCAGGATCACCATCGGCATGACAATTGCCGGCATTATCCTTTCGACGCTCCATCAGTCCGCACTCGGAGCGATGTTCCTGCTCGCGCCTGGGAAAGTCCATCCGCTATGGTATAGCAGCTATATCCCAGTATTATTCCTGAGTTCAAGCATTGTCGCCGCCCTATCGATGGTGATAGTGGTGAGCACCCTCGCGGTCAAGTTCCTGAAAGACAAGTGTGACAAGAATTTTCTCGAAAACATCGACAGACTGACATTGGGACTCGGAAAAGGAGCGGCCATCGCGATATATGTTTACTTTGTGATAAAGGTTATCGCCCTAGCCCATGACGACAACTGGCCCCTTCTTAACACAGGGTACGGATACTGGTACCTTGTCGAAGTGCTCCTGCTAGTGCTTACTCCTGCCCTTATCTACAGCATAGGCTTCAAGAAGCGGATTGTCGGAGCAGTGAGGTTCGCCGCGTTCCTCGCGGCCTTTGGTGTCGTCATGAACAGACTGAATATTGCCATTATCACCTTTAATTGGAACCTCCCTCACCATTTCCATCACATTATTCCACCGTGG
>Ga0187771_10003430_pt1 | contig 11061 bp, 11 predicted proteins | sample 0116_SJ02_MP15_1_FD_133139 | JGI IMG/M metagenome (GOLD analysis project Ga0187771, IMG submission 133139) | Tropical peat soil microbial communities from peatlands in Department of Meta, Colombia - 0116_SJ02_MP15_10_MG | ecosystem: Environmental > Terrestrial > Soil > Wetlands > Peat | place... | reverse complement strand
CGTCCCCGCCGTGCTGGCGGAGGTTTCATGTCTCAGCAATCGCGAAGAAGAACGGGAACTCAATTCCGAAAGTCACAGAGAGAATATTGCCAGGTATCTTGCAGCTGGCATTTTCGATTATTTGAATAAAGGAGCCCTTACCCATGAAGCCAAGAGATGAACAGAAGCAAGACAATGTCTTGTTTGTTGGTATCGACCTCGGAACATCGCGGAGCGCGATCTCATCCAGCGGTGGCAAACGAGAATGGATCGAGAGCTACGTCGGCTGGCCGAAAGACTTTATCGCGGAGCAGGTCGTCGGCCAACCGGTACTCTTCGGAGCCGAAGCCCTGAAGCACCGGCTTTCCCTCGATGTCTGCAGACCTCTTGAACGTGGCATTATTAAGGAGGGGATCGAAAGCAGTGAGAGGGCGGTTAAGGAAATCATCAGGCATCTGATCGATCTTGCGAAGCCTGAGCCCGGCCACAGGATTCATGCGGTGGTGGGGGTGCCGGCCGAATCGCTGAAAGTCAACAAGCTTGCAATCCGGAAGGCGGTTGAGGAATATGTGCATACCCTCATGGTGGTATCGGAACCCTTTGCGATCGCCTACGGGATGAACCTGTTGAACGATGCACTCATCATTGATATCGGCGCCGGGACCATCGATTTCTGCATCATGCATGGAACCATCCCTTCAGAAGAAGACCAGAGGACCATTCTCACGGCGGGCGACTATATCGACGAGCAGCTCTTCAGTTATCTGATAGAGAAATATCCGAGCTCAAAGTTCAACAAGAACATGGTGCGGCAGTTCAAGGAGAAATTCAGTTTTGTCCGGGACATCAATGAGCAGGTTCGCGTAGAACTGCCGGTGAACGGCAAGCCGGTCATGCATGACATCAAGGAGGAGATTCGGCGAGCATGCGAAAGTATGCTGCCGCCGCTCGTCGAGACCACGACCGAGATGATCGCCCGGTTTGATCCTGAATTCCAGATGAAGATAAAGAACAATATCGTTCTCGCGGGTGGAGGGAGCCTGATCAGAGGTATTGCCGAGTACCTGCAGGATGCCTTAAAGGAATACGGCACCTGCAAGGTCACCCGCGTCGCAGACCCGCTTTTTGCGGGTGCAGACGGAGCGCTCAAGCTTGCTGCGGACATGCCTTCCAAATATTGGGAAAGACTTTAAACTCATCCCGGCGTTCGAAGGGATCGAGCGCCGGCCCTTCGTATTCCCCTGAGAGAAACGATGGCAGGTGAAACGATACTCGTCATAGACGCGGGCCAGGACATTGATCAGAGAATGATCACCGCCCTCGAGGCAGAGAGCTACCTCATCTATTCCGCCTCAAGCCAAGAAGTGAACGCCGAAATGGCAGAATTCCTCAAACCTTCGCTTATCTACATCAAACCCCCTGACCTGAGCCCGACAGGACTCGAACCCTGCAAGGCAATTCATGGCATTCCGCTTCTAATAAAAGTCCCTATCATCCTTCTTGCATCCTTGGAAAAAGCGCTCGGCCCTCAGTATTTTGAGGAATACGGGACTGTCGATTTTCTGGAACCGACATTCGGTATGGAAGAGCTAGTCGAAAAGACAGGAAGAATTTTGGGCAAGACGCCTCCTTCCCAATCCCGCAAAGAAGTCGAGTCGGTTACGTCGCAGCGCACCGCCAGGCGAACGGAGAAAAAACGCCCTGCCCTTCTTCTGCCGGCGATTGGCATAGGGGGCCTCGTGCTGATTTCCGGAGCAGGTTTCTTGGCCTACAGGCAGTTTGTGCCGGCCCCGGAGGTTTCTCCTTCTCCGGCAATAACACCCCCTGTGCAAGTTCGATCCGTAGTTCCTGAGGCCGGGTTGAAATCACAGTTGCCTCTGCCAGGGAACGTCGCAGAAGCCTCTCCGGCTGCATCAGCTGCTCCCCCCACACCTCCTAGGCAGTCTTCTTCGCTCTCATCTGAGTCCGCGCCTCAACCGTCGCGGAAACCCTTCTGCTCGGTCCAGTTGGGAGCTTTCAAGAACGAAGACAGGGCAGAGGCCCTCGCCAAGAAGTTTCGGGAAAAAGGATATAATGCGTTTACCCAGCCGGGGGTAACAAAGGACGGCGCTCTTATCTATCGGGTACTCGTCAGCAAGCTTGAAGACAGAAAGGCTGCCAAGAAGTTGGCGGTAGAAATTCAGACAAAGGAACAGGTCGAGACCACTCTATACGGCGAATGACGAACAGGATGTAACTTGTAGGTTTTTCAAAATTCACGGGGTCCATGGTTTCCTTGGCTCACACCCACGCGATTATCGTCATCCTTATTGTGCTTGGACTTATCCTCTTCATCGTCCGGAAGCCAAAACTGTTTTTCAGCCTGATTGGCCTCGGTGTCTTGCTAGCAGGATTAGTCTATTTGATCTTAACCATTTCCGGTTCGGGCTCACAGCAGAAAGAGAAAATGATTCACGAGGAGGAGAAACAGCTCGATACTGACCGCTGATCCTCCTCCAGGCTGGTCTTCCTATCGTTATCGAGAATGCTGGCCAAAACTTTTTTCATCACTTGTAATCTTCTTTGCTTGACATACATCCCCATTTTTCGTACATTCGACCCATCCAAAAGCGAGTTCAGTTCATATCATTTATCATTGTCTTTTTGACTCCGACGAGGATCAGCCTGATGGATTTCATAGTGAACGGAGAGAACGGCCAAGCGCAAACTGCTCAAAGCGGACGGGTGTAGGCTGTTGTTTGAAGTCTGCGTCATACGGGAGAACAACGAGATCGGGCAAGGACTTCAAAGAAAGACGACCATCGGGGGGACGAGGTAAATCGAATGAGCGAGTTCTGGGCGCAAGCGGCTGCATTGGTTTGGGGGCCTGCCACGGTTGCCCTCCTGATGGGCACCGGTATCTATCTTTCCTTCAGGTTGAAGTTTACCCATCTCCGCCGGTTCAGATTAGGCTGGCGGTTCGCCGCACAGGGGATGGCGGTCCTGGCACGAACCAAGGCAGAAACCTCTGCGCCCCCGGGGGACATCTCGCCCTGGCAGTCGATGATGACGATGCTTGCCGGAGCCATCGGAAACGGCAACATCGCTGGCGTGGCTACTGCCATTGCTATCGGCGGTCCGGGTGCCATCTTCTGGATGTGGGCCAGCGGCCTGTTCGCCATGGCAACCAAATACAGCGAGGCTGTCCTGGGACTGAAGTTCCGAGAGCAGATGCCGGATGGCAGCGTCGCTGGCGGCCCAATGTATTACCTCAGAAACGGTGTCCGATCACCGGTGCTCGCCTGGATGTTCGCTTTCTTGGCAGGAATGGCGGCTATGACGACGGGCCCCCTGGCTCAGACTAACTCGATAGCGCTGGTGCTGAACAGCGAGTTTCACATTCCAAAGTGGCTCACAGGGGCCGGCATCGCCATCGGTGCCTGGCTGGTCGTTATTGGAGGGATCAAGAGTATTGCCCGTTTTGCGGAAAAGCTTGTTCCGCTGAAGGTGATCCTGTACGTCGGCGGTTCACTCTACATTATTCTTACCCACGTTCACTTGCTACCACAGACCGTCGCTCTCATCCTGAAGAGCGCTTTTACTCCGACTGCCATGATCGGGGGATTCGGGGGCGCCTCGGTTTTGCTCGCAACTCGTCTCGGCGCAGCGCGGGGACTCTATGCGAATGAGGCGGGACTCGGAACGGCAGGGATGGCATACGGAGCGGCCCGGAGCCGGGACCCCGTACGCCAGGGCCTCATTGCCACCGTCGACGTGTTCATCATCACCTTCGTCACCTGCACCATGACCGCCCTCGTGGTAACGATCACAGGAAAATGGACCAGCGGGACCATGAGCACCGCCCTGGTGGCTTCTGCTTTCAACACGAGCATTCCAGTCGTTGGAGGCTGGATGGTAGCAGTGAGCTCGTTCCTGTTTGGCTACTCAAATCTAGTAGGATGGTCCTACTACGGAGAGCTCTGCTTCGGATATATCTTCCGGTCCAATGTTCTCAAAATCTACGCCTGGATCTATTGCGCTTTAATCTTCGTGGGTGCCGTCACTGAGGTGAAGACCGTATGGGACTATGCCGACACCATGAACGGTCTCCAGATCTTTCCGAATCTGATCGCCCTGATCGTTCTGGCCCCCCGGGTGACTGCGGCCACGCGCAGCTACTTCAACCCATCTACTCCGAAATGACCCCAAGGAAAGGCTACCGAACGTTCTCGACCTAATTCTGATGCCTTGAAAGGTCTTGAAAACGTATATCTATAAGGTCAAACTGCATCCACTTGTCATCATCATAATGCCACCATTCCTCAAGCAAAGGAATGAATCCTGCTTTCTCCATCAAGCTTTTGAGAAGCGCTCGATTCCTGATCGCCTGAGCCGGAAGGTTTTGATAATGATGACCCGCTTTAGGGCTAAAATCATCGAACCCTGTTGGCATCGGAAGCTCTTTTCCTTGGGAATCAACAAGTGTCAGGTCGACTGCCGATGCACGGTTGTGACGAGAACCCGTTTTTGGATTCGCCACATATCGCTCATCCGGAAGAATGGCCCAAAAGATCCACTGGACAGCTAATGGCCTGTAACAGTCCCATACCTTTAGGCCGAGATTTATTCGCTCAAGCTCCTTCTGAACGGCATCCAATTTGACGGCGGTAGACTTCCTCAGAAAACAGGTGTTAGAATCGTAAAGCCTCTTTTTTGTGAAATTATCCTCTGTCGCATATTTCATATCCACAATGATACGAGGATTCACTTCCCTAATATCAACAAGCTCAACTGCCTTTCCAGGCGGCTGGACTGGTGCTTCTTCTTTCGTTTCTGCCAATGCCCTGAATGCTGTTCCGGTCGTGAGGAGTATGACGATGACGAAGAGACCAACCAACGGCTGTAGCGCATGATGGGCATCTGTCAAGAAACACTTAAAGAATATCTTCGTTGACCGAAGCATGATCAGCGAGACCTCATTGCGCGGAGTTCGGATTCTGTGCCCATGATGATCATGGGTTTCTTAGCAGGATCGAGCCATCTAAGAATTTTTAAAATCATCTCCTCAGACATAGCCACGCAGCCAAGGGTTGAGTCCCCGTCATTCCATTCGTGTAAAAAGATCGCACTCCCCTTTCCCTTGACGATTGGGTGCGTATTGTATTCGATCACCACCCCATACTTGTACTGGTCATCGTCTCTTTTCATCTTTTCCCAGGAAATTGCGTTAGGTTTGCCCTTGACCCATTTGTTGTAATCTTCTGAATTGGCATCATCCACCCAGAAGTCATCGTCTGTCGCCTGTCTATAAGGCATTTTAGTCTCAACCGAAGGATCATACCCAAACGCCATCCCCAGAGGAAAAATGCCAGTCGGGGATTTGCCGTCTCCCTCTCTCTTATCCTCTATCGCAGCAAACCCCATCTCTCCAATCGATCCCGTAAATGGGGGGAAGGCGAGGTGCCATATACCGTTTTCTTTCTCTACGGCATGAATGGTGACGACAGACGATGAGGGATCTCTATTGGTTGCAAAGATCAACTGCTTGGACTCCCCTATTTGTGCGATGTGGTCTGCAATGACTTCTTTGATAAAGGGGTCGATGTCGGCTACCGGAACACTCCCCTTGGCGCTGTAGGCTGCGCATGAAAATAGCGTAGAGAAGATTACCACCATGAATAGAAAGGGTATTGGCTCTGCCTTGAAACAGCCTGGCTTCAGCATTTGTCTCCTTCGACGAATTCTTTTTTAGAATAACAGGAAGGAAATCTGAAAGTCCAGCATTTTCAATTGGGGTGCTGTTAGATTAGGTAAAAAGGGGCTAAGACAAACTTCCCTATCAGCTGAAACACTTTTCCTAAACAGGGAACTTTTTTCTATTCCGGTTGTCTATTAAATCAAAAGCCACTCAAAAAGGAGGTAATTTTATGAGACGAATTGCTTTTATTGCCGTATTATTTATCAGTTTTGTCGCTCCGGCACTGGGATATGCCCATCCGCGAAAGACGGATGTCGTTGATGTGCGGATTGTTTCGGACAAGGGAGAGGCGTTTCCCAAATACGAAACCTTTCTGCGTGGCCACCGGGAAGGGGAGTATTACTATCTGGAAGCAGTCAAGGGACAAAGATACTCTATTCAGATTACGAATAAGTCAGATAGGCGTATTGGCGTCGTGATCGCAGTGGATGGAAGAAACATCATCGACGGCAAAAAATCAGATCTCCTCCGGAATGAGAGGATGTATATCATCGGGCCTTATGACACCAATACTTTTGAAGGGTGGCGAACCAGTATGGACAGGACGAACAGATTTTACTTTACCGAGCAGTCCGATTCCTATACTGAAAGAGTATTTGCCGACGCTTCGGCCATGGGGACCATCGCGCTTGCTGTCTACAAGGAAAAGATACCCAAAATCGCCCCGCGCTTGGATATGTCATCTCCAAAAAGGGAAGCGCCTTCGGCAGGTGCTCCTTCGGCTTCAGGTGAGAGTCGCGCCACCGACAAATACAAACTGGAAGAGAGGGAACAAGCTGGCACCGGATTTGGAGAGACAACCTACTCTCCTGCCCATGAGGTCCAATTTGATCCCGAGCATACCATGGCGGGAAAAATCGTTCTCAAATACGAGTGGCGATCAGAGCTTTGCCGGAAAGGCATCATCTCATGCGGTCCGAAAAACAGACTCTGGCCCGATGATTCGGAATTTGCTCCAATTCCAAAGGACTTTAAGGGATGATTGGGTTGTTTACCCCTCTCCCGTCCCTCCTCCTCCAGGGGGGGAGGAGAAGGGCTGAGATGAAAAAGGGGACTCCAAAATATCGGCGAAATGGAGGAGGGTCGATGTTTAGAAAGCTTATATTACTTGGCACCATCGGTCTATTGCTGATGAGCGGTTGCGAAAAAGCAGAGGAATATAAGCAAGCCGCGAAACCCCCTGAATCACGCGTGGTTCTTAATCCGGCTGAATCTATACCAGAAAAACAAGAACTCAAGAAGGGGCCCGATGTGGGAGTCAAACGCTATATCGCCACAAGGCTCCTTTTGGTTGTGGAGACTTCAGAGGCAGATTTGGAAAAGCATGGCAATCGGTGAATGAGTTCTGCCGGAGCATCCATTGCGATGCGATGGAATCCACCATAAATAAAAGAACTCCGTACTCACCGCCCTCCGGCTATCTCGTTTTGCGGGTTCTTCCCCAGAACCTAAAACGCCTCCTGGAGCACATTAACAAAGTGGGTAATGTTGTGACCCAAAACACGGAGAGTGAAGATAAAACGAGCACGGTAATCGATTTCGAAGCCAAGATCAAAAATCTCACTGATTTGCGGAATCGGCTGCGTACGATGTTGACCACCCGCACGGGCAGTTTGAAAGATCTGGTGGAGGTTGAGCGGGAATTCTCCAGAGCGCAGTCTGAGCTGGACAGCCTGGTGGCGAGCCGGAAAGCACTTGCCAATGAGACGGAGAAAGTTGCTGTGAGCATTGAATTTCAACCTAAGCCGTCCATTGCCGAGACGGGAACCTTGGCACCGATCGTATCCGCATGGCATAGAATCGGAGGTGTGTTTGCAAGCAGCATTGCAGCGGTCATCACCTTTATCGTAGCGGTCATCCCTTGGTTGGCTCTAATCATCCCGGGCATTTGGTTTTTACCCAAGCTGCTCCGAAAACTACTTAAAAAGGGGGTTAAATGACATCGGAAGTTTTATTTCGGGTCGAAAAAAAAGGTTGTGTCACCTTACGCTAATCCACAACTTATTACAGCCAACAATCAAGTTTCACCGAGCGCCATTTCTCCAAGAGATTACGACCTAAACAATAATTTCGACAATCCCGCTTTATTGATTGACAAGAGACAACTCAGTGACCATCTTTTTATAAAAAGGACAGGGTTATAAATACCTTAATACCTTGTCCAAACGAATAACGTGGAAGAACGGCGAAGGGTCTGCTACCCGGAATCTTATAGCGTTCCGCAAGGCCAAAGCGGAGAGAAAACCCGGGTGGTGTTCTGGCCGGGTTTGGACCAGCGGCGCAAAGCGTTGCCGTAGATACGGTTTTCGTGTGTCAGAAAATCGAGACTACTCTTCGAGTCGTCCGATGGTTTAATACCAACTTAGAGTTTAATGAGAGAGTTTAAATCCTGACGCTCCCATAATGGCGTATATGTGTAGCCTTATAACCAATTATCCATACACAGGAATTTTTCTTACTCTCGTTTTTGCAGGTATTGGATTACCATTTCCAGAAGGCGCTACCCTCATCATGAGTGGGTTTTTAATTGCCCACGGTACCATCAAACTGTTCCCCACATTTTTGGTGGTATTTCCTCTTTTATTGATCACCGATTTCTTTGCATTTTTCGTTGGCAAAAAATACGGAAGAATGTTGGTTCAACATCAGAGATTCCGCAATTGGATCTCGCCAGAAAGGCTTTTGAAATTTGAGGAGAAATTTAAGAGAAGAGGAGCCTTAGTGGTTCTTTTTGGGAGGCACATTTTAGGATTAAAAACACAGTTACTCCTTTTAGCGGGAATAATGAAAATGTCTACAACAAAGTTTCTCATCGTGGACGGAGCTACAGCATTATTAACCGTTGCCGTTTTTTGGGGCGGAGTAGGTCTCTTAGGTGAGGAACGCATCGAGATGTTCAAGACAGAGGCGACAAAAATCGGGCATATTGCAATGGTTGTATTCCTGATAGTGCTCGCGGGGTGGATCTGTTACAGGCTCCAAAAAAAGAAAGTTAGAAAAATAATTTCCTATTAAATCACAAGCGGGAGGTTAGTTTATGAGATCATCAGTCACTGGGTTGCTGTTAGCAGTAATCCTAAGCCTTTTGCCGCAGCCGATTTTTGCCGCTTCCGCGGCCAACGCCGGTCATCTTTTCTTCATTGAACGGAATAAGAACAAAAACCTTGTTCAGTATGATATCCGCCTCACGGAGAATAGAGACCTTACTGATTTAAGGCCCGTTGATGCTTACTGGATTTTGGAAAATGGCAGACGGGAGGAACTTAATTCAGTTGAGAGGAAATATGCTTATGGCATTATTCGTCAGGAAAAACTTGACAAGGACAAGTTCAAAGTCATTCTCGCCGCTTTCAAAGGTTGGGAGATCATCGTCGAAAAAATCAACGACTCTTTTAAGGCCGTAATCTCCATCAACGGCCGAGAGAGTATCCTTCAAAAAATCTACATAAAATCCGAAGAGACGAGGGCCGGATTTCCCAGGGTTCTTTATGTTGAGCTTTTTGGCCGGATTAAGGAAACGGGCCTTCCCATAAAAGAACGCATTGCTCCGAGATAACCCTTCAAGACGGGCGAAAGCTATCAGACCGGAAGGGCGGGGCGTATTTTCGGGGCCCGGGTTTTACTCTATCGCACCACTTTCTTGCATTTTGAAACATTCGAATCCATGGGGATTCCTTGGACCCGCCGTTCAGATAAGGCGGTAACCACGGCCATTGCCATTTCAGGAAGGATCGCTCCGGATGAGGCATCATGGCCAGATGTCGCCCGTCGGGCGTACAAAGTCCCGCCATACCGAAAGGTGACCCGTTTGGATTAAAAGGATAGCTTTTTGAAACCTTCTTGTCCCTCCGGCCCCCGTCGTCGACGAAGACGAGCGGAACGAGTTTTCGGTTGTTGACCTGGGCCATCAGTCTCGGGTCGGGGAAGTGAAGTCTACCTTCGCCGTGAGCGACCCAAATTCCAAGTACCGAACCGGTCATGCCTTTGAACATGATAGCCGGACTTTCTAAGATCTTTACAGTCACCCATCGAGATTCGAAGCGTCTGGAGGTATTTTGAACGAACCTGGGCTGCTGATGATCTGCGATTCCCAGCCAAGGTACCCATCCGAGGAGTGCAAAGAGCTGACAACCGTTGCACACACCTAAGGAAAATGTATCCGGCCGGTGATAGAAATCGTCAAACATCTTCTTCAGCCTTTCATTAAACCGGGTCGCTGCCGCCCATCCTTTAGCGCTTTCTGGAACATCAGCGTAAGAAAATCCTCCCACAGCGACGAGTCCTCTGAAGTGGTCCAACGTGATTTGTCCGTTGATGAGGTCGGTCATCGTGACGTCCCAGGGGCTGAACCCCGCCTGATAAAAAGCAGACGTCATCTCCCGGTCACCATTGCTTCCCTCTTCCCGGAGAATGGCTACTTCCGGTTTGTCTTTGCTCTCGAGAAGAGGTGCCGGTGTCGGTTTGGTTCGAAACGGAATCACATAGCTTGGACCTTTCCGGTCGAAGATGTTCTTTCGCTCTTCGTCGGCACATCGGGAATTCATCTGAAGACGCTCAATTTGATAGGAGGTTTCTTCCCACCATCCACGGAGGATCCGCATGTCAGATTCAAGAACCTTCTGCGAATTGTAAGTCACACGAACCTTCTTTCCCTCGGTCGTCTCTCCAATCATGGTCGTGGGTAGATCAACGGAATCAAGGACCTTGAGTACTTTCGGGACATCTTTCACACGACACTCGATGACGGCTCCCAATTCTTCTGCAAAAAGTCTTTCCAGGGGATTCCACGGGCCTTCCATTCGAATTCTCAAACCGCAGTTTCCTGCAAAGGCCATTTCGAGAAGCGCCGTGATGAGGCCGCCATCGCTGATGTCGTGTCCCGCAAGAATCAAATTCTCAGACATCAACTTCTGGATCGCATGGAATGCGCGTTTGAGCGTTTCGGGGTCATCCACGTCAGGAGATTCGTCTCCGACTTGTCCGTAAACCTGCGCGAGAGCCGAGCCTCCAAGCCGGGCCCGATGCTCAGCGATGTCAACGAAGATGAGCTGGCTGTGGCCTGGATTTTTGATATTCGGAGTGACCACCTTCGTAATATCGGCCATCGTCGCGTAAGCGGAGATCACAAGCTCGCGGGGAGATTTCACGATTTCATCTCCAACTCGAGTCGCCATGGACAGACTGTCTTTTCCGCCATCCACCGCAATACCCAACTGAATCATCAGATCTCGCATCGCGCAAGCCGCATCGTAGAGGGCCGTCCCCTCGCCGGGGAGTTTCGGCGCCCACATCCAATTAGCCGAGCACTTTATGTCCCGCAGCCCGCTGATTTGCGCCCACACGAT
>Ga0187771_10003429_pt1 | contig 11063 bp, 11 predicted proteins | sample 0116_SJ02_MP15_1_FD_133139 | JGI IMG/M metagenome (GOLD analysis project Ga0187771, IMG submission 133139) | Tropical peat soil microbial communities from peatlands in Department of Meta, Colombia - 0116_SJ02_MP15_10_MG | ecosystem: Environmental > Terrestrial > Soil > Wetlands > Peat | place... | reverse complement strand
CGCCCGCCATGTCCGGGACCGATCGTGCCAGTCCAGCCGCTTCGCGAGATCGTCGACCCAGGCTTCGGTCGCCTGCAACGCCGTGGCAAAATCCAGGATCGGTGTCATGTCGAGTGTCCTAGCTGGATATGAAGGCTAGATTTATCGCCGGCGCATGCGTTGACGCAGGTCAAGCCGTATCGTGCCTCATTTCTGCTCGCGAGGCGGCGCCTCGGATTCGACCGGCTCGACGACCAGCACCGGAACACGCCGCGCGGTGGCAACCGTCGCCGCGAAGTCGCTATCCACCCCCTCCCGGGTCGCCACGATCAGGCGCTCCTGCAGCTCCGCGAGCAGGGCTGCAAAGGCGGCCGGATCGGATTGAGCGCTTTTTCCGGCATGGATTTGCCGGACCGCCAGCCCCAGAGCGGTCTCGATGTCCCGGATGCGGGCGTCATCAGCGGCCCCCTCGTCAAACCGGACGACGACCAGCGGCTCTTTCGCGGCGGCGGCGATGCCGGCCGCCACGTCGAGGCTCGAATCAAGGGGCGACCGGGCGATTGCGATCACCGGACCGACATTCCGCGCCACCTGCGGCGGCACCAGCATGACGGCAGCGACCGAACCGAATGCCGCCTCCTTCGACCAGGAGAACTGCTGGGCGATCCGCTCGACCGCGCTCGCCGGCTCGACGATGAGCACGATGTCCCCGCCCTGCGACAGTGACGCGATGGTCTGGGCCGTCGGTCCGCGAACCACTTCAAAACGGCTCTTGGTGGAGAGCCCCCGAACCGCGTCGGCGAACAGTCGCTCGGCGCAGCGGGCGGCAACATCGAGATCGGCCGCCAGTTGATCGAGATCGATGGGATGCCAGCCGCCATTCAACGGCCTGAACTCGCGTGCGAACGGGTGTCCGGCGAGATCACGCAACCCGCTGTCCTCGACGAAAAGACCGAGCAGGTCGAGATTCAGCAGATCCGCGAGTTCGACGGCGAGCTGCATGGTGCGATCGGATGCGGTCGGGTGCAATCCGACCACGAGACGCTTGAATCCGTGGGGTCGCGACGTCATGAGGCCGGCCTCCCTGCGCTGTTATTGTTGTTGCCCTCGCCGGCGAAGCTCCGGCGAATGCTGGCGAAGGCGCGCAGCCGGTCCTCGACCCGGCGGTTGATGCTGCCGGCGGCATAGTTGCCCTCGCCGTCACGCTCGCCCGCGGGGCAGCCCGTCAAGAGCGCAATGCCTTCGTCGATCGTCCCCACCGGATGGATCGCGAACTGGCCCTTGGCACAGGCTTCGACCACATCCGGCCGCAACATCAGGTGCTGAACGTTCGCCTGCGGAATCAGGACGCCCTGGGTTCCGGTCAGCCCCCGCGCCCGGCAGATGTCGAAGAACCCTTCGATCTTCTCGTTGACGGCGCCGATCGCCTGGACCGTGCCGTGCTGGTTCACCGAGCCGGTCACGGCCAATTCCTGGCGCAGCGGCGCGTCCGCCAGCGCCGACAACAGCGCATAGAGCTCGGCCGACGAGGCGCTGTCGCCCTCGACGTCGCCGTAGGATTGTTCGAACACCAGACTTGCGAACAGCGACATCGGGGTGTCAAGTGCGTAGCGCCCGGCGAGAAACCCCGACAGGATCAGTACGCCCTTGGAGTGCAGCGGGCCGCCGAGTTCCACCTCGCGCTCGATATCGACCACCTTGCCGCCGCCGGGCCGCACCCGGCAGGTGATGCGGGTCGGCCGCCCGAACGCAAAGCCGCCGAGTTCGACGACGCTGAGACCGTTGATCTGGCCGGCGCGGGCACCCGCGGTGTCGACCAGCGCCACGTTCTCGAGGATGGCCTCCTGCGCCCGGTCGCGCAGCCGCGAGGCGCGCTGGATGCGCGCGGTCCAGGCCCGCTCGACGTCGTCGCGACAGGCGACCTCACGCGTCGCTTGCCGCCGGAAGAAGTCCGCCTCGATCAGCACCTCGCGCAGCTGCTCGACCACCAGTGAAAGCTTTCCGGCATGGTCGGCGAGGCGCGCGGCGTATTCGAGCACGAGTGCGACGGCGTCGCGGTCGAGGGCGGCAAGACCCTCGCGCCGCGCCAGTGAGCCGACCAGGCGCGCCAGCACCGCCTCGTTCTCCGGCGTTCTCGGCACGTCGTTCTCGAAATCGGCCAGCACCTTGAAGTGGTCCGCGAGGTCCGGATCGAGCGCCGCGATCATGTAGTAGAGCAGCCGGTCGCCGAACAGAATGACCTTCAGCTTCAGTGGAATCGGCGCGGGCTCCAGCGACACGGTGTTGGTGATGCCGAGAAACCGTGCCACGTCCTCGATCGCGATCTCGCCGCGCCGCAGGCATCGTTTCAGGGCGGCCCAGCTGAACGGCTCGGTCAACACGCTGCGGACGTCGAGCAGCAGATAACCGCCATTGGCGCGGTGAATCGCACCCGCCTTGATAAGGCGGAAGTTGGTCACCAGCACCCCGTGGACCGAGACGTACTCGATGCGGCCGATCAGGTTGCCGAGGGTCGGGTGCAGCTCCTCGACCAGCGGCACGCCCGACTTCCCATCGGCCTGGGCCACCAGCACGTTGACCTGGTAGCGGTCGAACGGGCTGCCGGCCTGCACCGTCTCGCTCGCGTCGTCGCCGTCCTCGCTCTTCATGATGAAGACGGCGACGTTCTCGACGAGGTCGGCGCGCACCGCCTCGATGTGCTCGGTGATGCGGGGAATGTCGCTGAACGCCGCCTTGGTCTCCTCGATCAATTGATCGACCGCGTATTTCGCGGTGTCGCGGTTGAGCTGGCGCACCGCGTCTCGCCGCTGGGTCTCCCATTGCGGAATCTGGCGAACGATGTGCTCCAGCTCCTTCTCGAGCGCCGCGATGATCTCCTGGGTTTGGCGACGCTTGGCCTCGGGCCACGCGGCGACCTGTTCGGGCGGCACCACCTGCCCGTCCTTGACCGGGCCGAGCGCGAAGCCGAGCGGGGTGCGCAGGATGACGATGTCCTTCGCCGTCGCCTTCTCGTGCAGGGCGGAAAAGGCTTCGGCCTGCTTCTTCTGAAACGCCTCGTCGATGGCGCCGCGGCGCGTCTGATAGTCTTCGCTCTGGAAGGTCGCGGGCAGCGCGCTCTGCAGGTCGTCGATCAGCTTGTGCATCGCGTCCTGGAATTGTCGGGCGCGACCGGCGGGGAGCTCGATGGCGACGGGGCGATCCGGCTGGGTGAAATTGTTGACGTAGACCCAGTCCGGCGGGCTCGCCCGCGTCTGCGCTTCCTCGGCGAGCACCGCCCGTACCGCATCCTGCATGCGCGCTCCGGCCGGGCCGATCACGAACAGGTTGAAACCGGCCTTGTCGACCTGGGTGCCGAAGCGGACGGCATCCAGCGCCCGGGTCTGGCCGATCAGACCGTCGATTGGCTCGAGCTCGGCCGTCGTCCGGAACGCAAGGTTCGACAGATCGGTCCGTCGATAGAGCCGCTCGGCTGCGAGCGGTCGGCCAGCCTCTGCTTCGGTATTCACAATCACTCTCCCTCTCAAGGTGCGGCGATTTCAGCCAAAATGGCCGGCTGCTCGTTGACGTGGGTCAAGGCCATCGGCGCGTCCTGACCTGAAATTTGCACCATGACGAAGGTCGGAAAGCCCGGCCGCCAAGGGCCGGAGCGCTGGAGGATTGAATGAAGATCCAATTGAAGATCACCAAGGGCGGAGCTTCGCTCTACGCGGGCGTCCATGAGGTCGAGGACGCGGACAGCTTCGGCAAGGCCTGCGCCGAAGCCTGGTCCGCGTTGCGGGAGCGGCAACTGGACAGCGAAACCAGCATCGGCGCCCTGATGGATCACCTCAGCCGGACTGTGCTCGACCAGCTCGACGGCGCGCTGATCACGGTCAGCAAGGTCAAGGAGTGAGGGGGGCACAACGCAAGTCGCGTGCCGGTCCGCTGAGCTCAACTAGCGCTTGAGCAATTGCTTCAATTTGGCGAGCGGGCGGGTATTGATCACATCGGCGGCCTCCAGCCAGCCGCGGCGGGCCTGGTCGATGCCGAAGCGGATGTTGGCGAAGCCCGCGACGGAGTGCGCATCGGTCGAAATCGCGACCTTGGCGCCTGCGGCTTTCGCCGCCTGAACGTTGATATCGGCCAGATCCAGCCGGTCCGGATCGGAATTCAGCTCGAGATAGCAGCCGCGTTGCTGCGCCGCCGCGAAAATCTTCTCCAGGTCGACCGCGTAGGGCTCGCGCTCCTCGATCAAGCGCCCGGTGGGATGCGCGAGGATCGACACGTTCCGATTGTCGAGCGCGCGGATGATCCGTTCGGTCTGGGCCATGCGCGAGAGATCGAACTTGGAATGAACCGCCGCGACCACGAGATCGAGGCGGCTCAAAATGCTGTCCGGCAGATCGAGACTGCCATCGGCGAGAATATCGACCTCGACGCCCTTGAGGACGGTGAAGTCCTCGAGCTTGGCGTTCAGCCGATCGATCTGGTCGATCTGGCGTGACAGCCGGCCGGGGTCGAGGCCGTGGGCCACGGTGACCCGCCGGCTATGATCGGTGATGGCGATATAGCCGTAGCCGCGCGCCTTGGCCGCCGCCGCCATCTCAGCAAGCGGCGCCGTGCCGTCGCTCCAGTCGGTGTGGACATGGAGGTCGCCGCGGATGTCGGCGAGCGAGACCAGCTCCGGCAAGCGACCGGCCTTGGCGAGCGCAACCTCGCCACGGTCCTCACGCAGCTCCGGCGGCACCACGGCAAGTCCGAGTTTCTTGTAGACCTCTTCTTCCGTCCTGCCCGCGATCCGCTCCCTGCCGTCGAACAATCCGTATTCGTTGAGCTTCCACCCGCGCGCATTCGCCAGCCCGCGCAAGGCGACGTTATGGGCCTTGGATCCGGTGAAATACATCAGCGCGGCGCCATAGCTCGCTTCCGGCACCGCGCGAAGATCGACCTGAATCCCCGAGCGCAGCACCACCGTGGTCCGCGCCGGACCATGGGCGAGCACGCTCGCGACGTTGTCGTAGGCGGCGAGCCTGTCGCCGGGATCGGCGCCGGCGCGGGCGGTCACCAGGATGTCCAGGTCACCGACGGTGTCCCGCCTGCGGCGGTAGCTGCCCGCGACCACGACGCGCTCGACGCCCTTGGCGCCTTGCAAATGGGCGACGAGCGCTTCGGCTTCCGCCTCGGCAACCGGGAGCTTGTAGCGTTTGGCGGTCTGCGGCTTGGCCAGCGCGGCCGAGATATTCTGCTCGGTCTTGACGCCGAAACCGCGCAGTTCGCGCAGCCGTCCGGATTTCACCGCGCGCCGCAGGTCGTCGAGCGAGCGAACCCCGAGCTTGTCGTAGAGCAGCTTGACGCGCTTGGGGCCGAGGCCCGGAAGGGTGGCAATCTCGCCGAGCTCGCCGGGCAATTGGCGCTTCAGCTGCTCCAAGAGATCGAATTTTCCGCTGCCGACGATCGCCGTGATCTTGCCGGCAAGGTCTTCGCCGATGCCCGGCAGCTCGGAGAGGTCCTCGCCGGCCTTCACCAGCGAGCTGACGCTGCGTGGCAGTCGTTCGATCGTGCGCGCGGCTCGCCTGTAGGCGCGGACGCGGAACGGATTGTCCCCCTTGATCTCGAGCAGCTCGGCGGCTTGGTCGAACATCGCCGCCACCTCGGCGTTCTGAACCGGCATCGATCGCGCTCTCCCGCGTTTGCGGGACTCTAGAAAGGCGACGCCACCAGACCTTGACGCAAATCAGAAGACCGCTGGGGCTCGACGTCGGGCCTCACAGTTTCAGCACGTCGGCCGCAGGGGTGTAAGGCAGGCCGAGCGCCTCGGCGACCGGGCGGCAGGTGATCTTGCCGTCATGCACGTTGAGGCCGTTGCGCAGGCCGGCATCCTCGATCAGCGCGCGCGGAAAGCCCTTGTCGGCGAGCGCGACAACGAACGGATGCGTCGCGTTGCAAAGCGCGAAGGTCGAGGTCCGCGGCACCGCCCCTGGCATGTTGGCGACGCAATAGTGCACGACGCCATCGACCACGAAGGTCGGCTGGCTATGGGTCGTCGGCTGCGAGGTCTCGGCACAGCCGCCCTGATCGATCGAGACATCGACGATCACTGCGCCTTTCCTCATCGCCGCCACGGTCCGCGCGGTGATCAGCTTCGGCGCCGATGCCCCCGTGACCAGCACCGCGCCGATCACCACGTCGGCGGACACGCACAGCGCCTCGATCTCGGTCCGATCGGCGGCGACGGCGCGAATCCGATCGCCGAACCGGTGCGCCAGCCGCGCGGCTGATTCATAGCTGCGCACGACGACGATGACTTCGGCCCCCATTCCGACCGCGACCTCGGTCGCGGCGCCGCCGACCTCGCCGCCGCCGAGCACCACCACGCGCGCGGGGGGCACTTCGTCGACCGGGCCGAGCAGAATGCCGCGCCCGCCGTGCCGCCGCTCCAGCGCATGGGCCGCGACCTGGGGCGCCATGCGGCCCGCCACCTTCGACATCGGGGCGAGCAGCGGCAATCTTCCCGCCGCATCGGTCACGGTTTCATAGGCGATGGCGGTGACGCCGGCGCGCAGGAGACCGTCGACCTGGGGACGATCGGGTGCGAGGTGCAGATAGGTGAAGATCATCTGCCCGCGCCGCAACCGTCCCCGCTCCGGCGCCAGCGGCTCCTTGACCTTCACGATCAGATCGGCGCGCTCGAAGATCTGATCCGCGGTCGCCGCGATGATCGCGCCAGCTTCCACATACTCGTAGTCGCCGATCCCGGCGCCCATCCCGGCGCCGCTCTCGACTTCGACGCGGTGCCCTCGCTCAACCAGCTCGCGCACCGTCGCGGGAATGAGTCCGACTCGGTACTCGTCGGTCTTGATTTCCTTGGGAACCCCGATCCGCATCAGATCCGTATCTCCTGCCAGAAGTTGCTGTTGTGCCGGCGGCTACGAAACCAGAGACGCCGGCTGTTGCAGTTTGCCCCGTACGAATTCCATGAAACGGCCTCCGGCTACCCCGTCGATGACCCGATGATCATATGCCAGCGTCAGCGGAAGCATCAGCCGGGGGACAAATGCCCCACCGAGCTCGATCATTCGGCGCGCCGCGCGCCCCATGCCGAGCACGGCAACCTCCGGGGCATTGATCGTCGGCGTGAATCCCGATCCGCCAAGCGTTCCGAGGTTGGTGATGGAAAAGCATCCACCTTCGACGTCCGTGAGCGCGAGACGGCCGGCGCGCGCCTTCTCGGCGAGTTCGCCGACAGCTTCGGCAAGCTGCAGGACGCTCAAGCGATCGGCGTCCCTGATCACCGGCGCGATCAGGCCCGCCGGCGTGTCGGTGGCAAAGCCGATATGGCAATATTTCTTGAGAACGAGATTTTCCGCACTGGCGTCGAGCGACGCGTTGAAGTCCGGATATGCCCTTAACGCCAGCGTGCAGGCCTTGATGACGAAGGCGAGCACGGTGAGCTTGGCCTTCGCTGCCTCGGCGGCCGGCCTGAGCTCGGCGCGCAGGCTCTCCAGCTCGGTGATATCCGCGTCGTCGAATTGGGTCACCATCGGCACGTTGACCCAGCTCGCATGCATGCGCCTCGCAATGACGCGCCTGAACTTGTTGAGCGGTCGAACCTCGACCTCGCCGAACAGCGAGTAGTCATAGGTCTCGACCACCGGAAGACCTGCCTGAACGTCGGATGAGGACGTCATAATATCTGCTCCTGCCGGCGCATTCCGGCCGACAACTGCCGCTAGGGCGCCGAGAAGATGCTGTCTCCGCTCTTGCCGCCAAGTCCCGGATGACTGTCAAACCGCACCACCCCGACCACAGCGCGATCGGCCACCGCTTGCGCCACCTTCGCGGTGCCTATCACCCCGAAGCCGCCACACAGTTCGATGGCGGCGATGCCCTGATCAACCAAGGCCTGGGCGGCCCGTTCGGCTGCGGCGTAGTCGGCGACTCCGACGACCGTCAGCTCCACCTGCGGGGTGCTAACCACGCTGCGGTGCTTTGCGGGATCGGCTTCGGGAGCCAGAAAAATGAACGCCGCTTGCAAAGGCATCGAACCGCTCCGCTGTTGAGACTAGCGCTTCTGGTCCGGCTTGAAACTGGACACGAATGCGTCGACGTCCGCATCGGGAACCCCTTCCTTGGCCAGGACCCCGATCAAGGCGCCGATCGGCAGCGTCTCGCCGACATTGCCGATCTGCCGCCGCAGAATGCCGGTCGCAGGCGCATCGTATTCGGACGTGATCTTTTCCGTCTCGATATCGGCGACCTTGCTTCCTTCGCTCACCTTGTCGCCGGGCTTGACATGCCAAACGGCGACCTTGCCCTCCTTCATCGTCAAGCCCAGCTTCGGCATGGTGAGCGCAGAGATATCGGAACTCATCAGTGATATCTCGCAGTCTCGATCGCAGCAGCCTGAATCGTCGCCGGGCTCGGCACGTAGAGATCCTCGAGCTCTCCGGCAAACGGCACCGGCGTGTGCGGCGGGGTGACCATCCTGATCGGCGCCTTCAGCGCGTTGAAGACATTCTGAGCCGCCAGCGCCGAAATGTCGGTCGCCACATTGCAGCGCGGGTTGGCTTCATCCACGATCACGAGGCGGCCGGTCTTCGTAACGCTCTCGAGAATCGTGGCGGAATCCAGTGGCGAGGTGGTGCGAGGGTCGATCACGGTACATTCGACCTTCTCCTTCGCCAGGGCATCGGCCGCCTGCATGGCGAACTGCACCATGCGACCCAGCGCGACGATCGTGACATCGCCGCCCTGCCGCAGCACGTTGGCCTTGCCGAGCGGGATCGCATAGGGCTCGTCGGGTACCTCGCCCGCGGTGTCATACAGCGCCTTGTGTTCGAAGAAGATGACCGGATCGTCGTCGCGGATCGACTGGATCATCAGGCCCTTGGCCTCGTACGGCGAGGACGGGATGACCACCTTCAATCCCGGCACGTGGGTGAAGATCGGATACAGGCATTGGCTGTGCTGGCTTGCCGCCCGAAGCCCGGCGCCGAACAACGTGCGTATCACCACCGGCGTCGTCGCCTTGCCGCCGAACATGTAACGGAACTTGGCCATCTGGTTGATGATCTGGTCGCCGCAGACCCCGAAGAAATCGACGAACATCAATTGGGCGATCGGCCGCAATCCATTGATTGCGGCGCCGGCGGCCGCACCGATGAACGCGCTTTCGCTGATCGGGGTGTCGAAGACGCGATCGCGGCCGAATTTCGGCATCAAGCCCTTGCTCGCGCCGAGGACGTCGCCCCAGGCGTCCTGTTCGCCCTTCGCGCCCATGCCGCCGGCGATGTCCTCACCCATCAAGATGACGGCGGGGTCGCGCTCCATCTCCTGGCGCATCGCCTCATTCAACGCCTGCCTGAATGATTTCTTGCTCATGATCGCCTCCCCTCAATAGCTCTTGTAGACGTCGGTCGTCAGGTCGGCCGCCTGCGGCGGAGGCGCTGCCTGCGCATCGAGCACGGCGCGATCGATCAGGCGCGCGATATCGCGATCGATCTCGTCAAGCACTTCCTTGTCGAGGAGGCCAGCGCTGGTAACCCGGGCGCGGAAAAAGCTGAGGCAGTCGAGATAATTGCGCTCCTCGGTGACCTCGCCCGGCGGCCGATAGGTCATCGCGTCGCCTTCGAAGTGGCCGTAGTAGCGCGTGAACTCGACATGAAGGAATTGCGGACCGGCCCCCGTGCGGGCCCGGTCAATCGCTTCTTTCGCAGCGCGGTAAACCGCGAAGAAGTCATGGCCGTCGACGCGCTCGCCCGGAATGCCAAAGCCTTCGGCGCGGCGGACCGGATTGTGGCCACCGATCGACCAGTCGCTCGAGGTGGTCTCGGCGTAGCCATTGTCTTCGAGAACAAAGAAGACCGGCAGCTGATAGACGGAAGCGAAATTCATGGCTTCGAGCGTGGTGCCCTGGTTGAAGGCGCCGTCTCCGAAGAACGCTACCGCAACACCTCCCGTCTTGCGCACCTTGGCCGCGAGTGCTGCACCGCAAGCGAGCGGCGGCCCGCCGCCCACGATGCCGTTGGCGCCAAGCATGCCCTTGCCGACGTCGGCGATGTGCATCGAGCCGCCCTTGCCCTTGCACAGCCCGCCCTGCCGACCGTAGATCTCCTTCATCATGCCGCCGATATCGCAGCCCTTGCCGATGCAATGACCGTGGCCGCGATGGGTGCTGGTAATGTGGTCGATGCCGTTGAGCTGCATGCAAACGCCGACGGCTGATGTCTCCTCGCCCGCGTAGAGATGCACAAAGCCAGGGATCTTCCCGGTGGCGAATTCCTTATGTACGCGCTCCTCGAATTCCCGGATGGTGCGCATCTTCGTATAGGCTGTCTTGAGGTCCTCGCGACTTAGTTGCATTGCATCCTCCCTCGGTGGACGCGCGTTCGCGCTCTGGCGGCGATCTTTGTTCCTGTCGAATTTGCTCGGCTTGACTTGCATCAAGGATGACGAGGCTCTGCGCTCGGAAACTGACGATAATTCTCTGACCGACCGCGTGAGACGGCGTTCGACCGGTCGCGCTGAGCCGCGATGGCGATGACGGAAGCATGACAGCAAAGCGGTCAGTCGGAATTTCAAAGGAGGCGATGATGAGCACCAAGGGCCTGGAAAGCCTGATGCATACCGTCGAGCTTACTCATGTCTGGATCGACGACCTCGACGATCGGCTGGCGTGGCACAACAAGCCCCGCTCCTACCGGCTGCTGAAGAGCGTTCTTCACACGCTGCGTGACTATCTGCCGCTGAATGAGGCGGCAGGTTTCGGCGCCCAGCTTCCGACCCTGCTTCGCGGCGTCTACTACGAGCAATGGCATCCGGCGGCCTCTCCCGCACGGACGCGAACCAGGTCGGATTTTCAGGCGCGCATCGATGAAGATTTCGCGCCGGATCCGCTGCCCAACACCACCGAGGCAATCATGGCGGTGTTCGAGCTCCTGTCAAAGAAGGTGACGCCTGGCGAGATCGCGGATGTGCGGCGTGTGCTGCCCGATGATCTTCGCACCATCTGGCCTGAACCTTATTCCGCCCCCGGCGAGCGGCACCGCTGATCGCAACCTGGCCGCACGGAGCCCCGCGGGCGGCCGGGCGGCAATCATATGGCG
>Ga0187771_10003428_pt1 | contig 11065 bp, 5 predicted proteins | sample 0116_SJ02_MP15_1_FD_133139 | JGI IMG/M metagenome (GOLD analysis project Ga0187771, IMG submission 133139) | Tropical peat soil microbial communities from peatlands in Department of Meta, Colombia - 0116_SJ02_MP15_10_MG | ecosystem: Environmental > Terrestrial > Soil > Wetlands > Peat | place... | reverse complement strand
GTCGGCCACCTCCACGATGGTGGCCAAGCTCGCTTCGTAGCGTGCGCGCGATTGGGTTTCCGAGGCGCGGGCGGCCGCCAATTCGACAGGAGTTTGTTGTGCCACGAGCTGGGCGCTCTTCAACTGGGCGAGAGTAGCTTGAACCTGGCCGGTCAGGTCTTGAATAGTCCGGTCATAAAGGGCCTGCTGCGATCGTACATTCGCTCTCGCAATTTGCTTTTCGGCGCTAAGCGCCTTGAAATCGAAGATGTTTGGAAACGTGATCGTCAGCCCAGTCACCCAGTTGCCTCGTCCCGGCGCCAAACCATCCCAATTGCCGATGCTCGATCCATTATTCGGAACGTCGCTGCCTCGGCCGAAGGCTTCTGCTCCGAGAAAAATCCGCGGATAGTCCGTTCGGTTCAGCGCCTTTTCCTGCGCCTGAACTTGCCGCACTGCGGCCATCTGGTCGCGCGCCAAGGGATTTTCCGCTGTTGTGAGACTCGGCAGCGATTCAGCAGGAGGAAGATCAAAAAGGTGCTCAGGCTCCAACTTGATCTCGGTTCCTGCTGTTCCCATCAATGCCGCAACCGTCGCCAAAGCCGCTTGTTCCGCCTGTTGCGACCGATATAGTTGCGTTCGCGCGAGCGCCAGCTGCGCGTCGGCGCGGGAGGCATCGGCGCCGGGTCGCAAATTGTTGTCAACGAGCGTGCGAACCGATCGATCGAATACTTGCCAGCGCTCCACGTTGGCTTGCGCGGCGATCACGGCGCGCCGGGCCGCCAGCGCCGTCAGAAAGTAGTTGCCCACTGCTGTAGCTACCTGGAGCCGCGTCACAGCCGCGTCCGCCATGGATTTGTCTTCAGCGGTTTTCGCCTCCCCTATAATTGCCCCCCGCAGCCCGAAATCAAACGGCTCCCACGAAAACAACGCCCCCGCCTGGCTGCCCCAGTAGCTTTGTCCACTAGCCACGCTGATGGGTCCTTCAACAGTTGGTGTGTTGGCGGTGGGCAGCCAGATTCCCGGCACCTGGTTTTGCGTCGCGCGGCTATCCTGATAAACGCCGCTGAGCTGCGGCAGGTATACAGTTCGTGCCAGGACCACGCCGGCGCGCGCCGCCGACACATGTTCAAGCGACGCGCGAACCGCGGGATAGTGGTCAAGGGCGTAGCTGAGCGCGCCTTCGAGTGTCAGGGTTTTCGGAGAAGTACTGTTCGTTTGCGCGGCAGTCAGGCTTGGGAGGAGGGCGAGGGCCAACAAAACTGGGCGAGATTTTCGAAGGTGCATCCCAACATTGCCGGTCATGATTCTGATTCCTCCTTGCCAAGCCGGCCACCTATGCCCGCCGATACCGCGGACCATCGCGGAAGCGTCCGGCTTGTTTACTCCAGCAGTTCGCCGAGTAACTCCTTCACCTTGTCTCGCGCCGCGGCAAGAGCTTTGCGGCCCGCGCGTGTGCCCCTGTAAACGCGGCGAATCACTCTGCCCTCCCGTGTTTCCCGGGAATAAAGGTAACCTTTTTTTTCCAGGCCGTGGAGTAGAGGGTAAAGCGTTCCCGCACTCAGCTTGTAGCCGTGGCGCTGTAACTCTTCGATCATGCCCAAGCCAAAGACCGGTCCCTGGCAAGCGTGATACAAAATGTGGATGCGGATCAGTCCCGCGTAGATCTCACGGCTGCTCGCCTGCTTATCGGTCCCACGTTTGGACATTTTGTTATCTATCTTCGATATCGAAAATCGATCACTACTCTACAGCCGTTTGCAGACCACTGTCAACCCTTTCCGCACTACCGAGGGCTGAAAAACAAAAAGAGGGCCACCATGCTCTCGATGGTGACCCCGTAGAATCCGGCCGAGAGTCAACTTGCCATTACAATGGACTGGAAACCCATCCCGATCTGCCTAGGGCAGGTAGTAACGCAACGATGTGAAGAGCATATTCTCCGTCCCCTGCGGTGAGTAGGACATCGTACCCGTTGCATTTACGCCAGACCAAATGTTGCGGACCACGTACGAGTACTGCGGCCCCCACTGAACCGTACCCTTGGGCCCCTTATAGAACCGATACCAGAATCCGACCGTCGCTTCGAGTACGTCGCGGGTGTGGCCAGCGCAGTTGGACAGCGCACCGGGATCTAATCCCCCCGATCCGCCGACGCCGGTGGGTGTGGTTACGGGCGCTCCGCTTCCGTTTCCAGGAAGCTGTTCCGTGGTGCAGCCGTCGTTGCGGAACGCGGGATTCCCGTATCCCGCAGGCCCAGGCGTTTTCGCATAGCTGTTATAGAAGATGGCGCGGCCGGCAAACTCAGCGCCGAAGTTGCTGTAAACGTCCAGTTTCTTTCCGTGGTATTCCAGTGTGCCGAGTGTCTGAAGGTTGCGCAAGGGCGCGAGCGTGCCGTCGGGGCGGAGCGTGGCAACAGGCAAACCGCCCGAGCCGTAGCGACCGATGCCGGCGCCGCCAAAAACGTGCACACCCAAGTCGACGTGCTTGTCGCTGACGGATACGCGAGCGTTAGCGCCGACTCCTCCGGCCGTTCTTGAGTCGTTAAATGCATTGGCTGCCGATCCGGCTGCGCCGGAGCAGGACGGGAGAACAACAGTTGTTTCGCATGGGAAGACCCGATCGCGCAGGGTATTCAACAAGCCGAACACTTCAAAGTGGCCCCACTTGGGCTGGGCGATCGCCTTGAACACAAAATCCGGGGTTCGGTCAAACGAGTAATTCGCGATCGGGTTGTATAGCCCGCCGCTGGTGCCGAACTGGCCAGCAAGCCAATTGGAATTTCCACCACTCTGGGTGATCGGGGAAAACTGCGATTCCTCAACCGAGGCGGCCAGCCAGAAATTGTTGTTGAAGCCCTTGACGATGCGAAAGCCGTACTGTCGCGCCCAACTGAAGCCGGTCGTATATTGCGCGTCGATGGTCATGGGCAACGCTTCGGTGCGATTGTCGGCGCCCATCTTCGTTTCCGTCACCAGGCTCCACATTTGCCCGCCGGTAAACTTCCAACCGCTGTCGAGCGAAGCCTGCGCCCAGAATTGCCGCTGGCGCAGCGCGTAGCTGTTGCTTTGATTGTCGTTCGAGGTAGTTGCCGCAGACAGAAAGTCAGCCTCGTAATAGCCGCCGATCGTGGCGTTGCTGATCTTGCCCTGGAACAACGAGGCGATTCGCGACTGGCGTCCGCTGGCATTAAACTCGGACATTTGGTATTGGGACTGGCCGGGCAGCACAATCCCGCTAAAGGCGGGCGTGTTGACATCCGCACTCAACGCATGATCGCGCCACACCGTTTCTGCCGCCATGAACCCCATCGGCTGGATCGTGATCCCCTTGAAATGGATGGCATTCGGTTCCTCCGGATTTTCCGCAGGCGCCGCGCCCGCGAGGGCTGCGGGATGCGATGGAGTGGGCGAAACCTCCGCGAGGGTATCCTTCACTGTGGCAGTTGCCGGAAGGACTGGAGTCATACTGGCAACCTCGCCGACGTTGGAAGCCTGCGTTGGCGCCGGTTGTGCCTTGGCGACTGCTTCGTCCAGCCGGTCGAGCATCTTTTTCATCGTCGCCTGGAGCGCTTGAATCTGCTTTTGCTGCTCGGCGATTTGTTGCTTCAGAACCGAAACGTCATCGCTCGTACTTGCGTCCTTCGGCGTGTTACTCGTCGTTTGCGAAAACGCGGGAATTGCCGCGCTGAGAAGCAGCGCTAATGCGAGCTCCAGCGCCGTCCTGATTGCCCTTCTTTGTTGCATTCTTCCCTCCTGAAGTTCAGTGAATTCGTGGTGATCACCGGCCAACGGATGCCTGTGAATAGTGTAAAGGAAAAGGCACGCAGCAGGATTCGATACCTTTGTTAAGCATAGGTTAAACCCACATGACGTTTTGATGACAGACGCAAAACGAGTGCCGTCTTCCTGTAGGCCCCGTCGATATTTCGCTCGTACAGTGACCGGAAAGCTAAGCTTCCACGTCCATTTTTGCGATTTACTAAGCCGGAGCTGTCCCGAGGGCGGCAGGCCTCATTCCGTGGCGACAAGAATCGCGCAAAAATTTCTCTTGACATTGCGAAGAAGTTGTAGTCTACTAAGCCTGTAGAGTTAGTGATAATTTGGTCCTACCGCACCTGCGGAGGCAGCCCGGCAAGTTCAGCAATCCCGACCAGACGACTGGAGGCGCTATGCGAAAACACTCAGGAGGAAGTCATGAAGAAAGCATTGCACTCCATCTCGGCTCTGGCCTTGGGCAGTTTCGTCGCGCTGGCTGCAAGTGCCACATCGGCCCGCACCGCCGAAGTGGGTAAGGCCGCGACGAGTTTGACGTCCACAAGCCAAGGCACTTCGAAGAACCACCGCCAACAGTCCAGAAAGAAACAGAGCGAGGCGACAGGCACGGAGAAGGCCGCCGCGCGGGGCAAAATCGCCGAGACCAAGTCCGCCGCGTCCACGCGTGCGTCGTCGACCGCGCCGGCCGATGAAGTCTCCGCTCTGAAGTCCCAGCTCAACCGCCAACAGGAGCTTCTGGCGGCCCAGCAGCAACAGCTCACCTTGTTGCGCCAGGCTCTTGACGACCAAAAACAGCTTCTGGAGCGCGCGGTGCAGGGCTCCCGGACGCCAGCCCCGCAGATGCCCAACATCGGCCAGGTCGCTAGCCTCGTGCCGGCGATTCCCAATGGGGCCCTGGCGGGTGGAAATGGAATGGGAGGCGCGACGCCAACCCCCAAGCCCCCCAGCCCGGATCCTCAGGAATCCACGCGCAGTTACGTTGAGAGAGTAGACCAGTTGAGCAAGACCCTGAACACGACTGTCGCGAGCTTGGCTGGATTCAGATTTAGTGGTGATTTCCGGCTGCGCTTCGACTCCACCGACCGCTCGAGCAACGCCTTCGCTGGACCGGCGCAGAACACTCGGGGCAATTACCGCATGAGATTCAATGTCGACAAGCCGCTCACCGACCAGCTCAGCTTCCATTTCCAACTCGGGTCGGGACTGGCGAATAATCCGCTCACTTACAATACCGACTTCGGTGGTTTCGCCGCCCGTGGTCCAATTTTCCTGGGCGAGGCCTGGGGCAGCTATCACCCGAACCCAGACATCGATCTTCTAGGCGGCAGGGTACCTGAGCTCTTCGCCGACGATTCACGTTTCTTGTTCAAAGAAGACATTCGCTTCGACGGATTCCAGGAGAACTTCAAGATTCCGGTCGGCTCCAATCCCCTGGGGATTACGCGGATCGAGGTGAGAGGTGGCCAGTACATCCTGACCAACCCCAACGTTCAGGTTTTGCCCTCGGCGAAGGCCTGCACGCCTGCGCCGGCTCAAGTAATCACCAAGTTGCCGGCCACCATCGCCACCCCGCCAGCCCTCCCGGCCAATTGCGCCTACCTCAGTGCGGGATACCTGCCTGGCCAAAGTGTGAGGGACGCAGACCTTTTCCACCAGGGCTTCGCGATCTACGCGGACCTCAAGCCGGGCTGGCATCACCAGTTCGGCGCCGACTTGCAGTGGTATCGAAACCAGAACCAAATCGCGTTGGCGGCGACAGCTGCCGGAGCGCCGCTCGTGCTCGGCTCACAGTTCGGCACGACCAGCATTAACGCCATCCCGGGCACCGGCACTGCCACCACCACGCCGGGCGGAGCGATGTTTACCGCACCGCAGTTCCAGGTCGCTCACGTCAAGTATCGGATCGGCTACGACGGCTGGAAAATCGGCGACCATGAGATGCCCGCCTATATCGAGTTCCACGGAGCGCGCAACGTGGGCGTCGGCTACCTCAACAATGCAGCGATGGGGCTTGTAAGCTTTGGCAGCACCAAGAAAGCGGGGGATGTGCGGCTTCTCTACGCTTATGGCATCAAGGAAGCCAATTCCATGATCTCCGAAGTGACAGACGACTACTTCGGGACAACCACCGGCGTCAACATGCGCACCCATGAAATCCGTGTTGACCTGGGACTAAGCCGATTCCTGGCTTGGCAGAACATCTTTTACATTCAGAACGAAATTAGCGGCAACAATGCCGCTCGCAACTTCTACGTTCCGCTTCAGGCAGGCGCGGCCACCCAGTACCGCTTGCAAAGCCAGATGCAGTTCACGTTTTGAGTTGAGGGGAGCTCCAGATCCCCTCGCCTCTGGGACGGCTTCTCCCCCGGCCGCCCCAGGGAGGCCTTGCCGCGCCCGAAGCTGCGCAGACGGGTCAGGATGACTCATGGCGCTGATGGATGCTCGGCCCGGGCTGTCGGTTTGGGCGTAGGCGCGGACATCAACTGAATGAAGAATTTGTCGAACTTTTCTCGGTTCAAGTCCATCAGGACGTGGGCGAGCGTACCGGTGAGGTTTGGTTTGTCGTCCTCGGGCCACGTCAGCGTATCGCCGTAATTTGGCCCGCGCTGGATGTTCACGTCCAAATAGTACCGTCTCTCGGTGGTGATGATGCTCGGGTCGATCCACGCGGCGGCCGCCAGCTCGTCCCACATGTAATCGATGAACGAAATGTAGTACTTCAGCCAGTATTGCCCGAGGACCGTTCCGCTCTTCGCGATTTGTTCCGCCATGGCGCGCGTGAAGTGCGTCTTGATCGAGATATCGACCGGAATGCAGGTGACCTTTGCCCAGTGAGCCGTGAGCACGATGTGAGCGGCTTCCGGGTCAAACCAGAAGTTGAATTCGTGGCGCGGATCGGTTTCCCATTCGGCGTCGTTGGATATCGGGTTGACGCTTCCGCCCATGAACACCAACTCCTGGGCCAGCTCCGGAAATTGAGAATCGAGCCGGGTGGCGAGGGCCAAATCGGTCATTGGGCCGAGGGCGACAATCGTCACCTGGTGCGGATACTGGCGAACCATTCGCGCCATGAAGTGGGCGGCGTCCTCGCCCGAGGGCTTGGCTCTGGGCATGCCTTCCGGAACTCTTGAGGGCGGCACTTCAAACGGTTCGTGCCACCAGCGCGCGTCCCACGCGCCCATGTAGTTGATCTTGCCGTAGAGTTGCTCGTCGAGCAGCGCTTGCTCGCGGGTATGAACCAGCGGAAACGCGGCGCCCGCAAGGACCGGGATGTCCGTCCGTCCCACAATTTCCAGCAGGCGCAGTGTGTGGGCGAGTTCTTCGTCGCGCCACTGGTCGCCGGTCACCACCGCAATCCCGAGAGTCTCGACGGCTGGCGACTGAATCAACGTCATGATCGCCTGCAAGTTGCTTCCCCCCGGTCCCGCCGCGTCCTGATCGATGACCACTTTTCGACTCCCCTGGGCAAATGCCGCAGGCGCGAGCAACGCGGGAATCAAAACGAACAGCGGAAGAGCTCGCTTCATGGCCATGTTTCTCTGTGTTCCTCCCTGCTCCCCGTGGTGAAGAATCAGCCCCGCCGAAGGGGTTGTGGATGCATCGCCTAGCATCAAAGGATAGTGGGAATGTTTGGCACAATCCTTTCCTTATAGACAGGCCGCGTGGCAAAAAAGTTCTTGGCTTGGCTCGGTTCGGTTCTCCTAATAAACAGTGCTCAGCACGAGAACACAGACGTCTGGGGGCGTAGGTGCGATCCCCCGCCCGCAGAAGCAACACTGGTACTCTGGCTCTGACAACATATCCCTCCGGGTTTCTAAGCGCCTCTCGTTGGCCGTGGCGGGCGGGTCATCAGATCAATATAAATCCGATAAAACCTCTCGGTGTTCAAATCAAACTGCACAGTGGCCTTGCGAACGAAAGGAGGGACAGCGCTGGTCGCTTCCCAGAACAGTGTATTGCCGTAGCCCGCGCCGTGATCGACATCCACATCGACGTAAAGTTCCCGCTGCTCAGTGATGATGGAAGGCGCGATCATCGCGATGCCGGAAATCTCGTCCCACATGTAGCCTGGAAGCGAATACTGGGTGAGATACCGCGCCACAGGAGTGTCGGCTTTGGCGATCTCGGCACGAATCTCGTCGCTGAGCCGCGTCTTGACGGAGATGTCGATCGGCGTGATGGTGACTTTCTTCCACGGCGCGCGCAACGCGATGCGCGCGGCTTCGGGGTCAAACCACCAGTTGAACTCGCGCCGCGCATCGGTCACCCGGATTCCTCCCTTATCCGCCCACATACCGCCGCCCATCAGCACGAATTCTTTTGCCAATGTCGCGAACTCAGAGTCAAGCCGCACGGCGAGAGCGATGTTCGTCAAGGGAGCACCGGACCAGATCACCACTTCTCCCGGAAACCTGTGGACCATCTCCACCATGAACTGCGCGGCAGTGCCCGGGTGAGGTCTGATCTGCGGCGCACCTTCCGCGAGCGGCGGGATGACTTCGGGCGGATGATAGTGGGTCTCGAGAATAGTTGAACGACCCGCCGCGAACTTTTCCGTCCAGCACCCCTTGTACTCGATCTTCCCGTAAAGCGCTTCCCAGCGCTCGGTCTCTTCCTTGGAGTTGAGCAGCGGGAATTCCGCCCCTTGAATCACCGGCACATCCGTGCGCTCGGCGATTTCGACCAGACGGAGCACGTGCTGTGTTTCTTCGCGAACCCACTGGTCACCGCTGACGGTGGTGATGCCGAGGACTTCAAAGGCGTCCGATTGCAGGAACACCAGGATCGCTTGTTGATCGCTGGTGCCGGGGCCACGCGCGTCCTGGTCAACAATCACCTTGATTTTTTCCACGATGGGATGTCCACCTTCAGTGGGGTCACTGCCGGAAGGTTGCAGGGCCCTTGAGTCAAGGGCCCTGGGCGCCGAACGAAGGGTCTGAACAGTCCACAATCTTCAGAAGCGCAGCTTGAGGGCGAACTGAATCAAGCGGGGGTTGTTCACCGACTGGTTGATCACGCCGAAAAGGTTGGCTGCCGGGTTGGTAGAGTAGGCAGCGAGATCGGTGTTTGGCGTGGCGTACTCCGGGTGATTCCAAAGGTTGAAGAACTCGGCGCGGAATTGCAGCGACGCGCCCTCACGGAAGGAGAGGGGGATGTCCTTGATGGCCGAGAAGTCCGTGTTGACAAGCGGCGGACCAAACAGCGGGGTGCGGTCGGAGTTGCCGAGTTCGCCGAGCGCTGCCGGCTGAAAGCAAGTGGGATCGAAGAACAGGCTCCGCGTCCAGTTGCTCAGATGGCCGTTGCAAACACGGTCGGGGCGGTTCAAGGCCTCGCCGTTCCACTGGAAATTCACGCCGGATGTATTGTTACTGTCGTAGATAAAGAGGGGGAAGCCGGAGATGGCGTGCTCGATCACGGTCAACTCCCAGCCGCCGAATACGGCGTTGGCGGGTCCGCTCCAATCGTTCCCCCACCGCTTACCCTTCCCGAACGGCAGATCGTAAACCGCGCTGGCGGTGAAGTTATGCGTGAGATCGATTTGCGAAAGGCCTTTGTCCATGGTGGCTGCGCCCGGCAGCGGGTAGTAAATGGCGCCGATGTTGCTCCCGAGGCCGTCCGGCATGCCGCTGTCAAAGTCCTTGGAGTAAGTGTAGCTCACCAGGGCGTAAAGTCCGTGGCTGCGCTTGGTCTCTGCCCTCACCTGCAAGGAATCGTATCGCGAGTGGCCATTATCAAAGACGTCGTAAATGTCGCCAAAATTGGGCCAAGGCGTGGGCGGGGCTCCGCAGCCCAAGGTGTAGTTGGCCACGGTACCGCAGGCGGTTGGCGACGTCATGTTCACATTGAAGTCGGACGTCAGCAGGTGGTTGCTGCGAGCGCCTGCGTAACCTACGGTCAAAAGGACGTCGCCGGGAAGTTGGCGCTCAATATTGATATTAAACTGCTGGATCCGGCCCTGCTTGAAATTGAGATTTTGCGAGGCGATGCTGCCTCCGAATTGGGATGGACTGGTGGGTTCCGTAAGGAGCGCAAAGCCTTGCGAGATGCTGTAGCCCTGGGAGGGTATGACGGTTGCGTCGTTAAAGAAACTGCCATTCGCCGACTCTTCCCAATAGGGTGGATTCTGCCACAATCCCTGCCCGCCCTGATTCCACGAAGAGTCGTGATAAATCGAATACCCCAAGCGGACAGAGGTTTTGCGGTCGCCGCGGGGGCTCCAAGCGATCCCGATGCGCGGCTCGAAGGCTGAAAGGTCGGTGGCAATGCCAACGTTGGGGCCCGCGCCCTTCCCGGCGATAAACCACTGGCCGGTTCCGAAGTCAAAGTTCGACTCGCGATTGGCCTCCTCGCTGATCGGCGTCACCACGGACCAAGCCAAACCGAGGTTGACCGTGAGGTTGGAGGACACCCGCCAGTTGTCCTGGAAGTAGGGACGATACATTTTCCAGCGCCGGCCGGTGACGGGGCCCTGGAAGTTCTGATCGTGCAGAGCGAGGTCGGCCAAACCCAGCAAGAAGTCTGCCATATTGTCGCCGCCGACGCCCGTCGGCGACGCCGTCCAACCGTTGCTGAAGATCCAGAACCCGTCCTGGAAGCCTTCCGCGAGCACGTTCATCTGATTGGCGCGGATCTGCCCGCCGAAGGTCATCTCGTGTTTGCCCCGAATCATGTCGAAGGAGTCGGCAATGGAGAACACGTTGGTGCCGCCTTGAAACGGCGTATAGCCCCGGTCGCCAAGAGGCCAGTAGGGGCCGCTGACCTCCGTCGAAACCAGCCCGCAACTCACTCCACCCAGGTTGGCGCCGGGAATTCCGAGCTTTTGCGACTCGCATGATCCGGTGCCGAAGGAAAGGATGTGGTTAAAATCGCGATTGAAGCCGGCCGTAATCTTGTTGAGGGTGTTCGGGGAGAAAACGTGAGTCTCGGAGAGCGCGGCGTTACGGCTGTGGTCGGCGAGGCTCTGCGTACTGGCAAAGGCGTTGGCTTCGGCAAATCCCGGCGAACCGCCGGGTTGATAGTCGGTCGCCTGATCGTAACTGAAGCGCGCGTAGAGTGAGTCCTTGCTCGAGAAATTGTGATCCAGACGAAGGTCCGATTCGCCTTCCTTGAAGTTCCGTACCGGCACGTTGCTGTAGTCGTTCGCCAGCGTGCCCTGAACGTCGGGAGGAGGGTACAAAGCGGCCATCTTCGCGGCAATGGGATTGATCAGACTGGCCGGAAGCTTGTTACAAGCGGTCCCCGCCGTCTGAATTCCACTCGCGTTGGTAGGCTCGGGATTGCCACTCGCGTCGCACAGAAAGGGCTGCCGG
>Ga0187771_10003427_pt1 | contig 11072 bp, 5 predicted proteins | sample 0116_SJ02_MP15_1_FD_133139 | JGI IMG/M metagenome (GOLD analysis project Ga0187771, IMG submission 133139) | Tropical peat soil microbial communities from peatlands in Department of Meta, Colombia - 0116_SJ02_MP15_10_MG | ecosystem: Environmental > Terrestrial > Soil > Wetlands > Peat | place... | reverse complement strand
GAGTGGTATTCTGGGATGGACCACAGGATCTCTACGAAAAACTTGTAGAAAGAGTGGTATCTGATTTTGAAAATGATACTGGTCTAGAGTATGATTCAAAAAGACCATTTGACCTATGGGGAAGCGCCTTCAGGATATATGACGTTGCGACCAATAAATATGATTATACTAAACCTGAGCCAGATAATATGCAGGTTATATCACCCTACAGGGGTGAGTTCTTCGGGATTGACAGCCTGAATTCCTGGTTGCAACTTACTTTCAACATCGAGAATGTGAAAAACAGAGGACTCTTGGGAGGACTTACATACTTCGACAAAGTCATACAATACCGCAACAGAACAAGATCAAATCCTGTATGGGCGTTCGATACTAAGGATCGTGAATCAAGAAAAATAGAAGTCTTCAACGGGGAAATAGGCTTTGCCAAACCCCATGCTTTTGATAAGAATTGGTATTGGAAGGACTTTAGACCAGGAAGGTTTCAGATAATTTTCAAGAGAAAAGAGCATCTTTGGGTCAGTTACGATTCCAAAGCTGATGTTGACGAGAACCTTGAACCAGCCTACGCCATTTCAGTTCACAAGTCTCAAGGAAGCGAGTTCAACAGAGTCTATTTCATACTTCCCAAACACAAGAAGACTCTCTTGACTACAGAATTGCTCTACACTGGACTCACCAGGGCAAAAACCCATTGCACTGTATTCATCGAAGAAGACATTGCTCCACTGCTCACACTAGATCGACCTGAACACTCTCAATTGAACAGAATCAACTCAAGTCTCTTCGAATTCAACGTTGTGCCCGAGGAACTTTTAAACCTATATGAATGGTATGAAGAGGGGAAAATACACAAGACCCTAGCTGAGATAATGGTTCATTCTAAATCAGAAGTCATAATTGCCAACATGTTGTTTGAACGACGTATTCCATTCAAGTACGACCTGCCCCTTTTTGCACCCGACGGAACCTTCTATAGACCAGATTTCGTTATATCATGGAAAGGTGAGAAATGGTATTGGGAGCACTTGGGTATGTTGGACAAAGAAGAATACAGAAATCACTGGAAAGCAAAACAAAAATGGTACAAAATAAACGGTTTTTCTGACAGACTAATAACAACCAAGGAAGAGAAAGGTTTCGACTCTAAGAGAATTGACAAGATAATCAAAGAACACTTCAGTTAGCACCGCGCCTACCTGGAGAGCCTTTCGGGTGTTAAGCTTCATTAAGCACGCTTTCAGCAAATGATAAATCGACCTTGCTAAGCGAGGCCTCAAGAGTCTCGTACCTGTTCATTTATCACCCTAAATAAAAGGTACAGGATTCAGCTTATTGCAATTCAAACAATTTCGAAACAGACAGGCGCGCTCTATCTATCTTGGATTGTTAGGGATCCACTAGAAGAAGTCTAATTCCTCGATCTACCACTGTTCGGACATAGGACCAACATATGGACCAAGCCAGATGGCTCTCGCGCGAACCAGCCATCAACAGGATTTAGGAATCGTGTGGCTGAACTTTTCCTTATGAAAATACCCTCTGAAATGCAATCTGCAATTAGGACATTCGAAAGACTTCACATCATAGTACCCTTTTCTATATGTCCATTGCTTGAGAACCTTCGTGACTTCCTGTCCACATTTTGGACAACTTACCACTTCTCGCACCTCTGTCTTTGTATTTTCATCATTCCTTAATATAATTTGAAAAAACCCTACAGTGTTTCCTCTGAGCCTTCCCAAGCATTCATGCATTAGCTTTTCTGAGCGCGCCCTCAAACAAATATGTTGTTTCTTTATTTCATTCAACTATGCCTAATGTTATACGAAAACCACTCTGGAAGTATTGAGAAGGTCGATCTCTTCGTCCCAATCCCATATATCGAATTTGCTTTCCATGTATCTTCTAATAATATCATATTTCCCAGACAAATTCGGCGTTGCAATATTCTCAATGTCTTCAGAATTTCCGGTTTCAACCAACAACTTTGTAATGTCTTCTCTTATGTCGTTGCTGTCAGTAATGAAAACTGAATGAAACATAAATAGAAATTCGCTTCCAGCGATTTCCTGTGGAATGGCTTTCTTCTGAATGAAGTTGAATTGAAAACCCTTGACCCCTTTCAGCCGGGCACATCTTACTTTTCGTGCGGCCGATAAACCACCAAAATCATATGACCCTATATATTCTAGCATAGCATCTATGTAAGGGTGACCCATAGCGAAGAACTCCAGATCTCCCCTCCTGATAGCTTCTTTTCTGTTAAACGTAACGGAAGAAAACTGTTCGCTGATTCGATATGGGGTTAAGACATCTGGTGTCTTGAATCCGAATATTCTGTTGTCAGTTTCTTGAACTTGACGATGGTGCTTTTTCAGAAAAGAAATCGTCAGCTTCTCCAAATCATCAAGTGTAAGGTCCGTTGCCAGTTTCGTTTGATACTCATCAAAAGAGTAGCTAGAAACATTCTTAAAGAGGCTAGTAGAAGCTAATTCATAAGCTTTCTTGGCTCTCTCAATCGCCTCCGAAAGTTCACGCTGTGTTTGAGGGTTCAGGGTTCCTTCAACAAGTGTCCGAGAGTATATTTTGTCAGGTTCAAATTGGTTCTCAAGCTGTCCGTTCAATGCTGCAATGATTTCTTCTGGGTCTTCCTTAGTTACCATAGATATCGCTTCGGCAACTCTGCCAATCTTCTCCTCAGAATACGACTGGACTTTTTCCTCTATGGTTCCTTCGTTATAGAAATTGTATATTTGCACCACTTTATCTTGACCGTACCGATAGACACGGCCGATGCGCTGTTCTCTCCTCATGGGATTCCAAGGTGAATCGTAGTTAACTACGATGTGACAACATTGAAGATTAATACCTTCGCCGCCAGCCTCCGTCGAGATGAGAAACCTTACATTTTCACTATCTCTGAAAAGACGCTGACTGGTTCTCTTGGCTGTTGAAGTCATCATTGCTCCTTTTTCTCGAAGTTTGTTGAACAAAACACCAAGATCCACCCCTTCATCCATGATATTCTCAAGTTTCATACCGCCATGAATGACAACTGTGCTTTCCTTCCCATATTTTCTCTCGAGAAGATCTACAATGTATTCCTGAGTCTTCCTGTATTCAGTGAAAATCAGGACTTTTTCCTTTTCTTTTCGGGGTCCCTCCTCACTAATCCGACGGATTAGTTCGAATAGCACGTCAACCTTCTTGTCTCTTTTCACCGGCATCTTGAGGAGTCTATCTATCTCGTGGATTTCGTTCTCAATGATGAAGTGACTTCCACGTTCAATTTTCTTCTCTTCGTTTTCTCCTTCATATCGACTATCCTCGAACTCGTCTTGTTCCTCTTGATTCTCCTGTGAAGGTCTCAACAGCCTATCCTTTCTAGACTGCAGTGCACTTTTGATTGCATAACTTGAACTTGCATTCAATTTTTGAAAAATGGTCAATACAAATCCCGCAGCTAGCCGGTTTTTTCTGTCCTTGATTCTCTCGATCATATTGTATCCGGTTCGAATATAATTTTCAACAGCAAGGTAGAACGTGCGCTCATCTTCGTACATTGCGAATGGCAACCTGTGTGTTTGTCTGCCTTTGAAGACTTTCATGCCTCTGGAGTCTGTCACGTTCTTCTTAGGGGTTCTCAGAACAACATTATAGAAGGGTATCGTGCCGCCCTCTTTCTCACAGCCGGCAATTTCTTGAAAACCTATGTCTGGACTCAGTAATCTCAGGATGTTTTTGAACCTACTATGATTTTCCTCACCTTGATGTGGAGTCGCAGTCAGAAGCAATATGGAAGAGCAATATTCTCTAAGATCTTCTGCAAGACGATAATTGTAAGTTTTTTCAGTTTTTCCTGATTCATACTGTTTGGCACTCAATTTCTGTGCCTCATCGAAGATGATCAGATCCCACTTGCGGTTCTCAAGCAAGACTTTCTTGTGCTCGGTTCTTTTCAGCGTGTCAATAGATGCTATTACATCATGTTTAAGGTCCCAAATCCGTGGGAAGTTTGCTTGGAAATCTCTCCTGAAAATTTCGAAAAAGCTTCCGAATTTGTCCTTCATTTCTTCCTGCCATTGAATTGTTAACCCTGCAGGACAAACGATAAGAGCACTATTTGCGAGTCCACGCTGGCGTAGCGCTTGCCAAATCATGCCGGCTTCGATAGTTTTGCCCAGTCCAACCTCATCAGCAAGGAGAAATCGACGCAAAGGACTTGCAACGACCTTGTAAGCTGTAAAAATCTGGTGGGGAAGAAGCTCTGTTCTAGCATTTGATAATTGTCCACCCAAGTTTGCCGTAAGTAGCCTTGCAGCCATCGTTTTCATTTCAAACTTCCAAGAATGATCAAGATGTCCCTTTTCAATTTCTTCCAATGGAGAATAGATCTTCTCAACGTCAGAGAGTCTCAGGATTTTATTTTCAGAGCGAAATGGTGGTTTTGAGAATACGCTTGGGTCGAATTGAACCTTACACTGAGTACCCCTTATCTTCTGTATTCGCCCAATGCCCAATCGCGAATACATGTTATCTGTACACCTTATAAGGTCTCCCACTTTGAGGTCTGTTGACATCATTCTTCCTTCTTGAGCGGTTCTAGTCAACTACTAACCGTATTATTGAAGCTATGTATCCCAAACACTCTGCGAAAGTGACGATCTGAAACAATCCAGCACAGATTAGTCGGACTCATTAGCGTCTTCGATCACTCGAAGTTCCTTATCTGTTAAATGCCACAGCTTGGGAGCAATCTTGTTAACTTCTGCTTCAACTTGAACCAGCATTCTTGTATCGCCTTCGGAGGCGGCTAAATGACACTGCTGAGATAGGTCTGACAAGCGCTTATGTATTTTATTTTTCTTATCATATTTCGGAATAGCGAATTTACTTACTATGGAAGGTGCGCCAAAGCCTCTACCGGCCGAAGAAAAGGACTGAATGTAAGCATCCACTATTGACGAATTGAGAATTGCACAGACAAAATGTGCCTCTTCTAATGATTCAAACGGAACATAAGATGTAGTTCCAGTGGCTGGGATAATTGGTTTTAATGGTGTCTTTTTCCCGTCAATCTCAAATCTTTGGTTTGAAACTACAGCAGCTTTCATATGGGCTGCTCCCATCGGCCAAACAACTTTGTATTTCGAAAATGTATAAGGACCGACATTGAAAAGTGTGTAAAATGGTCCCTTTGCAATTTCGTATACGTACTCTCCGTTTTCGTTCTTGCCTGTTGCGCGGACATACGATCCTAATGATCTTTGATCAAGCTTGCTTAGCGGTCTTGAAGAGGAATGCTTATAGGAAAAGAATTGCCAAAACTTCTCCCGCAGTAACGCCTCATCCTTTACACTGTTCAAGTATTGGTATGTAAACGGCATAAGTCTCTTGACCTCAGACTCGAGTGGAATGTCTTCTTTTCTCGTGCTCGAGTTTATTATGATGCCGAGATATTCTGGATTTGCATGCCATTTATCGATATCACGACCTCGCACTATAGGGAATAGTCTGTCCATTTCGACTGTTGCAGGGCCCAATTTTCTGACCTTGCTCTTACCCAGGCTAGGGTCATTTTCAACAAGTACTGTTTTTTCATTGATCACATCGACCAGACGCGCTATAAAGATGCCGTATGGATCAATTGAAACCCCACATCGTCCTTTATAAGTCGATTCACCATCTAGTTTCGACAAAGAACTCTTTGTTTCTGAAATAGTTATTTGCCAAGGACCCACCTCACCTTTTAGCGGCGACGCCATCTTTTTCGCGCGAATTGTTTTTTTAAGCACATCTTCCAGTTCGTCGTTGGGAGAGACTACCACACCTGGCCGCGTCTTCCACTCAATGTACGGAACGGGGTAAATCGTCTTGCTTCCTTTTAGAATAACTATGAGACCTGTTTTGTTCGCTGCTTCAAATGGTTTAATCGCAACAAGATCATGGAATGTAATGACTTTAAGAGACGTTTTCGAACCTAATTGAAATGTTCTAAAACCTTCCCCTGCGCCTTTCGATTTGACAACTTCCTGAGTAATAAGAAACCCAAGTTTGCCTTTTTGGGTCAAATAGAAATCTATGCATGCGTAAGTAAACAGAATTGATATGTCGACTTCTGCCGTCCCCATTAAGGACCTAAGGCCTTTCTGTGTAAAGAGGCCGTAATAGCGCCACAAGAATTTCACGTCAGTTCTGTATTCTTGAGGCAGGTAACCCCACCTAACCCAAGGCGGGTTTCCAGCCACGTAATCAAACGAACCGCAGAATAACGGAGCAAAAGCATTCTTAATTATCCTGGCCCAGACTCCGTCTGACTGTTCACTTTTTAGTTTTAGAATTTCATCGTAAAGTTCTATGTGCTGGTCTTCTGCGGTTATTGTCAAGCCTTCATCTCTGCACTTTCCTAAGAACTCGCCTGGCTCAAAATCATTATTCACGCAAAACTCCAGCTGTTCAGCATATTTGGCTATGCTTTGCCTGTCTGCTGCAATTTCGAGCGGGATTCTAAACTTTGCTGCGCTTGTCTTCAACTCTTTCGTCTTTACCTTTTTCCCCGTCGTAAATGCATCGAGTCCACCGTATTCTGAGAGGGTCATTATCGAGTCACAAAGATAAACAGGTATCTCAACTTTGTCGACCCTTCCAACAAGGTCTTTCATTGCGATAAGATAATTTGTTCTTGCTGCCATAACTGCCAGAGGATTCAGGTCAAAACCAACGACATTCTCCAATATTCTCCTGGCAAGTCCACCTTCGTCATATCCACATTTATCGCGGTGCGCCTCATACCATTTGCGTATTCGGTTTATCGACATCACTAGGAATGTTCCTGAACCACAGGCAGGATCAAGAAGTCTCTTTTCAGGATCTCCTGAATAGTCCAATTCATTCAGTACGTGCTCTGCAAGCCAATCGGGCGTGTAATACTCACCAAGATCGTGCCTCACACTCTTAGGAAATAGCTGTTGGTAAAGCTTCTTTAGCAGATCTCTGCTGCCTGCGGGGTCCTCAGATAATGTTCCAGGATTATACGCATCAAGCCTATTTGCAGAGTCTCTTATCAACTTTTCAATTGAGTCATTCCAGTCATCTGGATACCACGCAAAAATATCTCCTTCCAAGAAGTTGGTTACATTCAAATGCCTAAAAATGCTACCACTCTCCAAATCTTTCATCTCCTCTTGTAATTTGTTAGAAGTTGGAGCCTTCAAGATTTTCTGAAGAGGTGTTGGTAGCTTATGGAAGAAGGCAACGATTTCAGATGCAAGTAGCTTCATGAAAATTGCATAGTAGGTGTGCATCGAAAACAAGAGCTCTGCGGCTTTTGGCGTGGCTGAGATTCCATAGAACTCTGACAGTTTCTTGATTTTGTCAGATGGTGTATTTACGTCATACCCACACACTTCTCCAAACAAGATTTTCCATTGTTGGAAAAATACCCGAGTTTTTGGACTCTTTGACGAACAGAGGGTCTTATACAATGCTCTCACACCCTCTTGGGCTAATGGAGATTCTGACCCGAAATCTCCTGCGAGATATTCTGGGGCAAAAGCTTTACCTTTAGTCCCCATATTGATAAGAGCCCAGAGGAAACGTTCAGCACTGTACTTACTTACTTCAACAGGATCTTCGACATGCCATCTATCATCTCTATATCGGACAAAAATGAAGAACTTACCGTCACAACCGACACCAAACATTGTGTTCAGTGGTATGTTGTACTCTGTCTTGAAATCTGAGAAACGTTTCTGTATCTGTGCGATGACTTTTTGGTTGTTCACTGAATCAATATTTGATGACAATTTCTCTTCAGAACTATGCGGGTTCTTATATTCTATTATAACGCAACCATAAACAGAGTCAGCTCTGCCGGTTCCAATAGTGTATTCATGCCTGCCTCTGAAGGTAATCCCTGTTTCTCTCTGAATGACTGCAAGGGCTCTTTCAGCCTCGATTCTTATCTCTTCTTCTTTCTCTGCAAACTCTGCTGCTTTCTTGATTTGATCGGCAAACTCAGCGGATTCCTTTTTAATAAGTTCATCCAGCGACTGATAGCGTGTCATTAAATCCCCCTCTCTTCATTAGATTCTTTTCCTTCTTAGACCTTTCCAAATCTCGCTTGGTGCCTATCCTGTAACGACGCTCTGCGTTACCGAGACGAAGACGTAAGATATTGAATTTCGCGCGCAAACCCCCTAAATTTCTCCTTTCTAGTGAATGACCTGCTCCTTAAATGCGACTTTTCTGTCGCATGGGTCCATAACATAGGTCTGGAAAACTAATAGAATTTTTCAATAAGGGTTCCTAGAGAGCCCTGAAAAGGGGTTCCAAGACCCTTTGATGAAGCAGCGTATTCACGTGAGGTTTGATAGCGCGCGCCAGTTTTTCAGGAAGCGAAAGTAAACCTTAGTTTCAACTTTGGTCGCGGATAGTTTTGTGGCGCCGCCGATAGGACTTGGACCTATGACCGACTGGTTAACAGCCAGCCGCTCTACCTGGCTGAGCTACGGCGGCTCCTGCTCGGTGCTAAGGTTTCAGTTTTGTAGTCGTATTTAAGTCTAGTCTTTTATGGACAAGTTGACGCCTGACTGGCGTGCTTTGAACTTGACTACGGAAGTGAAGATTCTGTAGAAAGGAGCTAGCACTTTCGCCTGCCAGCGCTGATCCAGTGACATGTTGATCAGTTCGTGGATCCAGTAGAAATCGTGTTCCATACATTTGATGAGTAGTTCTCGATGCATGTCTGTCATCCGTGTTCCTTTGAACCAGTCTTCGTCTTTAAGTCTGCCCAGCGGAACGAAGAACAGGGGCACTATTAGGCTTCGCATATGCTTCAGGTCATCCATGAGCTCCATGGTTTTCATCAGGTCGTCGTCCGTTTCATCGGGGCTCCCGACTATTAGTGTTCCAGCGGGGACGAGCTTGTTGTCGTGCATCAGGCCCATCCCCGTTTTCACGATCTCGGGCCACTGCTCAGGCTTGAAGGGATGAGCCTTACCGTACATGATCTTGGTCACGAGCGTCGGTGAACCCGTCTCGATGCCTATCTCAACGCCCCACCAAGACTGTTTCTGTTTCACTATTTCAGCAACTTTCGCGAAAAGGTCTGGCTGAGAAGCAACGGCCGCTAGCGAACAGTGGCTCCAAGATATTCCTTTACAGGCCCTGACAACTACTTCGTGCAGCCTGATCAGTTTTTCACCGTTGGGCACCGTGTTCTTCGAGCCGTAGAGCATGACGTCTTCTGCGTGGAGAACAGCCCCATCGAGGTCGCCAAGCCTGTGGTTCAAGTCTATTTCACGACATATTTTTTCGATGGAAAACCACCGGAGAGGCCGCAGGGTCACGCTGCAGAACTGGCAACCCCTGCAGCATCCACGGCCGATCTCCACTAGACCATTTACGGAAGGGTTAACAATGTCTGGAATCTCCTCCTCCTTCGGACTCTCCCCAACGCCTGCCTCATAGTATCCTGGCAGAGGCTGGCCCTCAACGGCAGCCCTAAAGATCTTTCCGACGACTTTCTCGGCCTCCCCTGAGATTATGCAGTCTATTCCGTATTTCTTGACGAATCGTTGCCTGTACTGGAACTGCCAGACCCCCGGGCCGCCGATGATGATCTTCAGTCCTTTTTTCTTCGCGCGGCGAACCTCCGACTGAGCGAGCAGCGCGTGGAAGTATCGGGCCAAAAACGGTTCCTTCTTGAGGACGAACGCGAAGGTGCTCGATGCTGGCCCTAAGCCGAAAGGATCCATAACGTGTATTCCAAGAACCTTCGCCTTTGCCACGTAGTCACCCAGTTCATCGGGCGCGACGGTCTTAACTCGAAATCCCTCATTTAGCAGCTGGGCCTCGATCTTTCTAAGGCCGTAGGGAGCGGCTACAGGGATGCCCTTTTCCTCCTTGATCGGCGGGAAAAAGAGGAACCGGTACAGCGCGTCCGGGATGAAGTTGGGAGGCGCACACGTCCCGAAGCCGGCGAACTCGTTCCTATGATAATCGCTCATCAGCGTGCTGTCAGCCGTGAGAACAATATCATCAGTCAAGATGAACGAGTCCCCAATCCAACAACTATGATTTTTCTTAATATAATTTTCTTCAGCTCAACGTTTTGTTTCCAACGTTGACCCAGAAAAGTGTATATCCTCGATTCTCCATTTACGTCGAAAAGCCGCTTAAAGGTAGACTCAGATTGAAGAATATTCTGGAGGTCAGATGGCACGGCAGAGGCGGACAGGGAGCATGGACGGCCAGCGAGCTTCTTGCAAGAGCCGCCATCTCCGAGGGAAAACACGTCCAGTCGTTTCCAGAGTTCGGAGCGGAGAGAATGGGTGCCCCAGTGACCGCCTTCACAAGGATAAGCAGTGAGCCCATTCGCCTTCACTGTGCAGTGTACAGCCCAGATGTCGTGGCCGTTCTGGATTCGACTTTGCTGAAGTCCGTCAACGTCGTCGATGGATTAAGCGATGAAGGAGGAAACATCGTTGTCAACACGAAGGCCCAGCCAGTTGAAGTCAGAACCCAGTTAAGCTCAAACAGGGGAAGACTCTGGACGGTTCCGGCCACTGAAATCTCCATAAAAATCTTAGGCATGCCCATAACCAACACGGCCATGCTGGGAGCCGTGGCACGTGTAACAGGCATCGTCAACATGGAAACCGTCGAGAAGATGGTTAAGGGAAGATTCAGGCCTGACGTGGCCGAGAAAAACTTCGCCGTCGTCAAAGAAGCCTACGAAGAGGTAAAGCCCGAATGAGCTCCAAAGAAAAAGGCTGGCATGAAATTTCACCCGCCGGCGTATGCTGGAGGTCAAGCAGGACATACCTAACAGGAGACTGGAAGACCTACCATCCAGAGAGAGACGTTCAGAAGTGCACGAAGTGCCTCCTATGTACGCTCTTTTGTCCAGACGCTGCTATCCTGTGGAAGCCTGAAGCGGGCGACATCGAGTTTGACCTCAACTACTGCAAGGGCTGCGGAATATGCGTAAACGAGTGCCCGACGAAGGCTATAGTGATGAAGATCTAGCAGGAGTGCATGACTGTTGAAAAAACCTGTAAAGCAGG
>Ga0187771_10003426_pt1 | contig 11075 bp, 8 predicted proteins | sample 0116_SJ02_MP15_1_FD_133139 | JGI IMG/M metagenome (GOLD analysis project Ga0187771, IMG submission 133139) | Tropical peat soil microbial communities from peatlands in Department of Meta, Colombia - 0116_SJ02_MP15_10_MG | ecosystem: Environmental > Terrestrial > Soil > Wetlands > Peat | place... | reverse complement strand
CGAAGTTCTGTTCGGACGCCATCCGGTGCGTCTCCCCGACCCATGCGCCTACTGAGTCCGCTGCTTCAACGGGTGATCTATCCTGCTCTTGGGAAGGCGGGCTACTTCCATGCCCGGTCTGGATCTCCTCTCCGTGTCCTCACCTACCACGGGGTTCTCCCCGAGGGATACCGAATTGCCGATCCGTTTCTCGATAACACACTCGTCAGCGTAGCGTCGTTTCGCGCGCAGCTTGCGCTGCTGAGGAGACATTACAATCTAATTTCGCCCGAGTTCTTCTTGGCCTGGCTCCGAAAGCAGGAGACTCTGCCGGAGCGCGCCGTCTTGTTGACCTGCGATGACGGGCTGCTCAATAACCTCACAACCATGGTTCCCATCTTGCAGGAGGAAGGACTCCAGTGTCTCTTTTTTGTGACGGGAGGCTTCTCCGGGGACACTGCCGAGATGCTGTGGTACGTGGAGTTGTACTTGATGCTGAACGAGGCGAAAGGAAATCATCAACCGGCCGAATGGCGAGGGACGTCCATCCCCAAAATTCCGACCGATCGAAAGCAGCGCATCGCCTGTTGGTTGCAGTTGCTGAGAATTCTGTCGCGATTCGATGCCGCCGGAAGATATGAGTTCCTTCACGAGGCAGCGGCGTGGCGGAACCTCGGCCCGGAGTGGAAACGGAAGTTTCTCGACGACCCGCTCCTGCGGCAGCGATTTCAATTGCTAGGCGCCGGTGATCTAAGGCAGCTTGCCGCCGCGGGCATGACGATTGGCACGCACACGATGAGCCATCCGATTCTGGCCGAGCAGCCGGCGGACTTGGCTCGCGCCGAAATTAGCGATTGCCGGGCACAGCTCGAGAGGTGCTCAGGGCAAACAATTTGGGTCCTCGCCTATCCATTTGGAGACCCGACTTCCGTGGGAGATCGTGAGTACAGTCTCGCTGAGTCCGCAGGATACGAGTGTGCTTTCTTGAATGTGGGGGGTGCGGTCGGCAAATCATTTTCCCGGTTCTCGCTGCCGCGAATCCACGTAACTGCGGAGATGTCCCTGCCTGTCTATGAGGCCCACATTTCCGGGTTTCACGATTCTTTGCGGAGAAGGTCCAGAGCCTGAAGTCGAAACGCGTACTCCATGGCGAGGCACGAGCGCAATCCTCGCCCTCGCCAAAATTTGCTGCTACTTGATGTATCCTTCAACTTCAACTCAGGAGATTGGCGAAGCTTGCGCATAGCGGTGATCGAGGAAATCCCGGAAGAAGCGGAATTGCGCCAAGCCTGGAACCGCTTGGCGCTGGGCATGGAACATCCAGAGGTTTTCTACACTTATGAATGGGCGATCGCGGTTCAGCGTGCCTGCACGGACTCCCTTGCCCCAATTCTCTTTCTTGGCTACGAGGGCGAGGAGCTGGTGGGTCTCGTTGCACTGGCGAGGAGGAAGCAGAGGGCTGGCGAGTTTGCCTTTCTTGCTGCGGACACCGCCGATTATTGCGATTTCCTGACTGCTCCCAGCGATCGGCAGGAATTTGTGGAAGGCGTCCTTTTCGAGCTGAGAAATCGGAAAACTGCGAAGATCGTGTTGGCGAATCTGCCGGCCGATTCCTGCTCTGTGGCCGCGCTCTCCCGGGCCGCTTCCGGACGTTACTATCATCTCCATTTGCGTCCGGCCTATCTTTGTGGGCGTGTTGCTTTTGCTTCTCCCGAGGCACGTACCTCTGTGGGGCAATCGGTCTTGAGCAAGAAGAGGTTGCGCCGCAACCTGCGCGAACTGGGAAAGCGCGGCCCTGTCAGCGTTCGGCACGACATGAGCTGGGAGCAAATCGAGCCGCTTTTGCAGCCCTTCAGCAGAGCACACGTTGCCCGCTTTCTGGAGATGGGCAAGATTAGCAATCTGATCCGGGGTGAACGGCGTGCGTTCCTGAGAGAACTGGCCAGGGAATTGTCCGGCTCCGGATGGATGGTGTTCAGTCGCCTGCTGGTTAGCGAACTGACTGCCGCATGGAATTACGGGTTTCGCTTCGCCGGAAGTTGGTTCTGGTACCAACCTACCGTCAACAACGTTTTTGGAGACTTCTCGCCAGGATATTGTCTGCTGGCGAAGATCGTGGAACTGGGTTGCGATTCCCCTGACGTGGAGATGGTTGACCTTGGGCTAGGAGCGGAAGGATACAAAGATAGATTCGCAAACGCCACCCGGCAGACTCTGTATTGCGAATTGAACGAGTCGTTCATTGGTCACTTGCGAACCGTTCTACGCAACCGCGCGGCCGCCCTTGCCAATGCGTCACCTCGGATTGGGAAAAACATCCGAGGTATCATTTCACGGGCTGTCGAGTTCCGGGAGCGCCTTCGCGGCGCTGGATGCTTGAATCTCGCGATGCGGCTGGGACGGCGCGTTCGGAGTTCACTAGTCGCTTTCGATGACGTGATGTTCTTTGAATGGCCCGCCGCAGGCCAATGTCCTCAGGGATCAGGCGCAAGGCTCCGCGAGCTCACGTCTGATCTTCTGGGAGGGGCCGCAATTATGTATGCCGATGATCCGGTCGCTTTGCAGTATTTGATTCGTTCAGCCCGGAGGCTGGATTCGGGACGCGGTCAGGGATTTGCACTGCTGAACGCCGAAGGGCAGCCAGTTCATTTCTGTTGGGCGGTGGATTTTGAGGGCTTTGACATGGCGGAATTGGATCGCACTTTGCATGCTCCCTGCGCGGATGCTGTAATGATTTTTGATTGCTTCACTCCAACTTCCGCTCGCGGCCACGGCTGGTTTGCGCAGGCCATTGCCTTGTTGGCCGAGCACCTGCGCTCGCAAGGCAAGTCGGCATGGATCTTCGGCGCTGCGACGAACCAAGCCTCTTTGCGGGGGATTCAAAAATCTGAGTTCAAGTACAGGTTTTCGCTGGGGCGACAGAGAATCCTGTTCTTCAGTAAATGGAAGGACTCGATCCCTGTTTTGGACTCCGGCAGCGCTTCAGATTCCTTAACGAACTAGCGTGAGTTTCAAACGGCCAGCTCAGCCAATATTCATGACGACTGTTTCCAACCGACCGTCTGATTCGCTCCCGGTTGTGACGCCCGGAGCGACTGCGGACGTTTCGCAGCTCGAGTTCCGGCACCACATGGGGCAGATTTCCCGCCAGTCCGTGATGTTTTTTCTGGGGTCCGTGTTTACGATGGGCGCGGGCTATCTGGTCAAGATATACGTTGCCCGTGTCTTGGGCGCAGAGCAGTTAGGTCTTTACACGCTGGGCATGACTCTGGTCAGCCTGACTCAACTGGTTGCCGTCCTCGGTTTGCCAGGCGCTGCCGGGCGCTATGTTGCTGCCTACAATGCAACCGGGAAATTTGATGAACTGCGCGGGTTCCTGACGCGCAGTGTCGCCGTCGTAGTTTTCTTGAACCTGATCTTCTCACTGGGTCTGCTGCATTCGGGGGCCTGGATCGCGCTGCATCTGTACCACGCCCCGGCTCTTGGTCAGTACATCCCTTTCTTTGCTGCGTTGACGATTCTCGGTTCGCTCAGCGTCTTCTACTGCCAGGTTCTCGCGGGGTTCAAGGATGTTGCCAGACGCACTGTTATTACCAACTTCATTGGAAGCACGTTGGTGATCATTCTCACGGTTGTGCTGCTGGCGCTGGGAACCGGAATGCGCGGCTATCTGGCGGCGCAGATCGCGAATTCTGTGGCCGTGGTCGCGCTCCTGATAGCGACTGCCCGCAAGCTTACTCCGGCAGCAGCTCGCTTTTCACGTGCTCCGTTACCGCCATTCGATCCCGAGATCCGAGCCTTCGCCGCCGCTGCTTTTGGAATGGCTGTGCTGGATTTTCTGCTGACGCAGGCGGACAAGATTGTGTTGGGACTGTACCTGAGTCCTGCCCTGGTCGGCATCTACGCCGTCGCATCCACGTTGTCGGCTCTAATCGCGATTATTCTGCAATCGGTCAACCAGATCTTCGCTCCCGTGATCGCCGAGTTGCACGCGCAAGCGCGCCACAACGTTTTGGAGAAGTTGTTTCAGACACTGACCAAGTGGGTACTAGGGCTGACCCTTCCTCTCGCCTTCGTGGTGATCGTTTTCGCGCTCCCCTTGATGCGTATTTTCGGTCCCGGTTTTGATGTGGGCTGGCCCGTGCTGGTCATCGGCGCGATCGGACAGGTGGTGAACTGCGGAGTAGGTTCGGTAGGCTTTCTGTTGCTCATGTCTGGAAATCAGCGGCGGCTAATGCGGGTGCAATTCGCCATGGCCGGAGTTTCCGTTTTGGTGAATGTTACTCTCGTCCCAGTTCTTGGAATTGTGGGTGCAGCCATCGCCGCCGCCTGCGTGAATGCCGGCGGAAATCTCTGGAACTTGTATGAGGTGCGCAAAGCGCTGAAGATTTACCCCTATAATCGAAGCTACTTTGCGCTTCTTATCCCGGCCGCGTTGACGGCCTCGACGGTTGCGCTATTGCATGCGACGACGGCTTCCATGGCTCATCCGTGGCTCTCGATCCTGTTGGCGCTGGCTCTGTCTTACTTGGTTTTCGGAGCTTCAGCTTTGGCCTTTTCGCTTGACGAGGATGATCGGATGATAGCCCGGGCAGCGTGGTCGCTACTGCGTGAGTTCATGCCAGGCAAGGAGGTGAGCACCGCTTGACTCAATACCGAACCGTTCGCTTGCCGGAAGATTTGTGCGCTCAGACAGAAAAGTGGCTTGCGGGCCGATTTGACGACCTGGAAAGTTTTCTAAGTTTCCTGTTGCAGGAGCTTGCCAGAGACGACGGAAGCAAGTTGGACCAGGCGGAGGAACAATTGGTTGAGCAGCGTCTCAGAGAGCTAGGCTACATTTGAGGCAATCGCACACAGCGGGCCCAAATCTCACCAGTTCGAGAAACGCCAAAACTCGCTCTTGCCTGATCTAGCGCCTCGATGAGAAAACGCTCCCTAGTATTGGTTACGGTGGACTGCCTGCGAGCCGATCACGTCGGCTTCCTGGGTTACAAGCGTCAGGTAACACCGTTTCTGGACTCGCTCGCCGAGGACAGCGCCGTTTTCACCCAGGCCATTGTAGCTGGCGCGCCAACTTACTTTTCTTTTCCTGCGATCATGGCGTCCCGCTACGCGCTGAGCCTCGGGCGGGACATGTTAGGCATTGCCCCCAACGAACCGACCCTTGCGACCGCGTTGCGGGAATCTGGCTACCAGACCGCGGCGTTTCTGGCGGGGAACCCGTACCTCACTCGTCGCTTCGGCTACCGCCAGGGCTTCGATCAATTCCACGATTTCTTGGGCGCCGCGCTTCCCGGCGAACGGCAAGCCCCGATTGTTCATGCGGACAAGCGCCCGTCGGGCTTGAATCGTCGCCTGCAGGCTGCTTCGCGCCGCGCTCGTCTCACGGCGGCCGCTTACGACGAACTCTATTTCTGGTATTGCCAGTGGCGTTCAACCTGCGAAAACCTCTCCATGGACGAACTGCGCCGCTATCCCGCGGCAGATGTCATAGTGGGGCAAGCCTGCTCCTGGTTGGGTCAGCTCGGAGATCAGCCTTTCTTTCTTTGGCTTCATCTGATGGATCCGCACCATCCTTACTATCCTCCGCAAGCGGCCCTTTCGTCGCTGGGAGTGCTGGACATCTCTGCCCGCCGCGCCCGCTTTCTGAATTCCTTTTGGGACCGGGGAGATATCGGTTCCCGGCGGTTGCAGCGGCTCCGGGCAGAGATTCTCTTGCTCTACGACGCCGGGGTGTACTGGGTGGACAAGCAGATTTCGCGGCTTGCGGATTCTCTCCGGGTGGGTCAACGTTGGGATGAGACTGTATTTGTCGTGACTGCCGATCATGGGGAAGAATTCCTCGAGCACGACGCACGGTACCATTTCCCGGAGAGTCTGCCCGAGCAGCTCATTCGTGTGCCCTTGCTTGTGCGCGCGCCGGGAGTCACCGGCGTGAGGATTTCGAAGCAACCGTTTAGTCTGATTCACTTGGCTCCCACCTTGCTGGAGGTTCTGGATGTGGCAGTTCCGGAGACCTTCCAGGGCCAGAGCCGTTGGAAACAGATCGTGGCAGCGGACTTGCCGAGCGAACCGGCCATCGTCGAGAGCATTGAAGCATGTAACAATCCATTCCGGCTCGAGGACCGAATCCGGCCACGACTCCTGGCGATTCGGGACCGTGAATGCAAACTGGTGATTCACTTCAGCGACGAGACTAGTTGCCTCTATGATCTAGAGAACGATCCGGGAGAACGTTCAGCGTTGCCCATCGGCGCTCGAACGAGGGAGCGGGTGCGACTGCTGCAGGCAGCGCGCATGCATCTGAAAAAAACGAATCACAATCGCAACGCCGAGCTGATCTTGCGCGCGCGTGTCGATGAGCTCCGACAAACGATTGAAATGAGACGCCCAGCCGCCACAACTTCCCCGGTTTTGACCTAGTGTGTGGAGGGATCAAAGCCGTCACAGGATTGCACGACATTGTCAAGAAAATGAGAAAAGTACGAGTGCTCTTCATGCCCACGGTGGACGCGGGCAACACAAACGCACAGAGTCTCAACGTGCGGGAGATCGCATTGCGTCTTGATCCCGAGCGGTTTCAGGTTACCTTGTGGTACGAGAACAAGCCGGACCCGAGATTGCGGGATCGTCCGGCTATTCGCCTTTTGCAGCTGCCTCGCCGTCAGAAGAGCGTGCGAATCTTGCGGGAAATGTTGGCTGGATACGACATCATCGCCTACGTGGACCATAGCCCCGCCAGTTACTGTTTTCTTCACCTGCCACGTCCGCTCCGCCGGGGAGCGAAAGCGGTATTTCATGAGGAGGCGCCCAAGGCCCAGATTGTGCATTGGTCGCGCACGTCGCGTTTTCTCTACCAGGGGATTTCTCCGCGCTGCGACGTTTACACCGGGATCACGGAATTCGTCGCCAGGGACGTCTACAGCAACCTCGGCAAGGAAGTAAGGCATGTGCTTCCTGTTGGTGTTGATACCAAAATATTCAGCCCTCCCGGGCAAAGGGCAAATCCTGCGCCTGTAGTACTCTTTGCGGGAACGCTGATAGAGCGTAAGGGGCCGCTGCATGTCATCGAGGCCGCGGCGCAGTTCCCCCAAGCCACCTTCCGGCTGGTGGGAGCGAGCCGCGACGGATTCGATGAAGTCTTACGACAGAAGATCTCCCAGCTATCTCTGAACAATGTAAGACTCGAAGGTCCCAAGACGCAATCGGAGATGGTCGAGATCATGCGCATGAGCGACATCTTTCTTCTACCCTCGCGCCTCGAAGGAATGCCCAAGGTCACTCTGGAGGCCGCAGCTACAGGCTTACCTTGCGTTGTGTTTAAAGACTACGAAACACCGTCAGTGATCGACGGAGTTACTGGTTTTCAGGTGGGCACGGTCGAGGAGATGATGCAGGCTCTGGCAAAACTCATCAGCGATCGCTCTCAGCGAGAACGAATGGGAACCGCTGCCCGAAAGCACATGGAAAACTTCGACTGGGACTTGGTGAGCCGGCAATGGCAGAACGCCTACCTTGAGATCGCAGCCGCTCGGGTGAAGTGAGATGGACTCGGCGCCCACCCTTAGCCCTTCGCCGATCGGTAAGGCAAGCAGTCTTCACGTCTTGACCCTGACGCCGTTTTACCCGAGCAATGAGGATGACGCGAGTGGCTGTTTTGTCGCCGAACCGCTCGACTGGCTTGCCAGAATTGGCATCCGCAACACCGTGTTCGCCGTGCAACCGATTTATCGCGGGAGTTTTCGTGCCAGCAGTTCGCACGTGCCCGCCGAGTGGCTGCGGTATTTCTCTTTGCCCGGAAATTTCGGTCTGCCGACGGCCGGTGCGTTCCTGTTCGCACGAATCGTAGGGCGGGCGCGGGAATTGCATCGCGTCCAACCTGTGGATCTGATTCACGCGCACGGAGCGCTGCCTTGCGGGCACGCAGCCATGCTCCTGAGCCGCGAATTGAACCTACCGTTTGTGGTGTCAGTCCACGGGCTGGATGCGTTCTCTACCGTGCAGGTTGCGGGCCGCTGTGGGAAATGGTGCCGCAGAATCTCACAGCACACGTACAACGCATCGCGCCGGGTGATCTGCATCAGCGAGCGCGTTCGCGAGCAGGTCCTGGAAGGTGTGCGACGGACTGGCCGCACTTCGGTGGTTTACAACGGCGCAGACCCGGAGTTGTTTTCGCCGGGAGGTCAAGATTCTTCCGACGATTTGATGGTCCTGAGCGTCGGCAACCTAATTCCGATTAAAGGACACGATCTGCTTATCCGAGCGGTTGCGTCCCTTGCGGCGGAGTTTCCTTCGCTCATTCTCGAAATCATCGGTGAGGGCCCCGACCGGTCAAGTCTGCAAGCCTTGGCGCAGAGCCTCGGAATTGTGGAGCGCGTGCGCTTTCTTGAGCGCCAGTCGCGCCAGAAGCTTGCCCTTGCCATGCGCCGGTGCACCATTTTTGCTCTACCCAGCCGCTATGAAGGCTTGGGATGCGTTTACCTCGAAGCGATGTCAGCAGGCAAACCGGTCATTGGCTGCCGCGGGCAAGGCATTGCCGAGATCATCCAGCACGGCTCCAATGGTTTTCTAGTGGGCCCGGGCAACGAAAAGGAACTAACGCTGGCGCTGGCAATGCTCCTTCGCGACGAACCGCGGCGCCGCAGCCTGGGTATGGCCGCCCGAGAAACGATTCTGGAGGGACTCACTCTCGCGCACCAGGCGGAACGGTTGGCAAGGATTTATCGGGAGTGTGTGGCATGACTCGGCGTCTGGTAATTCTGACGGAAATCATCTCCCCTTATCGCATCCCGCTGTTCAACGCCCTGGCACAAAAACCGGAAGTGGACCTGCACGTCATCTTTCTGGCTGAAACGGACCCAAGTCTGCGCCAATGGCTGGTCTACAAGGAAGAAATCAAGTTCTCACATCAGATTCTGCCCGCGTGGCGAAAGCGTTTGGGCGGGTACAGCGTGCTCATCAATCGCGGCGTTGGTGGCGCTCTCAGCGCCGCCTCACCCAATGCAATCCTCTGCGGAGGCTACAGCTATCTTGCCTCGTGGGCTGCACTCAGGTGGGCGCGGTCTCGCCACATCCCATTTCTTCTGTGGTCGGAAAGCAACCTGCAAGACCAGCGCCGCGGTCACTGGCTGGTCGAATACATGAAAACCCAGTTCCTGCGCAGATGTGACGGATTCGTTGTGCCCGGCCGATCGGCGCGAGAGTATCTTTACGGGCATAAGGTTCGGGAACGATCCATACTAGTCGCGCCTAACGCGGTAGACAATGACCTTTTCGCGGCGGGAGGTGCCACTGCCCGCCAGAATGCAGCCGCGCTTCGCGGGGAACTGGGCTTGCCCAGGCGGTATTTTCTTTTTGTCGGACGCCTCGTTCGAGAAAAAGGAGTGTTTGATCTGCTGTCTGCTTATGCAAGACTAAGCGAGCACTTGCGGCACGAAGTAGGACTCGTATTGTTGGGCGACGGCGCATCTCGACAGCGGCTGGAGGCCCAGGCGGCTTCCGTGTCGCCGGGAGCGATCAGATTCCCCGGCTTTGTGCATCGCGAACAGTTAGCGACATACTATGCGCTCGCTGAAGCGCTCGTTCTGCCTACTTATAGCGATCCCTGGGGATTGGTTGTAAATGAAGCGATGGCGTGCGCGCTTCCGGTAATCCTCAGCCGGGTAGCCGGTTGCGCCGCCGATCTGGTCAGGGAGAACTGGAATGGTTTGCTGGTTCCGCCGGGCGATGTGGCGTCGCTCGCCTCGGCAATGGAGAGCCTTGCCAGTCAACCAGATCTTTGTATGACCATGGGTGCCCGTAGCGTGCAACACATTGCCCGGTATTCGCCTGAGGAGTGGTCCAACGCCATTGCTGGCGCATTAGAGGCAACGGTCCGTATGCGTGAGTGAGCGCGTTCCGTGGCCGCCGCGCCTTAGGCGGCGTCCCTGTAAGCTGACGATGCACCTGTTCATCAACTCGATTGCCGCATCGGCTGGCGGAGGCCTGACTTATATCCGTAACGTGATTCCACGTCTGGCCGCGCAACCGGGGCTGCGGGTGACTGCGGCGGTAAGCTCAACACTCAAAGAACTTCGCGGCTTTGATGATGTCGACTTGCTTGAGCTGCAAGTTCCACCCTTTCGCCGTTTCTGGTACGAGCAAACCGAACTGCCAGGTCTGATTCGGCGCAGTGGCGCTGACATCCTGCTTTCAACCGGCAATTTTGCCCTGAGAAGATCGCCTGTGCCGCAAATCCTGCTCTCGCGCAACTCGCTCTACACGTCTGCGGATTTCTACCGCGACCTGCGCTCTCGTCGCGAATTTCGAACCTGGCTGGACACGCATCTGAGATCGATTCTGGCCAAGCGCTCGATTCATTGGGCCGATGTGACGGTTGCTCCGAGTGAGGCGTTTGCAGCGGAATTGAGACGCTGGTCCGGAGCGCGTGTGATCGCCATCCATCATGGATTTGATCAAGAAGCCTTCACGCGAGACTGCAGTCCTCTCGCCCCGGAAGTCGAGGCCAAACTGCGTGCGGCTCAGGGATCGCTCAAGCTCCTTTTTGTCAGCCACTACAACTACTACCGGAACTTTGAGACCCTGATTCGAGCGCTGCCTTTCCTGCGCGATCGGCTGGCGCCCCGTTCTGTCAGGCTCTTGCTTACGTGCCAGCTTGCGGCCGGCAAAAATCCGGGAGAGTATGACCCTGAGGCAGCCGCGCATCTTGTGAAGGAAATGAGCATGTCCGAAATGGTTGTTGAGCTGGGTGCGATCCCCTATTCCAAGCTGCATCAGCTCTATGCCCGCGCGGACCTCTACGTGAGTCCGGCCTATGCCGAAACTTTCGCTCATCCGTTAGTGGAGGCGATGGCCAGCAGACTGCCCGTGGTCGCTTCGGATATCGCAGTGCATCGCGAAATCTGTGGGGATGCTGCCTTGTACTTTCCACGATTCTCTCCGGAAGCGTTGGCCGTGTCTGTTATGCAAGTTCTCCGCTCAGCGGAGCTGGCAAAACACATGGCTGACGCAGGCCTGAACCGTTCGCGTCAATTCTCCTGGAAGGCCCACGTGGAGCAGATTCTTGCTTTGTCCCGAACGCTGATGGCTGCCGAGGG
>Ga0187771_10003425_pt1 | contig 11075 bp, 13 predicted proteins | sample 0116_SJ02_MP15_1_FD_133139 | JGI IMG/M metagenome (GOLD analysis project Ga0187771, IMG submission 133139) | Tropical peat soil microbial communities from peatlands in Department of Meta, Colombia - 0116_SJ02_MP15_10_MG | ecosystem: Environmental > Terrestrial > Soil > Wetlands > Peat | place... | reverse complement strand
CGGCGGTTGCCCTTCGTCCCTACCTCGGTTTATCCCAAACTCCTGCTCGGGAGAACCGTAACTGCCTTCTCTTCAGTTCCGGCTCGTTTCCTAGGCAGGGACGGCTTACTTCTTGTGACGCTTCCTGCGGCTTGCGTAGGTCATGGCATCTCCTTGTCAAGTCGGTTAAGTGAGTAACCTTCTACCACACCGCCGGTGCTAGAACTCACAGAACCCGTTCGGGAATATTATTCGTACCGGTACGAACGTTTTGTCAAGATACAATTTCGAAACAGTCCACGAAATATTTAAGGTAGGGAGCTAATAGGTAGGTATTGGCCCTTTTCATTCCTGATTATCGGAGACCGGTTCGCCGCACTAACGGCAGGAGTAACCCATCGACAGTTGGAAGGCTCGTAATTTCCATCATTGTTCTGACGGTCCAGAAGTAATCCTTTTGCATAACCATTCTGCATTGCCCAATCACGAAAAGGAACGAATTCCTTCCATTCTTGGCAATAATTAATTCCCCTTCCTCCATAACGATGGTAACTGACATTCGTCGATAAATCACAGCGTTGTTTCATCGCATTCCAAACTCTATACAAAGGAGTATATGATTCCAAGTGTAACACTCCTCGCGTTGCCCAAACTTTTTCCGACCTACGCAACTTTATTTTGCACGAACGGCACATGCGAACAAGTCCACGACTACGCATTTGAGCTAGACGCTTATAATCACAAGAGGGACACGTAACTTCAACTTTCTTTCTCCATGAGTTCATTTGCTCTCCGTTATCGTACTTCTGGCTCCGGAATCCTTACTTACCAAGCGCGGCGCTGCTTGACCTGACGGCGGCCTGCCTTCGGGATTGTGCTTCCCTTGTGCCGGTGCAGCGGCTCCCGGAGGTCCGCCAAGGCCCAGTTCCGCACCTATCATCTGCAACTTGGCTGCTTGTTCGAGTTGCATTTGCTGCTCACTCTGCCAACGTTCGAGTACCGTGTTGCCGTCGAGCTTGCCCCAGTTGGGCACATTCCAGGCTTCGGCTATCGTTTGGCTGTCAATCATTATGCCAGCCTTACGGAGCTGAATGAGGCCGAGCTTCATGGTCATCTGATGAATCTCATGCAACGTGTTCGGCATGATGTAGAACTCCAGATTATCGGCGAGATGACGGGCGCGTTGCGCGGGACTGGCATTTGATGGCGCTTCGGGACTCTCACCCGGAAGATGCGATGGGATAAGCGATGCCGGGTCGTAGTCCATGAATTCTTCCAGGCCCTCGTCACCGACAATGCGCATGACCCGTGGCGTGGTGTAGTACTGCATGATGTCGTACTTGACCATTACTCCAAGGTCGCGCATCGGCGCTTCCATGGCCCGGCTCATGTCTTCGACGATGGGACCGTTGGCTTCCATGATTTTCTCGATATCGTCCATACTGCCGACGGCACGGAGCTTGGCAAGTGCGGCTACGTCGTGAATAGCGTGCTGCGTGTCCATGGTATTCTCGAATTTTTCCCAGAGGGCGATGGATTCCGGCTCAATCTTCAGGACTTCCGGCGGAATCACCGGCTGGAACGGTGCGCCTTCTATGGCTTGGCCGTCGTAGCCGATGCGCCCTCGTGGCTGCATGGGGTCGAATCGCTCCGCCTCGCGCTGGCTGGTGGCATTGATGTCGTAGGCAAGGGACAAATTCAGTTGCCCGCGAGCCTTGTCCATGTTGCCGCGTGCAAGTTCGTTGATGGCGTTTTGCAGGTCATAGCCATCGCGCACGAGAGAGAAACCAAGCGGTTCCCACGGCCAAGGGTCAAGCGAAAAGGAGATTGCCGGGAACATACCGTGCCAGTCGAAAGCCGGACCGTCGTAGAGCTTGACTTGGTCGGTCGAGATGATAAGACGCCGGTAGGGATAAAGCCGGGCATCGTTCTCATCAGCGGTACGGTAGAGCGTAGCACCGTTCGGATCCTTGCCCACGGCGATTTGCTGGCCAACGTAAGGGACCTTGTAGGCCCAACTGCTGCCCATCTCGCCCATGGGAATTTCGATACCGTTCTTCGGATTCACGCTGCCAGTGGTGTTGATGGCCAGGTCCAGAATGTAGGTATAACGGATGGGTACGAGCAAGTCAGAAAGAGCAGTTTCATCGCTCGTGCGGCGAATCTTCCCGAAAGCACGGGCCATCCAGTTGCCGACGACAGCTTTCCGGACTCCGTCGTTCATATACCAGTATCTGTTCGTGACCGGTCTGAGACGATGCTGGTGCTGCGGAAACATGCCGTGAGCCATGGCCACGGGCATCTCTTCCATGATGGTCACGGCGTAGGCTTCCTGCCAGTCGTTGTTCTGGGGAAGCTGGACCGGAAGAACCGACGGAGCACCATAGGTCTTAAGATAGATGTCTCCTTTACCAGTTCCGTACATTGTTCTTCGGTAAACTGGACGGAGCCAGCCTTTTCCGGTGGCAGCGGCATAATCAAGGGATTCCTTAACGCTCCGGTCCACGGCCTGCTTCAGATACCAGAAGCGCACAATCTTGTTGAAGAGTTCGGCTTTGTCACTGAAGGCGCGATTGTCGCTGTAGTAGCCCCACAAGGGCCGGAGTTTCGCTAGAGTGGATGTGATTTCCCGCGTGTTGCGCTTCAATCTGTTCGTGCTGACCTTGGACCGGTAGTTGGTCTCAGTCATGCTGAGGTCTTCACGGCCCGCGAGAATGTTGAGCGCCCGGTTCCAGTCGGGATAGCCGCGCTGGTTCTTGCACCAAGCGAGACCTTCTTCGGTAGCTTCGTTGACCCAGCCGATAATCTTATCTTCGGGAGATGATGCCGAAGGTACTTGCCATTCACGATAATCAAGAGTCTCAGGCATTCTTCTTTTCCAGTTCGGCTTTCAACTTCGCGTTCTCCTGCTGCAACTGTTGTAACTCTTCCTGCAGCGCCATTACCTGAATGTGCAGACGGCCCAGTTCCGCAAATATCTTCTCGATGTTAACGTCCATTAGAAAAGGGCTACCTCCGCCCATTCATACAAGAATGCGAACACGATGCCGCCGGTGGTTGGCCCAGCGGTGTATTCGCAGAATTCCACGTCTTCCCCAGCAGTGAGCACCACGGGATGCTGGCCGAGTTCGTCCCACTTGTAGAGGTCCACAGGAGTAGTCAGCAAGGTAGCGGTAGTCGGCGTGCCGATGGATGGAACGGTAGTCTGATAAGTGGCGGGAAGAAGCGCGTAGCCGATGGGATTGGCATCTTGAGTACGGCCTGTCGGAGCCGTGAGTGCGCCGGTAGTGGCGACACGGATATCGCTGACTTGGCTTGCGCCCATGCTGACGCGGTTCTTCTGGTTGTTGCCGCCGATGGTTACCGCACCGCCGCCTGAGCCTGAAGCCGTCGAGTTCCTGGCGATGTACAGGGCACAGTCCACGACAGTCGAGGCGGTAATAGTTGAAGCCACGTAGCAAGAGACAACGGATGCCTTGAGCAATACGAGGAAACTGGTATTGCTGGTCCATCGGAGGTAACTGAGCACGCCCTTAGCAGCGACCGAAGCCGTGGTTCCGGTCACCACGATGATGCGGTAGTGACCGAGCACTTGGTTGCCGTAAGTGTAGTCGAGCGGACGGATGCTGGTGCGGGCTGCGCCGGTTGACGGGTCAACAATCTGTTCCGCACCAGGCTGGTTTGCACCGCCGCCGACAATCTTCACTGGCTGTGGCATAGAATCACCTCCTGCTAAACGTGGCCATCCTCATCGTACAATTCCTGCGCCAACTCTATCAGATTCAGGTCGTCGCCTGGAATCATATTTTGCGTACCGAGACGAATGGCCCGGAGTTCGGTAAGCATCAGTTGGAACAAAGTCTGCCATTCGGTAAGCGTGGCTTTGTTGCCGAATTCATCCCGGAGCTGGTCCACCCACAAGGCAGTTCCCTGTGTTACGGCAAAAGTTGCAGGAAAGTTCGTAACGCCGATGCTGCCGCTTACCGGAATGGGAACACCACTTGCATTTCCCTGCACGGTCAGCGCTTGGCTGTTTGGCGTACCTGCAGCACTGTCAAGAGTCGCGCCACCGCCACCAAGAATGTCCGCCGTTACTGTTCCACTGCTGACACTAACGCTGCCACTGACCGTAACAGTTCCGAGCGTAGCGGAGTCTATGATGACATGCTGAGGAGCAGTGAAACTGATGCTGCCGCTTATAGTTACGGTGCCGAGAGTCGCGGAATCAATAATGACATGCTGCGGAGATGAAAAGGAAACACTGCCGCTGATGGTAACTGTTCCTAAAGTGGCAGAATCTACGATAACGTGCTGCGGAGAAGCAAATGTGACACTACCAGCAATTGTGAGCGTACCTGCAGACCAAGTGCCGATGGTTACGGAAGGAAGAGAGGCAATGGAACTGCCAACACTGACGTTCAAATTGCCGCTGGCATCAAGCGATAAAGCGTGAAGAACGTTGCTGGGATTCTTGCCGAGAGCTACGGTGCCTGTGGGAGTAGCTTGAGTAGCACCGTCAGTGTATTGTGTCCCGCCGCCGAAGTTGGTGATTTGATTGCCACTGGCGTCCACGATGGCAACCGCTTGAGCCACTTGCGAGCCTACGGAGAAGCCAGTGATGCCGGTGAGGTTGCCGGAGATGTTCAGGCCGCCGTAGGAAGCGTAAGTAGGAACACCGCTTCCCGTGGTTCCTGCTGCGGGATTACTGCCGCCACCGGCTCCGGTGACTGTCAAAGGTTCTTGACTGCCGCCGATGTTGCTCATTGAATCACCAAAGTGACGAATACGCCGTCACCAGCGTTGTCCGCATCCACTGAATAACGGTACGGCGACCAGACGTTACGGTTTAGCGCTGCGGCGGTGAGAAACAAAGTCTGACCAGGATACACGGTAACCACGATGCTGCCGGTATCGTCGCGGTTGCCACTGCCTTGGACGCCTTTTCTCACGATGTACACGTTGCCGGTGTTCAGTTGCGTACCGTGAGATGTGCCGGGCTTGACCGCTTGCACTACGATTTCTTCAGCCCGCACGGTGTATTCTTGGTACGGAGAAGCGGGGTCGCCGAGACCTTGAGGGTCAACTACGGACATGAAGCCTACGGGAATACCGGGAGTCTGGACGTTCAGGAAACCGAGGGGCCAGTCGGGGCCTTGGCGGTCGAGATGGATGGAAGCAGGCATGTCACCGCCATAATAGTTGAACTACCTCTAGAAATACAACGATGAGTAAGCCGATAGTGACACGGAGACGCAGGTTGGCGTGGGCTTTGCGGTCTTCAGGTGGGTTGACAATCATCACGGCTTAATCTCCAGGCGGTCTAAGTTTGCCTTCTCCTCGTTGTCCTTCCGGCCTGTGGGAATATCGTACTCTCTCGCATACAGGATGACGCTGCGGCGTCCGAAGAAGTCGCGGTACTTTCCTCGTTTCTCGTCCCTGAGTTTCAGGTACTCCCGGATGAATTCCTTTTCATACTCGCTGGTTTCGCCGGAGACCAGCTTGGCGTACAAGTCATCGCGTACTCTTTGTCTCATGGCTCCGAAGACTGCTTCCTCACGGAAGATGTCGCGTTCCGCTTTGCGCTTTTCCTGTTCGGTGAGACGCTTCTGCAATTCGTCCACTTGTCCGAGGTCTTCGCATTCGTGGCGAGACCAGCCTTCGGGAGTTTGGAAGTCGCTGTAAGGAGCGAGGATGACGTGACCTTCGGCATAGTTCGGGTCTTTGTGGTTCACGAAATAAACAGGGCGCGAGAGCGTACTGAGCTTACCGTTCACGTAGTTCTACCTCCAAGAGCGCCACCCGCATGGCGTAGTTCCAATCTTCCGTTGAGCAAATTACCCAGAGTTTGGGACGGGTGTATTCCGGGGATTTGGTAATCACATGCCAGTAGCCATTGAACTTGCGTACTTGCGGCTTCACCGACTGAACCTCTGGAGGATATCCTGCGACGGATAGAGCACGTCGTCAAGGGAAAGTACTTTGGGAGTACGGGTAGAGATGAAGTTGCCCCGCCATTCCCCAAGGTCGATGGGCGGCAAGCCGTTCTCAGGCACATAGCGGTTCTTCGCTCTTTCAGCTAATAATCTCAGGTCCTGCGGGCAGAATACCGCCATGGCCGCCGCCATGATACGGTCATCGTGGCTGTCCTCGCTATGTTCCATCTTCTCCTTGCCACGGGCGGTGTAGTGGACTTCGTATTCCTTCATCTCTTCAAGGAGCCACGGGGAGTTCACTTCGGCCCAGTTGTTCTGCACGAAGGCCACGAAGTTACCGGTGAGGATGGGACGAGACCAGCCATGAGAGTACCAGCCCGGCTTGGTCATCTGGCTGCGTTTCTGCATGGCGATACGCTTGGGACTGCTGTCTAGCCTGACGAACTTGTGGACGGCACTGACGGGATAGCCCATGCGCATCATCTGGCCCTGGCATACGTCGCCGACAGCTTCGACCTGTTCTACCGTGAGATAAGGCATGGGCCATTTAGTCTGCCCGAGACCCATGTACTGGCCATAGTAGGCGGCAATCGCAAAGGCGAACGCATAAACTTCCACGTGATTGATGTAGGGCGAAGCGAGTTCGGCGCATTGGATGTCGGGCTGGCCCTTCCTGCCGATGCTCCAGACACTGATGACAGTACTATCCAGACCTTTTCCTTCACTGGTGTCCACTCCTATCGAGTAATCCACTCCGCGTTCGGGATGATGGAAGATGATGAGATTGTTGGCTACGTCCTCGGGACTGGTCTCGCGTGGCGGCGGCTCAGACTTCAGCGGGACGAATTCCCAGCGGTAGTGCTGGCCTTCCTTCCTGCCGTCGAAACGGACCGGGATTCGCTGCTTTTTATAGTCGATGTAGGCTTCTGGAGGCTCCTGGCGGTCTTCGATACTTTGACCGGTGATGCCCCACAGCGTATAAGTTCTTTCTCGGTGAGCATCGATAAACTCAATGGTGTCATGACCGAAGACGGACTCCACGCTGCGCTGCAGAGCCTCTTCATCATCTCCAGCCATTTCCTGTAAGAAACTTGGCTCCTCGTTCTTGGCCTTAGCTTCGTCATGATTGACCTCCCAGAACCACTGCTGCTCCCGTGGCATGTGCCACTTGCCGTCCTTTTGAAGAAGGTTGTGCTTCTTCTGATACTCGGCCAAGTGCCGAGCGAGTTGCGGGTGGCTCTGCACGTACAGTTCGCACTTGGCGATATGCAAGCGGGTGTCGCGGTTCGGTAACCAACCTTTGGGAATGGGCCTCATCCGGAGCCATGCGGGCTTCGGGTAGATGTCCACGCCGCAGAACCACGGAAGGAACAGCGGGCACATGCGCGAGTGCGGCCAGTTGGCTTTGCTGTAGTACCAGGTTTCCGCCCACCAGCCCTTGTTTCCGCGTCCGGTTGATTCTAGAATACCGAGTACGGAGGGTGACGCATGAACAGCTTTCCACAGGCCCTCGTCAATCAACTTCACTGGGTCGGTATAGAGTGCGACCTCGCTGAGATGGTAGATTGTTGGCGTAGAGCCAGTAGCTATCCCGAGTTTCTGCGCGCCGTGCTGAAAACTAACACCGGACGCCAAATGGCCAAAGAGCAACTTTCCACGCTCGCTTTCCACGCGGCTTGTGCTTTGTGGTCTAAGCCAGCACGGGAGCATGTCGTAACAGAAAAGCAGCATCCGTGACATTTCCCCGGTCTTCTGCTGGTCCGCGCTGCCTGTTACTGCGTTGACACCGTAGCTGAAGATGATACGTAGGGCGATAAGTAGTTGCACAAGCGTGGTGTTATGAGAAATGACACCTTCCGCCACAAAAGTTCCTGTGCTCGTTTGAATGTTAACTACACGACGCTTTCCCGCAGGACTAACAGATATCACTTTAGCAAATTGACTGCCGATTTTCTTTCCTGGAAGTTCCCGGTCATCCCACCAATGGCGACCGATAAATCTCGTCGGACGGCTTTTGCCAAGCAAATGAAAAAGTATCTTGGCCTGATTTACAACCAGTTTATGAACTTTCTGTTTGCCAAGTTTACTTGATGTTCCAGGCTCTCTGTTATCTATTTCTTCACGAAACAAAATACAGCGTTCTTCAAGGATTTTCCTAGCCCGGTCAAGTACCGCGCCTTCTACTTGTGCTATAGAAAGTTCCACGCCAGCACGATTTTTTCCACGTAAACATCCTTCTCCGTCAATCAATCCTCCAAGCCAATAATCGTCTTTGTCACCGTCACTCCAGGGATTGACGATATGACGAATTTCATCCCCAACACAAATGTCACCGCTTCTCCTCCATTCAAGTTCCGTATTGTATCTTTTACCGCACAGAAATGGATGTTCCGGAGTCGCAATAATTGTTCTGCCTGTATCCAGTTTAATTTCCATGGTATCGTGAATGCGTTCCATTCGCTGTTCCACTCTAGCAGTACGCATTCGACGGGCTTTCTTTTTTCCATTTTTCGCTCCACTGATAGGATGCTCGTCAACAGAAACCAATTCTTCGCCAACTTGGATGTCGTCAATGCGCTTCCATTCTAGATTACTAGTAAGTACCTTAGTATCTGGGTCAAGGCACATGCCTAATTGCCGGGCCTTCAATATCATTATCTCGATGGCGGCGTCGCGTTCCTCCAGGTCGCAAATGATGTCGAATAGGAGGCGCTGCGGGATGCGAAAGCGGAAGCGCTCGATGATGTTCTCCTCGTTCTTCACCCAGCAGAAACGCGTTAGTCCGTAGACAGCATCACACATCAGTAATACCTGGTTGTGGAGGATGAATTCGCGGTCGGCGGGAGTGAGTTCCTGGGTGCCATTGGGCTTGCCGGTATCATCGAAGGTGAACTTTCCTTGGCGCTGTAGAGCGGTATTAAAACTGTCTACTTCCTCGGGAGAGTGGTAGTAATCGGCGGGGTCGAAGCCGAATTCTTCCTTGGCAATGGCTAGGCGCTCTTGGACTTTGGATTCGGCGTACATCTACTCATTCTCACCCGTCTCTTCCTCATCATACGGTACGGTGGTCAGACCAGCGCCATCTTCTTGTGGTGGTGCTGCCACCGTGTTGATAGTCCGTTTCTCGTTGAAGCGGTCTACCATGCGGCGGATAGTCTGCTCTGGCGGCGGAGCAGCGCTAACTACCGCTGTGGCCGTAGCGTTCTGCGTCACGTTTACCGCCACCTTGGGGCCGCCAGTGGGCAGAATGCCATTCACCTTGGCGATGAATTCGCGGTCCTTAAAACCCTCCTGCTTCCCGCCAAAGAAGATGTGCTTGTCGATAAGTTCGGGCTGTGCTTGGGCAGCCTTGATGGCGCTCTTGGCAGCGTGGAGTTGTTTCTCCAGTCGCACGGCAGTCTGCAGGATGATTTCTAGGATGCGCAACGGCGAGACACCGGCAGCCAGGCAGTAGGCTTCAATGGGCACCTTCTTCCGAGAGCCGCCGGGAATGGAATAATATTGCGTGAGTACGTCCTTCGCTTCCTTGGTCTCGCTCACCTGCAGGTAGTAGTACGGGTCCGTTGAAAGCAGCGGCTTGCCGTCGCGCCGGGGAATGATTTCGGTGAGTTCCTTGAGCTGCGCGGAGATTTGCGGCTGCTCTAGGATGGTCTTCTGGCAAATGTCAAACGAGGAGGACTCACTGAGACGGAGGTAGGCGGCGTATTTGGTTAGTTGTCCGGCCATCTATTCTCTCACCCATTTAGTCCAAAGATTTGACAGTGCGCTCGCGGATTATCTACACGAACGTTAAACTTTTGGCTGCCGCAATGAACGCAGGGAATTTCAAGTTCCCATTCATCTGTGCCTTCAATCCTCTTCCAGAGCACAGGAGCATTGCAATTCGCACAAGTCATTGGGCTTTCCTGAAACCAATCTTCAATCTTTTTCAGTTCGTCCATCTTTATTCACCACCCACGTATTCCTTCTGCCGCTGCTCATGCGCCTTCCGCGCTTCCTCAATGTCCATCTGGCCGAACACGATTGGCTTCGGCTTCAAACGGACGTTCTCTCGTTCCCAGCGGTCCACCTGCACCTTGGCCAACGTTTCCAACGATACCGCGATAGTGGTCAAGGAACGAGAGATTCTCTTGAGATACACGAGCGCTCGTAGACTTGCGAACAAAGGTTATCCTCCATGCGTATCGGAACGCTGCGATGACCGCTTCGGCAATCAGGACTCCGGCAGCAATGACGAAAACCTCCATCATTTCACTCCCAATTCCCGTCGCGTCTGCTCACTGATATCCGTCACCATGATATTCGACTGGCCCTGCCGGGGATAGTCGATGCTCTCAGTCCGAACGCTGCCGTCGTTGCGCTTCACATCCACCGGGACGCTCATCCCATGCGCCAAGCGTTCCTTATTGGGATTGGTTATCTCGTGACGGATATTCGTGCCGCTGATCATGCGCTTGTCGGTGTGCGGTCCTTTGAGCGGCGGGCCGGATTCGATGGCCGCAAGCTCGGGATTATTCGGTTCGACGATGTTCCTTCCCACTGGCGAACTGGCTATGGTATTGACAATCGGCATGGCATAGTACGGACTGTCGAAATCGAGACGGATGGTGATGTCGTAGCTGATACGGCCATAGGCGAGGTGGTCACTGAGCATACTGTCGTTGGCCAGCAGATGCGCGAACTTCTCCTTCATGATGGCTTTGAGTTCGGCACCGGAGAGCGCCTTATTCGGTATCGTCTCATTACTTGTGGGCATGTTGTCCTTTTACTCCTTTGGGTTTCCTTCCCCTGTTTGTCCGTGACTGCGCCTGGTCCAGCGACAGCCGGAATTGTTCCTCGGGAATCATGGGATTGTCAAGACCGCATCGGTGGATACTCGGCCAACTGATGCGGCATTCTCTCAAGCGAGTGACCCGGTTCTCGTGGATGGCTATAAGTTCGCCAACAGTAGTTCCATGACTCTTGGCCCAAGCGACGGCTGCAAGTTCCCAAATCTTCCAACGGCGGTTAAGCATGCGGACGGTAGTGCCGCTTTCGGCTTCAACGAGACGGCGGAGGTAGTAGTTGGAATCACCCGTTGTCGTGGCCATGATTCACCGTTTCAAGTCCCGCTCCGCAGTTGATGCAGAAGCCGACGATGTAGGTGGGCCTGTTGCAGCAGTG
>Ga0187771_10003423_pt1 | contig 11077 bp, 10 predicted proteins | sample 0116_SJ02_MP15_1_FD_133139 | JGI IMG/M metagenome (GOLD analysis project Ga0187771, IMG submission 133139) | Tropical peat soil microbial communities from peatlands in Department of Meta, Colombia - 0116_SJ02_MP15_10_MG | ecosystem: Environmental > Terrestrial > Soil > Wetlands > Peat | place... | reverse complement strand
CTTGGCCATCAGGTCCTTGAGGTCCTGGAACACGTGGCGCTGCTTGCCGACGATCTGACGGAAAACCATCCCGACCTCGCGAAAGCTCGCTTGAACCAACCGGCCGACGCGCCGGCGCGTCAGTCCGCCGGCACGCCCGCTTCCCAGGCGCTGATGATCATGACCTTCACGACCACCGGGCCCGGGGTGGCGGTCGCGAACCGCGCGTGCGCGCCGCCGCGCTCGAGAGGGCTTGCCGCCACAACCGCAAGCGCCGGTGCGGCGGCGCGGGCGCCTTGCAGGATTCGTCCGGAGACTTGCCGATCAATCATCGGGCACCTGCGCCAAAGCGATCGCGTTCCGCCCGCGGCGTCCCAACATGGCCTTGAGCCGCTGCGGCGTCACGGGAATCCCGGTCACCGCGCCCGGCACGCCGATCGCATCGTCGATCGCCGCTGCAATCGCCGCGCCAACCGCGTTGGCGCCGCCTTCGCCGGCGCCCTTGAGGCCCAGTGGATTGAGCGGGCTCGGCGCATCCTCGGTGATGATCACCTCGACCAGCGGCAGCTCGCGGGCGGTCGGCATGAGATAGTCCGCAAAGGTCGCCGACAGCGGCTCGCCGCGCTCGTCGTAGAGAAACTCCTCGTAGAGCGCACCGCCGATGCCCTGGGCGACGCCGCCGGCGATCTGGCCCTCGACCAGCCGGGGATTGACCGCCCTGCCGACGTCGTACGCCACCAGGAAGCGCTCGAGCGCGACGTGGCCGGTCTCGCCATCGACGCGCACGACCGCAATGTGGACGCCGTACGGATAGGTCATGTGGTCGCAGAGGAACGAGGCCTCGGCGGCGAGCCCGCCAGCCGGCGGCGCCGCGCTCCGTGACAGCGCGGCGGCAACATCGCCCAGAGACATCGACGGGCCGGTGCCGCGCGGCCCGGCGAAGATGACGCCGTCGACGAGATCGAGCGCCTCGACCGGCTGCTGCATCAGCGCCGCCGCGGCTTCGAGCGCGACGGCCCGGATCTTGACGGCGGCGAGCCGCGTCGCCTCCCCGGTCATCACGGTGACGCGCGACGCGAAGGCGCCGAGCCCGCGCGCGATCCGGTCGGTCTGGCCGTGGACCACGCGGACGCGGCGATAGTCGACCCCCAGGGTGCCGGAGCAGATCTGGGCGATCACCGTCTCCACGCCCTGGCCGACCGACGCCGCCCCGGTGACGACTTCGACTTCGCCGGACGGATCGACGGTGATCCGCACGTCGTCGAACGGGCCGAGCCCGCTCTTCTCGACGAACATCGCCAGTCCGGCTCCCACCAGTTCGCCGGTGGCACGGCGGCGGCGCAGCGCGCCCTGCAGGCCTTCCCATCCGATCCCGGCGAGCGCCTTTTCGAGCAGCAGGGCGTAGTCGCCGGAATCGAGCACCACGCGGGTGCCGAGCGTGTCGATGTCCCGTGCGTGGGGCATCTCGGCCCGGGCGATCAGGTTGCGCCGGCGGACCTCCACGGGGTCGATGCCGACCTGGGCCGCGATGGCATCGAGGAGACGCTCGCGGACGAACGTGCTCTCGAACCGCCCGGGCGCCCGGTAGGTGCCGCACGGGGTCTTGTTGGTCAGCCGGATGCGGCCTTCCGCCCGATAGGCCGGCACCCGATAGGGACCGGGCAACATCGCGGCGGCGAGGTCCGGCACCGTCGCTCCGTGGGTCCGCACGTAGGCGCCCTGGTCGTGGAAAAACGTGTCGTCGATCGCCAGGATGCGGCCGTCCCGGTCGATCGCCGCCCGGACGTGGTGGCGCTGCTGGCGCGAATGATTGGCCGCCACCAGATGCTCGCGCCGGTCCTCGATCCATTTGACCGGCCGCCTCAGCCGCAGGGCGGCCGCGCAGGCGAGCACGTCCTCCGGGTAGAGCTCACCGCGGATGCCGAAGCCGCCGCCGACCTGGCCTTCGTGGAGCTGCACCGAGGACGGATCGCGGCCCAGCATGCGGGCGATCTGGTCGCGGTTCCAGTGCGGGACCTTTGCGGCGCCGAAGAGTTCCAGCAGGTCGCGCGCCGTGTCGTAGCGCGCGACGGCACCGCGTGTCTCCAGCGGCACGCCGGAATGGCGCCCGATCGCCAGCTCGAGGGCGACCACCGCATGCGCCGCCGCGAACGCGGCCTCGACGTCGCCAAAGCCCTTTTGTACCCGCATCGGCTCGGTCGAGAGCCCCGGCGCGAACTCGCCGGGCTCGTCATCGGCGCGCATTCGCGCCGAAAGCTCCTCGAGCTCGATGGCGGCGAGATCGGCGGCGTCCTCGGCCAGATAGGCATCCTCGGCGAACACCACCGCCACCGGCTCGCCCACGTAGCGCACGACGTCGGTCGCCAGCACCCGCTGCCGATACGGCCCGAGCCCTGGTGTCTTGGTCAATCGGACATCGATCGGCGGAATGTCTTCGACATCGGCCGCGGTCCATACCGCGTACACGCCGGGCGCGGCGCGGGCGGCGCTGGTGTCGATCGCGACGATCCTGCCGTGGGCATGGCCCGACCGCACCACGCGCATGTGCAGCTGTCCGGGGAACGACACGTCTGCCGCGAAGCGGCCGCGCCCGGTGACCAGCGGCGGGTCTTCGAGCCGCTCGACCGAGCGGCCGATGATGGCGTCGTTCACGACCGACACGCCCGGCGACGTCGCGGCATCACCCCCGCGGCTCGGCCGCATAGGCGCGTGCGTACGCACGGACCGCCTTGAGGATGTTCTGGTAGCCGGTGCAGCGGCACAGGTTCGAGGACAGCGCGTCGACCAGCGCCTCGTCGTCGATGTCGGGCTCGCGCTCCAGCACCGCGACCGCGAGCATCAGGAAGCCCGGAGTGCAGAAGCCGCACTGCAGGCCATGATGGGCGATGAACGCCTGCTGCAGCGGATGCAGCTCATCACCCCGGGCGAGACCCTCCACGGTGCGGATCGGCTTGCCGTCCGCCTGAATGGCGAACATCAGGCAGGAGCGGACCGGCGCGCCGTCGACGATCACCGTGCAGGCGCCGCAGACGCCGTGCTCGCAGCCGACATGGGTGCCGGTCTGCCCGCAGTCGTCGCGGATCGCGTCCGCGAGCGTGCGACGCGGCTCGACCCGGATCGCATGATCGCGTCCGTTGATGTTCAGCGTCAGGTCGATGCGGTCACTCATGCGGCAGTCTCCGGCGACGCGAAACGGCGCGGCAACAAGGTTCACTCGACGTTCCGCGCGGTCTCCGCGGCGGCCCGCAGCGCCGCGCGGATGCGTTGCGGGGTTGCCGGGATCTCGTCGATCGAGACGCCGAACGGCGAGAGCGCGTCGTTGATGGCATTGAGGATGGCCGCCGGCGCGCCGATCGCGCCGCCCTCGCCCAGCCCCTTGGCGCCGGTGATGGTCGCCTCGCTCACGGTCTCGAGGTGGTGGAGCTCGATCGGCGGGATCTCGCGGATGGTCGGCGGCAGGTAGTCCGCCAGCGTGGTGGTGAGAATGTTGCCGGTCTGGTCGTAGACGATCTCCTCGAAGAGCGCGTTGGCGATGCCCTGCGCCACGCCGCCATGGATCTGTCCGTCGACGATCATCGGGTTGATGAGGCGGCCGGCGTCCTCCGCGACCACGAAGCGCTCCACCGTGACGGCGCCGGTCTCCGGATCGACCGCGACCACAGCGGCATGGCAGGCGTTCGAGAACGTGCCGGCCGGGTCATAGGCGGCGCTCTCCCGGATCCCCGGCTCGATGTCGCCCTTGAACCGATGCACCTGGTGATAGGCGGCGCGCGCCAGCGCGTCGACCCGCACCGCGCGATCGGTGCCGGCCACTTTGGCGACGCCCGCCTCGAGCACGATGTCGTCCGGCGCCGCTTCGAGCAGGTGGCTGGCGATGCGCGCGAGCTTCGCTCGCACCTTGCGGGCGGCCAGCAGGCTGGCGCCGCCGGCGATCACCAGGGAGCGGCTGGCGAACGTGCCCCACCCGTAGGGCGTGTGCTCGGTGTCGCCGTGGACCACCTTGATCCGCCCGGGCTCCAAGCCGAGCTCGTCGGCAATGATCTGGGACAGCGTTGTGTGCAAACCCTGCCCGTGCGGGCTCGCGCCGATCCGCGCCTCGACGAAGCCGGAGGGATCCATCGCGACCTCGACGCTCTCCCATCCGGGGGTGATCTCCATGCCGCGCGCCGCGAACGCCGGCGTGCCGTAGCCGGTCCGCTCCGAGAACGTCGCAAGTCCGATCCCGAGATATTTCTGGTGCCGCCTCGCCTCGCGCTGGCGGATCCGGAAGGCCGCCAGGCCCATGGCGTCGACCGCGACCTCGAGAGTCTCCCGGTAGGTCGCCTGGTCGAACACCAGCCCGGTGGCCGACGTGTGCGGGAACTTCTGGATCAGGTTGCGCCGTCGGATTTCGGTCGGCTCGAGACCAAACTGGGCGGCGGCACGATCCATCAGCCGCTCGATCGCCAGCGTGATCACCGGGCGCGAGACCCCGCGATAGGGCGCCATCGGGCAGGTGTGGGTGAGGACGCCGCGGGCGTGGCAGCGATAGGCGCTCACATCGTACGGCCCGGGCAGCTCGGTCATCGCCATCAGCGGCTCGACCGCGCCGGTGGTCGGGAAGCACGAATAGGCACCCACATTGGCAACGACGTCCCCCGACAGCGCGACGAGCCTCGCGGTGTCGTCGAAAGCGCCTTCGAGCCGGAGCGACTGGTCGCGGCTGTGGAACGCCGCGATCAGGTTCTCGCGCCGGTCCTCGGTCCAGGCGACCGAGCTCCGCAATTTTTGCGCCAGCCAGACCAGCACCACGTATTCGGCGGCGAGCGACATCTTTTGGCCGAAGCCGCCGCCGACGTCCGGCGCGATCACCCGCAGCTCCGCTTCCGGCATGCCGATGAGATCGGCGATGGCGGTGCGCATCAGATGCGGCATCTGGGTCGCGCAGGTCAGCGTGACACGGCCGCTCGCGGGATCGAACGCCGCGTGACCGCCGCGGGTCTCGAGCGGCATCGCGTTCTGGCGGCGCGACCTGACCTCGATCTCGAGCCGGCAGTGGGCGCCCGCCCGCGCCTCTTCGAAATCCGGCGTCTCGAGGGCGGCCGCGACCATGACGTTGCCGGCCACGTGGTCGTGGACCAGCGCGGCGCCGGCCTCGACCGCGTCATATCCGTCGATCACCGGCCCGGATTCTTCGATCTCGACCTCGACCAGGTCGGCGGCGTCCTCGGCCTCCTCGGCGGTCGCCGCCACCACCGCCGCCAGGGGCTCGCCGACGAACCGGACGCAGCCCGTCGCCAGCACCGGCTGCTCGACCGGCACGTAGTTGAACTTGTGCAGCATCGGCCGGATCGGCTTGACGCCCGCGAGATCGGCCGCGGTGAAGACAGTCGCGGTGGCGGGCGCCTCGATGCGGACGATCCGGCCGGCCGCGACCGCGCTGCGCACGAACCGGACCGCCCAGGCCGACGGCAGATCGGCCGTGAACCGGCCCCGGCCGGTGACCAGCGCAGGGTCCTCGACCCGGCGGATCGATCGCCCGACCCAGCCGGTTGCGGCGGCGCCGGCCGTCATGCGGCCGCCCTCTCCAGCGCCCGGCGCGCAACCGCACGCACCAGGTCGCGCCGATATTCGGCGCTCGACTGGATGTCCTCGAGCGGATCGACCGCGTCGGCGGCGGCCTCCGCGGCGCGGCGGAAGACGGCGGGATCGGGGGTCTTGCCTTCGAGCTCCGCCTCGGCCTCGGCGATCCGGCGCGGCTGCGGCTCGACGCCGCCGAGCCCGAGGCGCGGCACCGCCATGACACCGTCCTCGATGCGGAAGGTCGCGAGCGCCATGGCGAGGGCGTAGTCGCCGGCGCGCCGGCTGAACTCGTAGAAGCCGAACCGGGTCCCGGCCGTCGGCAGCGGCAGGCGCGCCTCGCACAGCAGTTCGTCGGCTTCGAGCGCGGTCGACATGATGCCCTGGAAAAAATCCTCGGCCGCAATGCGGCGCCGGCCGCGCACGCTCGCCGCCTCCATCGTGGCGTCCAGGGTCGCGGCGACGAGGCACCATTCGGACGCCGGATCGGCGTGGGCAAGGCTGCCGCAGAACGTGCCCCGGGTGCGGATCGGGTAGTGCGCAATGTGGCGGACCACGAACGACAGCAACGGCCCGAGCGCACCGGCGGCCGCCGGCCGGTGAAACGCCGCGTGGCGTACGCAGGCGCCGATCGCAAGCGCGTCGTCCTCCACCGCCAGCCGGTCGAGCCCGGCCACCGCATTGATGTCGACGAGATGCGCCGGCCGCGCTAGCCGGAACGCCATGGTCGGCACCAGGCTCTGCCCGCCGGCCAGGATACGGCCGTCGTCGGGCGCGACTTCGGCCAGCGTGGCAACCGCCCGATCGAGCGTCCGCGGCGCGTGGTAGACGAACGGCGCAGGCTTCACGCGGCTCCCCGGGAACGGCTGGCGAAAATCGCTTGCATGCTAACGATCCCGCGTGCGCGAAGTCAACGCAGGGGGCCCGCAGGACCCCGCAGGACCGAGGGATGACGAGCGCACCGGCGCCCCGTCACGCCGGTTCACGCAGCCCGGGCCGGCGCCGGGGCGGCGATCTCGATCCCCCGGCCGCCGTTCGGCCGCGACCGCCGGATCCGCCAGGACGCGCGCACCGGGAGCGCGAATCCCGCTCGGAATTCCGCTCCGACGGTCCGAGTGTCTCAGGATGGCCGCCCTGCCTCAACAGGCGATCCGGCGCGCGGCGCGACGTGATCTCACTGTTAACCAACGAACCGGCTGCGCCCGAGTTGTCGCTCCAAACACCAACAGGAAACGGGTCGGAGCGGATTGCTGCAGCGGACGGGCGCGCCGTTGCCTCAGGCACCGCGTTGCCATCTCGCTCGCCGCGTGCAATGCTGAGACGGCATTTGGAGGATGTTCGCGCAGGTCGAGGGAGCCGTGCGTTCCGTGAGGAAGAAAGTCGCGGGATCGCCACCGGTCTCGAAGCCGCCAGTGGAGACGGGGCCCGCGACCGGGATCGCTGATACCAAGTCGTCGTTGCGGCGCGGTGCCGAATTGGTTCAATCAATATTGACCAGCGTCGCGATTGTCGTTGGCGGCGGCTACGCTCTCTATCAATCCTTCATCCATCGCGAGACGGCTCCCATCATCGACCTGACCCAGGAGGTTACCAGCCGGCGGGTAAGCTCCGACTATCAATGGGTGCACGTTGAGGCGATCGTGCACAACATTGGGAAAGTGGCGGTGACGCTGCCGAACGCCAAAATATTGATGCAGCAGATCCTGCCGCTCGGCGCCGGAACCGGCGAGGCCGTCGCCCAACGCAAGAGTCCGTTCAGTGGCAGCTCCCGGATTGTCCAATGGGCGCCGCTGTGCCAATTTGAACACACGATCGACTTCTATCTGGAACCGACGGAATTCGATTTCGTGACGTTCGACGCCTTCATTCCGGCCGGCGTCCGAACCGTCAAGGTGTTTTCGTTTGTGCCGAACCCGGAAAAACCCAAAGAGGGCTGGCAACGGACGTCGATCTACGATTTCCCCAAGGAGGACGGCAATGCGGATACTCAGGCTGGCGGCAATCCCGACGTTCATCCTTTGTGCCCCGGCAACTGATCCAGCTGGCGCAGCCGCCGGCGCCAATGCACCGCCCGACTCGGCAGGGGCGCCGCGCGTTTTCGCCTCACCATCGCCGGACACGTGGCGTTATGCGGACGCCGCCGCGTCGAAATCGAATGCCCAACGGGAGCAACAGGTCGAGCAGCACACAGACGAATCGAACGACGACGGCAGCAAGGGCAACAAGGGCAAATGAGGTAGGTCGGATCCCATAGAATCTTGACCGCCCGTTCACTCGACGAGAGACCCATCGCCGAACGTTCCCGCGGGCTTCCGACAGGCGCTCGGCGACGTCCACGATAGCGTCGTTGCTGTCGCCGTCGAGATCCACCCCTTTGCCCACGTCGCGGCGCCCGGCTACAATCGTGGGGCCACGCGAGGGGGCGACCCATGGATGAAATCACTGCAAGCCGCCGGGATCTGCTGCTGGCGACGATGCTGTCCGCGTTGCCGGCGGGGCTCACGACCATCGCGGCGGCCACCCCGATCAATCCCGATCAGACGATCATCCGCACCGCCGACAAGCTGGAGTGGACGTCGAACCCCAGGAACCCCGAGCGCAGCGTCGAGATGTGCCCGCTGACCGGAGACGTCAACCAGCCGGGCATCTACTACACGTTGGTGCGCTGGTGGCCGGGCTACATGAGCGCCCCGCACAGCTACACCACCGACCGGTTCTGCGTCGTCGTGTCCGGCAACTGGTGGTGCAACAGCGGAGCGGATTTCGACCCGGCGTCGTGCGTCCCGGTTCCGGCGGGGAGTTTCGTTCGCCGGGTGGCCGGCACGCCCCACTACGACGGGGTCATTCGCGGCCATCCGGAACCTGCCATCATCGCCATCTGCGGCATCGGGCCGGTGAACTATCGGCTGATCGATCCCTCGTTGCCGGGCGTGCGCGCGGTCTGAACGGGCCGCCAGACCGATCTTGATCTACGTCATGGCCACCTTCACGCGGGCGCCTACCGTGCCGCCCCAACCAGGGAGGTTGCCATGGCACGGCACTTTGATGCGATCGTCGTTGGCTCGGGGCTCGGAGGCCTCACCGCCGGCGCGCTTTATGGACGCAGCCAGAAGCGCGTCCTCTTGCTCGAGCGCAACGACGCCGTGGGCGGGGCGGCGACGGTCTACCGTCACGGTGCGCTGGCGATCGAGGCGTCGTTGCATGAAATCGACGGGCTCGACCGGGACGACCCCAAGCTGCCGGTCATCCAATCGCTCGGGCTTGATCAATACCTCCAGTTCGTCGATGTAGGGGACCTGCAGGAAGTCCGCGGGCCGGCCATCGGCGAGCCGTTCGTGCTGCCCCATGGCGTGGAGGCGGCGCTCGCGGCCGCCACCGCGCGCTTCCCGCAGCACGCGGCCGCCTTGCAGGAATATTTCGACAGGCTGTCGGCGGCACGCATGGCGGTCAGCTTCGCCAGCCGGCATCAGGACGACGGGGGCCTGTGGTGGCTGAGCCACGCCCCGCAGGCGGTGCGGCGACTGTGGCCGCTGATCCGCGAGGGACGGGCCACGGTCGGCGAGGTGCTTGCCGGCCTGTTCGGCGACGACGAGACGGTCAAGCTCGCCCTCGCCGCGAACCTTGGCTACTACCATGACGATCCCGATGAGATGCTGTTTCTGTCCTACGCGATCCCGCAGGCGTCGTATCTCATGGGCGGCGGGCACTATGTGCGCGGCGGCTCGCAGGCGCTGAGCGACCGGCTCGCCGACCTGATCCGGGAGGCCGGCGGCGTCGTGGAGACGGGTCGGGCAGCCGACGCGCTGCTGGTCGAAGGCGCACGCATCGTCGGGGTCGGTCATTGCGCCCGCGACGGCAGCGATCCGCAGGTCGACTACGCCCCCGTCGTGTTCGGCAATGCCGCGCCCCAGCGCCTCGCCGAGATGCTTCCCGAAGATCGGCGGCAGGGTTTTCTGGCCCCCTACGCGGCCCGCCGGACGTCGATCTCGCTGTGGACGATCTCGATCGGGCTGAGCCGGCCGCCGAGCGACTTCGGCGTCAGGCACTACTCGACGTTCATCATTCCGTCCTGGGTCGAGACCCTCGGGCAATACCGCGAGGTGGGTGCGCTGATGGGCGGCGAGCCGTCCGACCGGGTGCCGCCTTACGCCTTTGTCGATTTCCACCGGATCGACAGCGGCCTCAACCCATCGCCCCCCTACCTCGGCTCGTTCTGCAGCATCGATCGCCTGGAGAACTGGACCGGGCTCGATCACGACGCCAGGCAGGCCCGCAAGGAATTCTGGATGGACCGCCTGATCGGCGATCTCGACCGCGAGTTCCCCGGAATTGCCGGAGCCGTCGTGCAGCGCGAGATGGCGACGGCCGAGACGATGCAGCAGTACCTCAACACGGAAGGCGGCGCCGTCTATGGCTTCGCCCCGGTGGGCAGCCCGGCCGAGGCTTTTCGGGGCTCTCCACGCACCACCATCCACGGCCTGTGGCTGGCATCCGCCCATGTCATGGGCGGGGGCTTCACGGGCGCGATGCTGAGCGGAGCAGCGGCCGCGCGGGCGGCCATGCGGCACACGCCGCAACCGGAGCTCGAGCCCCTGACGCCCACCTGGTGAGGGCGGGCAACCTCACCTCCCGCGCGTGTACAGCAGCGTCGGCCGGCGGCCGATCCGGCGCACCCGAAGGAGGATGACCGCTTCGGGGGCCGAATCGTCGCGACGGCCAAGAGTCAGGCGCTGGCCGGCACCTTGTCGAGAAAGCCGGTGACGCTCTTCAGGCGGCCGCCTTCGACGCGGACGAAATCGGTGCCCTTGATCGGGGCGTCCGCTCCGTCCGGCCCCAGCGCCCAGGAGAAGCGCACGTTGTCGCCAAAACCGTCGGCCTTGCCGTCCAGCGCGAAGTGAAAGCCGGGAAAGCGTTGCTGAACGGCGGCAATCATGCCGTCGACGGCGGCATGGCCTTTGGCCTGCATCAGCGGGTCCGCATAGGTCGCGTCCTCCGCCCAGCCGGCGGCGATCAAGTCTCGGCGAGCCTGCGGATCGGTCTCGTTCCAGGTGGCGATGTAGCGATCGGCGATTGCGGCCGCATCGGTCATGACAGGTTCTCCTCGTACAGGGTCTGCTTGGTGTCTCCAAGCGAGGCGAACATGAGGGCTTTGCGGCCGCCCGTCGATTACCGGCCAGGTAACGGACCGCGACCATTGCTTCAAACGCGCCGCGCAGTCGTTTTCACGAGCAGGCCGCGTTCTCGTAGTCCGTGCGCGTCTCCGCCACGAGCTCGGCCACCGTGGCGATGCGGTCGACGCCGGAGACGGAATGCCCGGCGCTCCAGAGGTCGCGCCAGCGTTTGGGATCGTTCTCGCGGGCAGCGACGTCGATGTCCTTGGCGATGTCGATCGCCCCGCGTTCCGGCAGCCGGTCCGGGTCGAGCCCAGCGGCGACGATCGAGGGTCTCAGCATGTTGGTCTCGAGGCCGGTGAACGCCCGGGTGAGCAGAATGTCGTCGGCCGAGCAGGCGACCACCATGTCCTTGTAGGGTTTCGGCG
>Ga0187771_10003422_pt1 | contig 11077 bp, 9 predicted proteins | sample 0116_SJ02_MP15_1_FD_133139 | JGI IMG/M metagenome (GOLD analysis project Ga0187771, IMG submission 133139) | Tropical peat soil microbial communities from peatlands in Department of Meta, Colombia - 0116_SJ02_MP15_10_MG | ecosystem: Environmental > Terrestrial > Soil > Wetlands > Peat | place... | reverse complement strand
AGGGCCGCGACATCAAGCTCGCGAAGAGCCGGGTCGACGGCTACCGCAAGTTCGGCACGAAGCTGTGGAACGCGGCGATCTTCGCCGAGCTCAACGGCTGCGTGACGGCGCCGCAATTCGATCCCAGATCGGCGAAGCAGGTACTCAACCGGTGGATTGCTCACCAGGTCGCCAAGGCGTCCGGCGAGATCACCGCTGCGATCGAAGCCTACAAGTTCAACGAAGCGGCCGGCGCCGCCTACCGCTTCGTCTGGGACGTGTTCTGTGACTGGTACATCGAGCTCGCCAAGCCTCTTCTCGGGGGCGGGGACGAGGCCGCCAGGATCGAGACCCGGGCGATGACCGCCTGGGTGCGGGACGAGATCCTCAAGCTCCTGCATCCGTTCATGCCGTTCATCACCGAGGAGCTTTGGCGTGTGACCGGCGAGGGTGGCTCCGGGCGGCCGCAGCTGCTGATGCTCTCCGCCTGGCCCAGATACGATGACCTCGACGATCCGGACGCCGAGGCCGAGATCGGCTGGGTCATCGATCTGGTCGGAGCAATCCGGTCGGTGCGCGCCGAGATCAACGTGCCGCCCGGCTCGCAGATCCCGCTCGTCCTCGCGGGGGTGTCGGCGGCGACGCAGGCGCGGGCGGGGAGGTGGCAGGACTTTGTCAAGCGGCTCGCGCGCATCTCCGATATCTCGTTCGTGGCGATGCCGCCGGCCGGCGCCGTCCAGCTGGTCGTGCGCGGCGAGGTGGCGGCACTGCCGCTGGCCGGCGTGATCGACCTCTCCGCGGAGCGGTCGCGGCTCGAAAAGGAAATGGCGAAGGTTGCCGCCGATATTGCCCGCATCGACGCCAAGCTCGGCAATGCCGACTTTCTCAGGCGCGCGCCGGCGGAGGTGGTCGAGGGCGAGCGCGACAAGCGCGAGGAAGCCGATGCGCGCCGCGGCAAGATCATCGAGGCACTGGAGCGGCTCAAGGGAGCGGCGTGATCGAATGCCGCCGGCGTCGTCACGCGGGACATGAGATCCGACCGCGAGACGCAGCGGCTGTGTCTCGTGCTGCCGGTCCGGGAGATCCGTCGCCGATCACCGATTGCGGCGGGCGGACGCGGCTCCGAATGGCCGGCTCAGGAACGTGGAACCGGAGAGACCGTAGCGCCATGGCCGGTCGGGCGCCTTGGTGATTCCGATCCGGGTTCCGATCGCGAGCCGAACGGGCGCGAGCCTGGCGCGGATCTCGAATGGCCTCTCATCGAGCGCGAGGCCGTCGTGCGCGCGCGTGACGCCAAGGGCTTCGGTGAGCCGGCCGGGACCCGAGCATAACAGCCTCTCGTTCATCACCCGCCGACGGGCCTGCATGATCGCAATCCCGGCCAGCGGCTCGATCGCCCGGATCAGCACGGCGCTGGCGACGCCCTCCCGCTCGCACACGAAGTTCAGGCACCAGTGCAGGCCATAGGAGCGGTACACATAGGCCCGGCCGGCCGGACCGAACATCGAGGCATTGCGCTCGGTGCGGCCGCGGTAGCCGTGCGCCGCCGGGTCCTCGTGATCGTAGGCCTCGACCTCGACGATCGTCCCGCCGACTCCCTCGACCAGCAGAGTCGCGCCGATGAGGTCGGGAGCGACCTCATGGACGCTGCGTTCGAAGAATGCGCGGCCGAGCACGTGAGAATGGGGCTGGAGGCCGGATCGGGGAGTGTCCTCCACGGCAGCGTCGTTCCTCGCAGGCTCGTTCATGATCTCAGGCAGCCGGCCCGCCAATCCTGGTTCGCGCAAGGAGTATGCCGATCGATGCGACGTGGAAATGCCGTTTCCGGGAAGCGCCGAGAGAGCCCCGCTTGCCGGCCCGCCGAGGCGGTGTGATCTCGATCGCCGGGGCAATGTGCGGACACCCGTTCGCCGGCGCCCGATGCGCAAGCTTCGTACATCGTTCGCGAATTGGCGAGCCAAATCAAGCGGCGCGCGATCCCCGCCCGCGGCGGACGCGCCGATTAGCGGCCTGGCGCCGACGCCACTGTTCCCGGCGCGCCCACCGTCATCGCCCTGCACTTAAGATCTGGCGCACTTTAGATCTGGCGCGCTTTGCGAGCCGCCGACCGGTCTCCACTCGGCCTGAAACCGCGCTAGACGTCGTCCGGCGCCCTCGCATGAACCTTCGTCTTGATCAGGTCCGTCCACGCGACCGTCGGCAGCATGGCCTTGAACTCATGGACCAGCAACAGCAGTCCGCCGACGGAGCCGTTTGCATTCCGGATCGGATAGCAGAATTCCAGCCAGATTCGCTTGACGCCGGCAGCGTCCGGCACGTCGTCGCACACTTCAAGTCCCGAGCTCGATCGCCCGGTGGACAGCACTTTCATGATCCGCTCGATTGCCTGCGGTCTGCGCGGAACGACGTCGTGAACGGTGCGACCGATGTGCTCGGCGGCCGGAATGCCATTGAGTTCGGCCAGAAAGGCATTGACGTGAAGATAACGCAGTTCGGCGGATAACAAGGCGAACCCCAGCGACGGCTTGTCGCGGATCGCTTCGAGCATCGACACCGTCGTGACCAGCCCGGCCATCAAGTCGTCCTGGTCGGTGTTGAACAGGTGCATCGTGGCATTGATCACCAGCTGGGCCAGCGCTTCCTCGGCCGTGGCAGGGGGGCGCTGGATGCGCCCGGACGGCGATGCTCCTCCTCGATCGTCGATTGCATCCGGCGACAGCGTGAAGGAGTCTCCGGGATCGGCGGTGGAATGTGCGTGAGACGGCGTTGGTCCAAAGGCGCGGCCCGGACGTTCCAGCAGGATCGGCGTCTGGTCCGCCACCGCAATTTTGGACGCCAACGCAGCACCGGCGGCCCGCAAGCGCATGTCCGTGGAGGCCGGATTGCTGCGAAAATGCGAGGATGTCCGAACGGCATCAATCCTCGCGTTGGACTTGGCCCCGTCGGCAGGGATCAACTGATGCTCGGCATCGAGAGCGGCCGCAATGCGGTGCCAGATGCCGCGGTTGCGCCACCTGTTGAAGCGATTGAACACCGTGGTGTAGGGGCCATATTGAGGCGGGCAGTCACGCCACGGACACCCGGTCTGCAAGACATGAATGATCCCGCTGATGACGGTTCGGTCGCGGACACGTTTCGGACCACGTTGCTTCGTTGGAAGACATCGGGATACGACGTCCCACTGGGTATCGTCGAGCCAGAACAAAGCATCGGCCATGTCATTCCCCCCGCACGCCGATTGGAAGGTGAACGCTGAACGAATCGAATACGCCGATCACGCCCTCACGCATGCGGTGCGCTCCATCGACGACCCTGAGGCAATTGTCGCGCGAGGCGGGTGCACGGACACGCTATTGCCAGGGCGGTCGTTGCCAGGGCGGTCGTTGCCAGGGCGGTCGTTGCCAGGGCGGTCGGACCAGGCCCAGCGGACGAACGACTACGGTGGATCCGCTTCGTTTGTTTGTAACATTGCGAAGGAGTCATGACAAGAAGAACCCGGGATCTGACGTAAAGTTTGGTGTGCGGTGTTCGGCGCCACGGCCGCGGGAAAACAAACGAACGACGTGAAACAGCCCAACGAAGAAATGAACGAAGCTCGGACCGGTAGTCCGGTAGCAGATTTTGTCGGGATGCCGGTCGTCATTTGTTTTGATCTGTGCGGCGGACGCCGTCCCCGAGCGCCGAGGAGTCAGCGAGCCCGTCATTCGCGACAGCGGGGGCACGAGTCTTTGATGTCGCCGCGTGGGCGACGGATAGGAACCAAAGAACGCTTTCATCGCCAGGCTGTGAATCGGAGAAGCCCTGCGCGCATATCTCGATTCGTGTCTCATCGAACAACCCCAGATTGAAAGCCGCGTTGGTCGGCGTGTGCCCGACCGGGCAGGGCCGGCAAAGCCGTGATCCTCGGGCATCCCGTTGAGGCGGATGAAGGAAGGCGGCCGTCAATTGTGAGCATGGGAGTTCCAAACGGGGCGACACCAGGGCAATGACATGGCCTGGCGGCCGTAGCGTTGCCGATATGGAGATTTGGCGCGCGTTTGTCGCGCGGATCTGTGAATGAGCTTACACTTCGCCGACAAAACCTCAAAAACGCCCTCAGGCACAACGGGTCTCCGATCATACTTCGGTGGTATCCGCCCGCTGCCCGGAGCAGGCGGGCCGCCGCAAGACATGAGGACGCAGGAAGCGCCGTTCTCCCAGGAAACAAACGTGCCGGGGCGCCGATCGTTCCGCGAACGGTGCGCGGAACACACGCCGCCAGAGTTCGTCAGGAGCCTCGATGCGGGCAGCGAACGGAACGGCGCGGATGCGCGGACGAGCCCGTGGCATGTGCGAGGAGGCGTCAATGGGAAAAGTTGATGGCCGAGCTGCCGCTGGTGAAATCGATTCGACGCTTCAATATTGTTGAGTACATAACCGAGTACAATTGAATTGGTCGGTCGACCAGGAGGGTCCGCCGGCTTCCCGCAATACATTGGACATCTCCCAAACGGCTCGGCATTAACACGACATTAAGATATGGATTGCTAACAATACGTATACGGAAATATCGACCACTGAAGGAATGAACGATGATCCGGAATTGGCATCTGGGGGCGCTGCTGCGCGCAGTCGCGGTGATGGCGGGGGTGTCCGCTGTCGGCGTCGCGTGCGCGTATTTCTTCGACGTCGGAATTTCTGTCGATGGAGGTGTGGGGCGATTCACGTGGAATTTTGGATTCGTGCTGGTGCTGCTTCCGATCGACGTCATCCTCGGCGCCTACGTCATGCACCTATCGCTGTTCCCGTCGGAGAACGGGGTGTTGACGATTTGGAACGTTGAAGGCGACCGGTCGGCCGCCCGGAAGGCGCGCCAGATCGTAAGTTGAGTCGTCCCTGCTGCCGACGACGTCGGGCGCGCGGCCGGGCTGCCCCCGCGAGGGCGTGGCGATCGTGGGGGTGTGCTGTCTTGACGATCGGATGTCTTGACGATCGGAATGTGCCGCCGTCGGGTGCCAATCGGCGGACGCACGGCGAACCGCGCTGCCGCGCGGACAAGATCAGACATCCTGATGCTCGACGACCCAATCGGCGTCGTTGTCGCAATCCGGATTTCAGGCGAACGATCGGCCCGCCGGATTGCCGGCAAAGAGCCGTGCCGCATCAAGCAACTTCACCGATGACCGGAGAGGTCGACGCGCAGATGTGAAATGCGCGACGTCAAATGAGCGAACGCGTCGCTTTGAGCAGCCGTCACATTACCCGGCAACTTTATGAATGGCGCGATCCCGACTGGCGACCAGATGCGCATGCAGTTCGCCAGGATCGTTTGATTCTCGCTCGATCTGCAGAAGCAGCATGAGGCCAGCTTCGGTGATCATGCTGCCGAGCGGAAATTCCGGAGGCCCTGAGACGAGACCAAGGTTCCGGAGATGACGATCGGACGAGAGCAGCTTTGGCCCGGCCGTCACGTAGCCGCCCAACCGCCCGAGGTGATCGGAGTGATCGCGGACGCACCTGAGCCAGTCCAGCTGTGTGTCGGTCAGCCACATTCTCCGCCATCCGATCTTTGTTGTTCCGAAGCCCGGGGTGATGAAGCGAGAAGCGCACGGAGAGCCGCCTTGGCGCAATCGCCGCCATCTGTGGAGCCGCTTGCATAGAAATCAACGCAGTCGAGCGCCAATGATGTGGCGATCCGCAGGCGAGCGATCTCTTCGCCCAGTCGTTCGATGGTGCGCTTGACCTGATGTTGATGAAACCGGCTCAACGCCTCCTCGACGGCAGGCGACTGTCGCCCGGCCATGCCGGGGATCCAGAGGTTCGCTCGCGTGGATTCGAGCGTGCGAAGGTGCCACTCGACGATGTCATCCGCCAACTCGGACTCCGGCCTGCCCTTGTTGGCCAGCGCGATTTGGGCCACTTCGGCTGCAACCATGTCCCGCTCCGTCGGCACCGGTGGCGGAGGCAGGTTCATCACGACCGGATGGATGTAGCTCTGAGATCGCTGGGTCCTGCTCACGTCACGCCCCTTTCGTCTCGGGAGTGAGCACGCGGTCGCCCGTTTTCGGCCGGCCGGGTTGCGGGCCGCATGTCGTGATCGTCGCGGATATCCGTTGCCCGACATCACTCCAACTCCAGCGAACGGAGCGATCGGCGATTGTGGAGACAGCGAGGCCGGCGCGGCTTGTCGCCGGCGGCAGTCGGGTCGATCGGGGCACGCTGCTCAGTCGGCTTTGTCCGGCGGTGATGCTGGTTCCCCGGGGGGTGTCGCCGTCGCGGTCGGACGCGGGCTTGATGCCGAGCAAGGTTCCGCAAAGATCGATGCTGCAAATTTGACGAAAATAGGCAGGTTGAAAATAATCAGGTACGATATTGAGTACAGAAGCCATGTTTGACATGGTGGATCCTCCAAGTACATCGAGTGAATCAAATATAACATGGGATGTCGGCCGATTCTAGTCTTGCGCTTGCTTGAAGTCGAATATCCTGACGCTTGGTGCAGGTGTCGTTCGTGCCCTTCCTGCGAGACCGCTCCGCCGCATCTGGCAGTGTCTCGAACGTCGGGAACGGGTCTGGCGGCAGGCGGCGGAAGCCGTGGCGACGATGTGGCGTCGGCGCGGCATCGCGAACGCCCCTGCCGGGTCATCAGGACGATCTGGCGGGTCGAGCTTCTTTGCGGGCGGCGTCGCCCGGCGGCCGGGTTGGCCGCCGCGACGCGTGAGAGCCGATGTCTGGGCACGTCGCGATCAGGTTTGATCGGGACGTGCCCTCGAAGCCTTCGTCACATCCGGCCGTAAGACCTCGTCCGCTTCGGAAGGGCATCCACCGCCGACATCGCGGCCGTGAACTCGCCGACCAGCAATACGAGGCCGCCGATCGAGCCCCCGGGATTCTTCACCGGGTAGCAAAATTCCAGCCAGAATCGTTTGATCCCCGGTTCGTCCGGCACATCGCCGCACAATTCGATTCCCGTGCTCGAGCGTCCCGAACACAGCGCGGACAACACTCTCTGCACGGCTTCCGGCCTGCCAGGGACCACGTCGTGAATGCTGCGTCCGACATGTTCCGAGGCCGGGATGCCGTCCAGTTTCGCAAGAAAGGCATTGATATGCAGATAGCGGAGTTCGGGCGAGATGACCGCAAGTCCCATTGACGATCTTTCATCGTCATAAAGGGCCTCGAGCAGTGACACCGTCGTGACCAGTCCGGCCATCACCGCGGTCGGTGCCACCTTGAGAGGCCGCATCACGGTATCAACAACGAGACGCAGCAGCGCGTCGTCGGTTGGCAGAGCCGGTTGGGCCGGCTGCGAGTCACGTGATGCGTAATCATATGGATGGAGTGCGCCGGCGGTGAGGTTGACGATGTCTCGTGCGCCGCGGCGCGCCGACGAGCTGATGGCTGCCAATCGGGCGCCTCTCAACTCCGACACGTTCTGGACCGCAGGACCTGCGTTCCGGAACACGGTGCCATGCTTGGCGGCAGGGGACGGGCCGGCGAAGCGCGGCGGCTTGGTGGAAGCGCTGTGCGCGGGCGGCGTCACGCGAACAAACGACAGCATGGCATCGCCGTTGACGGCGGGATGCGCCCGATCGCCCGCGACGATCTGAACGTCGATGCCGAGCTCGGCAACAATTCGCTGCCAGATCCCGCGACGGCGCCATCGGTTGAATCGGTTGAACACGGTCGTGTAGGGGCCGTATTGAGGAGGGCATTCCCGCCACGAACAGCCTGATCTCAAGACATGAATGATGCCGCTGATCACGGTGCGGTCGCAGGATCGTTTGGGCCCCCGCTGTCCCCTGGGAAGACAGCCCGAGACCACCTCCCATTGACCGTCGTTGAGCCAGAAAAGATCCTCAGCCATGTCATCCGCCACCCAGGTTGCAAAGTTTGATTGGCACTATTACTAGGATACTCTCGGATTTCTGAGTACACTCAATGGAGTATCAGAGTACATCCGGCCAAAATGTCAGACTTATTCTGATACCTGATGGAGCATAACTATAAGCCTGTTCTGCATTGTTTTGCTATACCGTATGACATAAGTGAACAAGAAAAGTCGGCGATTGACGCTGGGATTCAATTGATCCTGCCTTTAAGACAGTTTCGGACTAAAGTCCAAGGACGAACACCATCCGCGCGGGTCGGCGCAGGGAACCGTGAAATTTGTGCCGGGTAATGCCGAGATGATGCACGGCAGGCGCGGGCGCGGAATACTGGTCTGCGACAAGTCCGGACGACCGGGCGTGGATAGAATGGCGCCTGTTCAGATGGTTTGTCTTCATAATAATTTGTTTGACGTTTCTGGAGCATTTGGCCGATGCGGGGAATTCGCGCGCGCGAAAGTGGAAACGGTGGCCGTGCGCCCAGCACGGCGGGTGCGGTCCCGAGCCGCGCTCGCTTCATTTGGGGCTTGAAGGCGGGGGCACACGCCGTTGATTCGGCAGAAGGAAAAAATGGGTACGCGGAGGCCGAGACTGATACGCAATGGCACTTGTCAATCTGGTACGCGGCCGCGCGATGTTACCGGCGACGTGCCATCGACACGGATCACCTCCGGTTTCTGCCCACCGGATGAGATGCGCCAATGCGCATCGGGTTTTTTTGTGGCGAAGTTCGGGCACGACGTGATTTTTGTTGTTCCGACCCGGCCCCAAACCGGGATGCGGGAGCGCGAAGGATCCGCGTGCGGGATCCGCCGCGCCACTCGAAGGCCAGCAGCGAGGCAGATCGTCGCAATGCCAGATGTGCCGGGCGGGCGTCTGCGGCGGGGGGATCCGGGATTGGGTGAGCCGCCGCCGTGATCGGGGGCCGCCTCGGCGGCTCGAGGCGCGCGACCGCCTCGCGTCGCCCTGTCGGGGGCATCATTCCGTGACGGCCCGACCATGGCGTCGTTGGTTCGCCTTCCGGCGCAGATGGCGCCGCTCGCCTTGACGCGGTTCTCGGCCGATCTTGGCCAATCGGGCGAGGAGGCGCAGTATCGTCGCGGCCGGAGGCAGGAAGGCTCGGAATTTCTTCCGCAGGTGAAATTTGATGTGGTATTCTGGCAACACATTCATAACATTTGGGCAATGGGCCGTCCAATGGGGTCAGCCGCCGCGATTCCACCATACAACAAACGGAGATCGAGGGCGTGAATGAGACGGTGCCGTGCGGCCGGGGACGCGTGCGGCAGATTGCGATGCACCGGTGCCGGCTTCGACCGGCCGGCGTCGGGTTGCGGGGCTTCGACGCTGCGGCGGGTCGCCAGCGAGCGATCCGGATCGATGGCGACCAACAGGGCGGATGGTCATGGACGCCGAGGCTGACCTCAAGGCGGGACTGCCTAGTCGGCATGTGACCGAAGGGCCCGAGCGCGCGGCTCACCGCTCCGTCATTCGCTGCGAGGGACCGCGCGGCGGCCCAGGCAGGCGACCGCGTGGGACCGGGTTCACGTCGGGATATCTGTGGAAATATGCCCAGCAGGTCGGGTCCGCCTTGGGCGGTGCGGTGACCCGTCCTGGGCCGTGGCCGAGACAAGGTGTTATGCGGATACTTGATTTCGTCGTAGGGCTTGTGGTGCTGGGGGTCGGCGTCGGGCTCGGACCGGCGAGCGGCCTCGAGGGCAGCCGCCCGGCCCCAGACCCCGTCCCGGTGCAGTGCGCCCCGTCGTTGCGACCGGCCGACGCGACGAAGACGCCGGGCTCGCTGCAATACGCCGCCGAGCAGGGCAATCCGGTCGCCCAGTGGAAGCTCGGGCATATGTATGCCAAGGGCGAGGGCGTGCCCCGCTGCGACCTGCGGGCGTTCGAATATTTCAGCCGCATCGCCAACGGCCACGCCGACGACTACCCGGATACGCCGCAGGCGCCGTTCGTGGCCAACGCCTTCGTCGCCCTGGGGCAATATTACCTTGACGGTATCCCGAATTCGGAGGTGAAGCCGGACCTCAACCGCGCGCGTCAGATGTTCTCCTATGCGGCATCGTATTTCGGCAATGCGGATGCGCAGTATCACCTGGCCCGGCTCTATCTCGATGGCCAGGGCGTCACGCGCGATCCCAAGCTGGCCGCCCGCTGGCTCGGGCTCGCGGCCAAGAAGGGGCAGGTTCAGGCTCAGGCAGTGCTCGGATACCTGCTTTTCAAGGGCGATGCGATTCCCAGGCAGCCGGCGCGCGGACTGATGTGGCTCACCCTGGCGCGCGACGGCGCCGGACCGGATGATAAATGGATCACGGACCTCTATGACAGCGCCTTCAAGCAGGCCAATGACGATGACCGGGCCACCGCTCTCACCTATCTCGAGCGCTGGCTCAAGACCCAGAAGGAGTGATCCTTCGCGACGTCCTGCATGACCCGAAACCCGGCGATTGAGACGTCCGTGCCGGGCTGTTGTCACGCCTCGAGGTCGAGGTCCACCCATACCGGAACGTGATCGGAGGGCTTTTCCCACGCCCGCACGTGCCTGTCGATACCGGCGGCCACCAGGCGATCGGCCGCCTGCGGCGACATGACGACATGGTCGATACGGATGCCGTTGTTCTTCTGCCAGGCGCCCGCCTGGTAGTCCCAGAACGTGTAGATCTCCGGATCGTCCGTCGATGCCCGCACGGCATCGGTCAGCCCGAGGCCCATCAACGTCCGGAATTTCGCGCGGGTCTGCGGCAGGAACAGCGCATCCCCGACCCAAAGCTCCGGATTGTGAACGTCGATCCCGGCCGGGATCACATTGTAGTCGCCGGCCAGGACCAGCTTCTCCTCCAGCGCGAGCCGCTCGCGCGCGTACTCAATGATTCGTTGCATCCAATTGAGCTTGTACGGGTATTTGTCGGTCGTCGGCGGGTTTCCGTTGGGCAGGTAGAGTGAGGCGACGCGCAGCACGCCGGACTTCGTCGACACCACGGCTTCGAGAAACCGCGCCTGCTCGTCGAACTCGTCGCCCGGCAATCTGGGCGTCACCTCGTCGAATGGCAGCTTGGAAAACACCGCCACACCGTTGAAGGTTTTTTGGCCGTGAACGGCGATGTTGTAGCCCAGCGCCTCGAACGGCTCGCGCGGAAACGCGTCGTCGACGCACTTGGTCTCCTGAAGGCAAACGATATCCGGGCGGCGGTCAGACAGCCACGTCACCATGTTGT
>Ga0187771_10003421_pt1 | contig 11078 bp, 10 predicted proteins | sample 0116_SJ02_MP15_1_FD_133139 | JGI IMG/M metagenome (GOLD analysis project Ga0187771, IMG submission 133139) | Tropical peat soil microbial communities from peatlands in Department of Meta, Colombia - 0116_SJ02_MP15_10_MG | ecosystem: Environmental > Terrestrial > Soil > Wetlands > Peat | place... | reverse complement strand
GCTTCCATTCACATTCACTCTTAATCTATCCAACTTCAATTCTTTCTCACAGGCAAGATAATACGAAGCAAACGCTTCATTTATCTCCATCAGACCGATGTCTGGTAACCCTAAACCGGCTAATCGTAGCACTTCCCGAATCGCTGGAACCGGAGCAATACCTGTTACTTTGGGTTGAACAGCCTTAATAGACCATGGTCCAACCTGAGCTGTCTTTTGTTTTTGGACTCCTGAAAACGTTTCAATTTGGTAACCATATATTCACCCCAGCTAAAAAGCAGAATTTTGGAGGAAGGAATTTAGAGCATTTGTTTTTGCTGCCAAAGGCGGGGAAATGAAGTGATTCCAAGGGTGAGGGATTAACGTGATCCTTGACAGTTAAGTTAACAAACTGGTATGAATGGTTAAAGCGACCGTCCTGGAAGGAAAACGTAGTATGGTCAGAAGGGTATTTTATATCAACCGTTGGAATAGATGAAGACAACATACTTAAATACGTAGAATGGCAGGGAAGCCGAGATCCAGGCAAAGCTTGAGCTATGAAGTGCCACGGGCTTGCTCGTGGGGTATCTACCTGACCTTACCGTGATAAAACGATGTCAGAAGGGAAGTGGATATGAGTTTCAAGGTAGTTCAAGTAGCAGACTTTCCGGGTGTATCTGATTACTGCAAGCAAGTCTTTAAGTCACCTGAGATAGAATACCAAATGAGATTTTGTGTTAGTGAAAGTGAGGTTATCGCTGCTGCACGCGATGCTGATGTGCTGATAGCGATTCCGACGCACCGGCCTATTCCTAGGACGGTAATTAGGGCACTTCCCAGGTGTAGATACATACTAGGTCTTATATCTGGTTATAGTGGCATAGATATAGGGGCCGCTACCGAGCAGAGCATGTTAGTAACCAACATGCCCGATTTGTTCTGGGAAGAGGTATCAGACCATACTATGGCTCTGATACTTGCTTGCTCCAGAAAAGTTGTTGAGCTTAATCAACTGGTTAAGCGAGGAGAATGGATTGCTGACAAGATGGGTTCAAAGATAGGCCGTGAGATATGGCCAAAGTTAAATAGACTTCAGGGACAAACGCTAGGACTCATTGGCTTCGGTGGTATTGCTCGAAGTGTTGCTCTTAAAGCAAAAGGCTTTGGAACGAGAATTATTACCTACGACCCCTATGTAGCCCCCAGCGTTTTTAAGGAGTTTGGAGTGGAAAGTGTAGAGCTTAACAGACTGCTTCAGGAATCAGATTTTGTCTCTATTCACATCTCTCTTTCTGAGGAAACACGCCATATGCTGGGTTTGGAACAATTCAAGAAAATGAAGCCTACAGCTTACATCATCAATACTGCACGTGGATCAATCATTGACCAAGATTCACTTTATGCCGCTCTCACTCAAGGATTGATTGAGGGGGCTGCTCTTGATGTCACTAACCCAGAGCCTTCCAATCCTGACAATAACCCTTTGCTGAGACTTGATAATGTCATTATGACTGCCCACACTGCTGGAGCAGGCAAACTAGCCTTTGCTAACTTAGCTCGACTGGTCCCGGCACAGGTATTTCGGGTTGCAAGAGGAGAATGGCCTAACAATATAGTCAACCCAGAAGTTAAAGAAAGATATGTACGGAAATGGGGCGAAGTAAAGGAGAAGTAATCACAGACCATCTTCCCATTTTAGAATCAATGACCGTATTTGGACCACATGCTTATGACCTGTTGCTTAACCGAGGAGGGATAAACATTCTCAAAAGAACACCTTATGGGAATCTCCGACGGGGTCCAATCACCCGGCCATGTACAGTTAAAGTAGGCCTTTGCCCCAAGTAAATATTTCTGCTCGTGTCGACTCAACCAAGGATGTAGAGCCATACCCGAAGTGTGTTCCAATCTGACAATTCCTCTATAGGGATGACATTTACTTACTAGAGCATGCAAGACCTCTGCCAGGTTGAATGGGTCTACATCATCTTCAACAATAATAATCCAGGGTGTATTACGCCCTATTACCGACCCCCAGATCGCATGTGCGATATCGTCTACCATATCGGCATGACCAGGTTTAATTGAAACTACCGCGAGCATTGAAACAGTCTCAACAAACTCGGAAACGCCAGTAACTGGAAAGCCCCTTGCCCTTAGTAAGTCTAGGAGTTCAGCCGCCCATGTCACAGAGGGTATCGCATGGGATTGGGTTGTAGGTATACCCTCACACCCTATGGTGATTATGGGGTTATTCCTGTATGTAACTGCTTTGACGTGGATTACTGGCCTACGTTCCTTATGACCGCCTATATAACCAGTATACTCTCCAAACGGCCCTTCATCCATTGTTTCACCAGCTACGACTTCCCCCTCGATAACTATTTCAGCCGTAGCAGGAACAGCTATATCCACGGTTTCGCACTTTACCAATTCCACTGGCTCACCCCGTATTGCCCCTGCTATATTGACCTCTGAAACCCCATATGGAAGAGGGCTTGCAGCACATAAATTTAATACTGGGTCTACACCTATGGCAATCGCAACTTCCATCGGTTTGCTTCTAGGCTCCCAGCTTTGGCTTTGTATCTTCCTGATATGTCTTTGTGGGCCTGCCTGTATACTTATGGTATTCCTATTATGTAACATGTGTCGATACATGCCCCAGTTTACCCAATCCCTATCCAAATCTCTACAGATGGTCACATGAAATGAACCGATATAGCGCCCACCATCACCGTCATGTATCATAGGTACAGGGAACTCAAGCAAATCTACATCATTCCCAACACGAATATTCTCCTTACATGGCCCGTCATTTACCAAAATCGGTTTTATTGGCTTTTGTTTTCTTCTAAGATATTCCTCTATTAGTTCCTTTACCGGGGTATTTACGTGCATTTCCATAGCAATTGCAATCCGTTTGCAATTGCCTAGAGTCTCGCCAAATAGTCTATATCCTATAGGATAGTCTTTAATCTTCTGGAAAAATGGAGCAGGCAAACCTCTTTCATCAGATCTACGAATCATAGCGCCTGCCTCCAGGTTCCAATCGACTTCCTCCTCTATTCGTTGAGCTTCACCAACTTCCTCCAGCTTGGCAATGAACTCTCTTAGATCTTTGAAAGACATTTTCTCTCCCTCCTAACAGACATTTCTACAAAAACATCTCATCTAAAGCTTTCCTGGTGTCTTCCTCCCCATTTATGAGTACCTTCTTAGCAGTATTAAAAGCCCTTCTCATAGTTCGCGATACCACCTTACCATCTACCATTACCATTCCCATATTAGGATGGTCTCCAATTTCTATTGCTTCCAAGGCTACCTTGGCCTGCGAGCCTAAGGGAGCATCAATCACTAAAAGGTCAGCCTCCTTCCCAGGCTTTACCATACCTGTATTTAAACCATAGGCCTTGGCCGTGTTACCTGTCGCCATACATAAAGCGACTGCAGCCGGAATTGCATTGAGTGATGAAATCTGGGCAACAAGCCTAACGAGACCAAGAGGATGGATGCCCATTCCGGTTGGACTATCGGAGCCGAGTGTGATGCGTCCTAATTCACCCCGTTCCCGCATCAAGCTTACCGCATAGTTCAAAGCCCTGGGATTACCGTTACATATCAATTCCAGAAAAGAAGAGCAGTTCTCCGCCACTTTTCTCATTTCTGAGAAAGAGCAAGCAGTGGGGCCTCCGTTGAAATGAACTATTACATCTGGATTGAGCTTAATGACATCTTCATTAGTTAATCCTGTTGCTCCAGGAACAGCTGCGGGCCCGAAATGCACAGGAATTTTGAAGCCGTGTTTTCTTGCCGCCTGAACTAAGATGCTTACTTTGTCAAAGTCTTTGAGACCACCAAGCCCTATTTCAGCAAGGAGCCATACGCCTTCCTTGGCCATTTCTTTAATATCCTCTTCGGTAAGGCCGTCTTCCAATAGAAGGGCGCCACAGTGAGCCTTCACACCGCCCGGACGATAGGCTCTATAGACTTTATTGGCCAATATTGCTAAAGCTTTTACCCCTTTTGCATCGTTAGGCCTTCCGGGAAAAGGCGCTTCTCCTTGAGAAATTAATGTGGTAACCCCCCCATGGAGTGCGCCTTCCATCCATCCAAACACTTTCACTCTGGGCGACCAATCGCCAATATTAGGATGGACATGTCCGTCAATTAGACCGGGTGAGAGGGTCATTCCTTGGATGTCGATGTCTAAATCTATACTTTCCCCCTTGAGTTCCTCATAAAAGCCAACTCGCTCGATCAACCCGTTCCTAATAAATACAGAATCCGCCTCTATTATTGGATTTTCGATATCACCGCTTACAAGCGAACCAATGTTACGGATTGCGATATTTGTCTCCTTCCTTCGACTGGTAAGATCGCTCACATCACTTTTCTCCTTGTGTGGCGACTTTTCTCTGCCGCCGAGCTTCGATAGACTTGACCAAGAACCCATAAAATCTTTCTACTGGTTCAATTAACCCTCTCGGGGCCATTCTCCATCCCTTTTACTCCATATGTTCCTTCTAATGCAAAGTCTTGTGCCTCGTGTACTACCTTAGCCCCTAGAACTGAAGGATCCCCCACCAGCGGCTTGGTCATCTTGGCGGTACCTCGATAGAAATCGATTTCCGCCATGTCTGCTACTTTATCGCAAGATTCAGGAACTCACCTTATTATGTGCTCATTCAAGAAGTCACGTTCCATATTTCCGCGCAACAAAATTGAGGTGGTGGGAACCGTGAGACGTTACTTGTGGAGAACCCAGCGCCGCCCCCAATAAAGTGACGGCCTACTTCAAGCACCCGAAAGTCAGCCACGCCGCATAAGGTGCAAAACATTTGCTGTTCCTCTTGGAGATAATATCAGGAAAGAGATTTTTGTCAAGAAAAAAAACGAAACATGCAAATAACTTATTGACAATTTTGAGATTCCATGGAATGATGTTGACATACAGTACCCCAAGCCATCCCCATGCAATATCTTACCCGTCTAAGAATCCGCCCGGCCGCCACTATAAGAGAGCGTGTTTATACCCGGCTCCGAAAAGCTGTTCTATCTGGGGAAATACCCACTAATGAGAGGCTTGTGGAGGCACGACTGGCATCAGAATTTGGAACAAGTCGGACTCCCATCCGAGAGGCCCTGCACAAATTGGAAATGGAAAATCTGGTCTCTTCTGTACAAAGAGTTGGCTATTTCATTAGAAGCGTACCTGAGGAGGATGTCAGTGATATCTATGAGATCCGGAGCGTCATCGAGGGCTTAGCGGGAAAGAAAGCCATTTCTCGGATAACAGAAAAAAATCTGGAAAGGCTAAGAATAAATATCGACCAGAGCAAACACATAATCAACCAGGGGGGGACAGAAAAGATGATTCACCTCGACACCGAGTTCCACGATATCCTCTGCCAATCCAGTGGAAGCAAAAGAATCTACGAATTAAGCCAGGTCCTAAGAGAATATATGCTCAAATTTAGGATGGAATGCCTTCGCGTTCATGACATCGCATCTAAGGCTGTGCTGGGACACGAAAAGATTTATCAGGCCATTTGTGACCACGATTCCTTCCTGGTGCAGAAATATATCGATGATCACCTCAGAGAAGTCAAAGAAGATATCATCAATTACTACCGCTCAACGGAGAAATCGCATGTATGAAATCAGATTTCATGGAAGGGGGGGCAGGGAGCCGTCCTGGCGGCTGTCATTGCGCCGGCTGGCATCCGATCGCGTATGTTGCTGGGAGATTATGGTTCATCTGCGGCGAAACAGAAGAAGCAGCGAGCCCGCCTCGATATGGTTGTTGGAGAACCGAGAGATGTCTCTAACCTGGTTTCATTCTTGATCCGGGAGGAGTCGGATCTGATCAATGGGGATCTCATCCTTTTAGATGCAGGCGGGCACCTATGGCATGGTTCGGATGAGACCATGTCAAAAGTCATCGGGCATCGGTTTTGAAATGATTTTTGCGAAGAACGGATCGTGCCCATCTGTGACGGAAGGAGGTGAAGCGAGCAAAGTACGAAGTGAGACTCTCCGCCTATTGGCTCTGAACCTAACAAGGTGTAGGGCAGGTCGGGAGTTCTACGTAAGGACAATGACGTTCATATTGTCCTGCCCAGAGGGCGGGACGTTCCCGTCGACTCATATTCGAGATAAGGAGGGGAGACTATGAAATCTATGCTTTCAATGAGAAGGATAAGCTGGTTGATCACCGGAGGATTTATTCTCACCTCATTTTTCGTTCATGGTTCCAATGCGGCGGCTGCAGAGCCGAAGCCAATCAATATCGGCTTCTCGTGCGACTTTTCCGGGGTGACGGCCTGGGAAGGGAATGTGGAGTTCCCGATTTTTGAAATGGCGGTAAAGGAATTGAATGCGGCAGGAGGGATCAATGGGCGTCCGATCAAGCTTCATGTCTTAGATAATGGAGGCGATCCAAGTAAAACGGTCGGGACCTTAAAGGTGATCAAAGACGCCAACAATTGTGTGGCTTCCTATTATGGCATCAATTCTGCGAGCGGCATCGCTGCCAAGGCATGGGCTGACACAAACAATATTCCCATCATTTCATGTGGTCCTTTATCGGACAAATTAATCCAGAGGAAAGGGAAGGCCTGGTTCTTCAGGAGCAACTTATCAACGAGCGTAGGAGCTGAAGTCATCCTCGGGAGGATAAAAGAGCTTGGTTACAAAAGGGTAGGTTTTATGGGTTCCACTCAAGCAATGGGTACGGACTGCCTGTCGTATCTTCAGGAAAATATTTCCAAGTTTGGGCTCGAGCTTGTCGGTTCTGTCCTCTGTGAGCCCAATAGCAAAGATCTAACCATCCAGGCGAAAAGACTGCGAGATACAAATCCCGAGGCTGTGATCTATTCCAACTACGCGGCGGATTCATCAGTCTGGGCACGAAACATGAAAACCCTGGGATGGCAGCCCTATGTGACCACTGGGGTGGGGTTGGGGCTCTTCTCAGCGATCCGCGACATCACGCCACCTGATCTCTTGGAAGGTTGGGAGAGCGTCGCCCAGATCGATTTTACCAGGCCGGAGATCAAAATGATATGGGATAAGTACGCAGCTTATACCGGGAGGCGCTCGGATGATGAAAAACCGCCTCGGACTTGGGATGGAGCCCATTTGCTTTTTGAGGCCATTCGATTGGGGGGCAACCCGGATGATCCAACGGCAATCCGTGATGGCTTTTACAAGATAAAGAACTTCCCAATTGTAAGCGGTCCTCCGGGTGCCAAGGGCAGTTTCGAGATCGGAAGGAACTATTTGATTACACCAAAAGAGTGCACGATGGTGGTGATAAAGTCAGGAAAATTCGCGATGGTTCAGAGAAAGAAGTAACTTCGGTGGAGCCATCAGATGTGCCAGGAACGTCTGATGACTCCGCCTTTTAACTCAGGAACGAAAGAATGTTCAAGTTTTTAGCTGATTTTCTTCCGATTATCATCGTCGGTCTCTCTCTGGGCAGTCTTTTCGGCCTGGTGGGGTTGGCTTTTACGGTGATTATCAATGCGTCTCAACTGGTTAATTTCGCCCAGGGCGACTTTGCGATGTTCGGGGTGGCGGTCTGCTGGTTCGCTTTGACCGTGCTCAATGTCCCCTTGTGGTTGGCCTTTCCGCTCGGTGTGATCGGGGCAGCCCTGTTCGGTCTTTTGACTGAAAAGGCGATCATCACCCCCCTGCAAAGGAGAGGGGCCCGTCCCTTTACGATGATTTTGGGAACGATGGCCATAGGGATCATCGCAGCAGGAGCTGTGGGCGCCTATACCAAATTTTGGTGGATGAAGATCAACCCTTTTCTGGGTTCGGAGCCCTGGAAATTGAAGAAGCTTCCTATCGACCATCAAGGCGTCATGATTATTTTTGCAACGGTGGTTCTGGTGATCGGCTACTGGGTTTTCCTGAACAAGACCCGGTTGGGGTTAGCTCTGAGGGCGACGGGTTTCAACAGGGATGTTTCTATTCTCTTGGGCATACAAACAGCAAAGATGGTCGGTCTGTCCTTTCTCATCAGCGGTGTCATCTCAGGGATCGCGGGCATTTTGTGCGCTCCACTTTCCGCTTTTAATGCGGTTCAAGGTCTTCCTTTGGCGATCAACGGATTTATTGCCGTCATCCTGGGAGGATGGGGAAATCCCTATGCCGCGCTTCTGGGCGGAATTACACTGGGATTGGTCAGGGCATTGCTTACAGGATACCTGTCCTCGGCATACGCTGAAATGGCCACTTTTTTTGTGCTGATCATTGTTCTCACGTTGAGACCGCAAGGACTCTTTTCTCGATTCATGATTCCAGAATCGAAGAAGAATTGATCGGGACCCCCTTCATGGTCAGTCGTGTCAAGCGTGACTTCATCGTCCTCTTCGTCGTTTTGGGGATGGCGGCCGTTTTGCCTTTGATGGTGCGCGAGATCTATCTCTACTTGGTAAGATTGATAGGAATCTATGCCATCATGGCCTTAGGGCTGAACATCTTCATGGGCTACTGCGGGCAAGTGAACATTGGTGTTGCGGGCTTCTTTTGCATCGGAGCCTACATTCCAACCGTCCTGCAGGGTAAACTAGGCTGGCATTATCTGATTGCTTTTCCAATCTCCGCGTTTGTTTCTTTGTTGGTAGGATGGGGGATGAGCTGGCCTCTTCTCCGTCTGCGGGGCCATTCCATGGCCATCGGCACCATTGCTTTTGCCATGGCGGTCTATCTCCTTTTCGAAAGGTTCCCGACGATCACCGGCGGATCGGATGGCACCGTTGTTCCTGCCATGACATTGTTCGACCAGACCATGGGCAACATCTTCTATTACTACCTGATTTTAGTATTTTTCGCGGTTGCATTTCTGATTTGCTATTTTCTGGCCAACTCTCAAATCGGCTTGGCATTGAGGGCCGTGCGGGACAATGAGGAAGCGGCTGCAGCGATGGGAGTTGATATCAATCACTACAAGAGACTGGCTTGGCTGGTGAACGGTGTTCTTGCCAGCATCGCCGGGTCACTCTACGCCCAACAAGCTGGCTTCATCAACCCTGACACTTTTGCACTGTCGACCAATGTCCTGGTGCTGGTCATGCTATGCGTCGGTGGACCTGGAACCATTCTCGGTCCGGTGGTAGGAGCCGCCATCATGACGATCCTGCCATATCTGCTGGTGAAGATCCAACAGTATACGCTTCTCATGCAGGGGTTGGTCCTCTTTGCGGTTTTAAGATTTCTTCCGGATGGCGTGGTGGGAGCGATTTCCAAACGCTTCAGGTCCACTTAATCTTGCTATTCTGAAAGGCTGGGCTTTCATGCTTAATGTCGAAGAGATCTCAAAAGATTTTGGTGGTCTGAGGGCTCTGCACCAAGTGGATCTCGTTGTAAGGGCAGGAACGATTACTGCACTCATTGGTCCAAATGGGGCAGGGAAAACGACCCTCATCAATCTCATCAGCGGCGTATACGGTCCCAGTGAAGGCACCATTTCTTTCGAGGAAAAACGTATCGATCGTTTTCCTCCGCACAAGGTGGCAGAGATCGGGATCGCACGAACCTTTCAGTTGACAAAGCTCTTTGAAGGGATGAGCGTGCTTGAAAATGTGATGGTAGGAGCCCATCCCTGGGCCAGAAACAGTCGTTTCTTCCCCACGGTGCTTCATTTGCCAAAAGTGCGACGTGAGAGGAATGATATTTGCGAGTATGCGATGAAGATGCTGAAGCTCATTCGCGTGGAGCATCTCGCAAATGTGCCGGCTGGCAATTTACCCCACGGACAACAGCGTCTGGTGGAGTTAGCCCGTGCCTTGACCACCAAACCTAAGCTCATCCTTGTCGATGAGCCTGCTGCGGGCTTGAATCTCCATGAAGAAGGTATGCTTCAAGAAGCACTCAAATCCATAGTCGATACGGGAATTACGATCCTTTTGGTGGAGCACCATATGCGACTTGTGATGAGGATCAGTCATTGGGTTTATGTTCTGGATGTGGGGAAGATGATTGCCCACGGGACCCCAGAAGAGATCGGCAAAAATCCGTTGGTCGTAAAAGCCTACTTGGGAAAGGAATACTAGCTTGCTTCGCCTTGAGCAGGTCCGTTCCGGATACCGCCAGATAGAAATTATCGCCGGGGTTTCAATAGAAGTGAATCATGGCGAAATCGTTAGCCTCATTGGAGCTAACGGAGCCGGGAAATCGACCTTGCTGAAGACGATCTCTGCACTGCTCCCGTGTCGGGAAGGGAAAATTCTATTCGATGAGAGGGACATCACAAAGTTGTCTCCTCATAAGATCGTGGCGCTGAGAATCATCCAAGTGCCAGAAGGGCGTCAAATCATCGGTGAGCTCACGGTTCGCGAAAACCTCATTCTCGGGTGCTATCTCAAACATGCGAAACTCGGGAGGGGTGGAAGGAAAAGGCTTATGGACGGTGTGTGCGATCTCTTCCCCATTCTAGGAGATCGCATAGACCAAATAGCCGGCACGCTCAGCGGAGGTGAGCAGCAGATGCTGGCGATCGGCCGGGCATTGATGGGGGAGCCCAAATTGCTCCTCACGGATGAGCCCTCGCTGGGATTAGCTCCTCTGATTGTGGATACGGTGTGCGGGGTTTTGAGAGAACTAAACAAGGATGGGCTAACCCTCCTCATGGTTGAACAGAACGCCTTGATCGCCCTTGAGATGGCGCAGAGGGCTTATGTCTTGGAAGGAGGGAAAATCGTCCTCCACGGAACCGGACGCGACTTGCTCGGGGACGATATGGTTCGAAAAAGTTATCTTGGCGTGTAATCTTTTTCGCACGGCAAGCGTGCAGGTTTACATGAAGCAGCACTGCTCCAAAGTTTTCGTCATCCTTCGCAATGGCTCCCATGATTGTCAGGCTTTCCATACGGAAGGAAGAAAAGAATGATTAAGCACGGCCCACTCTATCTTCCTTTTTTCATTATGCACACTTCTACCAGTAATCGTTAACTACCAGAGATATTTTGGGGCCAACATTTGTAGTCAACTATACTTCGACCACCTCCTTCCGAAAGTAGGATTTAGTTTTTAGCATGGCAAAAAGGACCCTCAGCAGTTTATGAGCCGTGGCAAGGATAGCCTTC
>Ga0187771_10003420_pt1 | contig 11083 bp, 11 predicted proteins | sample 0116_SJ02_MP15_1_FD_133139 | JGI IMG/M metagenome (GOLD analysis project Ga0187771, IMG submission 133139) | Tropical peat soil microbial communities from peatlands in Department of Meta, Colombia - 0116_SJ02_MP15_10_MG | ecosystem: Environmental > Terrestrial > Soil > Wetlands > Peat | place... | reverse complement strand
GATGAAGTCGGCAAACAATTGTTCGAGTTTTTCCGGCGCAACCGCAATGCCTTCCGCCGCAATCCCGCGCGCGATCATCATCCGGGCGCCGCCACCGATCAAATTGCGCGCAGTCTCATAGGGTACCGGCGGCCATCCTTCCCGCGCGAAGATCACGTTGAGGGCGTCAACGAGATCGGGCGCGGTATCGATCAGCGTGCCGTCGAGGTCGAAAACAATGGTCGGTGCAGGCATGCCGGGATCGCTAGCGCATGATCCCGCCAAGGGGAAGGCCCTCGGAACGGCGATTTTCGGCTATCCAGGCGGGACGATCGGAGCTAGATAGGCGTGCATTCGGTTCCTTGATCCACACTCGAATCCTCACCCGTCGCGATGAACGCTGAAGCCCAAAAACGCGCAGCCGCCGCTTGCGCCGTCGAGTTCGTGCGCTCTGGCATGCGGCTCGGGCTCGGCACCGGCTCGACCGCGAAACATTTCGTCGAGCTGATCGGAGAGCGCGTGCGCGCCGGCCTCGATATCATTGCGGTGCCGACCTCGGAAGTGACCCGCGCCGACGCCGAGCGTTACGGCATTGCGCTGACCACGCTCGATGACACGCCCGAGCTTGACCTCACCGTGGACGGCGCCGACGAGATCGCGCCCGATCTCAGCCTGATCAAGGGCGGCGGCGGCGCGTTGCTGCGGGAAAAGATTGTTGCCGCAGCTTCCGCGCGCATGATCGTCATCGCCGACCACAGCAAGTGGGTGGCGCAGCTCGGTTGCTTTCCGCTGCCGATCGAGGTGACACCCTTTGGTTTCACCGCGACGCTAAAGGCGGTCGAGAAAGCCATCGCCGGGCTCGGGGCCTATGGCTCCCTGTCGCTACGGCGCGCCAAGGATGGCCATGCTTTCGTCACGGATGACGGTCACTGGATCATCGACGCCGCTCTCGGGCGGATTGACGCTCCGAAAGCAATGGCGGATGCGCTTGCCGGCATTCCCGGGGTGATGGAGCATGGTCTGTTCATCGGGCTTGCGCAGACCGCCATCCTGGCCGGGCCGGACGGCATCAGGGTCGTCGAACGGCCGTGATTTCTCGAGAAACGGAGCTACCATGATGCGCATGATTGAGGCCGTTAAATCGACCAGCCGACTGGCTGCAGTGGCAGCTGCGCTGGTCATGGTCAGCCCGGCCGCTCACAGCCAACAGCCGTCCGCCGCCGCGATCGCCACCGCCAAGGAGCTGATCGCCGCCACCAACTCCACCGCTGTGTTCACCCCGTTGATCGCCGGCGTAGTCGAGCAAGCAAAGCTTCTCTACCTGCAACAGAACCCGGCGCTGGCCCAGGATCTCAACGAGATCTCCGCCCAGTTGCGCACCGAACTGGCGCCGCGCTTTTCCGAGCTCAGCGACGAAATGGCCCGGCTCTATGCTAGCCGTTTCACCAATGACGAGCTCAAGGCCATCCTGGTTTTCTACCAATCGCCGGTCGGCAAGAAACTGCTCGACCAGCAGCCAAACGTGGTCGAATCGAGCATGAAATTCGCACAGGACTGGGCCAACAAGCTGTCCGACCAAGTGATCGCCAGGATGCGCGCGGAGTTGAAGAAAAGAGGACACGCCATGTAGGCGGCGCGGCCGGATTTGATCCGGCCGGCGACGCGGGCGTTAGCGGCTGATGGCGGACCACGACGTTGATCTGTTTGTTATCGGAGCGGGGTCCGGGGGCGTACGCGCTGCCCGCATCGCGGCAAGCTATGGCGCGCGCGTGATGGTCGCCGAGGAATATCGGGTCGGCGGCACCTGCGTTATTCGCGGCTGCGTGCCGAAGAAGCTACTGGTCTATGCCTCCCGCTTCGCCGGCGATTTCGAGGATGCCGCCGGCTTTGGCTGGGCCGTGCCGCAGCCGACCTTCCACTGGCCGACGCTGATCGGCAACGTCGATCGCGAAGTGGCGCGGCTGGAAGCCGCCTATACCGCGACGCTCGAGCGCTTCAACGTCGCTCTGGTAAAGAGCCGCGCCGTGCTGGAAGATGTCCACACCGTGCGACTAGCGGATGGCAAGCGCGTGCGCGCTGAAACGATCCTAGTCGCGACGGGCGCCTGGCCGCATTATGGGCCGAGGATTCCCGGCCTCGAACACGCGATCTCCTCGAACGAGGCCTTCCGGCTGAGTGCATTGCCGAAACGGATCGTCATCCAGGGCGGCGGCTATATTGCCGTCGAATTCGCCTGCATCTTTGCCGGCCTCGGCAGCGAGGTAACGCTGGTCTATCGTGGCGAGAACATTCTGCGCGGCTTCGATGACGATGTCCGTGAACACCTGCGCAACGAAATGCGCGGCCGCGGCATCACGGTCACCTGCGGCCACACTGTTGCGGCGATCGAGCGCTCGGGCGGCGAATTCGTCACGCGGCTCTCGGATGGGAGCACGATCGTGTCCGACAAGGTGATGTTCGCGATCGGCCGACGGCCGAATGTGATGGGGCTCGGCCTGGAGAATCTGGGCGTCAAGCTCGCGGCCCACGGCGGCATCGCGGTCGACGGCTATTCACGCTCTTCGGTCGCCAACATCTACGCAGTCGGCGACGTCACCCATCGCGTCAACCTGACGCCAGTAGCGATCCGCGAGGGTAATGCCTTCGCCGACACCGTTTTTGGCAGTAAGCCGACGCCGGTCGATCACACTAATGTGCCGACTGCGGTCTTTTCGGAGCCCGAGATTGGCGTCGTCGGCCTGACCGAGCAGCAGGCGCGCGAGCGGCTCGGCAAGGTCGATATCTACAAGACGAGCTTCCGGCCGATGAAGGCGACCCTGTCGGGGCGCGCCACCCGGGTGTTCATGAAGCTGGTGGTCGACGGCAGCAACGATCAGGTGGTCGGCTGCCATATTGTTGGCCCGGACGCCGGCGAGCTGATCCAAGTCGTCGGAATCGCCGTTAAGATGCGCGCCACTAAGCCCGATTTCGACGCCACCATGGCGGTGCACCCGACGGCTGCCGAGGAACTGGTGACCATGCGCGAAAAAGCCGCCAGTTATGACCGCGCCGCGGTCGAATAGTCTTAAACTAACCGACTTTCGCGAATATCTGGCATCTGCAGGGCGGCCTCGTGTATAACCCCGCCAATTGTTGGAGTTGCAAGTAATGCCCGAACGCTGGACGCCCGACAGCTGGCGCAAGAAGCCGATTAAGCAGGTACCGGACTACCCGGACCCGCAGGCGCTGGACGACGTCGAAAAGCAGCTGGCAACCTTCCCGCCGCTGGTCTTCGCCGGCGAAGCGCGCAGCCTGAAGAAGTCGCTGGCGCGCGTCGCCAACGGCCAGGCTTTCCTGTTGCAGGGCGGCGACTGTGCCGAGAGCTTCGCCGAGCACGGCGCCAACAATATCCGCGACTTCTTTCGCGTCTTCCTGCAGATGGCGATCGTGCTCACTTATGCCGGCGCTCTGCCGGTGGTGAAAGTCGGCCGCATCGCCGGCCAGTTCGCCAAGCCGCGCTCTTCACCGACGGAGAAGCGCGACGGCAAGGAGCTGCCGAGCTATCGCGGCGACATCATCAACGATATCGCCTTCACCGAGGAGGCGCGCCGTCCGGATCCGCGCCGGCAGATCGAAGCCTATCGTCAGTCGGCGGCCACGCTCAATCTGCTGCGCGCCTTCGCCAAAGGCGGCTACGCCAGCGTGGAGAACGTGCATCAATGGATGCTGCAGTCCGTCTCCGGCTCGCCGCAGTCGAAGGCCTATGCCGATCTCGCCGACCGCGTCTCCGGCGCGCTCGATTTCATGCGCGCTTGCGGGTTAACCTTCGCGGTCGATAGCGCGCTCGGCACCACCGATTTCTACACCAGCCACGAGGCACTCTTGCTCGGCTACGAGCAGGCCTTGACCCGCGTCGATTCAACCACCGGCGATTGGTACGCTACCTCCGGCCACATGCTGTGGATCGGCGACCGCACGCGCCAACACGATCACGCCCATATCGAATACGCGCGCGGCATCAAGAATCCGCTGGGGCTCAAATGCGGGCCTTCGCTGAAGACCGATGATCTGTTGCGGCTGATCGACATCCTCAATCCCGACAATGAGCCGGGCCGGCTTACGCTGATCGTTCGCGTCGGCGCCGACAAGGTCACCGAGCAGCTGCCGGCGCTGGTGCGCGCGGTCAAGCGCGAGGGCAAGGTCGTCGTCTGGTCATGCGATCCGATGCACGGCAACACCATCACATCGGCGACCGGTTACAAGACGCGCCCCTTCGACCTGATCCTGAAAGAGGTGCGCGGCTTCTTCGAGGTGCATCAGGCCGAGGGCACCTATGCCGGCGGCGTGCATCTGGAGATGACCGGGCAGAACGTCACCGAATGCACCGGCGGCGCCCGCGCCATCACAGAGGCTGACCTCAACGACCGCTACCACACGGTCTGCGACCCGCGGCTCAACGCCGAGCAGGCAATCGACATGGCCTTCCTCTTGGCTGATCTATTGCGCAAGGAGCGCAATGGCCGTGCCAAGCCGATGCCGGCCGTGGCCGGGCTGTGATCCCGGCAAGCTCTGCGTTTTCCGCTGGCCAGGCCCCTGATTGCGGCGCGAAAGCGCAGGCGCTAGATCATCGCCATGGATGGGCGACCTTCCGATAGGCTGGCGATCGCAGTCGCGCAGCTCAATTCGATTGTCGGCGACGTGGCCGGCAATGCCGAAAAGGTGCGGCGCGTCCGCATGAAGGCTGCGGCGCAAGGCGCCGACCTGGTCGTTTTTCCCGAACTGTTCATTGCCGGCTACCCGCCTGAGGACTTGGTGCTCAAGCCGGCGTTCCAGGCCGCCTGCCGCGCGGCAGTCGAGACGCTCGCGCGGGAGACCGTACCTGGCGGTCCGGCGCTGCTGGTCGGCACCCCCTGGGTCGACGGCGGCAAGCTCTACAATGCGGTGGCGCTTTTACAGGGCGGCGAGATTGCTGCGCTACGCTACAAGGTTGATCTGCCCAATTACGGCGTGTTCGACGAAAAGCGGGTGTTCGCGCCCGGCCCGATGCCGGGCCCGGTGAATTTCCGCGGCGTGCGGCTCGGGCTGCCGATCTGCGAGGACATTTGGGGCACGGAAGTGGTCGAGTGCCTGGCGGAAACCGGCGCCGAATTGCTGGTGGTGCCCAACGGTTCACCCTACTGGCGGCGTAAGGGCGATGTGCGGCTCAACATCGCGGTCGCGCGCGTCACCGAGCAGGGGCTGCCGATGGTCTATGTGAACCAGGTCGGCGGCCAGGACGAGCTGGTGTTCGACGGCGTCTCCTTCGGTCTGCACGCCGATCGGTCGTTGGCGTTCCAACTGGTGGCGTTCCAGGAGGCGGTTGTCACCACGATTTGGCAGCGGCGCGGCGGGACCTGGCGCTGCGAGGGCGGGCCTATGGTCGCGGCGGTCGAAGCCGATCGTGCCGATTATGCGGCCTGCGTGCAGGGCCTGCGCGACTACGTCAACAAGAACGGCTTTCCCGGCGTCGTCCTCGGACTGTCGGGCGGCATCGATTCGGCGCTGTGCGCCGCTATAGCCGTCGACGCGCTCGGCGCCGAGCGCGTGCGCTGCATCATGCTGCCCTACAAGTTCACCGCGCAGGAATCGCTCGACGATGCGGCGGCCTGCGCTAAGGCCCTGGGCGTGCGCTACGAAATTTTGCCGATCGCGCCGGCAGTCGAGGGCCTCGAGGCGGCGCTGGTCAAGACATTCATCGGTCTCCCGCGCGACGTCACCGAAGAGAACCTGCAGGCGCGCGCGCGCGGCACGATCCTGATGGCGATCTCCAACAAGTTCAATCTTATGGTGGTGACGACCGGCAACAAGTCGGAAATGTCGGTCGGTTACGCCACGCTCTATGGCGACATGAACGGCGGCTTCAATCCGATCAAGGATCTCTACAAGACCGAGGTGTTCCGCTTGTCGCGTCTGCGCAATAGCTGGAAACCGGACGGCGCCATGGGTCCGGACGGCCCGGTCATTCCGGACAACATCCTCACGCGCCCGCCGACCGCCGAATTGCGCGAGAATCAGAAGGACGAGGATTCGCTGCCCCCGTATTCGGTACTCGATCCGATCCTGGAACGGCTGGTAGAGCGAGAAGAACCGATTTCGGCGATTGTCGCGGCCGGCTTCGACCGCGACACCGCGATGCGGGTCGAGCGCATGCTCAATATCGCTGAGTACAAACGCCGGCAGGCGGCGCCAGGCGTGAAAGTAACGCTGAAGAATTTCGGCCGCGACCGTCGCTATCCGATCACCAATCGCTTCCGCGACTCGGGCACGCCGCTGCCAGCGCCCGAAGTGTCATTGGTCACCGGCACGCCGGCGATAACCGACGCGGTCGATTTCTAGCGCGCCGATCAGCGAGCCGGCAGGAAGGTCGGGCCGACCGTGCGCACGGTGCGCTTGGTCGGATCGGCCTCGCCCGGCGCGTCGACCATCGAGGGTGGCTGCGCCGGCGTCTTGGCTTGCCCATCGGGACGGATTGGCTTGCCGTCGACGCTGGTGCGCGGCTGCGACAGGCGTTTGGCGTTCTCTTCGGTGACGACCACGTCGCCCGGCACTACCGTTTGGTCAGGGCCGGTGGCCTTGAGCGCCTCGGCCCAGCTTTCCCCCGGCCGCCGGCAACTGCAGGCCGGGCTGAGCGCCTTGCGATAGCTGAACGCCGCCGGCAGCTCGGTGTACAGCCGGCCGTTGAGCGACACCGCCTGCGCCACGTCCTCGCCAGGGTTGTGATAGGTGTAGAGCGACACTTCCGCTGCCGGACACATGCGCTGGCAGGTCGCCTCGTCGTCGCGGAAGTGGTCCGGCGTGGTCGCGAACGAGATCGGGAAAAAATAGCCGTCGCAAGTGCGCACGCAGATGGTCCGGTAGGTGCCGCCCATTTGCCCGGGCGGCGTCGAGAACATGCCGCCATTGCCGCTGAACAGGCGGTCGAAGAAGCCGCCCTGTTGGCCGGCGAGTGCCGCCGAGCGATATTGCGGACCGCAATTATTGTCGCCGAGCGCGATCAACAGCGACTGCCGCTGCGCGGCGCGCTCGGTGGTGCCGCCGCTGAGCTGCTCGAGCTGGTTCTGCATGCGATCGAGCGCATTGCGCTGCTGGTTGATCTGCCGGCTCAAGGCGCCGCATTGCGGCGGCGGATTGCTGAAAATCGAGAAGAAGCCGGAGCTTTCGCAGCCCAGGCGGCGCGATTGCGCGACCAGACGGTCGACCTCGAACTGCTGGCGATTGACCGCATCCTGGGCGCGCTGAATCTGATCGGCGCGAGCGGGATCGCTGTTGCCGCGGTCGAGCGCGGCAAGCTGCGCTTCCAGCCGCTGGCAGTTCGAATTTGGCGATTGCGCGAATGCCGCAGCACACGACACGAGCGTCGTCACCGCCACGGCTGCAAGCTTCGAGCATCCCCTCATGCGCGGCACTCTATCGGGAAAATCATGGCGGTGCGAGCCTCGTCCTCAAGTTGGCCGTGCGGCTTCGGCGCGCAGATTCCACAACACGCCGGCGATGATGATCAACGCGCCGATGAGCACGAAGATGTCGAGTCGCTCGCCGTAGAACGCCCAGCCGACTACCGCGATCAGCGGAATGCGCATGAAATCGAGCGGAACCACGAGCGTGGCGTCGCCGGCGCGGAACGCGTTGCTCAGGCAGTAATGCGACGTCAAGCCGGCAGTGCCGACTCCAATTGCGGGCAAAATATGGCGTGATTCGAGATGGAGAAATACCGCGAGGTCGCTGCCGATGAGCGAGAGCGGGAACTGGATCACCGCCATCCAGAACACGATGCCGAAAGTGGTTTCGCTCATGGTTAGCTTCTTGGTGGCGATCATGGTGATGGCGTAGCCGAAGGCGGCCGCCAGCACGAGAAACACCGCCGGGTTGAAACCGGCCATGCCCGGCCGCAGGATCACCAGTACGCCGATCAGCCCGAACACGACTACGCTGAGCCGGCTCGGCGTCAGCCGCTCGTGGAGCAGCAACACCGCGAGCAGCGTGGTCCAGCCTGGCATGGTGAATTCAAGCGCGAACACCATGGCGAGCGGCAGCATGGTGATGCTTAATGCCCAGGCGAATTGCGAGGCGTAATGCACGGTGTTGCGCAGCAGGTTGAGCTTCATGCGGCGCGGCAGCGCGTGCACGCGCAAGTGCGGCCGCACCGTCAACAGCGCCAGCAGCACCAACAGCGCGACGCCGCTGCGGATGGCGAGAATTTCGAAAATGTTCAATCCACCCTTGGCGAGTTCGCGGATCGACACCGCCATGGCGGAAAACGAGAGCAACGTGCCGACCATCCAGAGGACGACGCGGGCGATCTTTGTGATGGTCACGGACTTGCTTGGCCAGAAGAGGGCGGGACGCAGCGTCTAGTAGGCCGGCCGTCCGCCGTCACTCGGCATCCGGCTGATTTTCCGGCCGCGCCCTGTCGAAGGCCGGCAGTCTCAGGCAGGCGTCGTCGACGGCGACGATCTTGGGAAATTTGTCGAGCGGCACCCTCAACCGCCGTGCATTGGCCACTTGCGGCACTAGGCAAATGTCGGCGAGTGTCACATGCGCGCCGCAGGCGTAAGGCGCCGGCTCGATCATTGCCTCGATCGCATTGAAGCCCTCGATGATCCAATGATGGTACCAGGTGTCGATCTCCGCTTGCTCGTGCTTAAGCTGGCGCTTGAGGTACTGCAGCGGGGCGAGATTGTTGAGCGGATGGATGTCGCAGGCGATCGTCTGGGCGACGGCGCGCACCTTGGCGCGCGCAAGCGCGTCGGCCGGCAAGAGCGGCGGCTCGGGGTGGATCTCGTCGAGATATTCGATGATTGCCAGCGACTGGGTGAGCACCTCGCCGCTAGAAAGCTCAAGCGCGGGCACCCGCATCTGCGGATTGACGGCGCGGAACTCGGGCGCGCGCTGGCGTCCGCCGTCCTTGGTCAAATGGACGGGCACCATCTCATAGATTAGGGCCTTGAGATTGAGCGCGATGCGCACCCGATAGGCAGCGGAGGAACGGAAATAAGTATAGAGCTTCATGATCTTGCCCCGGCGGGAGAACTGACGTCATGGCCAATTTACCCGGCGCCGGAGCGGTTGGCGATATCGTCGTCGTGACGACGGCTGTCGCATTGCCGTGGTATGCTGTCGCGCTCGCGGGCGATATCGATTGGAGACGACCATGCAAGCGCAGCCGCGTCTCATCATTCCGGCGCTCGGCAGCCTTTATCGCGCCTTCGCGCCGATCACCGAGCCGCTTATCCGTGTAGTGGCGGGCGGCTCGCTCGCCATCCACGGCTATCCGATCCTGTTCGGCGACAAAGCTGCGGCCGCCAAGTTCCTCGAAAGTGTCGGCTTCCAGGACGGTTTGTTCTGGTCGTACGTGGTCGGCGCCGTCGAATTCGTCTGCGGCCTCGGTCTCGCGCTTGGCCTGCTCGCCCGCCTGGTCGCCGGACCGATCATCGGCTTTCTCGTCATCGCCATCGTCACATATCATTGGCACTTCGGCTTCGCCTGGGAGAACCGTGGCATCGAATATCCGCTGTTCTGGTCGATCGTCGTTTTCCATTTCCTGGTGCGGGGCAGCGGCCCATGGTCGCTCGATGCATTGATCGGCTGGGAATTGTGACGCCATGACCGACAAGAGCTTTGCCTCCACCGACGATACCGCCGAGAAGAAGCTCTCGCTCGATCAGGTCGGTTCCGGGCTTTACGCCTTGATCGCCGAGGGCGATCCAAACTCCGGCATCATCGTGGGAGACGATGCCGTCATGGTGATCGACGCGCAGCCGACGCCGGCGCTCGCCGCCGAGGTGATCGCGCGCGTTGGCAAGATCACCGACAAGCCGATCAAATACGTGCTGCTCACGCATTACCACGCGACGCGCACGCTCGGTGCCTCGGCTTTCAACGGTGCCGAGATTCTCGCCTCCGACGCGACGCGCGGGCTGATCGCCGAGCGCGGCAAGCAGGACATGGAATGCGAGATCGGCCGTTTCCCGCGCCTGTTCCTCGCCGCTGATACGATCCCCGGCCTCACCTGGCCGACCGTCACGTTTCCCGACGAGGTCTCGCTCTGGCTCGGCCGGCGCGAGGTGCGCGTCATGCATATCGGCCGCGGCCATACCGCCGGCGACGTGATCGCGGTGGTGCCCGACACCGGAGTGGTGTTTGCCGGCGATCTCGTCGAGTCCAAATCGACCTGCTATTGCGGCGACGCGCATATCGGCGATTGGCTGGCGGCGCTCGACAATCTCGCCGAGATGCAACCGGTCGCGCTGGTGCCCGGCCGCGGTGCCGCGCTCACCACGCCGGAGCTCGTGGCGGAAGGTTTGGCGCTCACCAGCGACTATCTCTCGACGCTCTCCGGCTCGGTGAGTGAGAGCGTTGCCAAAGGACGGTCGCTGAAGGAGGCTTTTGACTTCGCGCGGCTTGCCATGGATCCGAAGTTCAAGACGTCCGCACTCTACGAGCACCGCCTGCCGTTCAACGTGGTACGCGCCTATGACGAGGCGCGCGGCATCGAATGGCCGGTGATCTGGACGGTCGAGCGCGACCGCGAAATGTGGGCTGCGCTACAGGGGTAGGTGCGCTCAGCGCGTGCAGACGATGGCGACCACGTCGCAATTGTTGCCGCGGCAGCCGCCCGAGCCGCTTTCGGGGATAGCGCCGGTGATGTCGTCGCGGTCGACCTTGCGGTAGGAGGCGGCCGAGGCGAACTGGTGCGTGCGGCAATAGGCGTTGGCCGCCGCCGCGCCGCATTTGTCGCCAACGGCGAGGCAGCGGTCGATGCCGTAGCCGTCGCCGTCATTGGTGATGATGAACATGCGTCGCTCCGCCTGCGCAGCCGTGATAAGGCAAACACTGGCAATGGCGGTAAATCCGGCCAGAATTGAACGCATGGCAAAGCCCGCATTTTTGGAGGCGCCAGCCCAGGCGCTGGGCGCTAGGATGCGGGCAAAATCGTTAAGGGCCGCTTAACCCTATCGGCGCTGGCGGGACGGGCCTTGACGGTCGCCGCATGAGGCATCATTGTGCGGCCCGATGAACGGCCTTAACCATATCTGTGGCATTTGCCGCGAGATTATTAGCTAGCGCGCAACGCTGGCTGCGGCCG
>Ga0187771_10003419_pt1 | contig 11084 bp, 7 predicted proteins | sample 0116_SJ02_MP15_1_FD_133139 | JGI IMG/M metagenome (GOLD analysis project Ga0187771, IMG submission 133139) | Tropical peat soil microbial communities from peatlands in Department of Meta, Colombia - 0116_SJ02_MP15_10_MG | ecosystem: Environmental > Terrestrial > Soil > Wetlands > Peat | place... | reverse complement strand
GGGCGTCGGTGAGCTGAATTTCCCCGCCGTCTCCGGGCTGCGTTTCCTCCAGGCAGGTGAAAATCTCCGGCGGGAGAACATAGCGGCCGGTGATGGCCAGGTTCGAAGGCGCCCGGTCAGGAGAGGGCTTTTCCACGAGGTCGCACACGCGCAGCAGCCGCGGGTCTGAGTGAGTCGTGGCAGCAGGCTGAGCGGCGACGATGCCGTAAAGCTCCGTCTTTTCCCGGGGCACTTCCTCCACGGCAATGACACCTATCCCAGTGCTTTCGTAAACCTCCTTCAACTGCAGGGTCGCCGGGCGGTCGCCGGTGATGATTACGTCTCCCAGCAGGACCGCGAAGGGCTCGTCTCCCACCAGATCGCGAGCCACCAAAACGGCGTGGCCCAGCCCCAGCGGCTCCCTCTGGCGTGTATAGCTGACTTGCACCATGTTGCTGATTTGCCGCACCAACTCCGCCTGCCTGTGCTTGCCGTGCGTTTCCAGGAACCGTTCCAGCTCCGGTGCGGAATCGAAGTGATCCTCGATGGCGTTCTTTCCCCGGCCGGTGACGATAATCACATGCTCGATGCCGGAGGCCACGCATTCCTCGACCACGTATTGAATCAACGGCTTGTCCACGAGCGGGAGCATTTCCTTGGGTTGCGCTTTGGTGGCCGGAAGAAAGCGAGTTCCCAGGCCCGCGGCGGGCAGAACGGCCTTGCGCACGCGGCGCCTGTTCTGTTTGCTTGCTGCCTTGGTTTGTGCATCTTGGGGCATGAGCTGGCCTCTCGTCCGGCGGCATCGCCAATAGGGTTCGTGGATGGTCCTCCCGGACGCCAAAAATCCCGCCGACCTCGGCGGCGGATGCGTCCGGCCTGTGTGCTACCATAACCAAGAGGGTCCCCACGGTCAATCCGCGCCGCGGGACACGGCGTTGAGCACGCGCATCCTGGGCATCGAATCATCATGTGATGAAACCGCGGCCGCCGTGGTGTCCGACGGCAGCCAAATCCTTTCCAGCATTGTGGCCTCGCAAGTGGTTACGCACCGCAAGTATGGCGGTGTGGTGCCCGAACTGGCTTCGCGCGAGCACCTGCGGCAAATCGTTCCGGTGGTGCGCCAGGCGCTGGCCCAGGCGCGCCTGACCCTCAGGGAGATAGACGCCTTCGCGGCCACGCGCGGTCCTGGGCTGGTCGGCTCGCTCCTAGTTGGTCTGACCTACGCCAAGACGCTGGCCTTCGCGCTGGAGAAGCCGCTCATCCCCGTGAATCATTTGGAAGGGCACGTTCACGCCGTGTTTCTCGAGGCGCGCCAGAAGGGGTGCGAACCGGCGCTTCCTGCGGTTTGCCTGATCGTTTCCGGCGGGCACACGGTTTTGTATTGGCTGGAGCGGCCCGCACACGCTGCGAGCGCCAGCGCCTGCGGGGAACTGTCCTATCGGTGCCTGGGACAGACGCGCGACGATGCCGCCGGCGAAGCCTACGACAAGGTTGCCAAGCTCCTGGCCCTCGGTTATCCCGGGGGGCCTATCATTGACCAGTTGGCCAAGCAGGCCGGTGACGGACATGTTCTGTCCTTCGGTGACACAAAGATCCGCGGCAACCCTTTCGATTTCAGCTTCAGCGGCATCAAGACGGCGGTCCTGTACTTCGTCCGCGAGCATGCGGAACTGGCCCCCGAAATCCGCGCCCGCCAGGAGGCCCTGGCCCGGGGAATGCGCCAAGCGGAGCAATTGAAGCCGCTGTGCAGCAAGATGACCCTTGACTTGGTCCGCGCCTTTCAGGATGCCGTGGTGCGCGACTTGGTCGAGCGCACGTTCGCGGCCGGGGAAGAAACGGGCGCGGCGAGCATCCTGGTGTCCGGGGGAGTGGCCGCGAACAGCGAATTGCGGCGGCAATTCGAGCACCGCGCGCGCGAGTGCGGGCTGGAAACCTTCTTCCCCAGCCGCGCCCTTTCTACCGACAATGCGGCCATGATTGCCGCGGCGGCCTACCCCAAGTTCCTCGCCGGCATCCGCGCCGGCGACTCGCTCGACGCGGAGGCGTCGCTCCCGCTCGCTTGAGGGTCCGCCGCTCGCCCGGCTGTCACAGGCGAGGCTTTTCCTCGGGCTGCCGCCCTTTTGTAGCCGCCCTCTTCAGAGGGCGGGGGACGGGGGAAGCGGCCGCTAGAACCACAGCCGATGCGGCATGATGTGACTAGCGAAACTTTCCTTCCATGGAGGCGTCCAATTCAGCGACGCGGGCAGCTTGCGCGCCAGTAATGTGATGACAGAATCGGAAGCAAATCGTCCTATATTGTTTGCGGCGGACAACGGATCGAAAAAGGGAAACACAGGATCGTGATTACGCGCCGCGAATTCGTCCGTACTTTCGCGATGGCCTCGGCCGGCGCATTGGTGCGCGCAGTCCCCGCATCAGTCCCCAGAAGTCGGGACTTTGAGCCTGTTCGCCGGCGTATCCTCCAAGCAATCGCGAAGGGAGACGCAACTGGAGTAGCTGTCGCGGTCGCACGTGGCGGGAGCATTATTTGGGAAGAAGGCTTTGGATGGGCGAACCGCGAGAGCGGACTGAAAGCTGCCGCCAACACCCCGTTCAGCCTCGCATCAATCACAAAACCTTTCACGGCGACAACCTTGATGATACTCGCCGCGGTGGGGAAACTCGATTTAGATGGCCCAGCGAACAAGTACCTTCGGAAGAGCAGCATTCAAGGTCCGAACGGTAACCCAAGCGAGGCAACGCTTCGAAGACTCGGCGCGCACGTTGGTGGACTGCCATCCATGTTCGAGTGGTGCTTTCCGAATAAGGCCCAGTACTCGCCGACTGCCGAGCGTCTTTTGCAGGATTATGGAAGGCTGGCATATCCACCGGGCACCTGTTACGAATACGGTAACATCGGTTATGCGGCTTTGGGCGCAGTCGCAGCGAATGTCGCAGGCACGGACTTCGGGTCTTTCATGGCGCGAAGGGTGCTTGAACCACTGGGGCTGCACGACAGTTTTTTCGGCACAAACGCTGAAAGGCTCAAAAGCAGTGCTGCCCGCTATGACGGCTCAGGAAATCCCATTCCGTACTACACGACTGCCACACCACCTTCCGGCGAGCTTTACGCCAGTGCCCACGACCTCGCACTGTTTGCCATGTTCAACCTTAAAAACGACCTGGGGCCGCGACCGCCGATTTTGGATGGCCGATGGGTCGATGAACTCCATAAGCCTGTGTTTGTGGGGCATTCGGGCACGGCAACCACATTCGGATGGTTCTCCGGACAGACAAAGACCGGGACAAGAGTCGTATTCAAGAGCGGTGGACAACCGGGTGTCGCGACCATGCTGTACATGGTTCCATCAGAGAATCTCGCATGCCTAGCCTTGACGAATCGTTCTAACGGAGGCGAGGTGGCGTTTGGCGTCTGCGACCAGATCATGGCGACGATTCTTCCGCAATGGAGCCGACCAAGTGAGAGTCCAGGACCGCCGTCTTCTCCTTTGAGCACCGCCTCACCGTTTTTGGGAGAATGGGAGGGCATGCTCAGAAACGGCGGCGCAAACATGCGAGTGAAACTGGAAGTCAAGTCCGGTAATTCAGCGACATTGGCGCTCGGCCACGAGCCAGCACAGAGGCTTAGTGACCTTGGGGCGGAAGGGACTGCCCTTACGGGGAAAGCGGTTGCAGTGATCGAGTCGCCCGATACCATTCGAAGCGAGGCGACGGATTTGTCATTGAAACTCATGCCTCAAAACGGCATGCTCATCGGTAGAATTCTGGCGAAGTCGAAAAATGGCGGAACAACACTTCCGTACGTCCTAACGTTAAGCAGGTTAGCAACTAAGCGGAGTTTATCTGGCTCTTAACTCGCTCGATCATCCCTTTTGGGTTGCAGTGCTTTCCAGAGGATGGGGCACGCCGGGCCCGACTGGCAGTGCGGGTGCAAGGCCAAGTGGCTCAACTCGCTGTCAATTGGGAAGGCTGATCTGGGTTGCCGACGACTGGGGAAATGACGGGAACCCACAGAACGTAGTGACCCTCAAAATGAGTCACTACCTCATGGAAATCGTGCTTGACGTTCGCTTTGTATTCGCCTAGACTGTGGGCGCAGTCGAGGGCCGCACGGAGGGCAGGCGAATGCCGCTGACAAAACGCCAAAAGGAAGTGCTGGATTATCTGGTGGGGTTCGAGAACCGCAACGGGTACGCGCCGAGTTTCGAGGAAATCGGCAAGGGAGTAAAGCTCACCTCACTGGCCACGGTACACAAGCACATCAGCACGTTGGAAAAGAAAGGATTCATCCGGAGGGGGTACAACCAGAGCCGCTCGATCGAGATCGTGCAATTGCCCCGGCCGGTGAAGGAGCAGGTGCTGGAGCGACGGGTGCACGAGCTGCCGCTAGTGGGGAGAATCGCCGCAGGGCGGCCGCTGGAAGCGGTGGAGGAGCGGGAGACGATTTCCCTGGGCGATTTGGCGCGAGGCGGAAATTCCTTCGTGTTGCAGGTGAAGGGCAACTCCATGATCGAGGACCACATCCTCGACGGCGATTATGTGGTCTGCGAGCAGACCCAGGTGGCCAACAACGGGGACACCATCGTGGCCCTGGTGTCCGGGGAAGAAACCACGCTGAAGCGCTTCTACCGGGAGAGCGGAGGAAAGGTTCGCTTGCAGCCGGCCAATTCACAGATGAATCCGATCGTCGTGCCCGCAGCGGAGCTGAAGGTGCAGGGGCGGGTGATCGGCGTGCTGCGCAAGTACTGACTGAATCTTTGTTGGGGTTGCGCGAACTATTTCGGGCGCTCGAAAGTGACTTCGATCGTTGTGTCCACCTCGACCCGCTCACCATTGAGCAAGAATGACCGATAGCGCCACTGGCGCACAGCATCCATCGCCGCCTGGACAAGCTCTGACGGGCCCGAACGGTATTCCACCGAGAGGACTGATCCATCTGTGCCGATAATAGCGTGCAGTTGCACGGTACCCTCAGTTTGCACGTCGGGCGGATACACAGGTTCCACTCTCTTGTTCAACATTTGAGCTTGAACCTTTCCTCCCACGCGAATCGGCGCCAGGGGATGCCACGGCGCCGGCAGTGGCCCTGGGTTAGAATCCTTGGACATCTTTGCGATTTCCTCTTGAACGCGATCCATCATCGCCTTCATCTGCTTCTGCAGGATGGGCTGCATCGCCTGCATTGCTTCACCCATCGTCGCCGGCATGTTTTTGAGTATCTTCTGCCCGGTAGGCGTCGAGTAGAACGCGACCATGGCCTCCACGTCTCCCTTGGTCCAATACTTCTGGTAGGCCGGGATCATCGCCTCGAGCATTTCATCGATCGGAAGATCTTTGAGCATGTCATCCGTCATCTTGGTCATCCTGGCCTCGACCTCAGGAGGAACCTTCGGCACCTGTTTCAAGATCATGTCGTGAGTCATCAGGCGTGCTTGCTGTGCCATCACATCCATCATTTGCTTTGCTATTTCGCGGGCGTGGGTAACCTCAAGGTACTTCGCGATGTCTTCCTTGGTGGCCGGTTGGTCAGCCGCGGGTTGTTGGGCCTGGGCGACTATCGTGCAGGCCAAACACAAGGTGATTGCTGCGATTGAGCGTTTCATGGCTCCTCCCTAAAACTCTTGCGCAAATATACTCCCGCGTGGATTGTGCAGGGTCAACGCGTTGCGCAGGCCGATAAGGCGGGGCCGGCTTAGAGAGCGAGGGCGTCAGAGAAGGAGACGCGGGGCTTGCCGGGTTCGTGGCGCTCGATGCGGCCAATGCGGTGGAACTTGGCGCGGCGACGCTTCAGTTCGTTTTCCACGTTTTTGAGGCAAGAGGCGGACACGATGACGATCATGCCCACGCCCATATTGAAAGACTGGAGCAAATCATCGCGGTCCATGTTCCCGAGCTTGGCGAGATAGCGGAAGATGGCCGGGACGGGCCAGGCAGAGAGGTCAATGGAAGCCTGTGTGCCGGAAGGAAGCACGCGGGGAAGGTTGCCGGGGATGCCGCCGCCGGTAATATGGGCCAGTGCGGCGACCCAACCCTGGCGAAGGAGGTTCTTGAGCGCCGGGGCGTAGCAAAGATGCGGCTTGAGCAGTTCCGCGCCAATCTTGTTTCCCACCTCGGGAACATAGGTTTCCGGCTTGAGGCGGGCGACCTCGAAGACGAGCTTACGAGCCAAGGAGTAGCCGTTGGTATGCAGGCCCGCGGAAGGCAGGGCCAGCAAGACGTCGCCGGGCTTCACCTGCTTCCCGGTGAGAAGCTTCTTCCTCTCGACGACGCCGACGATGAAGCCAGCCAGGTCGTACTCGCCGGGGGCGTAGAAGCCGGGCATTTCGGCGGTCTCTCCGCCGATGAGGGCGCAGGCGGCCTTGCGGCAGGCCAGGCTCATGCCTTCAACAAGCTGCTCGACGACCAGGGGATCGAGCTTGGCCATGGCCAGGTAGTCGAGGAAGAAAAGCGGCGCGGCGCCCTGCACGAGGATGTCGTTGACGCAGTGATTGACCAGGTCGGCGCCGACGGTGGAGTGCACGCCCATGGCCATGGCCACTTTGAGTTTTGTGCCCACCCCGTCGGCGCTGGAGACGAGCACGGGGTCCTTCCAGCCTTTGCGGTCCAGGGCGAAAAGCCCGCCGAAGCCGCCGATGCCTCCGAGGACAGCGGAGGAAAAGGTGCGGGCAGCCAAGTGGCGGATTCTGCGCTTGGCTTCGTCCGCGGCAGCGATATTGACTCCAGCGTCTGCGTATTTCATTGAGCGGCCTTTGAAGACCTCACCCCGGAAACGCTGAGCCACAACGCCCCAGAAGGGGCTATTCTCACTTCGGGGCCCAGAAGAACAAATCAAAACGGCTGGGTGCGCGGGGAATCCGCACGGGGCTCAAAACGTCGAGAAAAGCCTGTGCCAGCGCACGAGACGCGGATGGATGAGCGCGCTGGCATAGGCAGAAAGACGGCCGCTAATCTGGCCAGGCTCCCAATCCTGGCGAGGCGCCCGGATGGACATATAGATAATCACCGGGGTGCCCACGATCAAAGGCCTGGGCACAAAGCCCCAATAGCGGCTATCGTAAGAATCCTCGCGGTTATCCCCCATGACGAAGTAGCAGCCCAGGGGCACGGTGACCGGACCAAAACGCTCGGCGTAGGGCATGGGTGCGCCGAGGTAAGGCTCGTCCAGCTTCTTGCCGTTGACCCACACGGCGCCGGACTTAATCTCGAGCGTATCGCCGGGCACGCCAATGACGCGCTTCACGTAGTCGGTGGAATCCGGGGCAAAGGGCGGCCGGAAGATGACCACTTGCTGGCGGCGAGGATTGCGCCACAGGGTCAGGTGCCAATTGGTGAAGGGGACGCCGGCGTCGTAGCCAAGGCGGCTCATGAGGATATGGTCGCCGATGAGCAGGGTGCGCTCCATGGAACCAGAAGGAATCACGCGGGCCTGGACCAACGTGCCGTTGATGAACAGGAAAACGAGAATGACCCAGAACCAGGCCAGAAGCTCGCGCTTCACACGTTCCTTGGCGGATGGCTTCTTGCCGCGCCCGGCGCCGTGCTCAGGCTTCACGGTGCACCTCGACCGGAGAAGCGTCGCCGGCGCGCCGCTGGCTGTTTTCCTTGTGATTGACTTCCAGTTGCACCAAGTCCGTTGGATACACACCGGTGTAACAGGAAGTGCAGAAGATGCCGTGGTCGTCGCCCACGGCCTTGCGCAGGCTATCGAGCGAGAGATAGCCGAGGGAATCGGCCTCCAAATACTTGCAGATTTCCGCGGGGGTGTGGGAGGAGGCAATCAGTTCCTCGCGGGTGGGGGTATCCACGCCGTAGTAACAAGGGGAAATAGTCGGGGGACAGGAAATGCGCATGTGCACTTCGCGAGCGCCCGCCTGACGCACCATGCGCACGATCTTGCGACTGGTGGTGCCGCGGACGATGGAATCGTCCACCAGGACAACGCGTTGGCCGACGAGCAGCTCGCGCACGGGATTGAGTTTCAATTTGACGCCGAAGTCGCGGATGGCTTGGGAAGGCTCGATAAAGGTGCGGCCAATGTAGTGGTTACGGATGAGTCCCATGCGGAAAGGCACGCCGGACTGCATGGAGAAGCCGATAGCCGCGGGCACGCCCGAGTCCGGCACCGGAACGACGATGTCCGCGGCGACGGGATGCTCGCGCGCTAGGAGCTGCCCGAGGGCCTCGCGGCTGCGGTTCACCGATCGGCCGAAGACCAAACTATCGGGGCGAGAGAAATAGACTTGCTCGAAGATGCAGTGCTGATAGGGCTTGGAGGGAGCAAAGTGGAAAGTCTCCAGGCCGGAGCGGGTGACGCGCAGCATCTCGCCGGGCTCGATCTCGCGCACGTACGTGCCGCCGAGCAAGTCGAAGGCGCAAGTTTCCGAAGCCACCAGCCAGGCGCCTCCGAGTTGGCCGAGAACGAGCGGGCGAAAACCGCGAGGATCGCGAATGGCAAAGAGTTCCTCTGGGGTGAGAGCCAGGAGGGAATAGGCGCCCTCCACCTGGTTCAGGGCGTCGCCCAGCGCGCTCGAGAGATTGCGCGCGGCGGAGCGGGCAGCCAGATGCACGATCACTTCCGTGTCGCTGGTGGTTTGAAAGATGGAGCCGCGGTGTTCGAGGCGCCGGCGCCATTCCGCGGCGTTGGTGAGGTTGCCATTGTGAGCGAGCGCGAGCTTGCCCTTGTTGCAGTCAATGGTAATGGGCTGCGCGTTGGTCAGGGAGGTATCGCCGGCGGTGGAATAGCGGGTGTGGCCGATGGCGGCGCTGCCGGTGAGTTTGGAGAGAACGCCGGGGCGGAAGATTTCTTCCACTTCGCCCATGGCCTTGTGCTCATGCAGGGCCAAGCCGTCGCTGGAGACGATTCCGGCCGATTCCTGGCCGCGATGCTGCAAGGCATAGAGACCGAGGTAGGCAAGCTTGGAGGCTTCGGCGTGGCCAAAAACACCGAAGACGCCGCACTCGTCGTGGAAGTGATCGTCGGTCACGCCTGTGGTCCCCTGGCGAATAACCTCATCCTCCGGCGCAGTGGCGGTCGCGGCTGACAAACGCATTGCCGCGTTCAGCGCCCCTGCAAAACCCGTTCCAGCGATCCGGCCCAGCAATCGTTGAGGGCAGCGACACGTTCACGGATTATCGCGCGTCCCTTATGCTCGATGCGGAATAAGCCGTCGGAGGTAACCCTGCCGATCGCTTGCGCCCCAACTCCGTATTCTCTCGCAATCTCGAGCAGGCGGGCAAGAGAAGCGTTCGGCGCAGACACTACCGCGCGAGCGCCGCGCTCGCCGAAAAGCACCGTCTCCGCAGGAGCTCCTTCGTCCAGCGCGATCTGCGCCGATAGTTCCGCGAAAGCGAAGCAGCACTCGGCGAGCGCAACCGCGAGGCCGCCGTCGCTCACGTCGTGCGCGGAGGCCACCACGCCCTGAGCGGCCAGGGCCACCAAGCAATCCTGCAAGCGCTTCTCGGCGGACAGATCAATCGCCGGCGGCGCGCCGGCAATCACGCGTCCGATGGTCTTCGCATATTCGCTGGACGAGAATTCTCGAGCAAGGAGGGATTCCTCGCTCCGCTGGGAATGACTTGGGAGAGAGCGTGCGCCGTCGAGTAGCACAATCACGTCGCCGTCGTTGCGAAAAGCCATCTTGAGCGCGCGGTTGGCGTCCTCGATGATGCCGAGCATGCCGATCACCGGAGTGGGATAAATAGACTTGCCCAGGGTCTCGTTGTAGAAGCTGACGTTGCCGCCGGTAACCGGCGTGCCCAACGCGGCGCAGGCTTCGGCCATGCCGTCAATCGCTTCGCTGAACTGCCACATCACTTCAGGCTTCTCCGGGCTGCCAAAATTGAGGCAATTGGTAACGGCCACGGGCCGCGCGCCCGCGCAGGCGACATTGCGCGCCGATTCGGCCACGGCGTGCATCGCGCCCAAGCGCGGATTGAGCCAGCTCCAGCGGCCGTTCCCGTCGGTAGCCAGGGCCAGCGCACGCTTGGTGCCCTTCATGCGTACCACTGCGGCGTCGCCCGCGCCCGGCACCACCAGCGTATTGGTGCGCACCATGTGGTCGTACTGTTCGATGATCCAGCGCTTGGAAGCGACTCCCGGCGAGGCCAGCAGCTTGCGGAAATTCGCAGTCAGGTCCGCGCCATCGGGCTCAAAGCGGTAAAGCGGCGCGTCCTTGGCCGGAGGCTCGGCGGGCGCAGCGATTGGCCGACGATAGACCGGGCCTTCCTCCGCCAGGGGATGCGCGGGAATTTCCGCCGCCACCTTGCCGTGATCGAGGACACGCAGGATTCCGTCCGCGGTAACCCGGCCGACGACGACGGCGTCCAGGCCCCACTTGGCGAACACCTCGCGCACCTCGCGTTCGCGGCCCTTTTCAGCCACCAGCAACATGCGCTCCTGCGACTCGCTGAGCATGATTTCGTAGGGCGACATTCCCGTTTCGCGCTGGGGCACAAGGGCCAGGTCAATCTCGATGCCGGTCGAGCCGCGCGAGGCCATCTCGCAGGTCGAGCAGGTGAGGCCCGCCGCGCCCATGTCCTGAATGGCCACCACCGCGCCGGTGTGCATGGCTTCGAGGCACGCTTCCAGAAGCAGCTTTTCCAGGAACGGGTCGCCTACCTGCACGTTGGGCCGCTTCTGCTGCGATTCCTCGGTGAACTCGGCCGAGGCCAGGAGCGAGGCGCCGTGGATGCCGTCCTTGCCGGTCTTGGCCCCCACGTAGATCACCGGATTGCCCACGCCGCGCGCGCGGGCGAAGAAAAGTTCTTCGCGCTTGGCCACGCCGAGCGCCAGGGCGTTCACCAGCGGGTTCGCGGAATAGCACGGCTCGAAAGCTACTTCGCCGCCCACCGTGGGCACGCCGAAGCAATTGCCGTAATTGGCGATGCCGCACACCACGCCGTCGAGAATGCGGCGATTGCGGGCGGCTTCTTCTGCGCTCACCACCGGCTCCGGAACGACCGGACCGAAGCGCAGGGAATCCAGCACGGCAATGGGCCGCGCGCCCATGGTGAAGATGTCGCGCAGGATGCCGCCGACGCCCGTGGTGGCTCCCTGGAACGGCTCGACGAAGCTGGGATGGTTGTGCGATTCGATCTTGAACGCG
>Ga0187771_10003418_pt1 | contig 11084 bp, 13 predicted proteins | sample 0116_SJ02_MP15_1_FD_133139 | JGI IMG/M metagenome (GOLD analysis project Ga0187771, IMG submission 133139) | Tropical peat soil microbial communities from peatlands in Department of Meta, Colombia - 0116_SJ02_MP15_10_MG | ecosystem: Environmental > Terrestrial > Soil > Wetlands > Peat | place... | reverse complement strand
CGTCATATTCACCGACCCAGAAATAGCGACCGTAGGGCTCACAGAAGCTCAAGCGAAAGAGAACGGATACGACCCGATTGTCGGCAGATTCCCCTTCACGGCCTTGGGACGCGCCGTCCTCGCAGGCGAAACTGAAGGTTTCACCAAGATCGTCGCCGACAAAACCTCCAACCTGATTCTAGGCGTCCACATAGTCGGCGCCGAAGCCTCAGACCTGATCAGCGAAGCCGCGCTAGCAATAGAGATGGGAGCAACCTTGGAGGACATCGGACTCACCATGCATCCGCACCCAACACTGCCGGAAAGCCTTATGGAAGCCGCTGAAGCCGCAGAAGGAAAAGCGATTCACATCCTACAAAAATGACAACCCAAACAAACCTACTGGACCTCGGCCTGAGAGACTACGCCGAAGTATTGGAGCTGCAACACAAACTAGTCGATCTCCGCGCTAGGAACATAATCCAGGACACGCTCATAATCGTAGAACATCCGCACGTCTTCACCGTGGGCAAGGCTGTGCCAGGAGAAACCCCGAAGCAAATAGACGGCGTCCCAGTATTCCGAATCGAGAGAGGAGGCCAATGGACATACCACGGCCTAGGCCAACTCGTAGGATATCCAATCCTGGACCTTAACGCTCGAGGGAAGGATATTCATGGATTCCTGAGAGCCACCGAAGAGACTCTGATCCTAGCCATTGAAGGCTTCGGAATCGTTGGAGGCCGAGGAGAGCAGACGGGTGTCTGGGTGGGTAAGAAGAAGATCGCGTCAATCGGCGCCGCTATTCGAAACTGGATAAGTTTTCACGGTTTCGCCCTCAACGTCAACACCGACCTCACGTACTTTAATAAGATAAGCCCCTGCGGATTCCACGGCTCAACAATGACATCCATGAAGGCTGAACTCGGCCACGAAGTGAACTTCGACGAAGTCAAGGAACATGTGTTAGAAGGATTCCAACGAGCGTTCGATGCAAACTTACGTAGGGCTACACCCGAAACCCTGCACGCGAGTGTCGCATCAACTGTTCCCTGAAATCATGCTACATGACCGAACTTGTAACTCGCTATCGCCTTACAGTTCCCACATGTGGCATACCCAAACCTATCGACAGTGAACTTCGTCCTAGTCCCGCACGTTTGGCAGATCCCCGTGAACCCCTTAATCTTCCCTGAATCCGGGTCCCTAGCTTCAAGCTTCTTCTCAGCTGCCTTCGCCGCGAACATCTTAGCTCTCTTCTGTTCCTCGTTCAGTTTACGCAGGTAGGAGGAAGGAATCTTTCGTGGCATGGCTAACTCACATACACGACTCGGGCCATTCATGAGGTATTCGGTTCCATCGTCCGCCTTAGCTGATGAATCAACCTGAGGACTCGGCATTCAATCAAGTTACCGTGAAAGCCCGCTCTAAGGTGTGATTTAGACGCGTTTCATTATCGGGTTGGTATTTTCGGTGACAGGACGGCTGATTCATTCTTAACTTCGGCACGCTGCAAGTGTGGCAGCCATTTGGCGCCCCAGTTTCCGAGAGCCTCCAATGCGGATCTGAGTTCCAAACCCGCCGGCGTCAGGGAGTATTGAACTAGGAATGGCCGCGTGCTCACGATCTTCCTGTCCACTATACCGTACTCTTCAAGGAATTTCAACGTCGCCGACAGAGTCTTGGAGTTTATACCTGACACACGCAGCAATTCGTTGAACCCCTTCGGCCCCGCAAACAGATGCCTGACAACTAGCAGTCGCGACTCAGTCACTATTGACTTAATGGCCCCGACAACTGGGCATCCATCGTCGGCAGCCTCTTTCATTCTAACTCTGAGCTGCGCGGGCATTTACCATAACCTGATTACGTTATGGTTAGCGGACGTTTATATACTTACTTCTATCCATTAACTTGCTAAAGGCAAGTTGAGCAAGAATATCCACGCCCCAAATTGAAACCAAAACCCAAGCAGAAGATTTCATGAACACTTCACGGGCGAAGTCGCGGAAATTAGCAAGCGCCAACTCGCAATCTCAAGCGGAAGCACTCGCAATCCAAACCGGGAAGACCGTCGCTGAATTTCTTGCGGAGTTTATCTCCATGAGTAGACTCGTTTTCGGGTTAATGGAGGCGAAGGAAAATCAGCGTTTAAATCATGCCTACTCGACATCCGCTGTAAGCGGCCGTGGGCATATTGGACGTTCTAACTGATTCATACGGGCGTGTGGCCCGGAAGCTTCGCATTTCGGTTACGGACCGCTGTAACTTCCGCTGTCAATTCTGTATGCCCACGCATCCGGTCTGGTTACCCCACAGTGAAATTCTCACCTTCGAAGAGATCCACCGCGCTTCATCTCTGTTCGTAGATATGGGTGTAAGGAACATACGCTTGAGTGGCGGTGAACCCTTGATGCGCCGCGATATTGAGCGGCTCGTCAAGCTTCTAGCAGGAATCACCGGCGTACGGCAGCTCAACATGACAACTAACGGGTTCCTACTCGCGGAAAAGGCGACGGTTTTGAAGCGGGCGGGCCTACGAGGAGTCACCGTTAGCTTACACAGCCTGAAACCCGAAAGGTTCACCGAGATAACGGGCGGGGGACCCTTCAACAAAGTTATCGAGGGAATAAAGGCGGCAAAATCCAGCGGATTCAGACCGCTCAAGATAAATGCGGTAATAATCCGTGGATGCAACGATGACGAGATCGCCGATCTAGCGTCACTCGCTATCGAGGGCGACGTGACGGTTAGGTTCATTGAGTACATGCCATTCGACGGCCAACAACATTGGGATATGGACAGGGTAGTGAGCGGGAAGGAAATTGTGGAGAGAATTCGCGAGAGGTATGCGTTGGTTCCAGCACCACGGCCAGCGGGAAGCACCGCCCACCTCTACAAGTTTGAGGATAGTAAGGGTGAGATCGGAGTAATCACATCGATCACACAACCATTTTGCTCCGACTGCGACAGAATCCGGATCTCTGCCGACGGAAAAATAGTGCCATGCCTCTTCGACAAAACAGGTTTTGACCTACGCCCTCTACTTAGAACGGGCGCGTCGGACGAAGTGATTCTCAACTTCATGCGTGACGCGGTGCTCAGAAAAGCTCCGGGTGTGGAGACTTTGCTGAAGAAGTACCAGGAGCTGCAGCATGTACGACCGATGCATACCATCGGCGGCTGAATTTTGGACTGAGAAAATCTGACAGGTTTAAGTATCTAACCAAAAATCACCCGAAACACCCTTAATAGATTCCGAACGTAGCTGCTATCTCCCTTGAACCCACCCAAAACAGGAACGTTCCACAGATATCGATGAACACTTGTGTGGTAAGAATGACGAGTCAACCAGACCTCCAACAGAACCTTGTTCGAATAGGCAAGAAACCAATTATGAATTACGTAACTGCATGCGTCACTCTCTTCAACTCCGGTAACGGAGAGGTGATGGTGAGGGCAAGAGGCCAGGCGATCGAGAAAGCCATCGACACGGTGCAGATGTTGAGGCGCGGTTTCCTGAAAAACGTACTCGTCAAGACCATAACTCTTGGATCAGAAGACGTCACCCGGTACGATGGAACTCGCGGCAATATTTCAACGATCGAAATCCTACTCTCCCACGGAGCAGAAGAAGAAAGCGAATTTGAAGAAGACGAAGGCGTCCAAGCCGAATAGCTCGACAAAAAACAGACGCCGGCAAACCGTTGAATTTCAGAAGAGTAGAAGAGTAATTAGGGTTGGGAAATTGCGGAACCATACTAATCAACCGCGCGTTACCAGTAATCTCGCACACAAGAATTACCGACGAAGGCCTCTTTGACGTAGATAAGCAAAAAATTGTGCTCTAATCGTAAAATGACAGGCGGTGTTAGGTTTGAGTCAACGGCGACGACTAATTGTCGACGCGCATGAGGATATTGCATTCAACTCCGTTGTGCTGGGACGCGATTTCATGCTCTCAGCCCACGAGACTCGCAAACGGGAGCGGTCCCAGTTAACTCCGTGGGGTATTGCAACCGTTGGTTTTCCGGAGATGCAAGAGGCAAACGTCCGTGTCGCGTTCGCCTCCATTTGGGCGGCCGCCTGCCATAACCCAACCGGGATTCAAGTCAAGCCTTGCTATGAAACCCCTGAGGAGGCATACGAGCAAGGCCAGCGGCAACTATCCTACTATAAGAAACTAACGAGCAATCCAGACATCTCCCTCGTACTGACCAAGGGTGCCCTAGAGGATGCCACAGAAGGCGATTATCACCTAAGCTTACTTATTTCAATGGAAGGTGCCGACCCCATCATTTCTCCCAAACATCTGCGTGAATGGGTAGAAGGAGGCGTTCGCGTTATTGGTCTCGCACATGGAAAGACCCGTTACTCGGGAGGCACCGGCCATCCAGGACCCTTAACAGACCAAGGACGCGAACTGCTCTCGGCTATAGAACATGAGCCAGTCATTCTCGACACCTCTCATATGGCGGAAGATAGTTTCTTCCAAGCCCTCAACCTATTCGAAGGCCCCGTGATCGCTACCCATTCAAACTGCCGGGCATTGATACCGACCGACCGTCACCTCAGCGATGAGATGATTCGCGCGATAGTGAAACGTGATGGAGTGATCGGAATTGTGATCTATAACAAGTTCCTCAGTGGGGATTGGGATAAAACCGGCCGAGTTAAGCAACACGTCACCCTCACCCACTTCATCAAACAAGTACAACATATTCGCGACGTAGCCGACAAGACGAGTAATATTGGAGTCGGATCCGACTTGGACGGAGGCTTTGGGAGTGAAAGTACCCCAGCCGAAATCGACACGATAGCAGACCTGCCCAAAATCGCAGACGCGCTCTTGGAAGCAGGGTTCTCGGAGAAGGAAGTAAAGGGCATCATGGGAGATAACTGGTTAAGATTCCTGAAAAACGCTCTCCCAACCTGACCAGAAATTATGTTTTTCACAGCCACGAGACGAGTAGAATGGGAGGAGACCTCAGCGTAGTCTGCGTCGCATATCCGATAGGTAGACGTAAGACTTTTACAACTCACGAAATAAGCCGTCGCGTCCGCGGTGAAACGACGTTGGTAGCGAAAGCTGAGACACAGAAGCACAAAATGGTAGTCACTCCACCCGGCCCGAAAGCCAGAGAATTGCTCGGTAAGGATGCGGATGTCATCTCAGCGTCCGTTGTTCGCTGGTATCCTCTCGTCGCCGAGTCCGGGACGGGTTGTTTCGTGAAAGATGTTGACGGGAATGAATTTATCGACTTCAACTCCGGCCTCGTGGTTTTGGCGGTAGGCCATTCGCACCCGCGCGTTGTCAAAGCCATCAAGGATCAGGCTGAGAAACTAATTCATTACTCATGGACTGATTTCTACTATAAACCAATCATTGACCTCGCGGAACAACTTACAAAGATTACGCCCGGCTCCTTCGCCAAAAAAGCGTTCTTCTGTAACAGCGGCGCCGAAGCTGACGAGGCAGCGATGAAGATGACGCGGTGGCACACCCGTAAACCCCTCTTCCTAGCCTACACGGGCTCGTTTCACGGCAGAAGCTTCGGGGCGCTCGCATTAACGGCCAGTAAACCCGTTCAGAGGAGGCATTTCTTTCCGCTCCTGCCGCAAGTGACACATGTCCCCTACCCGTACTGTTACCGATGCCCCTTCGGACTTACTTATCCGAAATGTAACCTGTGGTGTGTCGACTTCATCGAAGAAGAAGTCCTGAAGAAATACCACCCGCCGGAAGACACGGCGGCAATGTTCATCGAACCGGTCCAAGGCGAGGGCGGCTACGTTGTGCCCCCCGACGACTACTTCCAACACTTGAAGAAGATGCTAGACAAGTATGATATTCTGATGGTGGACGACGAGATCCAATCGGGAATGGGACGAACCGGTAAATGGTTCGCCATCGAACACTGGGGCGTGACGCCCGAAATTGTGACTATTGCAAAAGCCCTAGCCTCTGGCCTGCCGCTCGGAGCTACAGTTGCGAAGGAGGAACTGATGGATTGGGAAGCGGGCTCACACGCTAACACCTTCGGCGGAAACCCAGTAGCCTGCGCAGCAGCCTTACAGGTAATTGGCATCATACGGGAGGAGAAGCTCATGGAGAACGCAACACGCCAAGGAGCTTACCTAACGAAGCGGCTGAAGGAGATGCAGCAGAAATACCCCATAATAGGCGACGTCCGCGGCAAAGGCCTAATGGTAGGCGCGGAATTCGTCAAAGACCCAGAAACCAAAGAACCCGCACCCAAGGAGATTCAGGAGATAATGAACAAGTGCTTCAAACGTGGCTTAGCCATCATAACCTCGGGCATGTCCACTATGCGTTTCGCTCCACCGCTCATCATAACCCGTGAGATTATAGACGAAGGGTTAGAGATATTCGAAGGAGCAGTCAAAGAGGTAGCAGCTCAACTCCGATAGCCGTCCCCGCAGCAGTTAACAACGCGCGGGCTCACTGAGACAGCGCTTTATCGATAATCCATCAGCTAAACCCTACCGCGCTCTGACAACCTGCCGGTTGATGGGAAAGCATATTTCGGCTCAGTAGCTGTCTATCTGGCCGTGATTTGGAATGGAAATAAAGAGAGTGTGCGTGTTAGGCGCAGGCTTGATGGGTCATGGCATAGCTCAAGTGTGCGCCCAAACCGGAAAATTCGAAGTTGACATACGTGATATAGAGCAACGTTTCGTCGATAACGGAATGAAGATGATCAACGACAGCCTGCAACGTTTCGTCAAGAAGGGAACCCTAACCGAACGTGAATCTCAAGATGTCCGCGCCCGAATTCACCCAACCCTAAACCTAAAGGAAGCTGTTCAGAACGCCGACCTAGTGATCGAAGCAGTAACTGAAAATCCTCCCCTCAAGAAATCTGTTCTCGCAGAAGCCGACAACTACGTCTCTTCACATGCAATAATCGCTTCCAACACTTCCTCAATCAGTATCACTGAGATCGGAGCCGCCACAAAAAGGGCGGAGAAAGTCTGCGGAATGCACTTCTTCAACCCACCACAACTGATGCGGCTAATCGAAATAGTTCGCGGCCTCAAAACATCCGATGAAACCGTGCAAGTAATCAAGGACGTTTCAACGAAACTCGGGAAGGAATTCGTCGTCGTCAAGAAGGACACACCGGGTTTCATCGTAAATCGAATCCTAGTCCCCGCCCTCAACGAGGCAGTCTTTCTCGTCGAGGAAGGCGTGGCGGAACCCGAGGACATAGACAAAGCCGTCACGCTGGGCCTAAACTGGCCCATGGGCCCACTGAAGCTCATTGATTATGTAGGCGCGGACACCAACCTCTTCATCACCGACGTCATGGTAAACGAGACCGGCGATCAGAAATTCCGGCCCAGCACGCTACTGAAACAAATGGTCCGCGCAAACCTGACCGGAAGAAAAACAGGAAAAGGCTTCTATGATTGGTCCGAAAAGAAGTAACCTATCACTATAGCTGGAATTAGAATCCTCTACAGCTAGGCGGATCCCAATTACGCTTCACACATACCCCAACAACGTGCATGCGCTATGGAGGAGAGCCGTCGAAGCCGGGGCAAAAATAGACCTACAACTGGACGAAAGCACTCAACCACCATGACGGATCGGAACTCTCGAAGTTAATGCGAAAGCTGCAATCTGCGATCTACGCATGGTCGTTTTCATTGGGCGGAGCCAGCAGGGGGACTCTTCTTGTTCTGGTATCAGCGGTATCGTTCGGTCTCATACCCATCTTCGCTCGACTAGCCTACAGTCAGGGGGTCGGAGTACGTGAACTGCTTTTTGTCAGGTTCCTACTAGCATTCTTAATCATGGGAACGATTCTCGCAGCTAGCCGGCGCCTGATTGTTCCGAACAAAGATGATTTGCTCATCTTGATCGCCCTTGGCGCGTTGGCCTACTTCCTACAATCAACCCTATACTTCACTGCCCTCCTTTACTCACCGGTCGCAATCGTAGCCTTACTTCTATACACATATCCCGTCTTCGTTACTATCGGCGCGTTCGTGCTAGGATGGGAGAAAATCTCACGACGGCTCGCCGGAGCCTTCGTCATTGCAACCTTAGGCTTGATATTTGCCGCCAACCCGTTCGGCAATACCATAGGGTTTGGAGTAATCCTCGCCTTGGGCGCATCGATAACGTACACGATCTACATTCTAGGCGGGTCGAAAGTCTTGAGAAGGATAAAGGGGGATGTTGCGGCGTTTTATGTGCTAGGCGCTGGGTCTATCAGCTTCGGTCTAACAGGAGCGCTGACCGGCTCAATTCATCTGAATTGGACCCCTGAGGGATGGTTCTGGGTGGCCATGCTAACTGTGATCTGCGCCGTTGTAGCGATAAGCACATTCTTCATGGGTCTCTCAAGGATCGGCCCCTCGAGAGCATCCCTCCTTAGCCTCGTCGAACCAGTCACCTCCGTACTTGTTTCACTATGGCTCTTCGGAAACGCGCTAAACGTTTTGCAGTGGTTCGGCGGGCTACTCATACTCGTAGCGACAGCCCTAACGGCGCTATACGGCAACCCAGAACCAAGAGCAGACGCAGGCGGCTTTACGTGAGACCTAGACCATTGTTTTCCAACCGACTCCCTTCTTGATGGTTGTTTACTGGTGGACCATTTGGCTCTCACTACGCAGATCCGTGGCAAGTATTTCTCTGACGTTAATTCTAACTAGTAAGGGAAAAAGCTCTTAGCCAGTACCACAGAATGGCGACGGGGTTAAGTCATGGCCTTATGCTATGTACTGCTGAACGTGGAACTAGGCTCGGAAGACCGGGTGCTGAACGAAATTCGCAAGGTTCCGAATGTGAAAGACTGTCACCGCGTCTACGGAGTCTACGACATGATTGCTAAGGTTGAAGCCGGAACGATGGACAGCCTGAAAGAACTCGTCACATGGAAGATAAGACGCCTTGAAGGCGTCCGATCCACCCTTACAGCCATTGCCATAGAATGAAATTAGCCCTAGCTTGATCACTCTTCTCGCCAATAATTCCGGCAATTTGTGCGTTCGCGCACAAATCCAGCTATACACAGTCTAACGAACATTAGTAGCTCATCTTAGGTCAACGGCATGAGGGGATGACATGCGAGCTTAGGCTCGCATACAATCTTGGTTTTCAGGAGGGGTGAAGAGACGAAAACAAAAAATGCGAATTCAGTAGGACCAATATTAGGGGTAAGGTTGCAGAAAGTTCAGTCCGCGAGTCCCTCGGTATTGAATTTCATAGGTAACACTCCGATTATGAAGCTGCGAGTTGAGGTCGGTGGTCAGGACTATGAAACGTACGCCAAACTAGAATTCATGAACCCGAGTGGCAGCGTGAAAGATAGAATTGCAAAGTACATGATCGAGTCGGCTGAAAAACGTGGCATCTTGAAATCTGATTCTACAATCGTGGAGACAACGAGCGGAAATACGGGAATCGCGCTTGCCATGGTCGCGGCGGCGAAAGGGTATAAGATGGTGGCCTTCATGCCCCAACACATGAACAAGGAAAGAATCCGATTAATGGAGAGTTTCGGTGCCCAAATTTGCCTCACACCGAAAGAAGAGGGCTTTGAAGGAGCGGTCAAGAGGACGGAGGAAATTGCAAAACGAACCCCCAGCGTGTATCTTACAAAGCAATTTAGCAACGACGAGAACGTTCGCGCTCATTTTGAAACTACCGGCCAAGAAATCTTGAAGCAAGTGACTGAACGAATAGATGTTGTTGTGGCAGGGGTCGGAACGGGCGGAACCCTATTCGGCATCGGCAGAGCCATTCGCAAGAACAACCCAAACGTCAAACTTGTCGCGGTCGAACCAGCCGAATCGGCGGTTCTTTCCGGAGAGACGAACCTCAGAGATCACAAGATCACTGGCATAGGAGACGGTTTCGTCCCTGAAATTGTAAAGCTGAAAGAACTCAACTACATAGCAAAAGTGAAAAGCGATGATGCCGTGGAAATGGCGAAGAGACTGTGTCGGACGTACGGGCTCATGGTCGGAGTCTCCTCCGGAGCAAACGTCCTCGGAGTTGTTCAGGCTCTTGAGAAGTTCGGCCGGGAGAAGGTCGCTGTGACAGTTCTCCCCGATAGGGCAGAACGATACTTCAGCACAGACCTCTACGTTATGCACGAGCACCTTACAAGAGCATGTACACCAAGCTGCGACTGCATATTCTCCTAGGGTCAGGATGGCTTTTCCCGAATCAAGTAAGAAACATCGAAAGGATTTCCGCCACTAACGCCGGCTTTTTCTGCCCCTCGATCTCAACCGTATACTCGGTGGTCACGAGAATTCGACCTTCGCCCTTGTCCTCGACTTGTTTGAGCACGGCGTGACTCCGAATTCTCGAACCGACCTTAACCGGGCTCAAGAAGCGGACCTTGTTGTAACCGTAGTTCAACGTCATCTTGCTCCCTACAGGCACCATCACACCCATGCCGCTGGTCGGAAACAGGGTTAAGGAAAGCGTGAGGTTACCGTGGGCTATTGTGGTGCCATACATTCCTTTCTTCGCAAGTTCTGGGTCGACGTGAATCCACTGATGATCGCCAGTGCAATCGGCAAACGCATTGATGTGGTCCTGGTCGATCTGAAACCAGTCAGAGACCATCTCTGTTCCAAGATGTTCTTTCAATTCGTCAAACAGCACTATTCGGGACACAGTATAAGCCCGCCTTATCTCTTGAACCGATTCTTCCCACACTTAAATGCAGAGCGATAATCTCGAGGAAACGCCGCCACGACTTGCTTCAGGACATGGATGTGTAATGAGCCGCGGCGCGCAAAGAACCCTTCCAAACCGGTTGTATGAAAGCACTAGCCGGTGTAATTCCAAACCTTGCCGGAAGAGAATTTCATAGACTATAGACTATGAAGAATACGGCTATCTTTCCAGCCGCAGAACTACTTGCAAACTTCAGAAGGATGGTTGGTAAACGACCATCAAGACTTTTGAGGAATATCAAAAAAGACTTGCCAATATGAAGCCCAACATCTACATTGGCGGCGAAAGAGTAGGGCACGCCGACGAAAGGTTCGAAGGCGGGGCCAGGATTATCAAGGAAACGTACGATCGGGCCCTTGACCCGAAGTATGCGGAT
>Ga0187771_10003417_pt1 | contig 11084 bp, 10 predicted proteins | sample 0116_SJ02_MP15_1_FD_133139 | JGI IMG/M metagenome (GOLD analysis project Ga0187771, IMG submission 133139) | Tropical peat soil microbial communities from peatlands in Department of Meta, Colombia - 0116_SJ02_MP15_10_MG | ecosystem: Environmental > Terrestrial > Soil > Wetlands > Peat | place... | reverse complement strand
TCCGAACATAAGGGCAAATCCGCTGATGCGGCTGCAGGTCCGGACAGAATGCGTCAATCCGTGGCATCCAATCATGCTGGTTTAAAGGCGGGCGCCATGACGAGTGATACCCAGGCGACCGGCAAGACATCGGATTCAGTACGCAAGATCGGCCGCTATGAAATTATCAGGGAGCTTGGCCACGGTGCCATGGGGACGGTTTATCTCGGCAGAGATCCGCTGATCAACCGCGAGGTCGTTATAAAGACACTGCGTCATCAGGATGCAGATGATGAACAGGCGGCAGAAGCCAAAAGCCGTTTTTTCCGGGAGGCTGAAGCCCTCGGCAAGCTTTCTCATCCCAATATCGTCACGGTCTTTGATGTCGGGGAATATGAAGGCGCCACCTATATGGCCATGGAACTCCTTGACGGATCAGACCTCATTCCTTATTGCAAAAGAAATAACCTTCTCCCTGTTCACGATGTCATTCGCATCATTTCATCCGCGGCCATTGCTTTGCACTTTGCCCATGAGAACGGTGTTGTCCACAGGGACATCAAACCGGGAAACATACATATTCTGAAAAAAGGGGATGTCAAGATCCTGGATTTCGGCATCGCCAGGGTAGTGGAAACTTCCAAGACGCATACCGGCATAATCATCGGCAGTCCGAGTTACATGTCACCCGAGCAGGTGGAGGGGCAGAAACTGGACGGTCGGTCGGATATTTTTTCTTTGGGTGCTGTTTTATATGAATTATTGTCCGGTGAAAGGCCATTCAAAGGAGACAGCTTGACATCTCTCCTTCACCAGATAACTGCAGTCCAGCCTGTACCAATCAAAATTTTGTGTCCTTCAGTTCCGGATAGCTGCGTGGCTGTAATTGAAAAGGCTCTGGCCAAAGATAAGGAAAAGCGTTATCAAAGCGGAATGGAAATGGCCAATGACCTCGCAAAATGTCTGAAAGAATTATAAAGCCTGTTTTCAACTTGTCTTCCAAGTCCATGAATCCGGGATCAGGTTTTTGACTGGAGCATGATTGTATAAAACTTCATGCCGATCTTGGTGCCCCGATCGATAAAATCGGGGCCGTATGTTTTTCCGGTGACGGTGCGAAAAGTCTCGCGGATGCGCTCTATCCCTTCCATGCCTTTCAGAAATCTCTTAAGTACAGCATCAAGAGAGGCTTTTCTGTATTCCACCATGTCCCAGATCATGTCTGTAAAGTTGTCCGGTCCCCAGCGGAATTTATCAGCATCATATAGGGAGTCGGAAAGAAACCGGGCCAGTGGATCTTCCAGTATTGCGGCGGGTTGAAAGGCCTCGTGGTTTCTAATGGCACTGGTGATTGCCTCGACTTCACGCTTTGGCAGATCAAATTGGGACAGTAGTATTCCTGCTTCATCGGCGCTGGCATGTGCGTGATTCTTTTCCAACCGCCGGATATCGTGGAGGACACCGGCCACATGGGCCAGGAGAACGATGCGCCGGACTTCTGATTTTGTATGGACGAGGCTGTTTTCTATTAGGGAAATAGCCCCTGCATCGATAGCCACCTTTCGGACATGGATGATTCCGTGGCCGATGCCGTCTTTCCTTTTCCTGACAAGATTCAGGCACTCATTGACAAGGGGAGAAGACCTGAACAGCCGGCGAGACCCCTCCACTTCCCGTTTCTTTTCTTGGTAGAATATTGGGGGGCCTACGGCGCGGGCGATCCTCCGGGCACGTTTTCTTGCTTCTTGCAGTTCCCTGTTCAAAGACGGTTTTCTCCTGATCATGCTTCTGTTTGTGTGAAGCTACAGTTTGTAATTGGTATCATGAAATAAAATAAAGGGTCAATGCAATTCCCATAAGTGAGCTTCTTGTGGTGCTTGTGTTAAAAAATGCGTTATGCTATGAGTACAACTGATTTTCCATAGTCTCATTAAAATACAATCAAGAAGATTTTTTAGTAAGTCGCCGTTTTAAGCGACAGTTGTTTTCGAAAGAGGGAAAGCATTTGGTAAGCAATCTGCCCTTCCTGTGGACGATGACAACAAAAATAATTCTCCGTGTTCGTCCTGATGTTCATCGCCACCTGAGGGATTGGAAAAAGCGTGCAGAGGAAATCCCTGATCCGGAGCTCCGTAAACAGGCGCTTATGAGTATCGAGACAAAGGCTTTTCACTGTGAGGGTGGGTCTATTTATGCCTTGTTGGCGGGGGATCACTACCATGAGGCGATCCGGTTCATCGTTGCTTATCAAACCATCAGCGATTATCTTGATAATTTATGTGATCGCAGTACATCACTTGATCCGGATGATTTTCGCACCCTCCATGAATCGATGCCCCATGCCTTGACTCCAAATGTATCAAGTGCCCGGTATTATCGGCTACGAAATGAACAGAATGACGGCGGTTACCTGACGTCACTCGTTAAAACCTGCCAAGATGTCCTTGAAAAAATACCAACATATTATTTAATTGCGCCGGCTATCCATGAGCTTGCCGGCTATTATTGTGAACTGCAAGTCAACAAACATGTCAGGATCAAAGAACGTGTGCCCCGTCTGAGGACATGGTTTAATAAATACAAGGATCGTCTGCCTGAGATGAGCTGGTATGAATTTGCGGCTTGTGCCGGCTCCACCCTGGGCATTTTCTGTCTTGTCGCCCATGCGTTTCGTAAAGATTGCTCGGAAAACCTGGTAGGAAATATTAAAGACGCATATTTCCCGTGGGTGCAGGGATTACACATACTCCTTGATTATCTGATCGATCAGGAAGAGGACCGAACCGGTGGAGATTTGAATTTTTGTTCATACTACCCGAACAGCAGCGAAATGACAGATCGGTTAATGCATTTTTATAAGCAGGCTGACCTGAGCATTTCACGCCTGCCTAACGCGCGATTCCATCACATGATTAACCGCGGTCTGCTTGGTATGTATCTGGCTGATCGTAAGGTCGATAGGCAGAAGGATGTGAGAATGGTTGCAAAAAAATTGATTCGATACGGTGGTCTGGTGACCATGTTTTTCTTTCTTCACTGTTGGGTATATAGACGAATAAAAACGTAATAGTTTGACGGAGGCAAGGTTGACTTCAAATAAAGTTGTATTCATAGTTAATCCTAAATCAGGCAACAGCGCGACTGGCAGGGAATGGCCTCGTATTCAGGCCATGGCGCGTGATCGTCTGGGCTCGTTCGTGTCATACATAACAGCAAAACCGGGAGATGCCACGAGGATTACCAGAGAAAAGCTTACTGAGGGAGCTGAACTTATTGTCTGTATCGGGGGTGACGGCACCTTGAACGAAGTAATAAACGGATTTACGGATGAGGACGGGTCGATCCGCACGGATAGAGTATTGGCGTTTATCCCTAATGGAACGGGGTGTGATTTTGTAAAAACTGCACCAATTCCAGCGAATATTGAGCAATGTCTTGACGCAATTAAAGAAAGACATGTAAGCGTTATTGATCTGGGGCGGCTTCAATATTGTGATCATCAGGGCCATTCAAAAACACGTTATTTCCACAATATTACGAGCTTTGGCGTTGGTGGAGAAGTTGTTGATCGCGTAAACAGAAGCAATAAGGTATTTGGCCCTTTTATTTCTTTTTTCTGGTCATCTGTAGTCTCACTTTTCCTTTACGGGAAAAAAACCATTCGGTTGAAGGTTGATGATCTATTTAATGATGAGGTTATCATCTGGAACATAGCTGTTGCGAATGGTCAATATCACGGGGGCGGTATGCAAATCGCTCCAGATGCTTCTATCAATGATGGTCTGTTTCATATTACGATAGTTGGCGATTTAAGTCTGGCGGAGGTCTTCTGGCACTTCCCAAAATTGTATGTTGGCAGGGTAAAAGATATCAAAAAGGTATCATTTATGACCGGAAGGAAGGTGGAAGCGTCTTCGGAACAGCAAGTTCTGCTTGATGTCGATGGTGAGCAGCCGGGCCATTTACCGGTTGTGATAGAAATTGTACCTGCCGCTTTGCGCTTGATCACAAAGAAGTCTTAGTTTAGGTATCTTTTAATGATATTATGGGTGTGATTGATGAAAAATTACTCAACAGATGGGGTTTAATTCTCCATTCTTTTAACAGTATATACTCTGTCCGGATTGGCAGACGGCAATTTAACCCCCCGTAATTGTGGATAGTTAATTTAATGTCATCGAATCGATATCTATATGGTATATAGATTGCACTAACTTAAAAACTTAATTAAAAAAATGCTTATAAATATAACGAGGAGGTTGCTTTGAATGAAACGTCTGATAGTGTTAATAGCATGTTTTGTTTTTATTTTCAGTGCTTGCGCCTTCGCTGCTGACGAAACTTCTACAGCCACCACCAAGGTTGAGCCGTCTAAAGCGGTTGTCCAAAAACCTCCGAAAGAGACAAGGGTAAGTATTACTGGAGTAGTTAAAGAGATCTCAGATACGATGATCACTGTTGAGCGGACAGTAAAGGAAAGTACGGAAACCATGCAATTTGTTTTGGATAAACCCGTTGAAAAAATAAATGCCGGCGATAAAGTGAGGGTAATATATATTAAGAAAGATGATAAGCATATTGCCATCAGGGTGACCCCAGTTGTTCCAAAAAAGATAATAAAAAAGACATCTCCCTTAAAAGAAATAAAGCCGCCGCCTGCAGAAACTCCGCCTCCTGCAAGATAAAATCTGAAATAATATAGTTCTTAAACGAAAGGCATAGAGTAAATATCTCTGTGCCTTTTCCATTTAATGGAATAATTGAGTTTTTCAATTATTTCTGCTATGAAAATTAAAAAATAATATCTTTTGCAAGGTGCTTATTTTGTCAACATGGCGAGATATAATTAGAAAAGTAACGTATAAAGTTTCTAACATGACCGTGCGGGCGCGCCTGATGGTTTTGATAGTTCTGGGTCTTGCTGTGACTGTAGCGATCTGGGGCTGGATCCAACTAAGAGTTCTTAATGTAATTCTTATTGAACAGCAGGTTAAAAGGATGCAGGAGCTGGCGGAAACCGTCATCACGTATTACCAGCATTTTCCCAGCGGCAAAGGATTATCGGCTCTGGATGATGCCCTGGAAGACCATGTAAAATCCGATGACAGATTGGCACGCATTGATCTTTTTTCCGTTGTGAACGGCGAAGTTGAATATATTGCGGGTGCGGGGCGTGTCCCCTATGAATGGCATGAGAATGTAATAAGCTCAGCTATTGAGAAGTTAAAAACACAGCGCATTGAAATAAATACAGATGCCGGCCCGGCCCTGGGGCTGTTATATCCCTTCTTATCGGAAAAGGACACGCAGGTTTTTGTCGGCGTGGTCGTTTTTTCTCAAACGCGATTGGAAATTTTATCCCGAGCGAAACGCCTCCTGCTGTTCAGTACCGCAGGTCTCTTGTTTGCCATCCTGTTTGTTCTGGCGTTAAGTTACAGGTGGCTTATCGGACGGCCATTGGGAGTTATTATCGATACGATTGATGAATTCCAGGCAGGGAAGTATATTAAAAGGATTCCCATAACCAAGCGGGATGAATGGGGTCAGCTTGCGGATCACTTTAATTTAATGGCTGAAGAAATTGAAAGGGTCCTGGCCCAGAATCAGGAACTCCAGAGAAAACTGGAGGAGCGTGTCCAGGAAGCCACGCACAAGGTGGTTCAACTGCAGCAGCAGGTGAACCAGCTCCAGCAGCTCACGGCTTTAGGATACCTGACAGCCACACTGGCGCATGATCTGGGAACGCCCCTGCACTCAATCGGTGGTTTGGCCAAACTCCTGCTGGAACATGATGCGTGGGCCCCGGATGTTAGCAGAAAACTGGAGCTCATCGTCCAGCAGACACAGAGGCTCAATACGGTCATTCAGAACGTACGCCATGCAACGCGCCTTCCTGAACCCCGCTTTGAAGCCATAACGGTACCCGAACTTTTAAACGAAACCCTTCCACTCGTCGAACCGCTGATGCAAAAGTCAGGCATACAACTCATCGTGAACGTGGAGGAGAATATGCCCATTCTTCATGTAGACCGATATCGCGTTCAGACTGCCCTGTTTAATCTTATTCAGAATGCCCTGGAGGCCATGTCCGGGAGAGGCAGAATCAGCGTTTCCGCTTCCGCTCTGTCACAAAATCATACTGTTGCGATAACTGTTGAGGACAATGGTCCTGGCATCCGCCCGGAATTATTGGAGCGTGTATGTGAACCTTTCTTCAGCACACATACGGATGAAGGGCTGCGCGGTTTGGGGCTGTCTATCGTGCAGGATATCGTAAAGACCCATGGCGGGCAGATCGAGATAAAAAGCCGTCCTGACGAGGGCACTAAAATTATTCTTTATTTTCCAGTTATAGAGACAGTAACGCCTCTTGATGCGGGTCAAGACACCCCATTTCTGAGCAAACCGTAACGCTGGATTTTTGTCCGCAGCGTCTTCCGGTCAATACCTAATAGTTGGGCTGCCTGGCTCTGGTTCCACGAAGTGGTTTGCAGTGCCTGGATGATCTGTTTCCGTTCCGCTTCTTCAAGAGGCGGCAAAGGCGGAAGCGCCTCATCGCGCTTCAAACGAAATCTCTCCGGCAGGTGCTCCGGCAGGATGACCATGAAAGGTGACAACAGCAGCGTTTGCTCCAGAACATTCTGAAGTTCACGGACATTTCCCGGCCAGTCATACGCCATAAAAAGCTCCATTGCTTCGTCGGAAATGCGCACAGATGGGTACCCGAGCTTTTTCAGAAGTGATTCAACCAACTGAGGCATATCTTCCTTGTGTTCCTTTAACGGGGGCATGTGCAGGCGGACAACGAAGCGGTAGAGGAGGTCGGAACGGAAGGTGCCCTTTTTTACTTCGTCGTCTATATTCCTGTTTGTCGCCGCGACGACCCGGACACTGAAGTGCCGGACCTCGTGGCCGCCTAGCCGCCGCACCTCCCCGCTTTGCATAAAGCGTAGAAGCTTTCCCTGGAGGGATGGCGACATTTCTGTAATTTCATCAAGGAAGATGGTTCCATTATGAGCGGAAGCGAGCAGTCCTTCATGTTTATGATCTGCGCCGGTATAGGCACCTTTTTCGTAGCCGAATAACTCCGAATCGAGGAGGGTGTCGGGAATGGCCCCGCAATGAACAACGATAAACGGCTTCTCCCGTCTTGAACTCAATTGATGGAGGGCCCTCGTCGCCAATTCCTTTCCCGTACCGCTTTCCCCTTCAATCAGAACGCTTGCATCTGCGTCCGCGATGCGAACTATCTGTTTATAAAATTCCACCATGGTAGCAGAAGAGCCGATGAATTGCGGCTCCCCCGATATCTTCGGCTGGCCGTGCATACGGCGCTGCCTCAGTTCCCGCACTTCAAGGACTTTTTGCACCATGGCACGGATGGCTTCAGGAGAGAAAGGTTTACTGATGTAATCCCACGCACCCAGCCGCAAGGCTTCCATGGTAGTTTCCAGCGACCCATACGCGGTCATCAGGATAACGGGCAATTCCGGCCATTTCTCCCTTACATGGCGGAGAAACTGAAGCCCATCAATTTCCGGCATCCTTATATCTGACATCAGGAGGTCGTATTGAGACAACTCCCTTTGAAGGGCCTCTTTCCCGGACGTATATGTGTCCACTTTATAACCCTCGCGGGAAAGTGCTTCCTGCAGGAACTCACAGGCTACAGCATCATCATCGATCACAAGAATCTGTATGCGTTTCATATTTCTTTACACGCCCCTCTGCGCCATATAATTTGCCAGGTCCGCGACGCGGCAGGAATATCCCCATTCGTTGTCATACCAGGCGACCACCTTGGCCATATTGGCCTGAAGTACCTGTGTGAACTCCAGATCTATAATAGAGGAATGGGTGTTTCCTTTGAAATCCATGGATACTAAACGGGAACCTTCACATGCCATGATGCCCTTTAGTTGTTTTTTACTTGCCTTTTGCAGGGCTTCCTTGAGCTCTTCTGTTGTTGTTTTACTTCTGAGTTCGGCAACGAAGTCGACAATCGATACTGTGGGCGTCGGCACACGAAGCGAGTAGCCGTCGAAGCGACCGGCAAGGTCGGGAATTACCAGTGAAAGCGCCCTTGCCGCACCGGTGCTGGTCGGTATGATATTCTGTCCTGCTGCACGGGCCCGCCGTAAGTCTCTGTGGGGAAGATCGAGGATGCGCTGGTCATTTGTGTAAGAGTGGACTGTTGTCATCATACCTTTCTTGATGCCGAAGGATTTGTGAACGACTAGCGCGGGTGGCGCAAGGCAATTTGTTGTGCAGGAGGCATTGGATACAATATGATGTTTCTGAGGCTTGTACTCTTTATGGTTGACCCCCATAACCAATGTTATATCTTCCTCTTTTGCAGGAGCGGTGATGATGACCTTCTTTGCGCCGGCTTCCATGTGGGCCCGCGCTTTAGTGCCGGTAATAAAAAGCCCCGTGCTCTCTATAATCATGTCAACACCCAGGTCATCCCACGGTAATGACGCAGGATCGCGAAATGCCAAATTCTTGATGACATGACCGTCAATGATGAAGCTGTTTTTTTTAACCTTAACCTCTCCGGGATAACGTCCGTAATTTGTATCATACTTAAAGAGGTGGGCGTTGGTTTCCACGTCGAATAGGTCGTTGATTGCAACAACCGATAGAGTTCTGGGATACCTTTCCAGAATAGCTTTCAGCACCTGCCGCCCGATTCGTCCGAAACCATTAATACCAAGGCGAATCATAAGAGTTCTCCTTTTTAATTGTCGTCAATTCGATACTTGTGTTCAGCCATTAAATCGCAGCGTGTTTGCAGTTTATGGTGGAGGCTGGCATTATCGAGGGCGATAGCGCTGAGATTGGCAACTGCCTTTAGAAACGTAATCTCCCTGTCGTTAAATTTATAAATCCTGCCCGAGTAGACCCTCAGAACACCGATTGCCTTTTTATCGAGTAACAGTGGTACAGCAAGTAATGATTTAATGCCTTCTGCTTTTGCCTTTGCTCCATACTGGAAATTTTTGTCAGACTGGACATTCTTCAACCAGATAGTCTCACCCGAGAGGGCCTTCTGATCCAGTCCGCTTTCCTTTATTACAATAGGTCCTTTATGAAGGTAATCTTCAGAGAGCCCGTAAGCGGCCCCAAGTACAAGCTGTTTCTTCCGCGAATCAAGGAGCCTGATGCTGCACGCTTTGACATGCATGGCCAGTGCTACACACTTGACAATCTCCTCCAGAACCTTGGATGGGTTCAGAGAGGCATTGATGACCCTGGCTACTTCATACAGGGCGGTGAAATAATCTATCTCTTTTTCTTTCATATCCACACCTCCCGGCATCATGAAACACCTGATAACGATTGTTTAAGGTTAAAATGTTTTCATAAAAAATTGGTTTACGTTACCTCTGTTTACTGGAATTCGTCAAATGAAATCTATAGATTGAAATTTGCCTGACGGCATGCTGATTAAAGCGAGCTTACAAACTGAGAAGGGCGGGTTATGAACGAGTTTTAGATGATAGGGAGACCTTTCCTCTGGCGCTGGTCATCCTGAAACCCTGTTCTAAAAGTTTCACTGCTTCTCTTTCCCTGATTTTCGGATTTTTTTCACCCATAACCACGGCAATTAGCCTCGTATTCCCTCTTTTGGCCGTCGCGACTAAATGAAATCCGGAGGCGCGGACGAAACCTGTTTTCAATCCATCCACGTCGTGTTGCCTCAGTAGGGTGTTGTTGTTATGCTGGGTAATGTCACGGTATGTATATTCCCGCATGGAATGCAGTTGCAAAGCCTCTGGGAAATCTCGGATGTAAGCATGGGATAGTTTGAGAATATCGCGCGCTGTGGTAACCTGTCCTTTAGCCGGAAGACCGGTTGGATTGATAAAACGGCTGTGCTTCATACCCAGCTCCTGCGCTTTAGCGTTCATCATATTCACAAAGCCATTGACACTGCCGCCGATATACTCAGCTATGGCAATACTGGCATCATTCGCTGAAACAACTGCCATACCCTTGATAAGATCTTCCAATGCTACTTCGGTTTCATCCACAAGATACATGCTTGATCCCCCGGTAAGCTGCGCATCCGTACTTATTTTTACCTTATCAGTGAGATGAACTTTTCCTTCATTGATTGCCTCGTACACGAGATATAGGGAAAGGATTTTGGTCAGGGAAGCCGGCTGCATGGGTTTATTCGGATTTTTTGTGTAGAGGATGCTGCCGCTGTCTATGTTCATCAATATGGCAGCCTTCGCCCTAAGCTTGCCACGGGGCGCGGCATTGAGTTCTGAGTGAAAAAAGAAGAAAGTAACGACCAGTAAACACAGGTACAATGTAAATCTTTTTAGGTTCATCAAGTGCAATCTCTCATTTATAAAATTATACTTTGATGAACTGTAGAAAGTCAAGGCAGGCGTAGTTAGAAAATTCAATCAGAGGCGTTTGACTTTTCTCGGCAATAAATAAGTGTCTGGAGTATATGATCCACTGCCGGGTCCACAAGATCCCGGGTATCTTCAGAAAGGTCACGATGGAAATCAAAGTCATAACCGCGAATAGATACGAGATGACCTTCTGGTTCCTGCCGGTAAATTGACTTAAGCAGTGCAAGCAAAATCGGCGGTGTCATGTGGTGCGTAAAGGTCGATGGGGTATATTCGGGAAATACGGGAATGCAGTAGAGATTGTCCACGTTATCATAGACATGCGCGTCCACGAAGATGATCCGGTGGTAGAGAGCCAACACGTCTATCAGTTCCGGCGCCAGTTGAACCAGGAAGATTGAATCTATCTCAGCACCGAGTTCATCCAAGCCTGTGAAATCCTCTTTCAGCATCTCCTGACCGAGGCGCTGCCTGAGTGCATTGATCACGTAATATGCGACACCATCATCGGCGCGGTCTATGTTGCCGTAACCAATAACCAGCGTGCGTTTTGATTGTTTATTGAGGACCATTAGCGACTTTGATAATAAGGATTATCCAAAAATAACAAGCGGGCAAACTTTAAAGTTCACCCGCTTGCGATAGAATCCGTCAATTTTTAATATTAACGGGAGATACGATCCAGAACCGTACCATCCGCAGCATACAAAGTGACTTCCAGCGGCATCTTCC
>Ga0187771_10003416_pt1 | contig 11085 bp, 10 predicted proteins | sample 0116_SJ02_MP15_1_FD_133139 | JGI IMG/M metagenome (GOLD analysis project Ga0187771, IMG submission 133139) | Tropical peat soil microbial communities from peatlands in Department of Meta, Colombia - 0116_SJ02_MP15_10_MG | ecosystem: Environmental > Terrestrial > Soil > Wetlands > Peat | place... | reverse complement strand
GATCCTGATGCTCGACGCGGTCGAGAACCTGAAGCGGCTCTACGGCGGACGGAAGACGATCGACCTCACCGTCAGCAACGGGGACCCCGCCCGGTTCTTCTCGACGCTGACCGGGGCGCTCGGGGCGCAGGCGACGGTGACCGTCTCGGGGGCCTCCGCCGTGATCCTCACGGGGGACCCCAAGGACGCGCTCGCGAGGATCATCGAGCTCTCCTCCGCGAGCGGGGTCCAGCTGGACTGGCTCAACGTCCGGATGAACACCCTCGAGGACGTCTTCCTCCACTCGGTGGGCCACGGAGGTGGGCCGAACAATGGCCGTCCCTAACCTCCTCCGCCTCGTCTACCGGAACATCAAGGTCAACACCGACCCCGGGAGCCTGATCATCCTCGTCGGGCTGCCCGGCATGTACCTCGTCTTCTTCGGGTTCGGGTTCCAGTCGATCACCTCCTCCGGCGGGTCCGGGTCGAGCTATCTCGCGTTCCTGACGCCCGGGATCATGGCGTTCCAGGTCGTGATGGCCGGCACGGTCGGGGGAAGCATGCTGTGGGCCGACCGGCGTTGGGGGATGCTCGCCCAGCTCCTGTCGGGACCGTTCACGCGCCTGCAGTACCTGCTCGGGATCATGGTGACGTCCCTCCTGTTCGGGCTCGGCGGGGCCGCGGTGATGCTCGGGGTCGCCTACGCCCTCCTCGGGACGGCGCCGAGCCAGCTCCTCGCCCTGGGGGTGATCTTCGCGTCGATCACCGTCGGGTCGATCTTCTTCGGGGCGCTGATGCTGTTCATCTCGGCGCTCGTCAAGTCGAACACCGCCTACAACAGCGTGCAGATCCTCCTGATCTTCGTCGTGAACTTCGCGAGCACGGTGTTCTACCCGTTGACCGGCGGGCTCCCGGTCGTCCTGCGGGGGCTGTTCGACGTGAACCCGCTCACCTACGTCGCCGACACGGTCCGAGGGGCCTACGCCGGGAACCTGACGGCCTCCGACGCCTACCAGATGCTCGTCCTCGGCGCGGAGACCGCGGTCGTCCTGTTCCTCGCGGTCCGGGCCTACCTGCGCTCGGACGTCTCGTACGAGTGAGCCGGCCCGGCCCAGGTCGGGTCCGGCGGTCGGGGGATTCCCGAAGGCCGCCTACCGGACCAACTGGAGCATGTGCTCCCAGGTGTTGAGCGCCACGCCGACCCGGACCCAGAGCGGGACCATCGCTTCCAGCCAGCGCGCCCCGTCGATCGCGCCGACGTCGAGCGCCCCGGCCCACCCGAGCTCCCGCAGGATCCCCTCGGTGGCCCGCTTTGCCTCGGCGTCGTTGCCGCAGATCCACATGCGGGCGGGCCCGGCCGCGAACTTCGGGTCGACCATCTTCACGTTGCTGACCGTGTTGAAGCACTTGACCACCTTCGCGTCCGGTAGCTTGCGCTGCACCCGCTCGCCCAGCGAGTCGGTCAGCCCGAACAGCAGTCCGGGGGGCATCCCGCGCGAGAAGTCGAGGGGGTTCGTCGCGTCGAGCACGAGCTTGCCCCGGAAGTGCTGCGGGCCGGCCTGGTCGAGGACCGCCTCGGTCGCCGCGCCGTGCGTCGCAAGGACGACCGTGGGACCGTGCGCGGCCGCCTGGGCAAAGGTGCCGACCGCGACCTTGCCGCCGGTCTCCTTCTTCCACGCGTCCAGCTTCTTCGGGTCCCGGGTCCCTAGCATCACCTCGTAACCGTGGGCGGCGAACCCCCGGCCCAGCGCCTTCGCCACGTCCCCGCTCCCCAGGATCCCCACCCGCTTCGGCTCCGCCATCGTCGTGCCCTCGGCCCAGGAAGGGACACGCGGGGGGTTATTAGTCCGAGGAGCGGGCGACCCCTGGCGTGAGGTGAACCCGAATTCCTTACCTGACACTAAAAATTAGGGCCTACCATAAATAGCGCATGGGCGTGGGGGGTCCGTGGAAGCGCTCCAGCGGCTGACGCGCCGGCAGCTCGAGGCGCTGCGGTTCGTCGCCCGGCACGGGGCCGACGGCCGCGGGGTCGCTCTCAACGCGATCGCGGAGGGTCTCGGGGTGCGGGCGCCCTCGGCGCTGGCCCACCTCGGTCCGCTGGAGGAGCTCGGCCTGATCCGCCGGTTCCGCGGCAAGAGCCTGCTCACGCGACGGGGCCAGACCTGCCTCGACGAGTACCTCCGCCACCACCGGGTGGCCGAGAGCCTCTTCGCCCGGGCCGGCCTCTCGGCCGAGGCGACCCACGACGCGGCCCTCGAGGTCGACCTCGCGCTCAGCCACCGGACGGTCGAGGAGATCTGCGAGGCGTCCGGGCATCCGAAGGTCTGCCCGCACGGGCGTCCGATCTCCCCGTGCTCGAGCTCCGGCGGAGGGAGCCGGCGATGGAGCTAGGCACGCTCTGGTACCTCCTGGCGGGGTGCTTCGCCCTCGGGATGCTCCACGGGACGATCCCGGACGAGCACACCTGGCCGATCACCTTCGCCTACTCCGTCGGGACGACCACCGGTCGCGGCGGGATCCGCTCGGGAGCGTGGTTCTCGCTCGCCTTCACCCTCCAACGGGCGATGATGAGCATCATCGTCTACCTCGCGCTCGCCGCGGCGATCGGGATCTGGGGGTTCAACCTCGCGACCCAGGACACGGCGGTGAACGGGCCGGTCTACATCGCGGTCGGCATCGCGATGGCGGTCGCCGGCTACCTGATCCTGAGCGACCGGATCCCACACTTCCATCCGTTGATGCGGCTCTCCCGCAACGACCTCGCCCGTCACACCTCCGCGAGCGCGAGGTCGGCGAGGTCGGACGGCTCGGTGCCGACCCACTGGTGCATCATCCACGGCTTCATCTCCGGGTTCGGGACCGACTCCGGGATCCTCTCGACCTGGATCTACCTCCTCACCCTCCCGTTCCTGGTCACCAACGGGCTGTGGGAGCTCGGTTGGCTGCCGGGCGCCCTCTTCGGGCTCGGGACGTTCGTCGTCCTGATGTTCGTCGGCTTCTTCTTCGGCGAGACGCTCCAGATCGCCAAGCGCGTGGGACCGAACCGGATCGCCCAGTTCGGCCGCCTCGTGGGAGCTCGGACGCTCCTCCTCGGCGGGATCGCGTTCATCGTCTTCGGGCCGATCTACTGGGCCGGCTGGTACAACTCCAACGTCGCCTTCGACGCCGGCTCGTTCATCGTCATCGTGATCCTGGTCCTGATGGCCGTGCCGACGATGGTCTACACCTGGCGTGAGGTCCAGAAGCTCCCCCGCCACTTCCCGGGGGAGGGACCGCCGGAGGACGCCGCCTCCGCCCCGCTCGCTCCCTAGGGCGGGGACGCACGCGCCCCCGCCCGGGACGCCGAACGGCGGGCGCCGCCCGCGTCCGACAAATACTCGTTAAGGTCAGCGGCGGTCGCGATGCCGCTCCGGCCGATCCGGCGGACGACGAATCGGACGGACGGTGGCGTCCTTCAGGCGGGGGCCGAGGGCACGGCCCCGGGGGGCGGTCGAGCGTGATCCCGCCGCCTCACGGAGGTCGCCTCGTCGAGCGCCAGCTCTCCGGGCCGTCGCGCGACCGGCGGGACGCCGAGCTCGGGGACCTTCCGAAGGTCCGTCCGTTCGTCGACCAGCTCTACGACGCCGAAAAGATCGGCTTCGGCGCCTACAGCCCGCTGGACGGGTTCATGGGCCCCGGCGAGCTCGAGTCGGTCCTCGACCGTGGGCGGCTGCTGAACGACCTCCCGTGGCCCATCCCGATCCTGTTCCCCGTCCCGGAGGGAGCCGCAGGGGCCGGGGCCTCCGGGCTGCGTCCGGGGGACGAGGTGGCCCTGCTGGACGGCCGAGACCGGGCGATCGCGCTCCTCCGCATCGAGGAGAGGTTCCGCGTCGACCGCGCCACCCTCGCGAGGAAGACCTACGGGACCGAGGACCCGGCGCACCCGAACGTCGCCGACCTGCTCCGCTCCGGGGAGTTCGCCTGGAGCGGTCGGGTCGAGCTCCTGCGCCATCTCGACACCGTGGGCAACCGGCCGGAACCGACCCCGGCGGAGCTGCGGGAGGAGTTCCGCCGCCTCGGCTGGACCACCGTCGCGGCGTACCAATGCCGCAACCCTCCTCACACCGCCCACGAGTACCTCCAGCGGGTCACCCTCGAGCGGGAGGAGGTCGACGGCCTCCTCGTCCATCCGGTCGTCGGCCGCCTCAAGAAGGGCGACTACCGCCCCGAGGTCATCCTCGACGCCTACGACGCCCTCGTCCGAGCCTACTATCCGGCGTCGCGGGTGATCGTCCGTCCGCTCGGGATCACGATGCGCTACGGGGGGCCCAAGGCGGCCCTGTTCCTCGCGATCGTCCGCAAGAACTACGGCTGCGGGGTCTACATCGTCGGTCGGGACCAGGCGGGGGTCGGCAAGTACTACGACCCGTACGCCTGCCACCGGATCTTCGACGAGTACGACATCGGGGTCGTCCCGCTCCGCTACGAGGAGTCGTTCTTCTGCCGGAAGTGCGGATGGATGGCGAGCGAGAAGGTCTGCCCCCACGGCCCGGGCGAACGGGTCGCCACCAGCCAGACCCGCGTCCGGGAGAGCCTGGCGAAGGGCGAGAACCTGCCGACGGAGATCCTGCGACCCGAGGTCGCCGAGGTCCTGCGCCGGCCCGACGCCCTCTTGACCTCGTGAGGAAGGGGGCGGGCGCATGTCGCGAGGACCGGAAGGGTTCTGCCTGTGGCTCACGGGCCTGCCGAGCTCGGGCAAGACGACGATCGGCCGCGCCCTGGTCGAACGGCTGACCGCGCGAGGGCGGTTCGTCGAGCTCCTTGACGGGGACGAGATCCGCAAGGGGCTGAGCGCCGACCTCGGCTTCGACCGGAAGTCGCGGGAGGCCCACGCCGGGCGCGTGACGTTCGTCGCGAAGCTCCTCGCCCGCAACGGCTCGATCCCGATCGTCGCCCTGATCTCGCCGTACCGCACGTCGCGGGCGAAGGCCCGGGCGGAGATCGGGCGGTTCCTCGAGGTCTACATCAACACCCCGCTCGACGTCTGCGAGCAGCGCGACGTCAAGGGGCTCTACAAGAGGGCCCGGGCCGGGGAGATCCACGAGATGACCGGGGTCGACGACCCGTACGAGCCCCCCGAGCACGCCGAGATCGTCGTGGACGCGGTCCGGCTCGCCCCGGCCGAGTCCGCGGAGCTGATCCTGGCGGAGCTGGAGCGCCGTGGGCTCCTGCCCCGCCTGACGGCCGCGAAAGGCTGACCGGAAGGGGCTTCGCGTCCTCCGCCCGGACGCTGGGCGAGGCCTACCGCGCGGGAAGAGCCGCGGAGACGCCCCGGCCCGCGAGGTAGGCGACGATCCTCTCGGTGGAGGCGCTGACGCTCTCGGCGGACGTGTCGACCACGAGCTCCGGGGCGAGGGGCTCCTCGAACGGGTCGTCGACCCCCGTGACCTTCGACCCCCCCACCCGGTCCTTCCGGTACAGTCCCTTGGTGTCCCGTTGGCGGCAGACCTCCACGGGACAGCGCAGCCAGATCTCGCTGAACCGGTCGCCGACCGTCGCCCGGGCCGCTTGGCGGGACGTCTCGTACGGCGTGATCATCGCGACGAAGACGACCACCCCGTGGCGGGCGAGCATCCGCGCGACGTAACTGACCCGGCGCGCATGCATCTCGCGGTCCTTGCGCGAGAAGCCGAGCTCGGGGGAGAACATCCGACGCACCTCGTCGCCGTCCAGGACCTCGACCTCCCGTCCGAGGGACCGCAGCCGTTCGCTCGCCGCGCGCGAAAGCGTGGTCTTCCCCGAGCACGGAAGCCCTTCGATCCAGACGACCCAGCCGGACTCCGGGGACGGGGCGGGCGCCGGCACGGGCGACGTACCGCGCTCGGTCTAGAAAAGACCGAGCCCCGGCCCGCCGCCTCGCCCTGGCGCAGGAGCCGGCCCCTCCGTCCACGCTGAACCCCCGCCGAAAGAGCACCCCGCCGCCCCGGCGAGGGAGCGACCCATAAGTGCCATTGGTTTTGGCCAGCGGCGCCGCGCTCCGTCGCGCGACGCAGACGACGTGGCCCGGACCGGCGGGACACCGAGGGTGGTCTCGGCGGCGAGAGCGGCCCGCTCGCGCCGGACACGGCGGCGAGAAGCAGGTGGAATTTACGGGCCATAGGACCGAGTTTATACCCCTCGCCCGCCAAGGCCGGTCATGTTCCGCCGTGGTGCCACGTCCTCGGCCGCGTGCTTCCGTCGAGCCTTCCGGTCGGACCGGTCCGCTGCACGATGCTCAGCTCCGCCCGTCCCCAGCGGGTCCGGGGCCTTCGAGGGGAGGGACCGATGAGCGCGGACGCTCCACCTAGTCCGGCTCCGACCCCTCCCCCCGTGGTGCGCCGCAAGTCCGACCGCGGCCGTATCTACCTCGTCGCCGCGGTGGTGGCGGTGGCCGCGATCGTGGTCGGGATCGGTGCCGGAACGTCCTGGTACGGCCTCAAGACCTCGAGCTCGTCGACGGGCTGCCCCACGGGCGTGACGCTCCAGGGGAACGGGGCGAGCTTCCCCGCGGCCCTCGTCTCCCAGTGGACCACCAACTTCCATACCTCGAGCGGTAACATCGTGAACTATCCGAACAACGGGGCGGTCCTCGGGATCACCTATCTGACGGAGAAGTCGACCGACTTCGCCATCACGGACGAGGGGCTGACCTCGGCGGAGGCGACCAACCTCACCAACGCCGTCGGCACCGTCCTCACGCTCCCGGTGACGGGAGGGTCGGTCGCGCTGGTCTACAACGCCACGGCCCTCGGGTACAGCGGGCCGGTCAACCTCACGGCGAACGAGCTCGTGGGGATCTACCTCGGCAAGATCACCACCTGGGCCGGGTTGGCGTCGAACAACGCCGGGCTCGGCAAGATCGCGACCGGACTTTCCCCCGTACACCGGGCCGACGGCGCCGGGATGACCTACGTGCTGACGAACTACCTGTCCGACCAGAACAAGACCTGGCGCACGACGACCGGGCTCGGCACGTCGACCGACCCGGCGTGGTGGACGAACGTCACGGCGGCGATCGGCGCGACCGGGAACTCCGCCGTGCTGAAGGACGTGAAGAAGACCCCGGGGGCGATCGGCTATACGGACCTCTACGACGCGGAGGAAGCGGCGAGCGCGGGCGTCGCGATTGCCGCGATCGTCAACTCCCACGGGACGGCCGTCGCGCCGACGTGGGCCGACACGGCGTCGGCGATCAGCGACGTCTACGCCGCGATCGGGAGCTCCCTCCCCTCGGCGACCGGCGACTGGTCGAGCGTGTCGTGGGTCAACGCGTCCGGCCCCGGGGACTACCCGCTCTCCACCCTGGTCTACATGATGGTCCCGCAGAACCCGGCGAAGGGCCACACGGCGAGCCTGACCGACGCGACAGCGCTCCGGGAGTGGATCCAGTGGGTCGCGACCACCGGCCAGAAGTACAACACGACCCAGTTCCCGTATGTCAGCCCCCCGACGCCCCTCCTGACGCAGGACCTGAGCGCGCTCTCCGGGATGATGTTTAACAACCAGCCGATCCCGTCGTGCAGCTAGGGTTTCGCGTGGGGGGGACCGACGCACCGGAGGGGGAGCGAAGAGCCCGACGAACGGCCCGCCTGACGGCGCTGCGGCGCGGCGGGTTCGCCTTCCGCGTCCTGGTCAGCCTGGTCGCGGTCGCGATCGTAGGCCTCCTCGCCGGGATCGCGGTCTTCCTGGTCGAAGGCGCGGGCGCGTCGGTGGCCCACTCCGGTCTGGGGTTCGTCGCCGGCACGGCCTGGGACATCTCCACCGGGACCTACGGGGCCTGGCCCGCGATCGCCGGAACGCTCGTCGTCAGCGGCCTCGCTCTCCTCCTCGCGGTCCCGGTCGCGCTGGGGGTCGCCCTGTTCGCCTCCGAGATCGCCCCGCGCGGGCTTCGGGCGCCGATCGCCTACTTCGTCGACCTCGGCGCCGCGGTGCCGAGCGTCGTCTACGGCTTCTGGGCGGTCGTCGTGCTCGTCCCGTTCCTGAGGGATACCGTCGAGCCGAAGCTCGGCCGCCTGACCGGCGGCGCCGCGCCGTTCTCGGGGCCGGCGACCGGCCTGGACATCCTGTCGGCGTCGGTCATCCTCGCCATCATGATCATCCCCACGATCGCCGCCCTCGCCCGGGAGGCGCTCCGGGCGGTCCCGCGGGACCTGCGCGAGGGGGCGCTCGGGCTCGGCGCCACACGATGGGAGGCGACCCGCCTCGCCGTCCTCGGGCCGGCGACCCCGGGGATCGCCGGGGCCATCGTCCTGGGCCTCGGCCGGGCGATCGGGGAGACGATCGCGGTCGCCCTGGTCATCGGCAACGCCTACCAGGTGCCGACCTCGTTGCTCTCCCACGGCTCGACGATCCCGAGCTGGCTCGTGAACGGCTTCCTCGAGGCGTCCGGGCTCTCCCGTAGCGCTCTCTACGAGCTCGCCGCGCTCCTCCTCGTCATCTCGCTCGCGGTGAACGTCGGGGCCCGGGTCGTCGTCCGCCGCTGGGAACGCGCCGAGACCTCCCTCCTCCGTCGCCGGAAGGCCCGACGGCCGGCGTTGGACGCCCCTCCACCGGTCGCGGGGAGCGCTCCCCTCACGGTCCCGGCCTGGTTCCCGCGGATCCTGGCGGGCCGGTCGGCCCGGCTGCGCCGGCGTCGGCTCGTGTACGGGCTGGTCGTCGTCCTCGCCGTCGCCGCGGTCGCCGTCGCGGTCTGGCCGCTCGTGAGCCTGATCGAGACGGCGACGGTCTCCGGCGGCTCCGCGGTGGTGACCCCGTCGTTCTACACGTCCACCCCACCGCCGGCCTGCGGGGTCGGGGCAGCGACCTGCCCGTTAGGGGGGATCGGACCGGAGATCGAGGGGACGCTCGTGATGCTCGGCCTCGCGGCCGCCATCGCCCTGCCGCTCGGCATCCTGGGCGGGATCTACCTCTCCGAGTACGGCCGGAACCGCTTCGGCCACGGCGTCGCGTTCGTGGTCGACATCCTCCTCGGCGTGCCGACGATCCTCGTCGGCATCTTCGTCTTCTCCCTGTTCCTGAACTACGACCGGTTCGACGACCAGAGCGCGTTCGCCGGCGCCGCCGCGCTCGGGGTCGTGATGGTACCGATCGTCGTGAAGGCCGCCGGGCTCGCGCTGAGGACGGTGCCGGTGTCGGTCCGCGAGGGGGCCCTCGCGCTCGGCTTCCCTCGCCATCGCGTGACGCTCCGGGTGGTCCTGGGCAGCTGCCGCGGAGCCCTCGTCACCGGGAGCCTCCTCGCCGTGATGCGCGCCGCGGGCGAGACGGCGGCCGTCATCCTGACCGCCGGGGGGAGCATCTACTGGATCACGAACCTGAGGGCGCCCGTCGGCGCGCTCGCCCCGTTCATCTACAGCGCGCTCACGGTCTACAGCTCCCCGAACTACCAGACCGACGCCTGGGGGGCGGCGCTCGTCCTCCTCCTTATGATGGTCGCCGTCACTCTCGCCGCCCGCCTCTCGGTCCGGGGACCGGGTAGCGACGGGTCGGTGTGAGCGGGTGCCCGCGAAACTCGAGGTACGCGAGCTCAACGCGTGGTACGGCGACCGCCAGGCGCTCTACGACGTCTCGGTCGACCTCGAGGACCGCGCGACCACGGCGATCATCGGGCCGTCGGGCTGCGGAAAGTCGACGTTCCTGCGCTGCCTGAACCGGCTCCACGAGGAGATCCCGGGGGCCCGCGTCGCGGGCACGATCCTGCTCGACGGGGACGACCTCGGGGCCGCCGACGTCGTCTCGGTCCGCTGCCGCGTCGGGATGGTGTTCCAGAAGCCGAACCCGTTCCCGAACATGTCGGTCTTCGAGAACGTCGCCGCCGGCCTGCGCCTGCTCGGGGTCCGTCGGCGGGACGAGCTCGACCAGGGGGTCGCTGAGGCGCTCGTGCACGCCGGGCTCTGGGAGGAGGTCGAGAACCAGCTCGACGCGCCGGGGACGAGCCTCTCCGGCGGCCAGCAGCAGCGGCTGTGCATCGCCCGGGCGCTCGCGGTCCGGCCCGAGGTCCTGCTCATGGACGAGCCGTGCTCGGCGCTCGACCCGATCGCCACCACGAAGATCGAGAACCTGCTCGCTCGCCTCAAGGCCGAGTACACCGTCGTGGTCGTCACCCACAACCTCGCGCAGGCGCACCGGATCTCCGACCGGACCGTCTTCTTCTACCTCGGGAAGGTCGTCGAGGTCGGGCCGACGACGCGGATCTTCTCCACCCCGAACGAGAAGCTAACGGAGAACTACGTCAACGGGCGGTTCGGCTGAGCCGACGCTGGAGGGGGCCCTAGGCCCCCTCACGGGCTGGGCCGGTCGGCAAGGCCCATATCTATCGCCCGTGCGTCCCCGCCGGGGCCGGGGATGAAGGCGCTCGTCCTGATCGGGGGGTTCGGGACGCGGCTGCGCCCGGTCACGTACGCGGTCCCGAAGCAGCTGATCCCGCTCGCCGGCAAGCCGATGCTCTACCACGTCCTCGACCTGCTGCCGGCCGAGGTGGAGGAGGTGGTCCTGGCGACCGGCTACAAGGCCGACCAGGTCGAGCGCTACGTCCGCGAGCACCCGACGCGCTTCGCGGTCCGCACGGTCCCGGAGGCGACGCCGCTCGGGACCGGTGGGGGGATGAAGAACGCCGGGGACGGGATGAGCGACCCGTTCTTCCTCCTGAACTCGGACGTGATCAGCGCCGCCGACCTCGGGGCCCTCGCGGCCGGGCACCGCCGGTCCCGTCGTCTCGGCACGATGGCGCTCGCCGAGGTCGAGGATACCCGACCGTACGGCGTCGCCGCGCTCGGCGCGGACGACCGCATCACCGCGTTCGTCGAGAAGCCGGAGCCGGCCCGGGCCCCGTCCCACTGGATCAACGCCGGGCTCGCGGTCTGGTCCCGCGCGGTCCTCGACCGCATCCCCGCCGGACGGCCCGTCAGCTTCGAGCAGGAGGTCGTTCCGGGCCTCCTCGCGGGCGGCCTCTACGGCTACCGCCTCGCGGGCTTCTGGGACGACGCCGGGACCCGGGAGCGCCTCCTGCGGTCGCAGCGCTTCCTGTTCGATGCGGGGCGGGGTGCCCACCTCGGCCTGCCGGCGGGGGCGAGCGGAACGGGGCCGGTCGCT
>Ga0187771_10003415_pt1 | contig 11085 bp, 9 predicted proteins | sample 0116_SJ02_MP15_1_FD_133139 | JGI IMG/M metagenome (GOLD analysis project Ga0187771, IMG submission 133139) | Tropical peat soil microbial communities from peatlands in Department of Meta, Colombia - 0116_SJ02_MP15_10_MG | ecosystem: Environmental > Terrestrial > Soil > Wetlands > Peat | place... | reverse complement strand
GTCCAGGGCCGAGAGATGGTAGAAATGCACGATGTGGTCCTGAATGGCGTGCGCAGCCATGAGTATGTTCCTGATGTATTGCGCGTTCAGGGGTATTTCCATCTTCAGCGCATTCTCCACGGACCTGACCGAGGCTATGGCGTGGACGGTGGTACAGACCCCGCATATCCTCTGGGTATACAGCCAGGCCTCGCGCGGGTCCCTGTCCTTCAAAATCACTTCGATGCCGCGCCACATCTGGCCCGATGACCATGCCTTGCTCACCCGGCCGTTGTCCAGCTCGCAATCTATCCTCAGGTGGCCTTCAATCCTCGTTACCGGATCTATGCTGATTCGCTTTGCCATATCATCCTCCGTTCGAACCAGATGAGCGTATGGTTCATTGTGATGGCTGCTTTTTAACACCCCGCTCAGGTTGTTCAAAAATAGTCAGATCGTCACGCCCGCAGCAAGCCCCGCGGAGGCGTAGCAGCGCTACGCCGCACAAGGAGGATTGCGAGGACGCGGCGAGATGGCTGTTTTTCAACAACCGCTACTGATGCGACTCGGGGAAGAGGGGCAGGTACTTGGCGCAGAACTTGAAACCGAGGATCGCAAATGCGATCATGCCTGCCGTCAGGGTAAACTCCATGTACGAGGGGAAATAGTCCCCCCCCGAACGGGTCGCATACTCGGACACCCCGAACACTCCTATGTCCATGCGGTTCATCAGGACCCCGAGGATCACCATGATATCCACCACGAAGATGCGTTCCAGGTTGGTCCTGACGGAACGCCGGGAAAGCAGGGCAAGCGGCAGAATCACTCCCACCGTCATCTCGATCAGATAGAGGTTCGCCAGGAAACTCCCGTCCAGCGCCGCCCCGATGCCGGGTCCGGTCACCAGGTGCACGATCTTCATGACAAGATACACGGCACCGATGATCAGCACACCGCGGGCCAGCCCTTCCACCACTTCCCTGGGGGGCTCGTGGTTGAACACCTTGCCGGTGAGCAGGGTTTCGAAGCTGACGATGGCCAGCCCGAGCATGACCGCCGATACGAGAAAATGATAGGGGAGCAGATGACTGTACCAGAGGGGAGACAGCTTCTCCGGCACGATCAGGTAGTTCGCCCCCAGGGAGGACTGGTGAAGCAGCGACAGCGCCACGCCGAACATGACGGCTCCGACCATGATGCGGCTGACAAAGTGCAGGGCGCGGTGCCAGCCGAGTTTCTCGAAGACCATGGGGCTCGATTCCGTGCCCAGGGTAGTGAGGTAGAGCACGAGGTGCAGGGCGACGATGAACATGACCGAGTTGATCTGCCACATCACCAGCGGATGCCAGATGACAAAGGAGCGCCCGATGTCGAGGGTGATGGAGATGGCGGCCAGCAGGTAGCCAAAGAAGGCGTTCAGGATCGAGGCGCGGGCAATGCATTTGTACTTTTTCCAGTTCAGGATGTAGACCGCCGCGGCTATCAGGAACGCCCCGGCAGCCATTGCCACGCCGCCCAGGACGTCGAAACCGATCCATAACCCCCACGGCCAGAGATCGTTCAGGTTGGATGCGGCCCCAATGCCGAACACCAGCCGGTATGCGCCGACGACCGCCGCAAGGCCCAGCAGGGCGACCAGCACCAGGGTGAACGGCGTGACCATCTTGATCCCCAGGTCCTTGCTGGGCGAATCATCCAGGAGCTTGTTGATGACGCCCCCCAGCTTCCGGCCGGCAAACCTGGTCGCATCAATATCGGAGAGTCTGTATTCATCGGCCATGAACCGATTGATGACGCCCCCCAGTTTTTGACCGACATATCTGCTCGTATCAATCATGGCCGGCCTCCTTTTCCTGGCGGTGGGTAAATGCATAGAGCGAGGTCCCCCCAACAAAAACCCCCGCGAAGACCCACAGAACCTTCTTTATATAGGCCCAGGTCAGGGAAGGGAGATCGAAATGGGGGATTCTCTTCCTGAACCCGAGCAGCTCGAACGACACGCCCGAAAGCATGATGTTCTGGGTTCCGCCCGCCTCGGCCAGGCCGTAGACTCCGTCAACATAGCCGGCAACCGGCCGGCGCGACTTTTCCTCCGAATCGACGGTTTTGAGCGGAAAATCGTACTCCGTCCCCGGTTTCAGGGTGAGCCGGTACCGGGCCTCGTTGCGCAGGTCCACGACCTTGCCGAAGATGGTGGCCCCGGTAGGGCAGAATTCGGCGCAGGCCGCATACTTGCCGTCGGCGTAGCGGTGGCGGCACAACTGGCACTTCCTGACTTCCGGCCAAGCCGAGTCCCATTCATAACGGGGAACCCCGAACGGGCAGGCGAGCTGGCAGTAGCGGCAGCCGATACACCTCTCGGCAAGATAATAGACGGAACCGTTTACCGGGTCTTTCCTGAACGCGCCGGCCGGGCAGACCGAGACGCATGCCGGGGAGATGCAATGGAGGCATTGCTGCTTGAAGAACGAATAGCCGTTTATGGCCGTGTCCTTTTTCTCGGCCGTGCCGTTTTTGTAGACCTTGATGATGCTGAGCGTCTTCCCCGTCAGTTCTTGCGGCGCATCCCAGATCCCCTCGTACCCTTTGGGGCCTTTGCTATCGTATGGGGGAGCCTTCATCCCCTTCTTGTAAAGCGCACCGCCCGGCACGCTGTTCTGGGCCTTGCAGTTGACCATGCAGGATTTGCAGCCGATGCAGAGCGTTGCATCATACAAAAGCCCCACCGCTTGGGGGGGCAGTTCCGTCGACATGCGCGCCTGGGCGAGCGGCACGCCGGAAACCAGAAGCAACCCGCCGCTGCCGGCGACACCTTTGAGAAATCCCCGTCTGCTGATCGCCATGGCTACTCCTCCTTATCCCGGGCGTCCTTCTCATCCTGCCCGTGGGGGTGGTCCAGGCCGGAGCCTTTCTTGGCCCCGAGTCCGGTCAGCATCGCCCCGCCGGCAACGCCGACCACAACACCGGCTGTTCCGGCCGCAAAGGTCTTGATGCCGGGAGAGACACCCGGTTTATTCGGGAACGCCTCGCCGAAGAACACGGGCGGGGTCAGTTCCTTCAGGGTTGCCAACTGGTGCAGCGGCGTTGAGAAGCCGACCCCCTTCTCGGCGCAGCCGAAGCAGGGATGCCCGACCCCAACGGGCCACGTGCCGGCGCCGGTATCGCCGAAAAGAACCGTCGGACAATTGGCGTACGTCTCGGGTCCCTTGCAACCGAGTTTGTACAGACACCCCCCTTTCCGGTGCAGCCCGTCGCCGAATTGCTCCGCAAACCTTCCTGCGTCGAAATGGGGCCTTCGCTCGCAATTCTCGTGGATGAGACGGCTGAACGCAAATTTGGGCCGCCCTTGCGGGTCGAGTTCCGGGAGTTTGTTGAACGAAACGTAATACAGGATGGTCGAAAGCAGGTTATAGGGGTTGGGCGGACAGCCGGGAATCGTGACCACCGTTCTGTTGGCAACAATCTCCGGCACCCCCTTGGCCCCGGTGGGATTCGGCCCCGATGCGGCAACCCCGCCCCACGAGGCGCACGATCCCATGGCCACTATGGCGGCGGCATGGGGAGCTGTTTCGTTCAGGATATCCAGGGCGGTCCTTCCCGCAACCTTGCAATAGATGCCATTGTCCCTGGTGGGAATGGCGCCGTCCACCACCAGGACGAATTTGCCCTTGTTCTCCTGTATGGATTTTGCCTTTGCCTCCTCTGCCTGACGACCCGCCGCTGCGCTCAGGGTCTCGGAATAATCCAGGGAGATGAGATCGAGGATCAGGTGTTCCAGGCTTGGGTGGTTTGAGCGCAGGAGGGATTCTACGCATCCTGTACACTCCTGGAAGGAAAGCCAGATCACCGGAGGGCGCCGGGGATTGGCGACGGCCCCCGCAATCCGCGCCCCGGCGCTGAGCGGGAGTCCCATGCCAACGGCCATCACCGAGCAGAATTTCAGGAAATCCCTTCGAGAAATCCCGCCGAGCGACCGGCAGATCGAATCAAGCGCATCTGATGTACTCATAATTCCCCCTTTCCCAGTGTCCCGTGTGAATTCCTGTGATGCCCCTCCAGAAATTGCGCAAAACTGTCTCGAAAAATCGTGCTATACTTGTACTTAGCAATTCATGCACCAATCAGGGTCATCCAGCGGCATCCGGCGTGGCAATGCCGATATCTTAAAGTTTTTCAATGAGATGTTAATAAGCGGACAGTGGCGAACGTGTGATCTTTCCCGTGCAAAGTGTGCAAATCCGACTCGATTTGCGCAAAATTGACTTGGAAGGTATGGGCACATGGCACAAATCTGCATTTGCGACGACGAAGAAGGGATCCTCAAGTACTTTAAAAAAGTGCTTAAGAAGTACCAGACTGCCACCTTCAGCCGGGGCAGGGACCTGCTCGAATACCTGGAGTCGGAAGCGGGAGGCCGGGTGGAGGTGCTGCTGCAGGACCTGCGGATGCCGGACCTTGACGGCATAGAGATCCTTCAGCGGGTCAAGGGGTTGCGGCCCGACCTGCCGGTAATCATCATAACCGCTTTTGCCACGGTGGACGACGCGGTCAGGGCCATCAAACTGGGGGCCTACGACTATGTGACCAAGCCGTGTCCCAACGAGAAACTGCTCAGCATGGTGGAAAACGTGCTGCACCTGAGCCGCCTGACTGCCGAGAACCTCCGCCTGCGGGAACAGGTGCACGGCAGGGGGCACGATCCCATCGTCTTTGCCAGCCCCCGCTTCCGCCAGGTCTACGACCTGACCCTCAAGGTTGCCGCCAGCGACGCCAACATACTGGTACTGGGGGAATCGGGCACCGGCAAGGAGTTGATCGCCAGCGCCCTGCACCACAACAGTCTCCGCCGTTCCCACCCCTTTGTTTCCATCAATTGCGCCTCGCTGTCGGATACCCTGCTGGAAAGCCAGCTCTTCGGCCACCTGCGGGGCGCCTTCACCGGCGCGTTCGCCAACCAGAAAGGGTTGCTGGAAGAGGCCGACGGCGGCACGCTGTTTCTGGACGAGATCGGCGACATCAGCCCCACGGTCCAGGGCAAGCTGCTGCGGGTGATCCAGGAGCGCAACTTCATACCCATCGGTTCCACCCACCCCAAACAGGTGAACGTGCGATTCGTGGCTGCCACCAACAAGCAGTTGCATCTCGAGGTAACCGAGGGACATTTCCGCGAAGACCTCTACTACCGGCTGAACGTCATCACCATCACTCTGCCGCCGCTCAGGGAACGCCCCGAGGATATTGAGCCATTGGCGCAACACTTCCTGCGCCGCTTTTCGGAACGAATGAGCAAAAATATTCATGCCATAGACGCCAAAGCCCTGGAGGCGTTGCAGGCCTACACCTGGCCCGGCAACGTGCGCGAGTTGGAGAATGTTCTGGAACGGGCCGTCATATTGACCTCGGGCAGCCATATCAGCGCCGACGTCATCCCCCTCCATGGCGGCCACAAGCCGGCCATACCTGCCACGGCTCCGGCCGCCCAGGCGAATATGGTTGCCCTTGAGGAGATGGAACGCCACCACATCCTGGCCGTACTGCAAGGAAACCATTACAACAAGAGCCGAACGGCCGAGATACTGGGGATCTCGCGCCGGACCCTGGATCGCCGCATTGCCGAATTCGGACTTATGGAGTGGGAGGGGCAATGAGCCATCCCCGCACCTCCATCCGCCTCAAGCTGATCTTCGCTACCCTGACGCCGCTCTGCGTCGCCATACTGCTTTGCTGGCTGATCGGTTCCCTGCTGATCACCGACCGCATCTTCCGGCAGGCCCAGTCGAATGTGATCAGGGACCTCAACCTGGCCCGCAAGGTCTACCTGGACGAGATCAGCCACCTGGACAGCGTGGTCAAGGGGGCCGCGCTGGCGCCCGAGCTTGTCCTGCGGCCCGACGACCCCCGCTTCGAACGCCAGCTGGCGATGTTGCGGCAGATCCTGCAGACAGAGAACCTGGGTTTTCTAAACGTGGTCGATGAGAAAGGGGTGGTGCGCTACCGGACGGCCAACTCCCAGCAGCGGGGGGACCGGCTGGATGACGACCCGCTGGTGGCCCGCGCCCTGGCGGGCGAGTTGACCGGCGGTGTGGTGGTCTTTTCGCAGGAACGCCTGAACATGGAAGATCAAACCCTGGCGAAAGGCGCCGCCATAACGCTCATGCCGACCCCCCGGGCCCGCACGGTCGTGCACAACACCGAGCAGCGCGGGCTGATGCTGGCATCGGCGGCTCCCGTGCTGGCCGGTGACGGCCGGGTGGTCGGCGCTCTGCAGGCCGGCTTCATGCTCAACAACGACAACAGGGTGGTGGACACCATTACCCGCACGGTCTTTGACCAGGACGGGATGGGCGCGGCCACGATCTTCCTTGGTGACGTGCGAATCGCCACCAATGTCAGGGATTCGTCGGGAGACCGGGCCATCGGCAGCATCATGTCCCAGGAAGTGGCCGAAGTAGTGCTGGCCCAGGGCAATAGCTGGAGCGACCGTGCCTTTGTGTACAGCGACTGGTATATCTCGGCCTACGAGCCGATCCGCGACCCCTCCGGCAGCGTCGTGGGGGCACTGTACGTCGGCATGCCGGAAAAACCGCTGCTGGACATGAAAAAACATCTCAACCTGATCTTTGCCGGGGTATTGTTGTTAGTATCCCTGACCGGCATCATCCTCGCCACCTGGATCAGCAACCGGATGGCCCGGCCGGTGGGCGCCCTGGCCGAGGCGGCCAGACGCGTGGCCACGGGGCAGCGCATTGAACCGATCGTGGTCACGAGCCACGACGAGATCGGGCAGTTGGCCAACGAATTCAACGCCATGACCCGCGAGGTCACCCTGCTGAACCAGACTCTGGAACAGAAGGTGGAAGAGCGAACCCGGGACCTGGAAGAAAAGAATGCGCAACTTTTGGCGACCCAGATGGAGTTGTGCCGGGCCGAGCGGCTGTCCGGCCTGGGCATGCTGGCGGCCGGTGTGGCGCACGAGATCAATAACCCGCTGGCAATAATCCGCGGCAACGCCGAGCTGTTGCAGGGCGCCATCCCGGAAGACAGTGAAATCCGCGAAGAAGCCGATTCCATCGTGGAGGAAGCCGTCCGCATCGAGCGAATCGTCAACAACCTGCGGGTCCTTTCCCGAAACGGCATGAAACGCGTCACTACCTTTTCCCTGGGAAAGATGCTCGACGCCATCCTCAACCAGATCGGCCACCAGATCCCCCTGGACCACTACCGGGTGATGAGGGAATACCGGCAAAGGGACATGGAAATCGGCGGGGACACGGACCAACTGCGGCAGGTCTTTACCAACCTGATCATCAACGGCCTCCAGGCCATGCCGGAGGGGGGGGAGCTGATGGTAAACGCCGAACCGGACCAAGAGGAGCAGCAGGTAGTGGTGACGGCGCAGGACAATGGCTGCGGCATTCGCGATCAGGACAAGGAACGGCTTTTCTCTCCCTTCTTCAGCACCAAGAACCATGGCACGGGACTGGGGCTGGCGGTGTCGTACGGCATTGTCAAGGATCATGGAGGGGATATCCGGTTCGAGAGCCGCATCGGCGAGGGAACGACTTTCATGGTGTTCCTGCCGCTCTGGCAGAAGGCGGGTGAACAGGCTCCCGATGGATAGCGGGGGTCCGGCCATAAGCACCTGAGCGTTCAGAGACATGGGGGGTACTCATGGAAACGATGCCGATCAGCAAAGCGTTCACACTGGTGGAACCAGGCCCGGTTGTTCTCGTTACAACAAACAGCGGCAAGAAAAGTAACATCATGACGATCTCGTGGACCATGGTGATAGACTTTACGCCAAGGTTTGCCATCACCACCGGGCCGTGGAACCATTCTTTCGCAGCGCTGGTGAAATCGAAGGAATGCGTAATTGCCATCCCCACGATCGACCTGCTCGATACGGCCGTGGGCGTGGGTACGTGTTCCGGGGCCGACACGGACAAATTTGCCAAGTTCGGGCTCACTCCCGTGAAGGGGAAACATGTCAGGCCGCCTTTGATCAAGGAATGCCTGGCGAATATGGAGTGCAAGGTTATCGATCTGGTAGAGCAGCACAATATCGTCGTACTTGAAGGCATTGCCGCGTATTTCGACAATTCGCGAAAGGAGAAGCGCACCATTCACGCCATCGGCGATGGTACGTTCGTGGTCGATGGGCGCAGGTTCAATCGCAGGGAGATGATGAAGGCGAAGATTCCGGAAGGTTGCTGACTTGGGCATGGGGGAACAGGCCCTGACGGGAAATCCAGATTCAATGCAGATCCACATAGTACCGAAGCACCATGTCGGTAACCTTGTCGACGATCCTGTCGCACACGTCGTCTACAGTGGTATCGGACTGCTTGTCATTGTAGACGAATAATTTCTTGCCGTTCGTGCCCTCAAGCGTTGCCCTGTATTGTATCTCGATCCTGTTTCTTCCCGATAGAGTAAAACCGGCAGCTTGAAGACCGGAGATGGTCTTTATGTCGAACTTGAGATTCGCCGCATTTCCCGACAAGTCGTTCGTGACCGGGATATGGTCTTTTTCCAGCCTGTCGGCGATATTGTCGATGATCCTCTTGCTGATGGCCTTATTCACAACGCTTGAACCGAACAGGTCGTTCCCCTGTACGTCGAATATGAAAATCTTCGTATCCCTGCTCATTTGCAGCGAAGGGGCGACACTGGCGGCACAACCGGACAGAAGGAACAGAACCGGGATGAGCATGAATGACAGTTTCATTGTTTTACCTCTCCAGGATAGTCTCGACATAGGAGCCTGTCGGACTTAGAAGAATCTGCTGCAAATCCGTCTGAACGGCCCATATTTCACCGATTTCTTGGTCAATAGAGCGACTATTGACCGGCAAAATCGGCAAAATCCGGCCTCGCTCAGCCGAATTTTCGCAACGATTCCCCAAGTCAGGCAGGCCCCTAGCATAATCCATTTGATTCTTATTTTGAATAGCAAAGCCATCTGTTATAATAAGATTATGGCAGGGTAGGCCTGTCCCATGAGGCCGCAGTGCGGACTGCTGATGAAAACGTGCCGGCTCTGCGCTGGAGAATATGGGGCATGGGCGCCTCACAGGAAGACTTCGGGAAATGCTGTCGGAGGATTGAACATGGGCACCGGGAGAAATAACAAGGCCGGTGTCGTACGCCTTCATGGGATGGCTGGGATAAGGGCCCTTGCGGCGTTGACGATTGCCGGCATGGTCATGCTGATGGGGGTTGCCTGTTGGGCCGGCGAGGCCAATGACGGCTTTACGCTCGGCGCCGGCACGCTGAATCCCGTTACGACCGATACGACCGGCAAGAGCCCCGGCCTGGTGACGGCGAAGTATGGTTTTAGCCTGATGAAGAACATCACTCCTTACGTCGGGACCGGGCTGGCGTACGTCCTTCCCCCGGAAGCCAACGTCACCGATTCCTCGGCAAAACTGAAAACAGGCCTGGCTGGTCAGGCCGGCGTCAGCTTCAACCTGGGCATCAATTCCGCCTTGGTCATTGATTATAAACTTCTGCGCTTCAACAATGACCCTGCCAACAACGACAGGACAACATCGCCCACATCGGTGGGAATCGGCGTGAACATCAAATTCTGATGAACCCGGCCGCTCCGCGCGGCCATACGCAGCCATAACCTCACGAAAAAGGCCCGACCGTGACCATACCCCGCACCAACCGCACCATGACCGCTCTGCTCGGCACCTTGAGCAGAGACTACCTCCAGGGCAAGGAAGAAGTGTTGCGCCTGGCAATGATCGCGCTTCTGACCGGCGGACATATCCTGATCGAGGATCTGCCGGGATTGGGCAAGACGACCGTCGCCCTGGCCCTGGCCGGCATGAGCGGCCTTTCCTTCGGCAGGGTGCAGTGCACCAGCGACCTGCTTCCTTCGGACATCACCGGCCTGTCGGTGTTCAACCGCGAGCAGGGCCACTTTACATTCATGCCCGGCCCCATATTCAACAATATCGTCCTCCTGGACGAGATCAACCGGGCCATGCCGCGCACCCAGAGCGCCATGCTGGAGTCCATGGAAGAGCGGCGGGTGACGGTCGAGGGAACAACGCACCACGTGCCCGATCCCTTTATGGTGTTCGCCACCCAGAACCCCTCCGACCAGAGCGGCACGTTTCCCCTGCCCGAGTCTCAACTGGACCGTTTCCTGATCTGCACCGGCATCGGCTATCCGCCGGAACATCTGGAAAAAGAGATCATTGCCGGCGGCGGCATTCGCGAACAGCTTGAAGGCATGACGCCGGCGGCATCGACCGCCGACATACTGGCTGCGCGCAAGAGCGTTGCAACCGGCATCCATCTCTCGGACAAGGTGGTCGGCTACATCTTCGCCCTGGTAGCTGCCACCCGCAGCCAGGCCACGATCCAGACCGGCCTTTCCACCAGGGCCGCCATCAACCTTGCCCAGGCCGCTCGCGCAGCCGCTTTTCTGGAGGGGCGCGATTTTGTGGCGCCATGACGTCAAGGGGATTGCGGTTGCGGTTTGCGCCCACCGCCTGGTCATGCGTCCCGACCAGGAAGCCGTTGACAGGAGGGGGGTAGTACGGGCACTCATCGACGACATAGCGCTTCCTTTGGCCTGAAGATAAGCAAGGCGGGCGCCCTCTACATCGCCATCACCATCCTGTTGGGCTTTTCGGCGGTCAATACGGGCAACAACCTGCTGTTTCTGGTGGTATCTGGCCTGCTGGCGTTCATGTCCGTTACCGGGTATGCCGGCATGCGCAACATCAAGGGACTAACCCCCGAGATAATCCCTCCTGCCGAGATTTTCGCCGGGACCGCTGCCCCCTTTCGCCTGCGCATCCGCAACCATAAACAGCATGCGACCACCTTCCTGGTCCGGTTGGAATGTCCCGGCGGCCAGGGGGTCGTATTTCCCCTGGTGGGTCGGGGGTCATCGGCCGAAGAAGACCTTGCGCTCATTTTCCCCGACCGGGGTCGCACCCGCATCGACCGGATAACCGTCAGTTCCCCTTTTCCGGTGAATTTCTTCACCCGCTACTGGACCTTCCCATCGGACAGCAATTTCGTCGTCTTTCCGCGTCTGCTGGCCAGCACGACGATCGGCGACAGCGGCGATGCGGAGCGTCC
>Ga0187771_10003414_pt1 | contig 11086 bp, 10 predicted proteins | sample 0116_SJ02_MP15_1_FD_133139 | JGI IMG/M metagenome (GOLD analysis project Ga0187771, IMG submission 133139) | Tropical peat soil microbial communities from peatlands in Department of Meta, Colombia - 0116_SJ02_MP15_10_MG | ecosystem: Environmental > Terrestrial > Soil > Wetlands > Peat | place... | reverse complement strand
GGTGACACTGCAAAGTGCCGAGGCGCTCAGTCTGCAGGGTTGCATCGCCGGCTTCCTTTGCCAGAGCGAGACTTGGACCAAAGTGAAGTAGCGATCGGTCATGGAAGGCCGGCCGACTACCGGGGCCATAGCTCTCCCTCGTAAGAGAGACGAAGTGTCGCAACTGACGCGCCGCTCGCGCGGCGCGAGCATTAAATAATCCTTAGGACCCATCTCACATGATCGCCCCTATTCATCTACCTGTCGAGGGGAAATCATGCGGACATTCGCATTGCTCGCTTTCGCCGCCCTCATCGCCATGGTGATTCCGGCGCCGGCCGCCAACGAGTTCGGTTCCAAGGACGAAGCGGTGGCCATGGTCAAGCGCGTGCAGAACATGTTCAAGAAGGACGGTGCCGAAACCGCCTTCAAGGCGATCTCCGACAAGTCGGTGAGGGAGTTCCACGACCGCGATCTCTATGCCTTCGTTTACGACATGTCGGGCCGGTGCGTGGCGCACGGCGCGCGACCGGCGCTGATCGGCAAGAACCTGATCGACCTCAAGGACCAGGATGGCAAATTCCTCATCCGCGAGATGGTCGACATGGCGAAGGGGCCGGGCAGCGGCTGGATTGAATACAAGTGGCCAAACCCGATCACCAACAAGATCGAAGACAAGCTGAGCTACGTCGAGAAGATGGGCGACTATTTCGTCGGCGTCGGGGTCTACAAGCAGCAGTAAGCCACCATGGCGGATGTCGCCGCTCGGCCCACGTCGCGGGCCGCCCGTTGGGGCGGGCTTCGCCGCATTTTCGGCGTCTTCCATAACCTGCCGATCAAACTGAAGGCCGCAGCGGCGTCGGTGGTGCTGTTCATCTGCCTGTTGGCGCTCGGCGCCAATGCTTACGTGACCTCGACCAAATCGGCCGAGGGTCTGCGGCTCCTCTCGCACGACCTCGAGCCGAAGCTGCAGGACATTTCCGGCCTCAGCGAGGCGGTCGTCGCCACCCACATCAAGATCTTCCGCTACGTGTCGTGGGCGAGCAACGGTGTGAGCGCGAACTTGCTCAAACATTTGTACCAGGAAATCGTCGCCGACCTCGACCGCTTGAGCAGCCGCATCGAGGCGCTTGGCCGCCGCGCCGATCTCTCCGCCGAGCAGCTCAGCGCGCTGCAGGTGCTGGTGACCAAGTGGCAGAAGTGCAGGAGCCAGGCCAAGGATACGATCGACGTCGGGCAGACCGACCCCGCCATGGCCACCATGATGCTGGGGGCGACCGACGACAGCTTCAAAGCGGTCGACTCCGAGATCGAAAACCTGGCGATCGAGACCACAGAAACCGCCAACGGCGTGCGCACCAGCCTCTATGCCGACGCCGAACAGAACAAGCGGATCATCATCCTGGGCACGGTGCTTGGGCTCGTCGTGAGCGCCTTCGTCACCATCCTAGTCGGTGCGGCGATCGTCGGGCCGATCAAATCCATCACGACCGTGATGCAGCAGCTCTCCGCCGGCAAAACCGATGTCGAAATCGGCCACCGCGATCGGCGCGACGAAATCGGTAAGATGGTGCAGGCAATCGACGTGTTCCGCCGCAATACAATCGAGATCCGCGCCATGGAGCAGGCGACCCATCAGGCCGAGCAGAACCGCGTGGCCGAACGCAGCGCCGCCATGCGCGCGCTCGCCGCCGAATTCGAGCAGTCAGTGCAGCAGATTGCCAAGGAGCTCACTGATGCGGTCGGCACCATGCACAGTAACGCCGAGGCGATGTCACGCATCGCCACGCAAACGCGGGACAAATCGCAGGCGACCGCCGGCATCGTCATCGACACGCAAACCAATGTCGATTCGGTAGCGGAAGCCGCCGAGGAATTGGCCAAATCGATCGAGCAGCTGTCGACGCAGACGCAGAGAGCGCGCGAATTAACCGATAAGACGGTGGCGGAATCGGCGAGTGCCAGCGCCAATGTGCAGCAATTGCTTGACGCCGTGAGCCAGATCGTGCCGATCACCGGGCTGATCCAGGCGATCGCGCAGCAGACCAACCTGCTCGCGCTCAACGCCACCATCGAGGCGGCGCGCGCCGGCGCCGCCGGCAAGGGCTTCGCCGTGGTCGCCGCGGAAGTGAAATCGCTGGCGCAGCAGACCGCCAAGGCGACCGAGGAGATCAACCAGAAGATCACTGCGGTGAACGCCTCCTGCGGCGCGGTGGTCGGCATCATGGAGCAGGTGATCGGCGCCATCGGCCGCCTCGGCGAGGGCACCCTGGAGATGGCAAGCGCGGTCGGCCAGCAGGCGGCGGCGACGCAGCAAATCTCGCGCAACGCGCAGCAGGCCGCCGACAGTTCGCGTATCGTCGCGCACAATATCGTCGAGCTCGACCAGAAGACGCGCGAGAACGACGACGCCTCCGGCCACGCTCTCGCCGGCGCCACGCGGCTGCTCGATCAGGCGGCGGTACTGCAGCGGCAGGTCGATTATTTCCTGCGCCACGTGCGCGCGGCATAATTATTCTACCGCGCATCGCACAGCCGAAAATTCACCTCGATTGATTTGCATAGGTGGCACGCGCAATCCGCGCTAACCTCATCCGATGTCCGCTTCGTCCACAACCGCGCACGAAAACCGCCTGGCGCAGGCGACGTCGCCCTACCTGCTGCAGCACAAGCACAATCCGGTGGATTGGTGGCCGTGGGGAGCCGAGGCCCTGGCCGAGGCGCAGCGTTCCAACCGGCCGATCCTGCTCTCGGTCGGCTATGCCGCCTGCCACTGGTGCCATGTGATGGCGCACGAGTCATTCGAGGACGAAGCGACCGCACGGGTGATGAACGAGCTGTTCGTCAACATCAAAGTCGACCGCGAGGAGCGGCCGGACATCGACCAGATTTACATGAACGCACTGCATTTGTTGGGCGAGCAAGGCGGCTGGCCGCTGACCATGTTCTTGACGCCGAAGGGCGAGCCAGTGTGGGGCGGTACTTATTTTCCCAAGCAGTCGCGATTCGGCCGGCCGGCTTTTGTCGACGTACTGCGCGAGGTGGCGCGGCTGTTCCGCGAGGAGCCGGACAAGATCGAGCAGAACCGCACGGCGCTGTTGGCGCGGCTCGCCGACAAAGCAAGACCGGCCCGTAAGCTCACCCTCGGGCTGGCCGAGCTCGACGCGGCGGCGAAGCAAGTCGGCAACACGTTCGATCCGGTGAACGGAGGCCTGCACGGCGCGCCTAAGTTCCCGCAGCCGGCGCTGTTGGAGATGCTGTGGCGAGCGGGTACGCGCACGGGCGACCCGCGCTTCTTCGAGACGGTTGAGCACACGCTCGAGCGGATGTCGGAAGGCGGCATCTACGACCATCTCGGTGGCGGCTTTTCGCGCTATTCGGTCGACGAACGCTGGCTAGTGCCGCATTTCGAGAAGATGCTCTACGACAATGCCCAGCTCCTCGAGCTTCTGGCGCTCGCCTGGCAACGCAGCGACCACCCCCTTTTCAGCCAGCGGGCGCAGGAGACGGTCGGCTGGCTCAAACGCGAAATGCGGACTGCGCAGGGGGCGTTTTGCGCCTCGCTCGATGCCGATTCCGAAGGGGAAGAGGGCAAATTCTATGCCTGGTCGAAGGCCGAGATCGAGGAGGTCCTGGGCGTGGAGAATGCTGCGTTCTTTGCTGCATATTACGACGTGAGCGCCGGCGGGAATTTCGACGGCCGTAACATCCTTAATCGACTCAATAGCTTACCGCGCAACATGAGCGACGAGGCCCGATTGGCCATGCTGCGCTCCATGCTGCAGCAAAGACGCGAGCAGCGCGTCCGCCCCGGCCTCGACGACAAGCTGCTGGCCGACTGGAACGGGCTGATGATTGCCGCCCTGGTCCATGCCGGCATTATCCTGGACGAGCCCGATTGGCTCGGGCTCGCCAAGCAAGCCTTTGATTTCACTGCAAAAGACATGACCTGCGGCGACCGGCTCGGCCACTCCTGGCGCGCCGGCAGGCTCAGCTTCCCCGGGCTTGCTTCGGATTTTGCCGCAATGATCCGCGCTGCGCTCGCGCTCTGCGAGGCGACCGGCGAGCCGCGTTACCTGGCGCAAGCGCTCGCCTGGCAGCGCGCCTTCGACGTCCATTACGCCGACCCCGACACTGGCGGCTATTACCTGTCGGCTGACGATGCCGACGACCTTTTGCTGCGTCCGCATTCGACCCTCGATGACGCCACGCCCAACCCCAATGCGATCGCCGCGCAAAATCTGCTGAGGCTCGCCGCATTCACCGGCGATGACGCCTGGCGCGAAAAGGCAGACCGGCTGATCGAGGGCATTCTCGCCGCGGCTGAGCGCAACCTGTTCGGCCATGTGGCGCTGCTCAATGCGCTCGACCTGCGCCTGCGCGCCGCCGAGATCGTCGCCACCGGCCCCGACGCCGAGCGTTTCGCCCAGGCGGCGCTCAAGCTGCCTTTCCTCGACCGCATCGTGCTGCGCGCGCGCAGCGCCGCCGACCTGCCGGCAACGCATCCGGCCCAGACGAAGCTCGCCGCGGTCTCCGGCAGCGCCGCCTTCGTCTGCGTCGGCGAACGCTGCTCGCTGCCGGTGACGGAACCGGAGCAAATCGCCGAGGCGGTAAAAGCGATGCGCACCCCATCGCTCTCGTGCACGTAAATGGATGACTGCGGCCGGTCGCAGGTGCATCAGTGCGATCCGCGCGTTATAGTTCAGTGCCGGGCGACAAGATCGGGACCTTCTCATGCGTCACACCCTCGCGCTCGCCACGTTGCTCGCCCTCGCCACCCTTGCCACCGCCCGCGCCAACGAATGGTGCGGCTTTGTCGACAAAGAGCATTCACCCGTGCGTTGCGGCTATTCGAGTCTGGCCGAATGCCAACAATCGCTCCTCGACAAGAAGGACGCCTACTGCATACCCGATCCGAGCTTCGCCAGCGTATTGCGGCCCGAGCGTTTCGCGGCAACTGAACGCCGGCGTCCGGCTGATTAGAGGCTCTGCTTGAAGGCGCGGAAGGCGGGGCTTGCGCTCAGCGCATCTTCGTCAGCGCCGATCACTTCGTCGACGATTGCCGCCGGCAGCTCGAAGCGCGTCGGCACAGCGTTGCGGCGGCCGCCCGCGGCGTCGACCTGATCGAAAGAAAGCCGCCCGATGAACACTTGAGTCGCGGGCAATTCCAATTGGCGATGCGCGCCGATGAGGCGCGTAACTCCGCTGCCGGCAGCGAGCAGCGCGAGCGCACGGGATTGTCGCGTCAGCGCGCCAGCACATTCTCGAATGCGCTGTAGCTCGTGCGTACCGAAGCATCGATGGCGGCGCTCGAGACCGCGTTGATCGGCTTGACCCGGTCGGGCCTTCCAGCTTGCCGGCCCAATCGCGTTGGGCCCACGGCCCGAATCGACCACCATGAACAGCAGGCGGCGCAGCCACACCGCTTCCGCGCGCGACAATGGATCGTACGGCGTCTACATGGATTCAGTGCGATGGCGAAACCGGACAGGCCGAACTTGTCGATCAATCCGCCGTCGAGGCAACTTGACGTATTTCATCGAGCCGTCGCGATCGCTGCGCACGCCCTTGGCATAAGATTGAAGCACAGGCGGACCTTTCGGAAGCTGTCGGCGGCGCGCGTGACCACTTGACGAGCGGCGCATTGCAGCAGTCTGTATAAGGTCTGCAGCGCCACCGGCGCATCATTCATTCGGAGATGCGCCGCTGCGACGGCGCTCCTCACGATGAGGCCGCCAAAGGCCGCAGCCTAGCGGCCTTTACGTATTCATACTGTCGAAGAACTCGCCGTTGTTCTTCGTGTTGCGCAGTTTGTCCAAGAGGAAATCGATCGCGTCCATCGTGCCCATCGGATTGAGAATGCGACGCAGGACGTACATCTTCTTGAGCACGGCGGCCTCGGTGAGCAGCTCTTCCTTGCGCGTGCCGGAACGTGTGATGTCGATTGCCGGGAAGGTACGCTTGTCCGCCACCTTGCGGTCGAGGATGAGCTCCGAGTTGCCGGTGCCCTTGAATTCCTCGAAGATCACTTCGTCCATGCGGCTGCCGGTATCGATCAGCGCGGTGGCGATGATGGTGAGCGAGCCGCCTTCCTCGATGTTTCGTGCGGCGCCGAAGAAGCGCTTCGGACGCTGCAGCGCGTTGGCGTCGACGCCGCCGGTCAGCACCTTGCCGGAGGAGGGGACGACGGTGTTGTAGGCGCGGCCGAGGCGGGTGATCGAGTCGAGCAGGATCACCACGTCGCGCTGGTGCTCGACTAAACGCTTTGCCTTCTCGATCACCATCTCGGCGACCTGCACGTGGCGCGAAGCCGGCTCGTCGAAGGTCGAGGAAATCACCTCGCCCTTCACCGAGCGCTGCATGTCAGTGACTTCCTCCGGCCGCTCGTCGATCAACAGCACGATCAGATAGCACTCGGGGTGGTTGGCAGTGATCGAATGCGCGATGTTTTGCAAGAGCACGGTTTTGCCGGTGCGCGGCGGCGAAACGATCAGCGCGCGCTGGCCCTTGCCGATCGGCGCGACGATGTCGATCACGCGGGCGGAGAGGTCCTTCTTGGTCGGATCCTCGTATTCCATCTTCAGCCGCTCGTCGGGATAGAGCGGCGTCAGATTGTCGAAATTGACCTTGTGGCGCGCCTTCTCGGGGTCCTCGAAATTGATGGTGTTGACCTTGAGCAGGGCGAAGTAGCGCTCGCCTTCCTTCGGCGAGCGGATGTGGCCCTCGACGGTGTCGCCGGTGCGCAGGCCGAAGCGGCGGATCTGGCTCGGCGAGACGTAAATGTCGTCGGGGCCCGACAGGTAGTTCGATTCCGGCGAGCGCAAGAAGCCGAAGCCGTCGGACAGCACCTCGACCACGCCTTCGCCGATTATGTCGATTTCCTGCGTCGCCAGCTGTTTGAGGATGGCGAACATCAGCTCCTGCTTGCGCAGGGTCGAGGCGTTTTCGACCTGGTGCTCTTCGGCGAAGGCGACGAGCTCAGCCGGAGTCTTGGACTTGAGGTCCTGGAGTTTCATTTCCCGCATTGGGGGCATTAATCCTTGGCAGATTGACCGGCCGAGTCTTGAAAATTGCGGGGACTCAGAACCGGTTGACTGGAGGAGAGATCGCAGGTCTGGGGTGACGAGGGATTTTGGAAAAGCGCCCGGAACCCGATGCTGCGACCGGCCCGAACGACTGGAGCCGGAACGCGACTGGCATCCGCCTGCGTTCGGTGGGATGCAAACAACATAGTTTGCGCCGCGTTGGCGCGCAAGAGGCGGCACGCGGCTTTGTGTGAATTTACCCTGCGGTTTAGAACGGCTTGACGGTCGCCAGAATGACGATGAAGATCATCAGAATCGTCGGTATCTCATTGACAATACGGTAGAATTTATCTGTATGCGTATTGCGGTCGGCGGCGAAATCCTTTACCCAGCGCGCTAGGTATCCGTGCAGCGCGCTCATGCCGAGGACGAGCACGAATTTGAGTTCGAACCAGGGCGCGCTCAGCCAACCGCCCAACCATACCAGCGCAAGGCCGGCGAGCCAGGTCATGATCATGGCGGGGTTGATGATCGCCTTGAGCAGGCGGCGCTCCATCACCTTGAAGGTTTCCGATTGCACGGAGCCCGGCGCGGCAGCGCAGTGATAGACGAACAGCCGCGGCAGGTAGAACATCCCAGCCATCCAGGCGATGACCACGATGATGTGCAGGGATTTGAGCCAAATATACATCGCTACCCTCACTCCTCAACATGAGGAGCAACTCAAGACTTGCGAACGCGCTTCAGCATCTGCTCGACATGAGCGATCGGCGTCTCCGGCAGGATGCCGTGGCCGAGGTTGAAGATGAGTGGACCACCTGCAAGCTGCTGCAGCACGTCGTCAACTTCGTGATCGAGCGCGGCGCCGCCGGCAAGCAGCGCCAGCGGATCGACATTGCCCTGCACCGGCTTCACCGGCTGGATGTGATCGCGCGCATAGACCAGACCGACCGTCCAATCGAGCCCGACGGCATCAACGTCGGTGTCCTGCACATAGCGCCATAGCTTACTGCCAGCGCCACGCGGAAAGCCAATGATCCTGGCGCCCGGTACCTGCGCACGCACACCGGCGACTATTTGTTTAGTCGGCGTAATGCACCAACGCGCAAATTGATCGGCTCCGAGCACGCCGGCCCAGGTATCAAAAATTTGTACGCATTCAGCTCCGGCCCTGAGCTGGGCAGCTAGATAGTCGATCGAGGCCTGCACCAGCCGATCAATCAACTTTTGGAAGCTGTCCGGATCGCGATAGGCGAACATGCGCGCCGGCGCTTGATCCGGCGTTCCTTCACCCGCCACCATATAGGTCGCCACCGTCCAAGGCGCGCCGCAAAATCCGATTAATGCCGTCTTGCCACCAAGCGCAGATTTAACCCGCCGCACCGTCTCGTAAACCGGCGCCAAGACATCCTGATCGATCCGATCCCGCAAGCTCGCTACCGCCTTGCCATCGGCCAGCGGCTCCAGTTTCGGTCCTTCACCAGCCTGAAACTCGACCTTGCGACCGAGCGCCAGCGGTATCACGAGAATGTCGGAGAAAAGGATTGCGGCATCGAAGGCAAAGCGCCGCACCGGCTGCAGCGTCACCTCGGCCGCGAGTTCAGGATTGAAACAGAGATTGAGAAAGCTGCCTGCTTTCTCCCGCACCGCACGATATTCCGGCAGATAGCGGCCCGCCTGCCGCATCATCCAAATCGGCGGTATTGCTTGCCGTTCGCCCGCGAGCACGCGCAGCAGCGGCTTTGTCCCCAAGCAATCCGTTTTGCCCGTTTCTTCCATGAAGACTCTTACTAAGATTTGTAGTGGTTGTTGGAACGTGGATTGGACTCATGCCTGCCGATCAACAGCCTGTCCACTGCGTCGCCAGACTTGATTCAGATTCAGGCATAATCCAGCTCGCCGCCGTCCACAGCCATTTGCTGGATTTTATGGGCCTTTCGACAGCATATCCAAGCTCGTCCCCAGCCGGCTGTCCACATCGTTCTCCTGCGAATGCCCTGACCACAGCGGCATCGTCCCGCAAGCAGCCGTGTGGACGGCGCTTGGATGGTTCGGCAGCCCGCGCTTGCACGGGGCGCAAAGGCGTGGCCTTCTCCCGTCCTGTCCACACGCGGTCCCGCGGTTCTACAGATGCCAGACACCGGCTACTTCCATCTCCATCTGGTTTCCGACGCCACCGGCGAGACACTAATTACGGTGGCGCGTGCCGCAGCAGCGCAATACGCCAATGTGCAGCCAGTCGAGCATCTTTATCCGATGGTGCGCTCGAAGAAGCAGCTTGACCATGCGCTGGCGGAGATCGCCGAGGCGCCCGGCCTGGTGCTCTACACGCTGCTCGAGGAAGACCTGATCCAGTTGCTGGAGCAGAAATGCCGCGATCTCGCACTGCCCTGCATGTCGGTGCTCGGGCCGGTGTTGCGGCTGTTCCAGTCCTATCTCGGCGCCGAGACGATCCATCGCGCCGGCGCCCAGCACGTGCTCAACGCCGAATATTTCCAGCGCATCGACGCGCTCAACTTCTCCATGTTCCACGATGACGGCCAGCACGTCGAAGGCCTGCAGGAGGCGGACGTGGTGCTGGTCGGCGTCTCGCGAACCTCGAAGACGCCAACCTCGATCTATCTCGCCAATCGAGGCATCAAGACCGGCAATGTGCCGCTGGTGCCGGGCGTCCCGCTCGCGCCAGAGGTGGAGAAGCTCACCCATCCGCTGGTGGTCGGGCTCTATGCCAGTCCCGAGCGCATCGTGCAGATCCGCGAGAACCGGCTGCTCGGCCTGAAAGCGCATCGCGACGATGACCGCTATATCGACAAGGCAGCGGTGGCCGAGGAGGTGGCGTTTTCGCGAAGGCTCTGCGCCAAGTTCAATTGGCCGTCGATCGACGTGACGCGTCGCTCTATCGAGGAAACCGCCGCCGCGGTGATGAAGCTGTTGAGCGAACGCCGGCGGCAGCCGGAGGGTTGATTATGCCGCTCTGGCTCAGCCCGCAACCGCTGGTGCTCGCCTCGAAAAGCGACGTACGCGGCAAGATGCTGGCCGCGGCCGGCCTGCGTTTCGAAATCCGCCCGGCGCAGATCGACGAGCGCGCGGCGGAAGCGGAGGCGGGCGGCGGCGATGCGGCGGCGATCGCCCGCCTGCTCGCGCGCGCCAAGGCCGCCACGGTCGCCCGCACGCTGCCGGGCCGGCTGGTGCTCGGCGCAGACCAGACGCTGGCGCGCGGGCAAAAGCGCTTCGGCAAGCCGGCGAACCGCGCCGAGGCGGCCGAGCAGTTGCGCACTTTGCGCGGGCGCACGCATGAGCTTCATTCCGCAGTGGCGCTGGTGCACGACGGTGAGATGCTGTTCGATTGCGTCGACAGCGCGCGGCTGAGCATGCGCAATATCTCCGACCGCTTCCTCGAGGACTATCTCGACATGGCGGGCGGCGCGGCGCTGGCGAGCGTCGGCGCCTACCAGCTCGAAGGGCTCGGCATCCATCTGTTCGACAAGGTGGACGGCGATTATTTCACCATTCTCGGGCTGCCGCTGTTGCCGCTGCTTGCCTATCTGCGGCAGAACAAGCTTATCGACGGGTAGCGTCTTAGCGTGTGTTGCACCGCGTCCGGGACAATAGAAACACCATGTTCGTCCTCGGCCTGACCGGCTCGCTCGCCATGGGCAAATCCGCCACGGCGAAGATGTTCGTCGAGGAAGGCGTGCCCGTGCATGATGCCGATGCCGTCGTGCACAAGCTCTACGAGGGCGAAGCGACCGCGGCGATCGAGGAGGCGTTTCCCGGCACCACCACGAACGGCAAGGTCGACCGCGACAAGCTGGCGCAGCGCGTGCTCGGCGATGTGCCGGCGATCAAGAAGCTGGAAGCAATCGTGCATCCGATGGTGCACGCCGCTTCGGCAAAGTTCTTGGCGGAGGCCGAGCAGAGAGGCGCAGCCGTGGCCGTGCTCGACGTGCCGCTCCTGTTCGAGACTGGCGGCGACAAACGCTGCGACGCGGTCGTGGTCGTTTCCGCGCCGGCCGAGATGCAGCGCGAGCGCGCCTTCCGCCGGCCCGGCATGACCGACGACAAGCTCGCCGCCATTCTCG
>Ga0187771_10003412_pt1 | contig 11089 bp, 7 predicted proteins | sample 0116_SJ02_MP15_1_FD_133139 | JGI IMG/M metagenome (GOLD analysis project Ga0187771, IMG submission 133139) | Tropical peat soil microbial communities from peatlands in Department of Meta, Colombia - 0116_SJ02_MP15_10_MG | ecosystem: Environmental > Terrestrial > Soil > Wetlands > Peat | place... | reverse complement strand
CGATAGGAAAATGCACCGTCATCGGGTGCGGATGCCTTCTAAGAAAAGGCACCTTCTTGAAAAGTGGTTCAAGAAAAGTTTTTCCCTCGATTTCGTGAACCGCCTCACGCCTGACAATCCCCACCTGGGGGAATCTCTGGAGCATTTCAGGTCCGTGAGGGGCGCCGCCTATGTCTGTCGTGAGGTCCTTGCCGGAAAAATGGCGCCTCATATGGCTGCCCGTTTTCCAGAGCTTACTGCCGCTCACGTCATAAATCTTGCCTTCATAGGCGATATAAACCGGTCTTCCATCCTTGCCGTCCTTTTGGGCAAGTTCCTCCAGGCTGATTTCTTCCATCTCCGTCATCTCCCGGTAAACGCAGAAAAACCAATCCCGTTGCCTGATTTCGCCACAAGATAAGAATTGAGCGGACCATTACAATTACCGCTGCGCCATAGATTTCCATGCGCCTCTCGATTGCATTTGGCGCGCGGATGGCTTATCGTGAGTGCCGCACTGCATGGTTGGCGGCTGCTGCAAAAAAATATGAACCGCTGCTTTGGTCTTGGGGTTAACGAAAAACTCAAACCTAAGAACTAAAAACTCGAAGGCGAGGTCATTTCCTTTGAAAGCAACGTGTGCTCTTGTGTTTACGGCGATGTTTTTCTTCTTTCCTGCACTGTGCCCGGCAGCGGAGCTGTTCAGGGACGCCTCGGAAGCTCGGCTCTCCAATGGCCTCAAACTCATTATGCTCGAAAACCACAAAGCTCCGCTGATATCTTTCCAGGTCTGGTATCGGGCGGGGGCCAGAAATGAGACAACGGGCAAAACGGGGCTTGCTCACATGCTCGAACACATGATGTTCAAGGGCACGACAAAGGTGAGCGGGGAAGAGTTTACCAGGGCAATCGTCGAGTTGGGCGGGGAGCAAAACGCATCCACCTCGCACGACTATGCGTGTTTTTTCATAACCATTGCCTCCGACCATTTAGAGGTGCCCATCAATCTTGAATCGGACCGCATGAGCAATCTGGTCCTAAGAGAAAGCGATTTTCGAACCGAAAGGATGGTCGTTCTCGAGGAGCGCCGAATGCGCGTCGAAGACGATCCCCAGTCTTTCCTGCTGGAGCAGCTCGAAGCTGCCGCATACCAGTCGCAGCCCTATCACTGGCCTGTCATTGGATGGGCCGAGGATATTGAGAGGTTTACCATCGACGACGTAAAGGCGTTCTACTCGACCTTTTACAACCCGGCTAATGCTTTCGTGGTCGTCGTGGGCGATTTCAAAAAGGAAGCCCTTTTGCCCATGATGGAAAAGGCGTTCGGACAAATCCCCGTCAGAAAGCCGGTACAGCAGCTTCTCATTCAGGACCCCCCTCAAGTCGGTGAAAGACGTGTCCTTGTCGAGCATCCCGCCCAGGTCGGTTCCCTCTCGGTTGCCTGGCACGTTCCCAATCTGCGAAGCCAGGACAGCTATGTTCTGGACGTCATAAAAGCAATGCTTGCCGAAGGGAAGAGTTCGAGGCTATATGACCACCTGGTCCGCGGAAAAGCGCTCATACTCGAATCGACCGTGGATTACAATCTGACCACTCAAGACCCGGGCCTGTTTTATATTACCGTCACCTATCTTCCGGGAAAAGATTCTGACGAAATAGAACAGGCGATCTATGATGAGGTCGAGCAGCTCAAAACATCTCCTGTAGGAGTTCGAGAACTTGAAAAGGCAAAAAACCAACTGGAGGCATCCTTTGTCTTTGACCAGGAATCCATCTTTTCCCTTGGACAAAATCTGGCCGAATACGAGATAGCCCTTGACTGGGCCGCCATCGGTGCATACGTGCCGTCGATCCGCAAGGTTACCGCACAGGAAGTCCAGCGTGTTGCCTCTAAGTACTTTACGGCACAAAACCGCACCGTCGGCATTCTGGCCCCCCGGACACAGCCTGCTGCGACTCCCTCCCAGGTCCCTCCCCAGCCCGCCGGTGGAGGCAAAAAAGACCGGAGCATAAGGCATCAGGCATCGGATTTTCGAAACCAGCCTATCCCGTAGGCAATGGTAGGTAGTTATGTATCCAAAAAAAACCTGCACTGCGTTCATTCTGGCTGCGATCGCGCCCCTGCTCGTCCCCGCCTGCTGCCTTGGGATGCCAAAGGCTGAGAGGATCGAACTGCCTAACCACCTTAAGGTGCTGGTATTTGAAGAACATTCGATTCCGGCGGTCACTATGGAATTGCTGGTGGCTGCCGGTTCCTGGCGCGATCCCGATGAAATGAAAGGCATTGCTAACCTCACCGCAAAATCCGTTCTGATGGGTACACGGTCTCTTTCGTTCGATGAGATAAACAGCAGGCTCGATTTCATGGGGGCCTCTCTTGAGGCGGATTGCACCAGAGATTTTGCCACAATCGGCATGCAGGTTTTGAAAAAAGACCTGGAGTCAGGGGTCGGTCTCTTTACAGAGATTATCGCTCATCCATCCTTTCCAGGCCCGGATGTGGACGGACAAAAAGATGACATCATAGGGTCATTGCGTGCAAAAGAGGACGATCCGATCGAGGTCGCAAACAGGGCTTTCGACCGGGCGCTTTTCCTGGACAGCCCTTATGCCAGCCCGGTGGACGGCACGGAGAAATCGGTTCCCGAAATCGGCGCCGATGAGCTTTCGAAATTCTACGCTTCCTTTTACCGCCCAAACGACTCGGTCCTGGTGGTCGGAGGCGACATAAGCACCGAGGAAGTCAAGACCATGATCGTTCCACGGTTGATCGGCTGGGAAGCTGCCCAGGTCCCTGAAACGCCTTTCAGAAAGAAATTCGCCCAGGGCGCCGTAAACGTCGCTATAGACAAACCCGTGTCACAGGCTACGATCATCATCGGTTGTCCGGCAATGGAGAGGGCCAGCCAGGACTATTACCCTTTTCTGGTGATGAACCAAATCCTGGGATCTGGCGATCTGTCGAGTCGGCTCATGATAGAGATACGCATCAAAAAGGGACTGGCCTATGCAGTGGAAAGTTATCCATCCGCCCGCAAATATGCGGGTTCTTTCCAGGTTGTTATCCAGACTAAGGATTTGTCAGCCAAAGAGTCTATCGCACTTGCCAGAGAACAACTGGTGCGGCTCCGGCGACAGCCTGTTTCAGATGCCGAACTCCAGGCCGCCAAGAAGTTTTTGATAGGTAATTTCCCATTAAAATACAGCGCCCAGCAGGATTATGCAAAATTGTTGGCTCAAATCGAATTCTACGGCCTTGGAGCCGATTACATCGAAAAGTTCGCTTCGCTTATAAATGCCGTTACCTCGGAGGATATTCTCAGGGTGGCCGACAAATACCTCAAACCCGACAATGTGACGGTCATTGTCGCCGATCTCAAGAAAGCGCGGATAGAGTGAAGTGTGTTATACCAGCCGCAAAATTGATTCGGTCAACTATTGTAATTGAAATGGGCTGCATTATTTTCTCGCCTGAGAGTGCCGCTGCAACAGATATGAGCGGGACTCACCAGTCGGTTCCTGGTTATTCGTCAGGTCATTTCCCCTTTTAGAACTGCGGGGCCAGCAAAAGATGCCGGACCTTTGCCGCCGGGATTTTCTCAAACTGTTCGGAATAGCTGGATCGGGAGCGGTGCTCTATGGCTGCGGCGAGCCGGCCACGCGATATCTCATTCCATATATCAATCCTCCCGAAGACGTTGTCCCTGGAAAGGCGGTATATTATGCAACAACGTGCCGTGAATGTCCGGCGGGCTGCGGTATGCTGGCCAAGAATCGTGAGGGGCGCATCGTAAAGGTTGAAGGAAATCCCTCACACCCTGTAAGCCGGGGGAAGCTCTGCCTGCGGGGGCAGGCATCGCTGCACGGCCTCTATAACCCCGACCGGTTTTGGGGACCGATGCAGCGGAATGTGTACGGCGCCCTTGACCCCATCACCTGGGAGCGGGGCGAAGCGATTCTGGCGGAAAAACTTTCAGCAGCAATGGCCAAGGGCGGGGGCGGTCGCATAGTGATTGTGACCGGCCTTGTCACCGGGGCTATCAAAGACCTGACAGAAATGTGGCTGAGTGAAATGGGCCAGGAAAACGGCCACATAATGTATGAACCCTGGTCCTATGAGTCTTTGAAAAAAGCCAACCAGGTGGTTTTTGGCCGTGACGCCGTTCCCCAATACCGGTTCGACGAACTCGATTTTCTTATTTCTTTTAACGCGGGCTTTCTGGAAACCTGGATATCCAATCTTGAGTTTGCACGCCAATACGCTTCGTTTCATCCAATCAGTGGTGAGTCGAAAAATGTCTTCGTATTCGTTGGACCGCGGCTCTCGATGACGGCAAACAATGCCGACCTGTGGATTCCGACTCGTCCCGGAACCGAGTATGCCGTGGGGCTGGGAATCATCAGGGCAATCCTTGACAAGAAACTCGCGCCGGACCAGCCTGCGGAGCGCAGGGCGGCGATCGAGTCCATGGTTTCCGCCTGGCCGGTCGAAAGGGCGGCAGCGACGGCAGGGTGCGATCCCAAGCTGATCGAATCTGTCGCCAGGCTGTTTGCAGGCGCGGCTCGTCCACTCGCGATCGCCGAAGGACTTCCCCAGTGTGTGCCAAACGCTACAGAAACGGCGGTTGCCGCAAATCTGCTTTGCACCCTCAAACCTGCTTCTCTTTCGGCTATCGACTTCAGCTGCGAATCCTCGCGCACCTATGTCGCGCGGGCTGATGCCATCAAGGCTCTTGCCGACCGTATGAGATCGCGGGAAATTGACGTTCTCATTTTCCAGGGGGTAAATCCGGTTTTCTCGCTTCCCAAAGCTTGGGATTTTGCCGCAGCCATCAAATCGGTACCTTTCGTGGCGACATTTTCTCCGGCCATTGACGAAACCTCGGCATTGGCTCACCTGGTGCTGCCCTCTCATTACAGCTTCGAGTCCTGGGGCGACTATTCGCCCGGAAAGGGAGTAACCGGGTTTTTGCAGCCGGTGATGGGACCGGTTTTCAATACGAAGCACACGGGAGACATCCTGATCTCCACGGGCAAAAAAATAAAGGGAGAAGAGAGCTTCCCCTTTAGGGATTTCTACGACGCGCTCCAGGGCTACTGGACTCGGATATCCGCCGAGGCCGGGATTAAATCATTCGATGACTTCTGGCAAAACTCGATCATGCAGGGAGGCTATTGGCCCGAACAGACCGCAAAAGCCCCCGAGCTCTCGCTGCCGGCGCCCTCGTTTAATTTCCCCGAGTCGGAGCAGGAGACTGGAACGGGTCTTCCTCTGGTGGTCTATCCAACGGTACAGTTTTATGACGGCAGAATGGCCAACCACCTGTGGGTCCAGGAGTTCCCCGACCCCATGACCCAGGTTACCTGGGGAGGATGGCTGGAAATTCATCCTGAGACCGCCGGTAAATTGGGCCTTAAGAAAGGAGACCTGCTCCGTGTAAAAACCGATTATGGCGCAATTGAAATTCCGGCCCTCCCAATCTATACGGTGCCGGAGGGTGTTGCCGCTATACCGGTCGGGCAGGGGCATTGGAACTTCGGGCGATTCGCGACCGGGCTTCCGGCAAATCCTTTCGAGCTGCTCGGCCCCGATCTCGATCTGGTTTCCGGCGCTACCCTGCGCCCCGGTCTGAATCTTAAAATCGAAAAAACAGGCAAGACCTTCGACATCGCCAACACTGACGGCAGTTTTTTTCTGCATGGCCGCGAAGAAGACTTTGTGCCGGTGATCAGCCTGGAAGAACGAAACAGGATGGCGGCCTCCGGAGAGAAGCCCTACATTGACTACCCCCTGCCGGCAGGCTACCAGGAGTCGAAAGATTTCTATCCGCGTCACACATATAACGACTATCGCTGGGCAATGGTCGTGGACCTCGACCGCTGCATAGGCTGCGGCGCCTGCGTGGCGGCATGCTACTCGGAGAACAATGTTGCCCTCGTAAAACGCGATCAGATGCTCAGAGGCCGGGAGATGTCCTGGATAAGGGTCCAGCGATATTTCAACGAAGACGCAAAAGGCGCCAGATGGCTGGTAATGCTCTGCCAGCATTGCGACAACGCGCCCTGTGAGTATGTGTGTCCGATCTTTGCTCCCCATCATAGCGAGGAAGGGCTCAATAACCAGGTTTACAATCGCTGCTTCGGAACGCGCTTTTGCTCCCAAAACGATCCTTATAAAGTGCGGCGCTTCAACTGGTATACCTTCACCCGGCCCGAACCTCTCAAGTGGCAGTTAAATCCGGATGTTACCGTGAGACAGAAGGGCGTCATGGAGAAATGCTCCTTCTGTGTCCACCGAATTATAGAGGCAAAGCTCGAGGCCACAATGAAAGGCCGAAAAGTGCGCGACGGCGACTTTACTACTGCCTGCGCCCAGACCTGCCCCACGGAGGCCTTGATTTTCGGCTCCCTGGTCGATCCCGAGAGCCGGGTGTCGAAACTGATAAACGACGTCAGGGCTTACCAGGTGCTCCAGCACCTTAATACCAAGCCTGCTGTGATCTACCTCAAGAGGGTGATTGAAGAATTGAGGGTTTGAGGAACAGAGGAACTGAGGGATAGAGGAATTAATTCCTAAATTCCTGAATTCCATAATTCAACTTAAATGGAGTTTTTCATGGGGTGAGCGAGGCGGCAGGACCGCAGGGGCTGACCGGCTACGGGGCGGCAGACGATCAGATACTGGGGGCGATGTGGAATCCAGGCCGCGTCTACTGGACTTTCGTGGCGATTACCGCGCTGGGCGTCCTTATCGGCGCCTCTTGCTGGGCTTACCAGATCGCAACCGGACTGGGGGCGGCAAACATACTTCACCCTGCTATGTGGGGCACCTATCTTGTGAATTTCGTCTTCTGGGTAGGTATCGCCCATTCAGGCACCCTGATTTCAGCTATCCTGTTTTTGTTCCGGGCATCCTGGAGGACGACCATTTCCAGGAGCTCAGAGGCCATGACGGTTTTCGCGGTAATGATAGCCGGGATGTTTCCGCTCATTCATTTGGGGCGTGTATGGCTGGTGTACTGGATTGTTCCATACCCAAACCAGCGTAATTTATGGCCAAATTTCCAGTCGCCCCTGGTCTTCGACGTAGTTGCGGTCTCAACCTATCTGACCGTGAGTTTTCTCTTCTGGTACACGGGCCTGATGCCGGACCTGGCGACCATCAGGGACCGCACCGCCGGCATAAAGAACAGGATATACGGCTTCTTCTCGCTAGGTTGGAGGGGTTCCGAAAAAACATGGAAAACATACGGGACCGCCTATCTGCTCTTCGCGGCCCTTGCCACCCCGCTGGTGATTTCAGTGCACAGCGTGGTCTCCTGGGATTTCGCTCTCGGCATCGTTCCGGGATGGCACAGCACGATTTTCGCCCCCTATTTCGTCGCGGGCGCCATTCATTCCGGCCTTGCGATGGTGCTGGTGCTGCTCATCCCAATGCGCAAAATTTTCAGGTTCGAAAACCTTATCACAATGGAAGTGCTCGAAAATGTCGCCAAGACTATAATCCTTACCGGCCTCATCGTCGGCTATTCCTATGCCATTGAACACTTTCTGGCCTGGTACAGCGGCGGCAAAGCTGAAGAGCAGCAGTATATGTGGCGAATGACCGGCTACTACTCCTGGTGCTTCTGGCTGATGGTCATCTGCAATGCCGTCGTTCCAATAGCCCTGTTCTTCAAGAAAGTCAGGACAAGCATCCCCGCTCTTTTCTCTATAGGAATACTGGTGCTCATAGGAATGTGGCTCGAACGCCTGGTGATCATAGTGGGGTCGGAAGCCCATGAGTTTGACCCTTATTCCTGGGGTCTCTACAAATACCCGTCCATAGTAGAGTGGGGCATACTGATCGGTTCTTTCAGCCTCTTCTTTTTCCTGTTTCTTCTTTTCGCCAAGTTTTTGCCCACCATCTCGGTTGCGGACGTGAAGGAGAAGATGCAGGTTCGGAGGGACGATTAGAAATTATGAATTACGAATTACGAATCAAAAGCGGGAAAAGAGATCGGAAATCGCGGGCAAGAGGAAAGCTCGATGGCTAAAAAGCTGGCTGTAGTCGGGATATTCGCGTACCTGAACGAGCTTGTTTCGGCAATAGAGGACCTGAGAAGGCAGAAAGTCTCTATCGATGCGGTGTATTCACCATTGCGGAGCGAACAGATCAGGGAAGCGCTGGGCGAACCGATCCTGGGACCGGGGCGTTTTTTCACCCTGACCGGAGCTGTCCTTGGACTTTTGACCGGGATGTTTCTTGCCTGGTACACGGAAACGCAGTGGATGTTCGATATAGGCGGAAAGCCTGCGATCGGGATAGTCCCGGTTGTCATACCGGCTTTCGAGTTTTTCATTTTGATCGCCGTGCTTTTTACGCTGGGAGGTTTTCTTTTCCTGAACAGAATCCCCTCAATGCGCCTTCCGGCGCATTACGACAAACGGTTCAGCCAGGACCGTTTTGGGATACTGGTCTACTGCACTGAGGCCAACTGCGAGTCCGTTTCCAGGATATTGAAGAATCTGGGCGCCGAGGAGGTCAGTCGTATTGAAGAGTGAGATTTACCGGGAAATCGAGGCCGCGAAAAAGTCGCTAAACTGGGGGACGTTCAAGGCGGTGAGTCTTGTCCTCTTTGCGGTCGGCGCGGCTGCATTCCTCTACCAGCTTTTTGAGGGCGACGCCAAAAGGGCCTGGTCGGCTTACGTGATTAACTATGTCTATTGGACAGGGCTTGCCTTCGGCACTTTCCTGCTCTCTCCGGTCCTCACTTTGACTAACGCGACTTGGGGCAGGCCCGTGAAGCGGCTGTCGGAATCGGTCGTCTTCTTCCTCCCCGTTTCTTTCATTCTGCTTTGGCCTCTTTTTCTCGGACGGGCGGATGTTTTCTGGTGGGTGCTCCATCCGGAAGAACAGAAGGCGCCTTGGCTCAATACGACCTTTTTCTTTGCGCGAGAGAGTGTCGGACTCCTTGCCATGGCTCTTACGGGAGTTGTGATCGCTTACAACTCCCTAAAGAACGACCTGGAATATATGAGGAACGGCAGTGGGGAGAAGAGATCGGGAAGCGATGGAACAGGTCCTTTCCGGGACAGCGGGGCGGCAGCGGTAGCCTACGTCATCCTCTACGCGTTCATTATGAGCCTGGTGGCGTTCGACATGATGATGTCTCTAAGCCGGGAGTGGTACAGTACTCTTTTCGGAGCCTACTATTTCGTGGTTTCCTTCTATACCGGGCTTACGGTTCTGGCGATTCTGTCCGCATTTGCCGTTAAAAAGATGGCTATGGGCAATATCATCACGAAGAAGCAGCTTCATGATATCGGAAAGCTCCTTTTCGCGTTCTGCGTGGTCAGCCTGGATTTTTTCTATGTGCAATTTCTGGTTATCTGGTATGGCAATGAGCCCGTCGAGACCCGGTACGTGCTGTTGCGCATCAGGCACGATCCATGGACGGCGCTGGCATGGACGGTGCTCCTCGTTCTTTTCGTGATCCCTTTTGTGGTTTTGCTCATAAGAAAGATAAAGATGAACCCCGTCTTAATGACTGGAATATCCATCTGGATTCTGCTTGCGGCCTGGTTGGAAAAATTTCTCCTGGTGACCCCTTCTATGGTGAAGAGCGGTTCGCTGCCGCTTGGGATATTCGAGATACTTATCTCCATTGGATGGCTCGGGCTTTTTGTATTCTGTGTGTGCCTTTTTCTACAAAAATACCCGGTGCTGGCCGTCTCGGACCCAAAACTTCCGGGCGCACTCGAAGGAGAAGAGGCGAAGGTGCATCTGGCATAAGAACAGGTGGCGGGTTGCCGGGTTTTAACCCGCAACATGTAACCTGAAACACGTAACCCGTAAACTCCGAAGGCCGGGAGAAAATGGCTGAAGGCGCCAAAGCGACAGGAAAAGAGACGATGTGGTGGACGGGGTGGTTCTGGGCAGTCGTTCTGCTCCTGGTCACCCTTCTCTACTTCTATTACCTCTTTCCGAGACAGGACCTGGGACCGGTCCAGCCGGTCTTTTTCAGCCACCGCATTCATGCAGGCGTTAAGCAGATCAACTGCCGCTTCTGCCATCCTTACGTCGAGCGGGGAGAGCATGCAGGACTGCCGGAAGTCGAGAAGTGCTTTTTTTGCCATAAATACGTGATTCCATTGCATCCCGAGATTCAAAAAGAGAAAGCGTACCTGGACCGAAAGGTCCCGGTCCCGTGGGTTCGCATCTACTTTGTTCCCGATTTTGTTAAGTTCAGGCATCTTCCGCACATGATTGCGCAAATCGATTGCCTGAGATGTCACGGGGATGTTCCCTCGATGGACCGGCTCCGTAAGGTGGATTTCCAGATGAATTTTTGCATCACGTGCCATAAGGAGAAAAAGGCTCAGCTTGACTGTTACCTGGGATGTCATCATTAGTGAATAGTGCAGGGTGACTGGTGAGTAGTCCTGGTCACTATTTACTGTTCACTGGTCATTGGTCGCGAGGTATGGTGCGGTGCAGCTTCTAAAAGTTGAAGAAAATGGGACTGCAAAGCTTTTCTTCCTGAGTTCGGCCCTCTGGTTTGCCCTCGGTGCCCTGGAAGGTTTTGCCTGCGCTACCCAACTGGTTATTCCAGACCTGTACGGAGGCATTGCCGGGCTGGTTTTCGGAAGGGTCCGTCCGATGCACACCACCACGATGATATTCGGTTTCGCAGGCTCGGGCCTGCTCGGAGCCGCCCACTACATGATGCCGGTCCTTCTGCGGACCTCGCTGTGGAGCGAGAGGCTGGGGAAGCTCTCCCTGTGGATCTGGAACCTGTCTATTCTGACTGGCATCGTAGCGCTCGATATGGGATACTCACAGGGCAGAGAGTATGCCGAATGGATTTGGCCTGCCAACGTAGGGGTTTTGCTCTCAATGGGGCTTATGTTCGTAAACCTCTTGCAGACGGCCGCCAACCGGCAGGAAAAGCTAATGTACGTCTCGACCTGGTATATTTTCGGAGGTCTCGTATATACCTGGTTTATCTATTTTTTCGGACACGCAGTCTTTAACTTCAAGGGCGCGATAACCGGATTGCCCGACGCCATACTGGCATGGTTTTACGGGCATGGGATTGTGGGGCTGTTCCTGACCCCGCTCGCTATT
>Ga0187771_10003411_pt1 | contig 11090 bp, 9 predicted proteins | sample 0116_SJ02_MP15_1_FD_133139 | JGI IMG/M metagenome (GOLD analysis project Ga0187771, IMG submission 133139) | Tropical peat soil microbial communities from peatlands in Department of Meta, Colombia - 0116_SJ02_MP15_10_MG | ecosystem: Environmental > Terrestrial > Soil > Wetlands > Peat | place... | reverse complement strand
TCCCAGAAATTCCCTCCTATGAACATGCGGATGCCACCTGCTTTTCTCGAAGAATAAAGAATTGGGCTAAACGTAGCATATGCAGCTGACGGTGGCTTACGGTTTCCAAACCTGTCTGGGACCGAACCCTCGTAGATAGCCCCGTGTTGATTGATCGTTTGCTCGGCCCCGGTCCACCCTGCGTCAGGTCTGTGGCAATCCGCACAAGCCTGGTTGCCCTTTATGGAAAGGGTCCGGTCGAAGAACAGATTCTTGCCTAACTGTTGCTGACCGGTCAGCGCTGCGGCCAAAGAAACCCCTGACAGTGCCAGCAGGCAAACAAAAGACAATATTACTGTTCTTTTGGTAACCACTTCCGGCTTCTTCCCTCGCGCAACCACCTCGAGTCAACTATCAAAATCGTCTTCCAAGAATCATCTTGATAATAAGGCGATCGGTACTCCTTGTCAGCCCCATTCCAACTCCAAAATTGAATTCCCAGTCAGGCCCGAGATTTAAATCAATCGCAGGAAAAATCTGATGCGTCTGTTCTTTGAGCGGGTCGAACCCGGATAAGGGGCCCAATGATCCGTAATACTCGAAACCACCGCTCATCCTGGACGAAAACTCATAGCTGATCTTAAAGTTGGGGTTAAACTCAAAACCCCGGCTTGCGCCAATCCCTTTTAGGGATCGTCCCAAAACGGGATTGAAAGACAAATACCAGCGTCCCATCTGCTTGTCAATGATTGGCCGGATTTCAATGCTCCAGGTATCGGTGGAGAACTTTCGTCGTTGGTAGCCGAACTCGGTCGATAAGCTAACCCCTACGGGCCAATCCCAATTCTCAGGGACACGAATCTTTGGACGGATATGATCCCCGACCCATTGCCAACCCAGCCCAGGCTGAATACTCGTGAAGAGGTAGAAGCCCGTTTCAAACCAGGGAGTTAACCCATAGGTCATCTCCAGAGTTTCATGCAGGGCGTGCTGCGTTGGCAAAACTCCTTCCGTCTTCTGGGTTGTCCCTTTGACAGCCATGTTGCTATGCAGTTCAATCATAAACTTGCCCGGCGCCTCCGTCTCAGAATCGTAAACCTGGATTTCGTAGTTTTCTTGAGCAAGGACACCGCCAAGAGGAAACAGGCATGTGCCTATGAGAAAGGCACACAGCAGAAGGGCCTGGGTATATGAGGCACCGGAACCGTTTTTTACAGATCCTTGATTCATAGCTGATCCGCGAACCTCTTGCCCGCTAATATCATTAGATTAATATAGGTGATTTAGGAAGTAAATAAGATGATCGCTGTATTTTTGGGAAAAATATCCTGTATTTGCGATGTAGAAATAGTCTGGTCCCGTTCAAGACTTCAAATCGACGACACCATAGACTTCGGAAGAAAGCATTACCTGACAATAGAAGGCTAAATGGCGAATTTCACCATGTATGCTTAAAAATACAGCATCCTCCATTAAAAAATACATAGTTCACCCTATTTACTTCCAAAATATACCAAATGAAAATATATTGTAATAGAGGGGGCCAGTCCTTGCTTTCAGACAACTAAGGCCTCATCATGATTTCCATATTCTATGAAAGGAGAGACCCATGGGCAACAAAGTTCTTATATTCATATCGGTCTTAGTCACCTTTCTCGGCATGACCTTCTCGGGCTCAGATTCCTATGCTCAAGCAAAGGGAAGCTCAGTAATCGTGAACTTTGCATATGCTCAAGAAACCATCCATCAGGGAGGTGTCTGGAAGATTTATCTCTCTGTTAGCGATCCGGAAGGAAACATGTCAAGAATCGTGTTTCATCTCGAGCAGGACGGAGGGACACGCTTTAGCAGGCCAGACACTACGTACCTCAAGAAGGGGATGGAAAAAGGGTTTACCGGGTATTTCGCCTTCCCCACAACCGGTTCCACTGACAATTTATGGGGAGAAGAACTGAATCTCAATGTGGCTATCTTGGACCGAGGGGGAAATGAACTGAAGACTTTAGACTTTCCGCTAAAATTTGATGGCGAGGCGATGAAGCCTCTTCCACCCGATCTGGAGAAGGATTTGAACCAGCGTCTTGGAACGATCCATATCGGATTTATTCCTGGCTAAACAGGATCGTGAATACCCGCTTTTTAAAATCGAATCAGCACTTCCTTGAAGCTCTCAATTTCTTGCTTGTGGTAGCAGCGGGTGTTTGGCAGGTTTCCAACATAAAAAGGAGGTAAAGAAAATGTCAAAGACAGTAAAGTATCTTGGATTGGCAACTTTGGCTCTTTTATTGACCATTGTATCGATTTACACCTTTGCCCAGCCTCCTCTGAGAGGAGAGTCCAGTTACTCCCCAGTCGTCATCAGAGAGAGTTTTGAAGCGATCATGACCCGGATGAAAGCGGCAAAGCCAGAGGTGATGAAGCGTCAGATGGATTTGCTCAATGTCCGGTACGACCTGAGCAATCGGCCGGCTCCAGGCGTGACGATGTCCCGCGGCAAGGCTGTTCAGGAAGGTGTCCGTGTCAGACTTCCAGAAGGGATGGCTTGGGAGAATCTGGCTGCAATGAGCCCAGAGGAGATTCGCGAAAAGGACTTGTTTCCAGCGGGTTTTTTTCCTCTTCCTCACCCCAACCATCCGGAAGGGGGTATGCTTTTTCCCAAGTTCCATATTGAAGAGATCAAGAGACAAGAGGCTCGGGACCTCACCCGTTTTGACCTGGATTATGACTTACCAGATCATTTTTTACCCGAGTTCCCAGCGGCGATATATCTGACCACACGACCTGATCTTGGGGATGTTTCTCAGGGCAAACTGGTTACCATCGACAACTACTATGAGCTGTTTAATGGGATTTTGAATCCCGAGCAGATTGAGGGCTTGAGACTCCTGTTGACACCCTTTCCGCAACAACAGTTCAACCAAACCGAGGATCGGCGGTCCGAACGTCCAAGTCTGGGGGTGGCCTGCTTTGACTGCCATGCAAACGGACATACGAATGCGTCGACACACCTCGTTGGAGATATCCGGCCTCAGGAATTTCGCCATCGCCTTGATACGCCGAGTCTGCGAGGGGTGAACATCCAGCGGCTCTTCGGGTCCCAGCGGGCTCTGAAGTCGGTCGAAGATTTCACCGAATTTGAGCAAAGGGCTGCTTATTTCGACGGGGACCCGGTGATTGCCACGAAGAAGGGGGTCAATGTCCTTGAACGGGGGAGCCAGGTCCATTTCATGGCAGAGTTTCAAGAATTGTTGGATTTTCCGCCGGCTCCTAAGCTCGGGATCGACGGGAGGCTCAATCCTAAAAAGGCAACCCAGTCGGAGATTCGGGGGCAGGAGATTTTCTTTGGCAAGGCGAGATGTGCAGGCTGCCATCCCGCACCATATTATACGGACAATCTCATGCATAATCTGAGGACAGAGCGTTTCTACAGGCCCCGCTTGATCAACGGTCGCATGGCAAGCGCTGATGGTCCCATCAAGACCTTTCCATTGCGAGGCATAAAAGAATCTCCTCCTTATTTGCATGACGGAAGGCTCCTGACATTAGAAGACACAGTGGAGTTTTTCAATTTGATTCTTGAACTCGGACTCAACGCCCAGGAGAAAAAAGATCTAGTGGAATTCATGAGATCTCTTTAACCCATAGTTGAATGTATCTGGACTTCACTGCAAGAAATTCTTCTCCACGAAATGCTTGAAGGGCGGGGCATGAAACCTCGCCCTTCACTTTAGGCATGTTTCCGCTATAGATGTGCCGCATCCAGATCATCGAAAATGTTTGGATTTGATTTTCATATATTTATCTGATCTGATGGTTTCTGTCGTAAAGCTTGGACTCCTGAAGTGTGTCTCCGTTGAAGATTGGTAGGTGGTGTCGCTTAATTGAGAGATGACTTGACACTGTGTGTCAGGTTCAGTACCGTTTAGAAGGCTTATTTGACGCGTTTGTATCAGTTCGTTTTTCTTCCTTTTAGAAATTTCGATATTTGTTCGTTACAGGCAGTCTCCGATCTTTTCCTAAGGCCCGATGGGTGATCTTCACTCCTGGAGGGCTTTGCCTCCGCTTGTACTCATTCCGGTCGACCATCTGAATGACTTCTTTGATCATGCCTTCCTTGAATCCCATTTTGGCGATATCTTCCAGTCCCTTATCCTCTTCGACATAGGCCTGAAGGATCGGATCAAGGGTAGGGTAGGGCGGGAGGGAATCCTCATCCTTTTGATTCGGTCTCAATTCGGCGGAAGGAGGCTTAGCCAAGACATTCTTGGGGATGATCGGTTTCCCCTCTTTCTTATTTCTGAATTTGGACAGCTCGTAAACGAGGGTCTTCGGAACATCCTTCAAGACGGCAAACCCTCCTGCCATATCTCCGTAGAGCGTACAATACCCAACACTCATCTCGCTCTTGTTTCCCGTTGTCAGAACAAGCCATCCAAACTTATTGGAGAGGGCCATCAAGATGTTTCCTCGTATACGAGCCTGAATATTTTCTTCTGTCACGTCTGGCTTCAACCCCTTGAAAGAGGCAGAGAGGGTCTTTAAATATGCCTGAAATATCTCTGTGATCGGAATGTTGATCAGACGGATGCCGAGGCTCTTTGCGAGAAGTTCGGAGTCCTCGATGGATCCCCGGGAGGAATATTGAGAGGGCATGGTAACCCCTACGACCCCTTTTTCCCCCAATGCGTCCACAGCGACGGCCGCCGTCAATGCAGAATCAATCCCTCCGCTGAGGCCGATCAGGATCGTTTTGAAACCATTTTTTCGGATATAGTCTCCTGTGCCGAGAACCAGTGCGGTGTAAACCTCAGCAAGGCGATCCAGAGGCTTGATATTCCTTTTTGGAAGGGGAGGTCTTCTTCTAACAGCGGCGCTGTGGTCCGGAAGCGCAATCTTCCTTAAGTTCTTCTCTTCCTCGGCGGATCGTTCTCTCCTGATGCGAGGATCGTGAAGCCGCATTCGAAAGACGGCTTCCAAATCGAGGTCCGCCAGGACCAAATCCTCCTCAAATTGCTTACCCCGGGTGATCACATTCCCATTTTGATCAAAGATCAGACTTCCTCCGTCGAAGACCAATTCATCCTGGCCGCCGACGAGGTTACAGTAAGCGACAATCGCTGAGTTGTCTGATGCCCTGGTTGCGATCATCTTCTCTCGGAAGGAAAGCTTTCCCATGTGATAAGGAGAGGAGGAGATATTGACGATCAATTCCGCCCCTCCATAAAGGGCTTGGGTGCGGATGGGGTCTCCCGGATACCAGAGGTCTTCGCAGATGCTGAGACCTATGGGGGTCGACTTCAGCGTGAAGATGAAATTCTCCCTTCCCACCTGGAAATATCGGTCCTCGTCGAAGACGCCGTAATTGGGAAGGTAGATCTTAGAATAAACATCAATCAACTTTCCGTCGTGGAGGAGGGCAGCGGAATTGAATATATCTCCATCCTTGCTCACAAAGCCGACAATGACAGTGAGGGAGGAAGTAGCCTTGGCGATCCTGTTGACCGCCTTTAAATTGGCCTCGATAAACCTCGGCATAAAGAGAAGGTCTTCGGGCGGATAGCCAGTGACCGCCATCTCCGGGAAGACCAGGAGATCGGCCCCCATCTTCTTTCCCCGTCCGATATAATCCAAAATCTTTCTCGTATTTCCTTCGATGTCACCCACCGTGGTATTGATCTGACAAAGACCGATTCTGATTGTTCGCATGATCTGCCCCCAATCCCGCAAAGTGCATAGAGCATAGCGCAAAGGGTCAAGGAATCCAAGCTTCTACATCATTCATTCCGCGTTCCACAATCCGCATTCCGCAATTGTTAATCTTCTTCAGAAACCAAAACCTCTTTTTTGATGTGATATCTCTCCATTTTGCCTCGAAGGGTACTTCGATTGATCCCGAGGAGGTGAGCCGCCTGGAGCTGATTCCCTTTGGTCCGTTGGAGGGCACGGAGGATCAGCCCCCTTTCAAGGACGGAGATCATATCCATCTCCTGTGGGGCCCCGGAGCCCCTTGAAAGTTCTTCGAAGAGGATATCGAGAAGATCCTCAACGGGCTTCTCGCTCAAACCCTCCTCGGCCTCCCGTTTCTCCCATCCCTTTTCGAGGAGGAGTTGGTCATCAAGGATCCATTCCCCCTGGCAGAGCACCATGGCTCTTTTCAGAACATTTTCCAATTGGCGCACGTTTCCCGGCCATCCGCAGGAGGAGATCTTTTCCATCGCAGCCGGGGTGATTCCAACAATCCCCTTTTTCAACTCTCGATTGAACTTTTTCATAAAATAGGAGACGAGTTCAGGAACGTCTTCCTTCCTCTCCCTCAAGGGCGGGATGTTGATGGAAACCACATTGAGCCGGTAATAGAGGTCCTCGCGGAACTTTCCATTCGAAATGGCCTCTTCCAAATCTTTGTTAGTCGCAACGATGATCCGGACGTCCACCTTGATAGTCTCCATCCCTCCCAGCCTTTCAAACGCTCGCTCCTGAAGGACCCTCAGGAGCTTGGCCTGTGTGGAGAGGGACATATCACCGATCTCGTCCAAAAAGATTGTTCCTCCCTGACATTGCTCCAGTTTCCCAATGCGACGTGACGAAGCCCCTGTGAAGGCTCCTTTCTCATGGCCGAAAAGTTCGCTCTCAAGGAGTGTATCCGGGATCGCCGCGCAATTAACGGGAAGAAACGGTCGGTTCGAACGGAGGCTGTGGTGGTAAATAGCCCGCGCGAGCAACTCCTTGCCGGTCCCACTTTCGCCCCGGAGCAACACGGTGACATCGCTCGGGGCGACTTGCCCCACCATTTTGTAGATCTCCTGCATCTTTGACGAGGACCCGATGATCCTTTCCCCATCGCCTTCGCCCCCCTCTATAAAAGGATAGGTGACCTCCTCCTTCATCAGCCTTCGTAAAGAGATGGCCTTTTCCACAAGGCCCTTCATTTGTGGGATGGGAAAGGGTTTCAGGATATAATCGAAGGCTCCATACTTCATCGCTTCGATGGCCGTCTCTGTGGTGCCGTAGGCGGTCATCATGATCACCAGTGATTTGGGATCGATCGATTTGATCTCCTTCAACACATCAATTCCATTTCGGCCTGGCATTTTAATGTCCATGATGATGAGGTCCGGTGGATCTTCTTTTATCCGGTTCAATGCCTCCTCCCCGTTCTGGGCAGTGAGGATGGAAAAATTTCCCTCCAGCATTCTTTTTAGGGAGTACCGGATGGATTTGTCATCATCGACGATGAGGATGGTCTGCATGAGCTTCTCACTATGACACCGAACGTTGAACGATAAAGGATGAACACTTCATTGTCTACTGCCCATTATCCATTACACATTGTCCATTGTCGATGGGGAGCCAAAGGGTAAAGGTCGTCCCCTTTCCGGGGTTACTTTCCACCTCTATCTTTCCATGGTGCTGGTCAATGATCCGATGGGCAATGGAGAGGCCAAGCCCAATCCCCCCTTCTTTTCTTGAGAAGAAAGGATCGAAGAGTTTATTGATGTCTTCGGGAAGGATGCCGATCCCGGAATCATGAACAGAAAATTGGATCCCTTGGCCATCCTCTGAGACCTTACCTTTCAATCCCAATCCGCCCCCCTCCGGCATTGCCTGGATTGCATTCATCAGGACGTTGAGGATCACCTGTTTCATCTGTTCCTTGTCAATCGTAACGGCAGGTAAGGGCTGGAAGTCTTTTTGAACAGAGATCCGGTGTTTCTCCATAAGGGGTTTCAACAACTGAAGCGTTCCTTCGAAAATAGGGATGACCTCTGTCTTTTCTAAAAGGGGGGGCGCCGGTTTAGCAAATCGGAGAAACTGGTCTACGATCTCATTGATCCTGTGGATTTCTTCTTCGATCACCTTGAGGTCCTCACGATGGGTGTCTTCGGATGGAAGATTTTCTGTCAGGGAATGGATGAGGATATTGATGCTGGTTAAAGGATTCCGAACCTCGTGGGCAATTCCTGCGGCCAATTGTCCCAAGGCCGCCAATTTTTCAGACCGAACCAATTGGGCTTCTGTCTTTCTGAGATCAGCGGTCGTCTTTTGAATCTTTTCTTCCATCTGCTGGCTGAAAACCTTGAGTTCCTTATACATGAAGGCATTATGGATGGCCAGTCCAGCCTGCTGGGCAAACGTCATCAACGAATCGAGGGTTTCTCTTGTGATGTTCTTACTCGGGTCGACATAGTCTGCCGCAATCGCTCCCAAGGCCTTCTCCATGGCGAGGAGGGGGATGACCACAAGAGAGTGGAGGCTGAACTTCTCCTTCAAAACGGGGTTGACCCTCGGGTCTTGTTTTGCATCCGGGATGACAAAAGGTTTTTTCTCAAAAATTGATCGGGCGAGGACACTGTCTTCCGGATCCAAGGGGAGGACAATCCCTTTGACCCTTTCCTCATCGATCCCCACTGCCATTTTACATTCCAGAGCATTCTTTTTTTCATTGACCAGATAGAGACGGGCACGGTCAAACCCGATATTTTTCGTGACCCCTTCCAAGACGAGTCTGAGGATCTCGTCGATATCGAGTGTCTCCATCAGGCCAGAGTTCTCAATGCAGACGGCCGCCTGATTTGCAACCGTGGTGAGCATCTCCTCCTCACTCTTTGAGAAGGGGTGGGGATAAGAAGTATAGCAATTGATCACACCGATCACCCTATCCTTGATGCACATGGGCACGCTGAGCATCGAGACCAACCCCTCTTTTTTAGCCAGCTCTTTTTCTTTGTAAAGGGGTTCTTTGAGGACATCGAGGGTCGCCATGGGTCGGTTATGAAGGGCCACGTGACCGACGACCCCTTCCCCGAGGTCGAGGCTTCTCTCCTTCAAGTATTCTTCGCTGATGCTCTGTGTTGCCTTCAGTTTCAATTTCTGATCCTTCCCGTCGAGAATCCAAAGGGAGCAAATCTTTGAATCCATTACCTTGGCAGTCACCGTGACGATCAACCGGAGCACGTCCTCGAGGTAGAGACCGGAGGCGATGGCTTTGCTGATCTCGAGGAGGGCGTTGATCTCCTTCGCATCAAGATTTCGATTTTCTTTGGATGACCCCTTCCTTCCCATTGTCACCTCTATGATAAACGAAAACCTTCCGTTTGAAAAGTAAATTACCGCGTTTTCCGCAAGACCTCAAGAGATGCCAAAAAATCTGGTCTTTGTCAATTTCACCCGAGAGGCCGCCGGATTTCCCAAGATTTAGAATCCGCTCGTTAGCTGCTACGAGTCTGAACTGGGAAGTCGTGTTAGGTATGAACGATGACTATTTGCTAAACAGACACGCTTTGTCGAAATGGCAAGTCGTGGACTTCAAGAAGGAGTGAATGCCTCACTTAATTTTCACAATGACCAAATTAATTTCAAACCTTACGAATCAAATCCCCCATAGCAGCTGAATCAAGCTCCTTCAAAAAGAGATAAAGGAGTTTTGCCGTGTTCTCCACATCCCGCCATTTCACTAATTCCAGGGGTGAGTGGCTATAGCGTCGGGGGATATAGACACCTCCGCAGGGAATCCCTTTTCCTGCCGTGTGAATGGTTGACGCATCAGTCCACGTCCTGAAAATATCCTTCTGATGGGGTATTCCATGCTTTAAGGCTGTGGAAATCAACCTCTGGCGAATTTTTTTCGAATAGATCGTCCCCCACCCTTGGGCATTGACATCCATGGAGCGGATGACCGGCCCTTTTCCGCATTCTGCGGTCGCCTGCTGAGGCGGGGTAATGGGGTCAGAGGCGGGAACGGTATCGACCGCAATCGCCATGTCAGGCCCGAGCGATTGAGCAGCAACTCTTGCGCCCCGTGAACCCACTTCCTCCTGAACAGCGGCGACAAAAAACAATTGGTAGTCGATCTTCTCTACCCCCATCCTTTCGGCCACATCGATGAGGACAGCGCAACCTGCACGGTTATCGAGTGCCTTGCTGATGATGGTGTCCTTGCCGATAGACAGAAGGTTTGGATGGAACACGATCGGATCGCCGATCTCGATTCCCCACTGCCTGGCCTCCTCTTCACTTTCAGCACCCACATCGATCCATAGGTCCGAGACGGTGATCGGCCGCTTCAGGTCTTCGGCGGTCAAGAGATGGCGATTCTTCACACCCACCACGCCGGTACAAATCCCCTTTTCGGTGCAGATGTCCACCTTTGTGCTGAGCAGGACTCTTTCATCGACCATCCCGTTGAGATCAAAATAGAGATACCCTTTCTGATCGATAAACTTGACGAGCAGGCACATCTCATCCAAATGGGCGCAAACCATTGCTGACTTCTGACCTGTCCCGATCCTGCCGATGACATTTCCCATGGGATCGACCGTGACATCGGAGATTCTTTTTCTCAATTCAGAGGCGACGGCTTCGATCACCTTCTCTTCAAATCCACTGCCGCCAGGGGTCTCCGCCAATCTTTTGAAGAGTTCAAACATATCGTCGCTCCTTTGATGATGACCTTATGTTGGCCTTGGTCAAGGCAATAATCAAATCTCTGAATTGCGGATGCGATTCAGCCAAGATATCCTGCCTGCCAGATTCGTAGTCGGCAAACTCAAACCCAGGTGAGACCGTTGTACCTAAAAGGGCAAATCTTCCGCCCTCCAGAAGCCTTGCACCTTGCCAAATTCCTCTTGGCACAATCACTTGCGGCTTCATTCCATTTAAGAAATCAGAGCCAAGGATAAGTGTTTTTCCTGACCCGTCAGGCCAGAGTTGAAGCATTTCGACCGGATCTCCGAAATAGAAATGAAAAATTTCGTCCGACTGAATTCGGTGGATGGCAGAAAAGGTTTCGGGTGTCAGCAAATAGTAAATGGCCGTAGCGTAAGACCTGAGCCCTTTATAACGGTCAGGCAGACTCCCCTCCGGAAAATATTCCGAAGACCGATACGTCTCTACGAAGTAGCCGCCTTCTTCGGGATGGGGTTTTAGATGAAGTAAAGTTTTTAATTGATCTGCCGTGATCATGAGGCCTCCTGTCCATTGAAGATCGATCGAAACTCTTTCAGCGCCATATAAAGCGTCATCGATCGGCTTTCCTTGCGACCGAAGACTTCTCAACGATTGGTTATGTTCATCATACAACATTACTCCTGGTGAGGGCAATTCTGGGATCT